>Ga0065165_1000218_pt1 | contig 100161 bp, 99 predicted proteins | sample AraplaMF_Cvi_mMF_FD_63813 | JGI IMG/M metagenome (GOLD analysis project Ga0065165, IMG submission 63813) | Arabidopsis root microbial communities from the University of North Carolina, USA - plate scrape MF_Cvi_mMF (version 2) (version 3) | ecosystem: Host-associated > Plants > Roots >... | reverse complement strand
CGAAACCGGTTTCGGCTGGCGCATGATCTTCTGGTCGATGGCGGCCACTGCTGCGATCGTGCTGGTGCTCGTCGGCTTGCGCCTGCCGGAGACGGCGCCGAATGTCGGCGTGCGGACTTCGCTCACCGGCATCTTCCGCGCCTTCCCCGATCTGGCGCGAGACCGCGGATTCATCCGCAACGTCGTCGCGCTGGCGATGACCTCGGCCGCCTTCTTCGCCTTCATCGCCGCGGCGCCCTTCATCGTCGTGGAAACGATGGGGCGTGGCTCCGATACCTATGGCGCCTACTTCATCCTCAACGCCTTCGGCTACATGGTGGGCAATTTCGCCATGTCCCGATTGGTACTCCGGCACGGCACGGCGAAGATGGCCTGGATCGGCCTCGTCATCTCGTTCGTGGCGACGAGCGTCGCCTTCGCCATCGCGCTGACGCCTTGGTGGACGCCGCTCACCCTGTTCCTGCCGCTCGCCATCAACGCGATCGGCAACGGCCTGACTCTGCCGGGAGCGACCGCGGCGGCCCTTTCGGCCCGGCCCGAACTCGCCGGCTCGGCCGCAGGACTCGCCGGCGCGATCCAGCTCGGCTCGGGCGCGCTCGCGGCAGCGCTGATCAGCTCGCTGGTGGCGCATTGGCCGCCGGCGCTGATGGCGATGATGTGGCTGATGCTGGTCATCGCATTGCTTGCGTTGCGCCAGGAGCCGCGTAGGCGAAAGGACTGATCCACAGCGCCTTGCGCGGCGCAATGTTGTGCGGCATGTAGCATTCGTATAACCGCCCTTCGCAAACCGCATGATGCGGCCGCAATCCACGAGGTCAGGGAGGACTGAGGTGGACGCACCCCTCGCTTTGAGTCGCGCGATCGACACGCTCAATCTCAAGATCGGCCGGTCTGTCGCCTGGCTGATCCTCGTCGCCGTGATCGTCTCGACGGTCAACGCCATCATCCGCAAGCTGTTCAACGTCTCGTCGAACGCCTGGCTCGAACTGCAATGGGTGCTGTTCGGTGCCGTCTTCCTGCTCTGCGCCTCGTGGACGCTGCAGGTGAAGGAGCACATCCGCATCGACATCGTGAACAACCTGCTGCCCAAGCGCGTGCAGCAATGGATCGACCTGCTCGGCCATCTCCTGTTCCTGCTGCCGTTCTGCGCGCTGATGGTCTACCATTCCGGCCCGTTCTTCATGCGCTCCTATCAGGTCAACGAGCAGTCGCTCTCGGCCGGCGGCCTGCCGCAATGGCCGGCCAAGGGGCTGGTCATCATCGGCTTTTTCCTGCTGCTGCTGCAGGGCATCTCCGAAGTGATCAAGCAGATCGCGATCATGACCGGAAAGCTCGACGACGACGCCCAGGGCGGCGGCCATGCCGCAGCCGCCGAAGCCGAGGCCCAACGCCTGATCGAGCAGGCGAAGGCCGAAGGCCTCGCCCCGTGAGCCCAGCTGCAGCCTTCCGGAATCGCTCCATGACCTTTGCCCGCTCTGCCGCGCTGCTGCTCGCGCTCACCGCCGCCGCCTTCCTCAGCCTACACACCGGCGACGCCCACGCTGCCGGGATCGGCGATTTCCTGCGCGTCAACATGGCGCCGGTGATGTTCGCCACACTCGTGATCTTCCTCCTGCTCGGCTATCCCGTCGCCTTCGCGCTCGCTGCCAACGGCCTGTTCTTCGCCCTGGTCGGCATCGATCTCGGCATGTTCCAGGAGAACTTCCTGCAGGCCCTGCCGGAACGCATCTACGGCACGATGAACAACGACGTGCTGCTGGCGATTCCGTTCTTCACCTTCATGGGCCTGGTGCTGGAGCGCTCGGGCATGGCGGAGGATCTGCTCGATACGATCGGCCAGCTCTTCGGGCCGGTCCGCGGCGGTCTCGCCTATGCGGTGATCTTCGTCGGCGCGCTGCTCGCCGCCACCACCGGCGTCGTCGCCGCCTCGGTCATCTCGATGGGCCTGATCTCGCTGCCGATCATGCTGCGCTACGGCTATGATCGCCGGCTCGCCTCCGGTGTCATCGCGGCCTCCGGCACGCTGGCGCAGATCATCCCGCCCTCGCTCGTCCTGATCGTCCTCGCCGACCAGCTCGGCCGCTCGGTCGGTGACATGTATGAGGGCGCCTTCATCCCCGGCCTGGTGCTGGCGGGGCTATACGCCGGCTATGTCTTCCTGACCACGATCTTCCGACCCGAGCGGGCGCCCGGCCTGCCGCCGGAAGCGCAGACGCTGCGGGACGCCGACGGCAAGACACGGCGCTTCTCGCTGCTGGTGGTGACGATCATCGCCTTCGCAGTCGCGATCGCCTACATGAAGTACTTCACCAAGGTCGGTGGCGGCGCGGACTTCGTCATCCTGACCATGTCGATCGCCGTCGCGGTCTCCTTCGTGATCGCGCTGGTCAACAAGTTCCTGAAGCTCAACCTGCTCTCGCGCATGACCGAGCAGGTCATCTTCGTGATGGTGCCGCCGCTGGCGCTGATCTTCCTGGTGCTGGGCACGATCTTCATCGGCGTCGCGACGCCGACGGAAGGTGGCGCGATGGGTGCGGCCGGCGCGATCCTGCTCGCCTGGGGCAAGAAGCGCATGACCTTCGACCTGCTGCGGCAGGCGACGGAATCGACCGCCAAGCTCTCGGCCTTCGTGCTGTTCATCCTGGTCGGCGCGCGCGTGTTCTCGCTGACCTTCTACGGCGTCAACGGCCATGTCTGGGTCGAGCACCTGCTGGTCTCGCTGCCGGGCGGCCAGGCGGGCTTCCTGATCGTCGTCAACGTCCTGGTCTTCCTGCTCGCCTTCTTCCTCGACTTCTTCGAGCTCGCCTTCATCATCGTGCCGCTGCTCGGCCCGGCGGCGGACAAGCTCGGCATCGACCTGATCTGGTTCGGCGTCATCCTCGGGGTGAACATGCAGACCTCGTTCATGCACCCGCCCTTCGGCTTTGCCCTGTTCTTCCTGCGCTCGGTCGCGCCGAAGGCGGCCTACAAGGACAAGATCACCGGCAAGATGATGGAGCCGGTGACGACCGGGCAGATCTACTGGGGTGCCGTGCCCTTCGTGGTGATCCAGTGCATCATGGTCGCGCTCGTCGTGATCTTCCCGTCGATGGTGATGCACTACAAGAGCTCGGGCGTGCAGCTCGACCAGCAGCAGATCAACAAGCAGCTCGACAGCATCAGCATTCCGGGGCTCGGTGGTTCCGGCGGGCTGCCGGGGCTCGACCTCAACGCCCCGCCGACGCTGAACCTGCAATAGCCGGCGACCAGAACAACGAAGCCCCGGATCAGCGATCCGGGGCTTTTTCTATTTGGGGCTCGGGTTTGGCCCGATCGTTCAAGCCGGCAGAGGCTCTGATATCGCCCTCACCAGCGCTGCGCGCCGTCGTAGAAGTTGTTGTCGCGCCGGACGCGGCCGCTGACGACGGTACGCACCTCGCCGAGGGACGTCTGGCTGCGTGCCTCGCCATAGAGCATCGCCTCGGCATTGGAGCCGTAGCCGCGGCGACTTGAGCTCTTGCCGAACTCGGCGCGGACACCGCCGCCGACGCGGACGCAGGCAGAGGAACCTTCGACGCGGACGAACCCCGGCCCGTATTCGGGACAAGGACGAGCGGCCTGGACTGGCGCAGGGCGCGCGGCGGCCGGTTTGGCGTTGACGGGCCCGCGGCCGGGAATGGGCTCGCCGATCGACTGGGCGGCAGCGAGCGCCGGCAGGCCGAGGGTCGCGAGGAGGATGGCGAGTGGCAACTTCATGAGCGCCCCGATTTGCGGTGTCCCCCACCCTAACGCCTCGAACAAGGCCGGGCTAGGGCAAGCCGCTAACTGGTTCTGCAGCTCTCGGAGAGGATCGGCGCCGTCTCGATCTGGCCGACGCCCGGCACGGCGCTCAGCCTGTCGACCAGCCGCGACAGGGCTGGCGCATCCTCCGTCTCGACGATCAGCATCGCGTCGACAGGGCCGGCGAGCGAATAGCAGGCGACGATCTCCGGCCAGTTCCTGAAGCGATCGAGCACGGTGGCGCAGGGGCGCGTGCGGATGCGCAGGGAGAGCATGGCGCGGGTCACCGGCACCTTCGGCCGCTCGGCGAGTCGCACCGTATAGCCGAGGATGACGCCGTCACGCTCGAGCTTCGCCATGCGCTCCTGGATCGCGGTGCGCGAAAGCCCGGTATCGCGCGCCAGGGCGGTGAAGGAGGCGCGGGCATCGACTTGGAGCAGCGCGAGCAGCTTCCGATCGATCGCGTCGAGCTCACCGTCGTTTCGCAAGCGAAATCCCTCCAGAAACAGCAGATCGCAGGTGCAGCCGGCGTCTTGCCTATGGCACGGACGCCGCGGCCAGTGAAGATTTTGGGCCTCTTCCACCATGGAGAACGGGAATGAGGACGATCAAGCCGCAAGACTTCACCGGCAGCCGCGCCTGGGAGGCGCTCGATATCGAGCGCATCGACGACGCGACGATCCGGCTGCACTGGACCGACCAGCCCTATCAATGGCACGTCAACGATGGTCCTGAGGTCTTCGTCGTGCTCGACGGCGAGGTCGACATGCACACCCGCACGGAGGGCGCCGAGAGCGTGCAGCGGCTGGTGCGCGGCGACATCTTCCACGCTGAGGATGGCGACGCCCATGTCGCCCATCCCGTCGGCCCCGCGCGGGTTCTGGTGATCGAGCGCGCCGGCAGCGTCTGAAGCGAAAAACCCCGGCCTCGCGGCCGGAGTCCGATCTGCATCGAGTTGGCCAGCGCGCTGGCGATCGCTCTCGTTTTCAGAGCATGTTGCCCGCGCGGGCGCGGATCAGGAAGTTGTCGTAGGTGTATTCGGCGATCTGGAACCAGAGATACTCGTCGCCGCGGAAGGCCGACATCGCCTCGTAGATCTTCTTGAAGTCCGGATTCTTGGCGCTGGTCTCGGCATAGACCTCCTTGGAAGCCTTGAGGCAGGCCTCGAGGATCTCCTGCGAGAACGGCCGCAGCTGCGCGCCGCCGCCGACCAGGCGCTTCAGCGCCGCCGGGTTGCGCGCGTCGTACTTGGCCTGCATGTCGATATTGGCGAGGCCGGCGGCGGTCGTCAGGATCGACTTGTAGACCTTCGGCAGCGCTTCCCACTTCGCGGTGTTGAGGAAGAAGTGCAGCGAGGCGCCGCCTTCCCACCAGCCGGGATAGTAGTAGAACGGCGCGACCTTGTTGAAGCCGAGCTTCTCGTCATCGGCGGGACCGACCCATTCGGCCGCGTCGATCGTGCCCTTTTCCAGCGCCGGGTAGATGTCGCCGCCACCGATCTGCTGCGGCACGACGCCAAGCTTGCTGACGACCTGGCCGGCGAAGCCGCCGATGCGCATCTTCAAGCCCTGCAGGTCGGCGACCGTCTTGATCTCCTTGCGGAACCAGCCGCCCATCTGGCAGCCGGTGTTGCCGCCCGGCAGCGCGTAGATGTTGTGCTTCTTGTAGAACTCGTTGAGCAGATCCATGCCGCCGCCATGGTAGAACCAGGCGTTCTGCTGGCGGGCATTGAGGCCGAAGGGCACCGCGGTGCCGAAGGCGAAGGTCGGATCCTTGCCGACATAATAGTATGAGGCCGTGTGGCACATCTCGACCGTGCCGTTGGTCACCGCATCGGCGGCCTGCAGCGCCGGCACGATCTCGCCCGCTGCGAAGACCTGGATCTGGAACTTGCCGTCGGTTGCTTCCGAGACCGCCTTCGCCAGCACTTCCGAGGCGCCGTAGATCGTATCCAGCGATTTCGGGAAGGACGAGGTGACGCGCCATTTCACCTCGGGCATGGATTGCGCGATGGCCGGAGCGGCAATGACGCTCGCGGCGCCGCCGGCGCCGGCGACCTTCAGAAACTGACGACGCTTCATCGTGAGGAGCTCCTCCCAGAGCATTGGGCGCGCGCCGGTATTTTCCGGTTCGCGCGCAGGAACGCCAGAAGAGGCGATCTGCGGCGTGGACGCAAGCACCAGACATGGCCCCCATGCGATTTCTGCATAGGCCTTTTGTCTAATCCAGCTTGGCATCGGCGCACCGGCCCCGGCGCTACCGCCAAACGAAAAAGCCCGGCCGCAGGGGCCGGGCTTCATTCCTGTCGCCTCGTATGACGATGGCTTACTTGGCGCGGTTGCGCACCTGGAAGATGTCGAAGGTCAGCTCCGCCACCTGCCACCAGAGATACTGGTCACCACGGAAAGCGGTCATCGCGTCGATCGCCTTCTTGAAGTCCGCATTCTTGGCCGAAATCTCGGCATAGAGCTCGTTGGAGGCCTTGAGCGAGGCTTCCATGACATCCTGCGGGAACGGACGCAGCTGCGTGCCGGCGCCGACGAGGCGCTTCAGCGCCGCCGGGTTCTGCACATCGTACTTCGCCGCCATCTGGGTATTGGCGTAGGTGCAGGCGGCGGTCAGCGCAGCCTGATAGGCCTTCGGCAGCGCATTCCACTTCTCCAGGTTGACGAAGGCGTGGACGCAGGGTCCGCCCTCCCAGAAGCCCGGATAGTAGTAATAGGGCGCGACCTTCGAGAAGCCGAGCTTCTCGTCGTCATAGGGGCCGACCCACTCGGCACCGTCGATGGTGCCCTTCTCGAGTGCGGGATAGATATCGCCGCCGCCGATCTGCTGCGGCACCAGGCCGAGCTTCTGCAGAACCGAGCCGGCGATGCCGCCGATGCGCATCTTCAGGCCGTTGATGTCGGCGACGCTCTTGATCTCCTTGCGGAACCAGCCGCCCATCTGGGCGCCGGTGTTGCCGCAGGGCAGGCCATACATGTTGAACTTCTTGTAGAACTCGTTGAACAGCTCGTTGCCGCCGCCCTGGAAGAGCCAGGCGTTCTGCTGGCGGGCATTGAGGCCGAACGGCACGGAGGCGGCGATCGCGAAGGTCGGATCCTTGCCGACATAGTAGTACGAGACGGTGTGGCACATCTCGACCGTGTTGTTGCTGACCGCGTCGGCGGCCTGCAGCGCCGGGACGATCTCACCGGCCGCGAAGACCTGGATCTGGAACTTGCCGTCGGTCAACTCGGAGACCATCTTGGCCATGACTTCGGCGCCGCCATAGATGGTGTCGAGCGATTTCGGGAAGCTCGAGGCGAGGCGCCATTTCACCTCGGGGTTGGACTGCGCCACGGCCGGCATGGCGACGGCGGACGCGGCCGCACCGGCACTGGCGACCTTCAGAAATTGACGACGCTTCATATGGGACATCTCCTCGCTTCGACGTTTATCGCCACACCCGTGCAGCAATAGCACCGGAATGGGCGACGTTTGTAGGACGACCTTGGTGTGATGCAGCGATGATCGGAAGCGGCATTCCGGGTTGACCCACGGTTAGTCGGCTCGCTTCGAATCTATACTTGCACAGGATTTACGCAGCAGCCCCCCAATCGTGACTGGATCGTCAACCGACGCGGGGCGCTCGACAATTGCACTCAGAGCATGGCACGGCTGCATGAGAAGCGCATGGACCTTTTTCTATCCTCGGTCAACCGTCGGCAGTCACGAGGCCTCATGACCAGTCCAGCCGCACCGATCTGGCTCTATGACGGCGTCTGCGCGCTGTGTTCCGGCGGCGTGCGCTACACCCTGCGGCACGAGCGCGACCACGACATCCGCTTCGTCGCGATCCAGTCGCGCGAAGGGCGCGCCCTGGCGCAGTCGCACGGCATCGATCCCGACGAGCCGGACAGCTTCCTCTTCATCGAGAACGGCCAGGCGCTGGCAAAATCCGATGGCGTGCTGGCACTGACCCGCCATCTGAACGGGCCGGCGCGCCTGTTGCTGCTCGGACAGCCACTGCCGAAACGCTGGCGCGACTGGCTCTACGACCGCGTTGCGCGCAACCGCTACCGGCTCTTCGGCCGGAAGGCCTTTTGCGAGATGCCGTATCCGGCGACGCGCCATCGCTTCACCGTGCCGGAGAGCCCATGAAGCGCGTCGTGCTGATCGGCGCGACCGGCGTCTTCGGCCGGCGGCTGGCGCGCCATCTCGCGCGCATGGACGGCATCGACCTCGTTCTGACCTCGCGCAGTGCCGACAAGGCCGAGGCATTGGCGCAGGAGCTCGCCGCCGTGGCCAGCGTCGCGATCACCGGCGCGGCACTCGACCGCGACAAGGACCTGGTCGCCTCCCTCGCGGCGCTGAAGCCCTGGCTGGTGATCGACGCCTCCGGCCCGTTCCAGCAGCAGGGCTACGAGGTGCCGACCGCAGCGCTGCTGCTCGGTGCCCATGTCGTCGACCTCGCCGATGCACGCGGCTATCTCGCCGGCTACGGGCTGCAGCTGGATGAGCTCGCCAGGCAGCACGGCCTCGTCGCGCTCGCAGGTGCCAGTTCAACGCCGGCGCTTTCGGCCGCCGCCGCGCGGGAGCTGAGCGAGGGGTGGGAACGCCTCGACAGCGTCGACATCGCAATCACGCCCGGCGGGCGTAGCGAGGTCGGCCCCTCAGTCATCGCCGCGATCCTGAGCTATGCCGGCAAGCCCGTGCCGATCTGGCGAGAGGGCGAATTGCAGACGATCCTAGCGTGGGGCGCTGGCGAGGTGATCGACATGCCTGGCCTCGGTCCGCGGCGGGTGGCTCCGGTCGAGACGGTCGATGCCGAGACGCTCGGCCCCGGCCTCTCAGTGCGCTCCCGTGTCAGTTTCTCCGCCGGGCTCGAAGCCGGAATCGAGCAATGGGGGTTGGCACTGCTCGCCTGGCTGCGGCGCCGTGGCTGGGTCACCGATCTCGCGCCGCTGGTCCCCTATCTGGTGAAAGCACGCGGGATCACCCGGCTCTGGACCTCGGATCGCGGCGGCATGCGCGTCGCGATCGCCGGCATCGATCGGAAGGGGCGGCCGCGCCGTGCCTATTGGTCGCTGCTGGCGGAGAACGACGATGGCCCGCAGGTGCCGACGCTGGCGGCGACGGCAGCGGTGCGTGCTCTGCTGGCAGATGAGATCGCTCCCGGCGCGCGCTCTGCCGCCGAGGCGCTCGATCTCGCCATGATTGAGGCCGAGATGACGCCCTATGCAATCAGCACCAGCCAGGACGAGCGCGCTGTCGGCGCTGCCTTGTTCGAGGCCGTGCTCGGCGCGCAAGCCTTTGCGATGATGCCGGCTGCGATCCGGGCCTTTCATGCCGCCGAAGCCGAGCCGGTCTGGCAAGGCCGAGCAGAGGTCACGCGTGGGAGCGGGACCGCGATCGCCCTGCTCTGCCGACTCTTCGGCCTGCCAGCAGCGGGACCTGAGTTGCCAGTGACGGTCAGCGTCAGCAGGGGCGATTCGTTCGATGAGAGCTGCGAGGTCTGGACCCGCAACTTCGCCGGCCAGCGCTTCCATTCGCGCCTGAGTCTCGACCGCCATGGCGAATTGCGCGAGGCCTTCGGCCCGTTCTCCTTCACGCTCGCGGCGGAGGGCAGCCGGGACGGCCTTGCATTGCCGATCGCGGCCTGGCGCGTCTTCGGCTTGCGCCTGCCACGCGTTCTCATGCCATCGGCCGAAGCGTATGAGACGGTTGACGCTGATGGCCGCTTCCGTTTCGACGTGAAGCTGATTTTGCCCTTCTTCGGCCTGCTCGCGCATTATCGCGGCTGGCTCAAACCTCGGGGACCAAGCGATGGACCAGGATAAACTCGCGAAACTCAGGGCGCGCTATGCCGGGGCGAGCGGCGCCGACATCCACGATCCCCGTTTCGCCAAGGTCGCGGCCGGCCAGTTCCAGGGCGACCGGCGCAAATGGCCGTTCTCCGACGTCGCGACCTTCATCAACGCGCCCTATCGGCCGGATGCGCTGAGCCAGCCCGATCTCGGCGGGCTCGACGTCGCAATCATCGGCCTGCCGATGGATCTCGGCGTCACCAACCGGGCCGGCACGCGCCTCGGCCCGCGCGCGGTGCGCGCCGTCGAGCGCATGGGGCCGATGGACCATGTCAACGGCACCGCCCCGTTCAACCTGATCAAGGCGGCCGATATCGGCGACGTGCCGTTCCGCTCGCGCTATTCGCTGGAGAGCTGCCATGAGGACATCGAGGCGACCTTCAAGCAGATCGTGAAGGCCGGGGTCTCGACGCTCGGCGTCGGCGGCGACCATTCGATCACCTATCCGATCCTGAAGGCGGTCGGCGAGAAGCGCCCTGTCGGCATGGTCCACATCGACGCGCATTGCGACACCTCCGGCCCCTATGAGGGCTCGAAGTTCCATCATGGCGGGCCGTTCCGGCAGGCGGTGCTCGACGGGGTGCTCGATCCCGAGCGTGTCATCCAGATCGGCATCCGCGGCGGCGCCGAATATCTCTGGGAGTTCTCCTATGAGTCCGGCATGACCGTGATCCATGCCGACGAGGTCGACCGCATGGGCCTCGACGCCGTCATCGCCAAGGCACTCGCCGTGATCGGCGACGGGCCGACCTACGTCTCCTTCGACGTCGATTCGCTCGATCCAGCCTTTGCACCAGGCACCGGCACGCCAGAAGTCGGCGGGCTTACTCCGCGCGAGGCGCTCGCCATCCTGCGCGGCCTGAAGGGGCGCAACATCGTCGCCGCCGACGTGGTCGAGGTCGCCCCGCAATACGATGCGACTAGCAACACGGCGCAATGCGCGGCGCAGGTGCTGTTCCTCGAGCTCTGCCTGATCGCCGAGGCACGGGCCGCCGGCAAGGGCAGGCCGTGAAGCGAAAGACGCTCCAGCTCGACGCGATCGATCGCCAGATCATCGCGATCCTGCGGGCGGAGGGCCGGATCACCAACCAGGCCCTGTCGGAACGGGTCGGGCTCTCGGCCCGGCCCTGCCTGGAGCGGATGCGCCGACTGGAAGCCTCCGGGCTGATCGCCGGCTATGGTGCCAGGCTTTCGCCCGAGCTCGCCGGCCACGCCATCATCGCCTTCGCGCAGATCTCGCTGCGCGATCATTCGGTCGGCCGGCGCGAGCGGGTCGAGAAGGTGTTGCGCGCCTGCCCTGATGTCGTCGAACTGCTGGTGATCAGCGGCGAGGCCGATTACCTCGCCCGCATCGTCGCGCCCTCGCTCGCGGCCTATGAGGAGCTGACGGGTGCCTGGCTCGCCGACAACCAGCTCGGCATCGCCCGGATCGCCACCACCTTCGCGCTGAAGGCGCTGAAGGATTTCGAGGGCTATCCGCTGCTGGAGGAGTAGAGGGCCGCCCTGCCCTCAGACTTCCTGCCCGGCGAGATGGCCCTTCAGCATGGCGCGCAATTCGGCGATGGCCGAGGCACGTATGCTCTCATCGTCATCCGCGCGCAGCATCGCCGCGACCCGGATCAGGTGCAGGGTTACCGCCGCGAGCGAGGCGACGCGCGCCTCGGCCATCGGCGGCTCGACTGCCGTAAGCAACACCGCGATGCGGCCGCGCAAGCGGGCGCGCGCCGCTTTCTTGACTGCAGGATCGAGCGTGCGTCGCTCGCCCACAGCGAGGAAGGCGGGATTCTCTTCGAGATAGGCGACGAAGCGGGCAAAGAGCGCATCCACGACCGCCTCGACCGGCTGGCCGCGCACCTCCCCCGCGAGCAAATCGAGCATGCCAGCGAGCGCATCGAGATGGCGGGCATGCAGCGCCGCGGCGACATGCTCCTTGGTGGGAAAGAACTGATAGAGCGAGCCGATCGAGGCGCCGGCGCGCGCGGCGATCTGCGTCATCGTCGCTGCCTCGTATCCGACCTCGGCGAAGACCGCGCTGGCGCCGTCGAGCAGCGCCGAGACGCGCTTCAGGCCACGGCTGCGACTCGGTTCCTTGGCGATCTTCTCCGCCGGGGGGCTTGAATTTTGTGAGGCCATACTCATAAATCTACAAACATGAGGATACCCTCACATAAAGGCCATCTCGGCCACGCTCCCTGACGGAGATCCCGATGACGCTACAGCTCGACCCTCGCAAAACCGCCCTCGTCCTGATCGACATGCAGAAAGGAACGCTCGCCTTCCCGCTCGCACCCTATGACCGGACAACCCTCATCGCCAACACGGCCGCGCTCGGGCAGGCCTTCGCCCAGACTGGCGGCCTGATCGCGACGGTCAGGGTCGCATTCGCACCGGACCGGTCCGACCTGCCGCCGCAGGCGATCGACCAGCCGATGATGCTGCCGCCGAGGGGCTTCCCGCCCGACTGGTCCGAGCTCACCCCCGAAATCGCCGCGCTGCCGGCGGCCGTCTGCATCACCAAGCGGCACTGGAGCGCCTTCTACGGCACCGAGCTCGACCTGCAATTGCGGCGACGGCGGATCGAGACGGTGGTGATCGGCGGCATCGCCACCAATTTCGGCGTCGAATCGACGGCGCGCGACGCCTGGCAGCACGGCTATGACGTGATCGTCGCCGAGGACGCCTCGAGCTCGGTCGGCGCCGACCTTCACGCCTTCGCCATCGCCTCGACCTTGCCGCGCGTCTCGCGGGTCCGCAGCACTGCGCAAATCATGGCGGCGCTGGCGCCAGCCGTAACAGCCTGACCACCCCCGCCATGAGCTAGCCTCATGCCACCCTTGCTCACGCGCGATTGAACCGCATTTCACTTGCGCACAACGCATGACGGACCGCATTATGCTGCGGCGCGGTATGATTTCCGTGCCGCAACACAATAATCCATACCCGGATATCGTCATGAGCCTCTTGAGCACGGGAGACGCGTTCGCGCGCCCTGCCCGCTCCACTGCCGCGCCGCGTGTCGGCCTCACCCTGTTCGCACTGGCAATGGGCGGCTTCGCCATCGGCACCGCCGAATTCGCGGTGATGAGCCTGCTGCCCTATTTCTCGGTGGGTCTCGGCATCGACGAGCCGACGGGCGGACATGTGATCAGCGCCTACGCCGCCGGCGTGGTCGTTGGCGCCCCGATCATCGCGGTCCTGGCGACCAAGCTCTCGCGCCGCACGCTACTGATCGCATTGATGGCCGCTTTCGCGCTCGGCAACGGGCTCTCGGCGCTCGCTCCGACCTATGGCTGGATGCTGCTGTTCCGTTTCCTCAGCGGGCTGCCGCACGGCGCCTATTTCGGCGTCGCGGCGCTGGTCGCGGCCTCGCTGGTCCCGGCGAACCGGCGCGCGCTCGCCGTGGCACGGGTGATGCTCGGGCTGACGATCGCGACCATCCTCGGCGTGCCCCTGGCGAACTGGCTCGGCCAGGCGCTCGGCTGGCGCTGGGGTTTTGGCGTCGTCGCGGCGCTGGCCCTGACCACGGTCATCCTGATCACGCTGTTCGCGCCGAAGGACAAGCCGCAGCCGGGCGCCAGTGCCTTGCGCGAGCTCGGCGCGCTGCGCCATCGCCAAGTCTGGCTGACGCTCGCCATCGGCGCAGTCGGCTTCGGCGGGCTGTTCGCGGTCTACACCTATCTCGCCTCGACGCTGGTCGAGGTGACGCAGGTCGCGCCGACGATGGTGCCGGTGGTGCTGGCGATCTTCGGCCTCGGCCTGACTTTCGGGACTTTGGCTGCGGCCTGGTTGGCGGACCGGATGCCGATGGCCTCGATCGCGATCATCCTGCTCTGGACCGCGGGCTCACTGGCGCTCTACCCGTTCGCCGCCGGCAATATCTGGGCGATCAGCGTCGTCGCCTTCATGATCGGCTGCGGCGGCGGGCTCGGCACGCCCCTGCAGACCCGGCTGATGGATGTCGCGCAGGACGCGCAGACGCTCGCCGCAGCCCTGAACCATAGCGCCTTCAACACCGCCAATGCGCTCGGCCCCTGGCTCGGCGGCATGGCGATCGCAACAGGCTATGGCTGGACCTCGACCGGCTGGGTCGGCGCCGGCCTCGCGCTGGCGGGCTTCGCGATCTGGCTGGTGACGGCGTGGGATGCGAAGGGCCGGCGCCAGGTGGCGGTTGCCGGCGCCTGACCTCAGCGCGGCGCCGCCGCGATCAGGCGCATCGCTGCCGGGACCAAGGCCTGCCCGGCCTCGAGCTGGTCGGTCAGCACATGGAACCAGTTGAAGCCGATATAGAGCGCGAGCCGCGCTTCCACCTCATCGGCAGGAATGTCACCGCGTGCGACTGCGGCGGTGAAGAGGCCGCGGACATCCTGCAATCGCTCGGGCAGGAACTTCTCGCGCAGCGCCGCGAGGGCATCGGGATCGCTCTGGGCTTCGGCCAAGAGCGCCCGGAAGGTGCGGCCCGACGGCGTGCCGCACCAAAAGCCCCAGAGCCTTTCGGTGTGCTCGGTGAGGTCGCGAGCAAGGTCGCCGCTCGGCTTCACCCTGATGCCCGCTTTCTCGGCGGCATAGACCTCCATCAGCAGGTCGGCGCGATTCTTCCACCAGCGGTAGATCGTGGGCTTGCCGGCGCCGGCGCGGCGCGAGACCGCATCGATCGAGAAGCCGGCATAGCCCTCCTCCGCCAGCACGGCGCGGGCGGCAGCAAGAATCGCCGCCTGCGAGGCCGGATTGCGCTTGGCACCGATCGAGGCGCGGCGAGACGGAAGCTCGGCTTTGGCAGGCTTCATGAGCCTCGTCCTCTCCTTCGTCCCGTCGACGCATCGGCGGCACGCCCACTGCAAGCACGATCTTGCAACAAGCGGCTTGATATCGAAACGGATCGTATCTATCAATAATAACGAAACGGAACGTTCCGTTATGGAGATGGTTATGACGACCCTTGCCCGCAACCCCATTCTTGCCCGCTTGCGTTTCCTGGGAACGCTGATGCTGGGTGCCTATCTGCTGATCAATGCGATCCTGACCCTTCTGGCGCCGGTGACGGCCGGCTGGTCGACCTGGTCGGTGACGGCGCTCGCCGTCCCGCCGATGGTGCTCGGCATGGTCTATCTCGTCATCCCGATCGCCCGGCGCTGAAAGCAGCGTGCACTGGCCCGAATCTGTCGCGCTGGCGACAGATTCGGCTGCACCGTATTGCAAGGGAGGACCGCCTCGGCTGCATCCGCAAGTTTACTCTCAGGAAAACGAGGGAGAACGCCGTGACTGCGATCGTGCTCGAAGGGCAAGTCTGCGCGCCATCATATGGCTTTGCCGATCATGCTCTCCCCACAGCGAAGGGGCTTGGTTCATCGCCACGGATGGACGGCCGTCACGAGCCAGATTTGAGGCTGGAGCGCTGCGAAAGCCGGTTCGCGGCAAGGACACGCTGACCACAGCGACAAAATCCGTGTGCAGCCGCTTTGATCGCGGCTCCGGAAATCCGCCACCGCGGCCAGTTTTCAACAACAAGAACAGCAGCTTACCTTGCATCTTCCTTGTGCGGACACGCTCAGAAAAGCTGCAAGAGCCTACTTGCGGCCCACACCAAGGTTCGCACAAGCTGTCGCGCACAAGCCGATACGGGAATTCGAAACGCCCGGTTGGCCAAACCCGAGGGGAGGTCCCATGAAAGGTTTCGCGAAATTCGTCGCAGCTGCGGCGCTCACGATCGCCGGCGCCACCGGCGCGCTCGCCCAGGCGAAGGAATGGAAAGAGGTCCGAATCGGGACCGAGGGCGCCTACCCGCCCTTCAACAACCTCAACGCCAAGAAGGAGCTGGAAGGCTTCGAGATCGACTACGGCAACCTGCTCTGCGAGCGGATGAAGGTGAAGTGCACCTGGGTGGTGCAGGATTGGGACGGCATCATCCCGGCGCTGCTGGCGAACAAGTACGACGTCATCATCGCCGGCATGAATGCGACCGACGAGCGCAAGAAGCAGGTCGACTTCACCACGCCCTACAACAAGACCCCGATCTGGATGATCGGCCCCAAGAGCACCGCCTCGAGCGACATCTCGCCCGCAGCCCTGAAGGGCAAGGCGATCGGCGCGCAGGGCTCGACGATCCACGCCAACTATCTCGAGAAATACTACAAGGACTCGAATCCGCGGCTCTACCCGACCCAGGAAGAGGCCAATCTCGACCTGATCAACGGCCGTCTCGACTATATCGTCGCCGACGCGCTCGCCCTCTCCGACTTCCTGACCGGCAAGGGCAAGGACTGCTGCAAGTTCGTCGCGGAAGTGAAGCGTGACGACGCCATCCACGGCCCGGGCGTCGGCGCCGCCCTGCGCAAGTCCGACACCGCGCTCAAGGCCATGTTCGACAAGGCGATCGCCGAGACGATCGCCGACGGATCGAACCAGAAGATCCAGGACAAGTGGCTGAAATTCGCCAAGTAACGCCCGCAAGCATCTGACCCTCGCCGGCGCCCCTGCGCCGGCGAGCCTTCCCTCCCGCGCGGCCCTCCATGCTCGACACCTTCGCACTGCTCGGCTTCGGCCCCGCCGGCTGGGGGCCAGCGCTGCTTCAAGGCGCGGCCACCACCATCTCAGTGGCGCTCGCGACGCTGCCCTTCGGCCTGGCGCTCGGCCTCGTCATCGCGCTGTGGAAACGGTCCGACCGCGTGATCCTGCGGGCGATCGGCACGATCTACACCACGGTCTTCCGCGGCGTGCCCGAGCTGCTGACGCTCTACATCATCTATTTCGGCATCCAGATCCTGATGCAGCAGATCTGGACCGGCTTCTCGATCCCGCCCTTCGGCGCCGGCATGGTCGCGCTCGGCCTGGTGCTCGCCGCCTTCTCCAGCGAGGTCTGGGTCGGCGCGCTGAACTCGATCCAGAAGGGCCAGCGCGAAGCTGCCGCCGCGCTCGGACTGTCGAAGGCGCAGGCCTTCCGGCTCGTCGTTTTCCCGCAGTTGATCCGCGTCGCCCTGCCGGGCCTCGGCAACAACTGGATGGTGCTGCTGAAGGAAACCTCGCTGATCTCGGTGATCACGCTGCAGGACATCATGTTCATCGCGACGCGCGCCAATGTCGTGACCAAGGAGCCGTTCCTGTTCTTCGGCACGGCGATGCTGCTCTACTTCTTCTTCTCGCTGGTCTCGGCCTGGGGCATCGGCAAGCTCGAGCAACGCACCAATCGCGGCTACGCCGCCTTCGGCGGAGCGACGCGATGAACTGGTGCGAATATCCCGGCTATCTGATCGGTAGCGAGGTCCTGCAGAACTATGGCTGCCGCATGGCCGGCGGCCTCTGGGTCACCTTCGAGCTGGTGGTGCTCTCGGTCGCGCTCGGCTTTGCCCTGGCGCTCGGCCTCGCCATCGCCAGGCTCTACGGCCCGCGCTGGGCGCAGGTCGCGATCAACGGCTACACCACCTTCTTCCGCGGCACGCCCCTGCTCTGCCAGCTCTTCCTGATCTATTACGGCTTCGGCCAGTTCCGGGTGTTCTGGCAGGATATCGGCCTGTGGTGGTTCTTCCGCGAGCCGTTCTACTGCGCGCTCTTCACCTTCACCATCAACACCGCCGCCTATCAGGCCGAGATCCTGCGCGGCGCGATCCAATCGATCCCGCGCGGGCAGTTCGAGGGCGCCCTCGCCCTCGGCCTGCATCGCTGGGCGACCTTGCGCCGGGTGGTCCTGCCGCAGGCGATGATCCTGGCGCTGCGCCCGCTCGGCAACGAACTGATCGTGATGATCAAGGCGAGCGCCATCGCCTCGCTGGTGACGCTGTTCGACCTGATGGGCGCGACGCGCCTCGCCTTCGCGCGCTCCTTCGACCTGTCGATCTATCTCTATGCGGCGCTGATCTATCTCGTGCTGACCGAGATCATCCGCCGCGTCTGGGACCGGATCGAGATTCGGCTGACGCGGCATATGGCGCTGCGGTGAGCGGCTGACCGCTCAACCCGGCAAAGTCAGGACCAGCGGGCCGTTGGCGGTCGCGACCACGGTGTGCTCGTACTGGACCGTCGGCGCGCGCGGCTCGGAATAGAGCGTCCAGCGGTCGTCGCCCGCATGCTCGGCCCAATCGGCGCCCAGCGACAGGAAGGGCTCGACGGTGAAGACCAGCCCCTTCTGCATGATGCGGCGCTCGGAGCGCTCGGGCCAGGTCGCGATCTCCTTCGGCTCCTCGTGCAATGAGCGCCCGATGCCGTGGCTGGCGAGGTTGCGCACCAGCGTATAGCCGTTCTTCTGGGCGAAGCGGCCGACGGCATCGCCGATCCCGGCGATCGGCTTGCCGGCGCCGACCTGGCCGAGCCCGGCCCAGAGCGCGCGCTTGCCGTCGCGGCACAGCTTCTCGATGCGGCGATCGACCGGCGGCACCGTGAAGGACGCGCCCGTATCGGAGAAATAGCCGGCCTTTTCGGCGGAGACGTCGATGTTGACGAGGTCACCCGCCATGATCCGGCGCTCGCCGGGAATGCCGTGCGCGACTTCCTCGTTGATGCTGATGCAGGTGGCGCCCGGGAAGCCGTAGACGGTCTCGGGGGCCGAGCGTGCACCATGCTTGTCCAACATGGTGCGGCCAATCGCATCGAGCTCGGCCGTGGTCATGCCCGGCTCGAGCGCTTTCCCCATCGCCGCCAGCGTATCGGCGACAATGCGGCCGATCTCGCGCAGGCCCTGAAGTTCGTCATCATTGGTGATGGTCATGGGCCGGTTCCTGACCGATTTCGGCGAGAGCGGCAAGCGCCCGGCACTCGTGACGATCGGGTTTGCGGATCGGTGCTATCACACTCGTGCGGCTTCCCAGCCCCGCGGGCTCGCGCTAAAGCCCGATCGAAACCTCCCAGAACGTCAACGGAGCAGTCCCATGGCCAAAGTCGCTTTCCTCGGTCTCGGCGTGATGGGCTATCCCATGGCCGGCCATCTCAAGGCCAAGGGCCACGAGGTCACGGTCTACAACCGCTCGCCGGAGAAGGCGCAGAAATGGGTGGCGCAGCATGCCGGCGTCTACGCGCCGACGCCGGCCCAGGCGGCCGAGGGCCAGGAGATCGTGTTCTGTTGCGTCGGCAATGACGACGACCTGCGCTCGGTGACCACAGGCGAGAACGGTGCCTTCGCCGCGATGGGCAAGGGCGCGGTCTTCGTCGACCACACCACAGCCTCGGCCGATGTCGCGCGCGAGCTCGACGCGGCGGCGAAAGCGGCCGGTTTCGGCTTCATCGACGCGCCGGTCTCCGGCGGCCAGGCCGGCGCCGAGAACGGCGTCCTGACCGTGATGTGCGGCGGCGACCAGGCGACCTATGCCCGGGTCGAGCCGGTGATCGCGAGCTTCGCCCGGATGTGCAAGCTGATGGGTCCCGCCGGCTCCGGCCAGCTCACCAAGATGGTCAACCAGATCTGCATCGCCGGACTGGTCCAGGGCCTGTCCGAGGGCGTCCACTTCGCCAAGCGCGCCGGCCTCGATGTCGAGGCGATGCTTGAAGTGATCTCGAAGGGCGCCGCCGGCTCCTGGCAGATGGAGAACCGCGGCAAGACGATGAACGCCGACAAGTTCGATTTCGGCTTCGCCGTCGACTGGATGCGCAAGGATCTCGGCATCGTGCTCGACGAGGCCCGCAACAACGGCGCCCGGCTGCCCGTCACCGCTCTGGTCGACCAGTTCTACGGCGATGTTCAGAAGCTCGGCGGCGGTCGCTGGGATACCTCGAGCCTGCTGAAGCGGCTGGAGCCGTAAGGGCTCAGCCGACCAGCCGCGCCACCTCCGCACGCAGCACCGGCACCAGCTCGGCGTCGAACCAGGGGTTCTTCCTGAGCCAGCCATTGTTGCGCCAGGAGGGGTGCGGCAGCGGCAGGATGCGCGGCCGGCGCTCCCCAGCGAATATGCTGCGCCAATCGGCGACGGTCGCGGTCAGGTCGGCCGCCGCCTTCGGCCCGAGATGCCAGGCTTGCGCATAGCGGCCGATCACCAGCAAAAGCTCGATGTTCGGCAGCGCCGCGAGCACGCGCGTCCGCCAGGCCGGCGCGCATTCGCGACGCGGCGGCAGGTCGCCGCCCTTGGCGTCGAGACCCGGAAAGCAATGGCCCATCGGCACGATCGCGACGCGCGAAGCGTCGTAGAAGCGCTCGTGATCGAGGCCGAGCCAGTCGCGCAGGCGATCGCCGGAGCGGTCGGTGAAGGGCCGGCCGCTGGCGTGGACGCGGGTGCCCGGTGCCTGGCTCGCGATCAGCAGACGGGCGCTGGCCTGCGCCTGGATCACAGGGCGCGGCTGATGCGGCAGCGGCGGACCGAAGCGCGGCGCATCGCGACAGATCCGGCAGGCGCGCAGTTCGGCGAGGACATCGTCGAGCGCTTCCGGCGAGCCAGCTCCCTCCCCGCTCATCGTCCGGCCAGCCGCTCCCGGCCCGGGCCTTGCGAGATCAAGCCGTCGCAATACCAGGCTGGGACCTTGCCAGCGTGCTTTTCGGGGTCGCCGGGCCGGATGCTGAAGAAACCGACGATGCTGCCGTTGACGACACTGCGCGGGACGTAGAGCGTGCCGCTGCGCTCGACGGTGAAGCAATGAATCTGGCGCGTCTCGACTGGGCCGTAATAGTAGCAGATCGCATCCTGCGTCGTGGTCCAGCAGGCATCGCGGTTCGGTGCTTCCCGATCGCGGTTGTAGCCGCTCACGCGTCCATCCTCGTGATGGTATTCGCTGAAGCTTCCGCCGCTGCTATAGCGCCCCGTCACCGTATTACCCTCGACCAGCTGGCGCATCTGCTCGCCGGTCAGCCGCTCGACCGCGAGCGCCCCGCCCCATGATGCCGAGAGCCCGGCAAGCAGCGTCAGCGCCATCAGCCTCATCGGGAAGCGACTCGCGGCGACATCGCTGGCGGCGCGCTCGAGATCAGCCCGTCGCAATGCCAGGCCGGCGCCTTGTCGGCGTGCTTCTCGGGATCGCCGGGCTGGATGGTGGCGATCCCATTGATCCGGCCGCTGCGGTGGGTCTTCAGCACATAGAGCGAGCCGCTGCGCTCGACGGTGAAGCAATAAGTCCGGCGTGTCTCGAACGGGCCGTAATAATAGCAGACCGCCTCGTCCGTCGTCGTCCAGCAGGCATCGGTGTTCTGCACATGCCGGTTATGCCCGGTCGCGCGCCCGTCCGGGTGATGATACTCGCTGAACGGCAGGCCGTTGTTGTAGCGGCCGGCGACGGTATTGCCCTCGAAGAGCTTGCGGATTTCCGGGCCGGTCAGCTGCTCGACCGCGAAGGCACTCGTCGCCGAAACGCAAAGCGCCAGCACCGCGATCGCGCGAAGCCGCATCATCGGGCCGCCACCCGCCGCGACATCGGCAGCTGCGGCCCACGCGAGATCAGCCCGTCGCAATACCACGGCTTGCCGCCATCGGTATGATTGCGCGGATTGGCGAGCTCGATGGTCGCAATCGCGTTGATCCGGCCATTGTCGAGATTGCGCAGAATATAAAGCCGGTCGGTGAGCTCGACCGTGAAGCAATGCGTCGTCCGCTCTTCCGGCGGGCCGTAATAGTAGCAGACGGCGTCGCCCTTGGTGATCCAGCAGGCGTCGCGATTCTCCTGCCAGCCATTATTGCCGAGCGCCCGCCCGTCCGGGTCGTGATACTCGGTGAAGAAGCCGCCGCCGGTGTAGCGGCCGCTGACCGTGTTGCCGATGAAGGCCCGGTAGATCTGCTCGCCCGTGAGCTTTTCCATCGCCGTCGCGGCGAGCGGGACCATCAGGGCGAGCAGGACAACCAGCAGGCGCATGATCAGGCCTTCCAGCTCGGCCGCGCCGAAAGCTCGTCGTGCCAGCGCCGGATATTGGCGAAATCCTCCGGCAGCGGAATGCGCGAGGGCTTCATGAAGTCGATGGCGATGCCGGCGGTGATGTCGGCGACCGTCAACTCATCGCCACAGACGAAGCGGTTGGCGCCGAGCTGCAGGTCGAGCAGCACGAGATGATCGTCGATCTGCTCGCGGCTGGCCTCGGCCCATTCGGGCACCTGTTCCTCGAGCTCGGCCATGGCGGGATGGCTGTGGCGGAACACCGCCGAGATCGCCGTGAACAGCCCGAGCTCGACGCGCCGGTTCCACATCTCGATCAGGGCCGCCTCCCGGGGCGCGGAGCCGAACAGCGAGGGGGCCGGATGCAGGCTCTCAATATAGCGGCAGATCGCGATGGTCTCGGCCAAGGCCGTGCCGTCCTCCAGCAGCAGCACCGGCAGGCGCTGCGACGGGTTGATCCGGCGGAATTCCGGCGTCCGATGCTCCTTCTTGGCGATATCGATCGGGATCAGCTCCGGCAAGGGCACGCCCTTCTCGGCAAAGAAGATGCGGACCCGCCGGGGATTGGGCGCCCGCCCGCCATCATAGAGCTTCATGCCCTTTGCCTTTCGCCTGCTGAGGACATGGCGGTTTCACGGTGCCGCCCCGACCCTGTCAAGAGTTCAGCCTGCAAACACGGCGGCAAGACGACGCGCCCGCCGGGACGAAAGGAACAATGCGCCTCCTGCCGCGATAGTTGGCCAGAAAGGGGCAGCCATCATGCCGCAGGATTGGAGCTTCCCGCAGGATTGGGGCTTCGTCGTCTGGATCGTCATCCTCGCCATTCCAATCGGGCTGATGCTCGCGACCGTCTGGTCGCGCTCGCGCCAGCCCGGCGCCGCGCGGCTCGAAGGCCCGAGCAAGGACGATCCGCGCGAGCCGCTCTGAGCGCTCAGCCCGGCGCCAGCAGGATCAGGGCGAGCGGCACCGCGACCGCCGCCACCACGGTCTGTAGCGCGCAGATGCCGGCCATCAGCGGCGCATCGCCACCGAGCTGGCGCGCCATCACGTAAGAGGACGAGGCCGTCGGCAGCGCCTGGAACAGGATGGCGAGCGTCGCCGCCTGGCCGCCGAGGCCGAAGCCCCTCAGCGCCGCATAGGTGGCGAGCGGCATGAGCACGAACTTGACGAAGGACGCGACCAGCGCCGGCTTCAGGCCGCGGCCGAGCGCGCCCCAGTCGAGCGCCGCGCCGACGCAGAGCAGCCCGATCGGCAGCGAGGCCTGGCCGAGCGCCTTGAGGCAGCCCTCGACCCCGGGCGGCAGGCCGAGGCCGGTGAGCTGGATGGCGATGCCGAGCACGCAGGACATCAGCAGCGGGTTGAGGGCAAGGCCCCGCAGGATGCCGCGCAGGGTCGGCTGCGCCGAGCCCCAGCGCGCGAAGACGAGGACGCAGAGCACGTTGACGGTCGGCACGATCGCCGCGTTGGCGACGGCGGCGAGCGGCAGTGCGGACGCACCCAGCATGCTGCCGGCCGCACTCAGGCCGACATAGTTGTTGAAGCGGATGCCGCCCTGGAAGACCGAGGTGAAGGCGGCATCGCTGTAGCCGAGCCAGCGCTTGGCCAGCACGAGCAGCCCCGCCACGGTAATGATGGCCAGGATCAGCGTCAGGGCCAGGGCAGCGACGGGCAGCCCCTTGAGGTCGGCCATCGCCAGAGCGTGCATGAAGAGCGCCGGCAGCAGGACGTAGTAGCTCAGCCGCTCCGCCTGCGGCCAGAACGCGTCCGGCAGGAAATGCAGGCGGCGCATGGCGTGGCCGAGCGCGATGAGCAGGGCGATCGGCGCCAGAGCGAGCAGGATCGCACCGATCATGCCGGAAACTCACAAGCGGGCGGCCAAGCGGACGGCAATGTCATGCGGCAACGAATCCGGCACAGGATCGGGAAGAAGGCGATCCTTCTTTAGGTCGCCCTCGGCGGAGACGAAAATACCTGAGCCGACAGCGGGATTGAGGAATCCGCATGGCCGGCGGGACCTTGGGGCCGCTAGAAGGTTCAAGCCCTCCCCCCGCTCGCGGTGGGGAGGGTTGGGTGGGGGGGCAGCGCCGCTCGGCGATCGACTGGAAGAAGTCCCGCGCCCTGCTTTCCGTCCCCCCATCCCTAACCCTTCCCCACCGCAAGCGGGGGGAAGGGAACACACCAGTCCTGCAGGCGATCACGCCGAACTTCAAACAGTTCCTCAACGCGGATGGCTGCGGCGCCAGTCCTGCGGCCGCTCGAAGCTCGTCGCCCAGATCCCGCGACCGGCCGCCTTAGCCTCAGCTTCCTCGGCCTGATAGGAGCCATAGGAGACCGCATTGCCCTGGCGCACCAGGGCCGCGTTGATCTCGGCATCGCCCTGCCAGCAGCGCGCCAGCCCGCGGCCATAGCGGTCGGCGCGCGAGATCGTGCAGCGGGTGGTGCCGAGCGCCAGCATGGCCGCGAGCGCACGCCTGGCCTGCCGACCACAGGCGACCTCGCCGCCAGCGCGGTCACGGCAGGTCTGCCGGTATTCCGGCGCGTCGATGCCTTCCAGGCGCAGTTCCTCGCCGAGGAGCCGCAGCGAATCGCCGTCTATCGCCTCGGCCACCCCGGCAAGGTCGCGGCCGGCGCCGAGCCGGTATTGCAGAACTGCCCCGGCTATCGCCAAAAGCAGAATGAATCCAAGGGCTACGACGAAGTCGACGGATCGGCCGACCCGCCGCCAGCCGAACGGTCCGTAATTGCTTGTCCTGAATCCGAAGCGCGCCATCAGGATAAGCTTAACGATTTCTAGCCAATCATGGCGAGCCGGAGCGTGACGGTTGCGCTGCCGGACGGGAACCTTTGCCTTCGGACCATGCCGGAACTGACAGCCGAACAGGTGCAACGCGGTCGCGGACCCGATCCGGCCGTGCTCGCGCGCCGCAAGCTGATCAACCGCGAGGTCCGATCGGCACGCGAGAAGCTGACCTCGTCGACGGGGCTGCAACGCGCCTTCGACTACGAGCTCGTCCGCGTCTTCGCGCAATATCGGCTGAACGGCTCGGCCGGCACCTTGCTGCTCGCCTTCCTGGTGGCGGCCGCCGCCTGCGTCTGGGTGCCGTTCTACACGGTCTCGGGCTGGCTCACCGTGGTCGTGCTGAGCACGGGCCTCACCGCCGTCTTGTGCCGGCGCTTCCTGGCGGAGCCCTCCGCCGCGGCGCGAGTCACCTTCTGGCGCAAGCTCCTGCCGACAGCCGAATTGCTGCACGGCCTGTCCTGGGCTCTGCTGGCCGGTCTCTTCATCGGCATCGAGGCGCCCGGCGCCCGCTTCTTCCTGATGACGGCGCTGCTGATCGTCAGCGCGCTCACGGTGACGCTAGCGGCCGCGATCCCGGTCGCAGTCTATTCAGGCCTGGTGCCGATCGTCGGCGCGATCGTCCTGTCCTTCAGCGGCCGCACCGACATCGACAGCGTCACCATGCTGCTGATGGCCGCCTGCGCCCAGCTCTTCTTCATCTTTCTGACCAACCGGCTCTATTCGACCTCGGTCGAGACCATCGAGTTCCGGGCCGAGAAGGACGCGCTGATCGCCGAGCTGGAGACCGCCAAGGCCAATTCCGACGAGGCCAGGCGCAAGGCAGAAGAGGCCAACCTCGCCAAATCGCGCTTCCTGGCGACGATGAGCCATGAGCTGCGTACTCCGCTCAATGCCATCCTCGGCTTCTCCGAGGTGATGAAGAACGAGGTGTTCGGACCGCACGCCAACGCCTCCTACAAGGAATATTCCGGCGACATCCATTCCTCCGGCCAGCACCTGCTGACGCTGATCAACGAGATCCTCGACCTCTCGCGCATCGAAGCCGGCAAATACGAGCTCAACGAGGAAGCAATCAGCCTCGCGGCCATCGCCGACGATGCCGCCCACATGCTCAACCTGCGCGCCAAGACCAAGGGCCAGACCATCTGCCAGGCGACGGAGCCGGAGTTGCCGCGGATCTGGGCCGACGAGCGCGCGATCCGGCAGGCCGTGCTCAACATCCTTGCGAATGCGATCAAGTTCACCCCGCAGGGCGGCGAGATCTCGGTCAAGGTCGGCTGGACCGCGACCGGCGGGCAATATGTCACGATCACCGATACCGGTCCGGGCATCCCCGAAGACGAGATCCCGGTGGTGATGCAGACCTTCGGGCGCGGCTCGCTGGCGATCAAGACCGCCGAGCAGGGCTCGGGTCTGGGGCTGCCGATCGTCAAGGGGCTGATCGACCTGCACGGCGGCGGCTTCCGCATCAAGTCGAGCCCGCGCGCCGGCACCGAGGTGACGCTCACGCTGCCGGCCGAACGCGTGATGGACACGCTGCCGGCCCTGCCGGAGCCCGGCGAGCGCTCGGCAGCTTGAGCCTCAGAGCATCTTCCTGAAGACCGTATGCCCGGAGCGGCTGGCGACCTTGTCGTAAAGCTCGGCAGCCGTCCGGTTGTCGATCTGCATATGCCAGTAGACTCGCAAGGCGCCCTCGACCCGAGCGAGATCGTAGAGGGCCTCGATCAGGCGCCGGCCGACCCCGCGCCGGCGAGCCGTGTCGGCCACGAACAGGTCGTTGAGGAAACAGACGGGCCTGTCCGACGACGTCACCGGATGGAAGACCGCGTGGACGATGCCGGCAAGCGCGCCATCATGAATGGCCACCAGTGCCCGCATCTGATCGGCAGCCAAAAAGCGTGCGAAGGTCGCGTCGGTCACATCCGCAGGCGGCGGCGGGCCGCCGAACGGGCCATGCGCGTGATAGCCGATCCACAATGACTCCCAACCAGCGCGGTCGCCTGCTTCGAGCGGCCGGATCGCCACTTCGCTTGCATGGTTCGTCATCAGTTCCGCTCGCAGTTCGCAAGAGTGATGAAGCGACCCTAGCTGGTCGTCAGGCGACCTTTGACAGAACCGCCGACTCGTTGCGTTCCGCTTCGGCCTCTTCCCACCAGTCGCCGAGCGCATCGATCAGCGGCACGAGGCGCAGGCCCGCCGCCGTCAGCTCGTAATCGACCCGGCGCGGATAACCTTCATGCTCGATCCGGCGGACGATGCCGGCCGCTTCCAGCTTGCGCAGCTCCAGCGCCAGCATGCGATGCGAGACCGTCGGGTTGTCACGCCGGAGCTCGTTGAAGCGCTTAGTGCCATCCTTGAGATAATAGAGCAGCAAGGTCGGCCAGCGGCCGCTCAGCACCCGCATGACGCTCTCGATCGAGCAGTCGGACACGATGTCCTTCATGATCCGTTCCGCGCCTGGTTACAGAAAAGTGCGTAATTTACATGGGGCCGCGGGTGACTAGGTTCCACCTCGCTGCGCAGCGTTTCCCAACCCTAATGGAAAACGCAAGATGGAACCGATCCTCGTTTATGGCTACCCGTCCGGCACCTCGATGGGCCTCGTGGCGTCGCTGGAATGGCTTGGCCAGCCCTACAGGCTGAGCCGCGTCGACATGCTCGGGGAGATGCGCGAACCGCCCTACAAGCGGATCAACCAGCGCGTCGAAACCCCGGTGCTGATCACCGATCAGGGCCGCCCGCTGACCGAGACCATGGCGATCGCCGCCTGGCTCGAAGCGCGCGACGCGGAGCGGCGGATCAGCTTCGATCCGCTCTCGCCAGAAGCCGACCGGATGCACCAGCTCATGGGCTTCCTCAACACCGGCTTCACCGGCGCCTTCTTCCCGCTCTGGGTCTCGCTGGAGTTGCCTGAGCCCGATCCTGATTTCGAGGCTGCGCTACGCCGCTTCGGGCGTGATCGGGTGATCGAGCGCCATGACAGGCTGGAAGAGATGCTCGATGGCGGCCGCTGGCTGGTCGGCGACAAGCACAGCCTGGCCGACGGCCTGCTCGCCGGTGTGACGCGCTGGCTGGAGTACCATAAGGTCGCCGACATCTCGCGCTGGCCGAAGCTGCAGGCCCTGCGCCAGCAGGTCGAGAGCGATCCGGCTGTGGTCTTCGCCACCGCGCTGGAGAACGGCGAGACGCCAGCCGGCACGGGAGCGTTCAAGGGCCATATACCGCTGGCGGAGGTGATCGAGCGCTTCGGCGCTTGACGCGCGAAAGACGCGCCGGGCCGAATGCACGGCGCGTCTTTTCGGGGTTACTCGCCCTTCTGCGAGACCTGCGCCTGCGCGAAGGTCGCCATGCCGGAATGGACGCCGGCCGCGGCCTTGACGAGGCCGGCGGCGAGAGCAGCACCCGTCCCCTCGCCGAGCCGCATGTCGAGCGCCAGCAGCGGCTGCTTGCCGAGCTTGACCAGCGCCTGCGCATGCGCGCCTTCGGCCGAGAGATGGCCGGCGATGCAATGGTCGAGCGCCGAGGAATCGAGCGCGTGCAGGATCGCCGCGGCGGCGGTGACGACATAGCCGTCGAGGATCACCGGGATGCGCTGCAGGCGGGCAGCGAGGATCGCGCCGCAGATCGCCGCCATCTCGCGGCCGCCGAAACGGCGCAGCACTTCGAGCGGATCGCCGAGATGGTTGGCGTGAAGCTTCAGGCCGGCCTCGACCGCAGTGATCTTGCGCTTGAGGCCGTCGTCATCGACGCCGGTGCCGCGGCCGCACCACTGGTCAGCGCCGCCGCCATAGAGCGCAGCGAAGATCGCGGCGGCCGAGGTGGTATTGCCGATGCCCATCTCACCGAGCGCGAGCAGATCGGCACCGCCGGCGAGCGCCTCCATGCCGAAGGCCATGGTGGCGACGCAGGCGCGTTCGTCGAGCGCATCCTCTTGCGTGAAATCGCCGGTCGGCAGGTCGAGGGCGAGGTCGAAGACCTTGAAGCCGAGATCATAGGCGGCGCAGATCTGGTTGATCGCGGCGCCGCCGGCAGCGAAGTTCTCCAGCATCTGGCGCGTCACGCTCTGCGGAAAGGCCGAGACGCCCTGGGCGACGACGCCGTGATTGCCGGCGAAGACGCAGACCAGCGGCCGGTCGACCCGCGGTGGCGCCTTGCCCTGCCAGGCGGCGAGCCATTCGGCGATCTCCTCCAGACGGCCGAGGCTGCCGGCCGGCTTGGTCAATTCCTTGTCGCGGGCGCGCACGGTATTCGCCGCAGCCATGTCCGGGCCGGGCATGTTGGCGATGAGATTGCGGATATCGTCGAAGGGCAGGCCGGAGGCGGGCATCGCAGACATCTGAGGAAGCCGATCTTGAAAACCTGAGGAATCGGGCAGCGCGAGATCGCCGCCGCGCAGCCGCTGCTGCTATAGGCTGGAGCGGACGAAGACAATCCGAGGGCAGCGTGGCGCAGACCGACAGCGATGATGCGACGCAGGTGACGCCGCCCGCCTGGCCGGGCTGGCTGATCGCGACCGCGACCTGCATCCGCTTCTATTCGCGCCTGCCGGTCCCGGCCCTGCCGGGCGAGAACGTCCATGCCCTGCCGGACTTCCGGCTGGTGCCGCGCGCTCTGCCTCTCGCGGCGCTGGCCATAGCGGCGCCTGCCACTCTGATCGCGTTGCTCGCCGGGCTTTTGGGTGTCAACGCGTTGCTGACCGCGGCGCTTGTGGTCACCGCGCTCGTCGTGACGACCGGCGCATTCCACGAGGACGGGCTCGCCGACAGCGCCGACGGGCTGTTCGGCGGACATACGCAGGAGCGGCGGCTGGAGATCATGAAGGACAGCCGCGTCGGCACCTTCGGTGCTCTGGCGCTCGGCCTGTCGCTGCTGCTGCGGGTGAGCGCGCTCGCAGCGATCCTGCAAGGCGCCGGCGCCTGGGCTGCGGCGGCCGCCGTGCTCGCCGCGGCGCCCTGGTCGCGCGTCGAGGGTATCCGCATCCTTGCGACAGTCGAGCCAAGCCGGCGCGACGGCGCCTCCGCCTCTGTCGGACAGCCCGAACGCTCGGTGCTGCCGATCGCCTATGGTTTGTCGGGAGCGCTCGCCCTGCTGTTGGCCGCAGCCGGCGCCATCCCCTTGGCCGGCATCGTGCTCGGCCTCGCCTTGTCGGCGCTGACGACCCTTTGGCTGTCACGCACCGCCATCCGCCTGATCGGCGGGCAGACCGGTGACATCCTCGGCGCGGCGCAGCAACTCGGCGAGATCGCGATCTATCTCGGTCTCGCCATCGTCATCGGCTGGGGCGGGCGATGAGCGCAATCTCGAGCCCTTGCGTCAAAATCTGCGTGATCGATCCGGCGAGCAGGCTCTGCGAGGGCTGCGGCCGGACCCTGCAGGAGATCGCGCAATGGTCGCGGCTCTCGGAGGCCGAGCGGCTCGCGATCATGGCGACGCTGGAAGCGCGCCTCAGCCCTCGGCGAGACGGGCAAGCCCCTCGCCGGTCAGCCTGAAGAAGACCTTTTCGGGGTGCTGCTTCCCGCCGAGGCCCTCATAGAAGCGCAGCAGGCGCTCATCGTCGCGTGCCGCCGTCCAATCGATCCGGCCAAGGCCGCGTTCGAGCGCGAGCCGCGCCAGTTCGGCGAGCAACGCCCTGCCGGCGCCGAGTCCGCGGGCCGCTTCGGCGACATAGATCTCCTTGAGGAAGCAGCCGGGCCTGAGGCCGGGGCCCGGATAGATCGCCGAGAAGGCGGCGAAGCCGACGATTGCGCCGTCATGCTCGGCGACGAGCAGTTCGGTTCCGGCCGGCCGGTTCGCCAGCCCGGCGCGGATCTCGGCGTCGGGCGGACAGGGCACGCTATAATGCGCCTGCATCTGCGCCATCACGCCGGCGAGCGCGGGATGATCGGCCTCCTCACAGAGCCGGACGCGAAGCATGGCGCACCCTCAGACGATCAGCGACCAGAAGAAACGGGCGCAGACCACGAGCAGGAAGATACCGAAGGCGACTTCCAGCCGGCGCTTTGACAGGCGATGCGCCAGGCGTGCGCCGATCGGCGCCATCCAGATCGAGGTCGGGATGAACAGCAGGAAGCCGATGAAGGAGACATAGCCCAGCGAGAGAGGCGGCAGGAGGTCCATCTTCGGCCAGCCGGCATAGATGTAACCCAGTGCGCCGGGTATCGAGATCAGGATGCCGAGGCCCGAGGAGGTCGCGACCGCCTGGTGGATCGGCCGGCCATAGAAGGTCATGAACAGGCTGGAGAGCTGACCGCCGCCGATGCCCATCAGGGAGGAGAGCACACCGATGATCAGGCCGTAGATGCGCATCAGGAACGGGCCGGGCATGTCGTCGCCGAGCTTCCAGCGGTCGGAGGCGAAGAGCAGGCGCATGGCGCTGGCGAAGGCGACCGCGACGAACACCGCCTTGAACACGTCCGGCGGCGCATAGCGCGCGATGAAGCTGCCGCCGAGCACGCCGAGCACGACCGGCACGGCCCAGATCTTGATGATCGAGGTGTCGACCAGTCCCTTGGCGAGATGCGCGCGATAGGAGCGGATCGAGGTCGGGATGATCACCGCCAGCGATGTGCCGACGACGAGCGGCATCCGCACCTCCTCGGGCACGCCGATCACCCGGAAGACCTCATAGAGCACCGGCACGATGACGGCGCCGCCGCCGACGCCGAACAGGCCGGCGAGCAGGCCTGTGACCGCCCCCGCCGCGATCAGCGACACAGCGAGAAAGATCAGGTCGTTCAGGGGAATGCCGGCGATCATCATGCACCCGATCCGGGAAAGGTCGGGCTGCTCTTAGCTTGCTGACCGGAAAGGGCAAGGTTCAGGCGGCAGGACGGACATGCGCCGACGCGACTGCGTCATCGGGCGGCGCAATGGCAAGAGCGGCCTCAGGACGATCCATCTGGATGCCCGAGCTGCCGCCGATCACGGCTTGACATAGGTCCAGCCCTTCTCCTGCAGCTCCATGACCCGGACGACGCCGGACTTCACCACCGATGCCTCGGGAATGAGGACGATGTCCTTGTTCTCGGCCTTGCTCATATTGCTCTGGGTATTGCCGCAGGCCTTGAAGGAAATGGCCGGCGTGCTCAGGGCGATCGTTGAAATCCGCGCCTTCACCGGCGAGGTATCGTCGCGCAGCATGTGCAGGCCGGGGCCGAAGGTGACGACCTCGATCTCCACCTTCTCGCCGAGATCCTGATAGTACTGCGCCACATTGGTCGCGTTGTTGAGCGCCAGGTTCATCATCGCCGGCTCGTTCGTGTTCACCTGCAGGACGAGTCGGTGCGGCTTCCTCTCGACCACGGGCGGCTTCGGTGCCTGCACGGCGCTGTGCTTCGTGACCTGCGCCGCCGCCGGCGGAACGGACAGCGCCAGACCGAGCACCAGCGCCACTCCGAGAGCATCCTTGACTCTGATCATCATCACATTCCGCCTATGGTTCGAGGGTCATTCGCTACGTGGTCCGGCCAGGGTGCGAGGCCATTTGCAGGCTGCCGCGACCCTGTCTCGTGCCGCCTTGAGGCCGACGAGGCTGAAATATCCGTCATGGACAGCGCCAGTGCGCGACGCGAGACGGATGGCGATGCCACCCTCCGAGGGGAGCGACAGCAGCAAGCCGACAACATCGCCCCTGAATGCGACGCCGGTTCCGTAGGACGGCCGGCCCGCAGCGATCTGCACAGGCTGATTGTCAGCGAGGCGATAGGACAAAGCGTAGTCGGCGCCGCTTTCGGAGACGGCCGGACCGCCCACCACCATCTCCGTCCGGCCGCTGCGGCAGTGAATGGAAAGCTGCTTCAGGGCAACGTCGATGCCCTCTGCAAGGACGGTGGCGGTGACGATCGGCGCATAATCGACGGGCGACGTGGTCTCACTGACGATCCAGCCATCGGCATCGCCGGGCGGGCGCCGAGGCACCGTCACAGGCTGAGGCAGCTTGTTCAGGCAGGCAGGCCGTTCCGCCGGGTCGAGCAGCGAGCAGGCACGCAGCTGTGTGATCGGATCGGGCGCGCCCTGCGCCAAGGCGATCCTGCTCGCGATCTCAAACGCAGCGGACAACATGATCAGCTTCATCGGGCCGCACGCTGTACCTGCCCCTTGCGATCCAGCCAGTCCTGGGCCGCGGGGAAGCGGTCGAGGCCAGGAACGGTCGCAGCGAGGTTGATCGACTTCCATTTCGGGTCAAAGCCCGGCGCCTGCAGCTTCTCGACGCGACTGAACAGGAGGTCGACGAAACGGGCGACACGTTCATAGCGATTGCTCTGCGGCGCCCAGTTGAACGCGACCAGGGCGGTCGGCACCGCGATCGTCGAAATCCGTTCCCCCGCCTTGATCAAGCCGGGATACTCGCCGGCTTCCAGCACCGCCGGCACGTAGTAGTCCTCGAACTTGGCGTCGTACGGTACCGGCAGGAACTTGAAGCCGGGCTCGAAGCGCCCGCGCACGAAGGCATCGACCGGCTTCGAGGTGATGAAGACCACCGCCGCCATCTCGCCCTTGCGCATCTGCTCGAGCGCGACCTGGTGCGGAATGAAAGTGTTCTCGGCCCTGATGCCGAGGCGGCTGAAGATCAACGGCCCCGAATAGGCGGCCGCCGTGCCGAGCGTGTTGAAATTCACCTTCTTGCCAGCGAGATCCTGCAGGCTCTGGATCTCGGGCCGCACGAGGACATGCAACTCGGACGGAAAGAGATTGAGCACATAGGTGATCCTGCGCCGGATCTGCGGGAGCTGGGCCTTGTATTCCTCCAGAGCGTCCGAGTTGATGATCGCGGTATCGATGCCGCGCAGATAGAGCAGCGAATTCAGGTTCTCGGTGGCGCCGCGGGTGACGATCGGCAGAACCTGCATGTTCGGCCCATCGTCGACGACGCGGGCCATCTCTGCGCCAAGGCGCAGCGGCGCGCCTTCGAGCAAGCCGGCGGCGAGGCCGACCGTCCAGGCGTTCATCTTCTCCTGCTCCGACGGAGGCGGCCGGACCGTGCGTCGCGGCGAGGCGGCGCTCGCAGCGTTCACCTGCGGTGCCTGCGCCTGCGTATCGGCCGGCCGCAACGCCGGAACCAGCGCCGCCAACCCGGCCAGCAGGAGCCAATGCCGTCCCCAACCTAGCTTCATCCCGACCCCTCCCCTCAACAACGCTCCGCCCAGCACCCGCCGCCGACTGCGCATGAGGCGCTAGCGCGGCAATGCGTCGACACGATCCTTCGCCTCCTGAATGCCGCCCGCCTGCGCCTGTGCATAAAGCTCGCGGGCCTTCGCGATTTCGCCACGCGTGCCATAGGTCCCCCAGGCCGACAGGATGCGAGGGTCGTAGGTTTCCGCGAGCATGAAGCTCGCCCGGGCGCTGCCCATCTCGGCCGCGCGCTCGAGCACGGCCCGGGCCGAACCGATATCCCCCTGGGCGAGCAGCGCGCCGGCCCGTGCGATCAGTCGGGCCACCTCCTGAGCACTCCCGGCAGCCATTGGCGACGTCGCCGGGACGGCTGCAGCCGGCTGAGGCAACCGCTGGCTGCCCACCATAGCCTCTGCCCGGGCGGGAGCAGCACTCGCGGTCCGCACGGATGCGAGTTCCTCGGCCAAAACGGCAGAACGATCACGCTCCTGCTGCAGCGCCTGGCGCAGATCCGCGATCGTGGCCTGCGTCGCTTGCCGACTCTGATCCGCTTCGTCGCCTGTCTTGCGAAGTTGCGTAGCCTGCGCCGCGATCTCGCCCCGCGCCGTCACGAGCTCGGCCGACAGAGCAGCGCGCTGCGCTCGCTCCTGTTCGAGCACTTGGCGATTGCGCGCCGCGCTGGCAGTCGACTCGTCCCGTGCAGCCGCCACCTGCGCGAGCGCGGCCGTCTTCTGCTGCTCGAGCTCCTGCGCCCGCGCCATCCTCGCGGCATCCGCCTGCCTGAGCTGCCCCGCCTCGTCATTCGCCTTTCGCAGCTGCGCCGCCTGCGTCTCGGCGTCGCGCCGTGCCGTCGCCAGCTCGGTGGCCAGGGCGGTACGCTGGGCGCGCTCCTCGTCGAGGGCTTGCCGATATTGTGCTGCGTTCGCGCTCAGGGCCTGGCGCGCGGCCGCGGCCTGCGCGAGGGCTGCCGCCTTCTGCCGCTCCTGCTCCTGCGCCTGCGCCGTCCGCGCGACGTCCGCCTGCCTGAGCTGCATAGCCTCGTCGCCCGCCTTGCGCAGCTGCGCGGCCTGAGTCGCTGCATCTCGCTGAGCCGCCGAGAGCTCCGCCGCCAGAGCGGCACGCTGGCCGCGCTCCTCGTCCAGCGACTGCCGCTGCCGCGTAGCACTCGCGGCCAGCTCCTGCCGTGCAGCCGAGACCTCCTGAGCCAGAGCGGCCACCTTCTGCCGCTCCTGTTCGAGCAGCTGGGCCGTCCTGGCGCTCTCCTCCTGCCTGGCCTGCCCTGCTTCATCGCGCGCGTTGCGCTGCTGGCTCGCCTGCGCCTCGACGTCGCGCTGTGCCGCCGCCAATGCCACCGCCAGAGCGGCCCGCTGGGCTCGCTCCTCGTCGAGCGCCTGACGATGCTGCGCCGTGCCGACAGCCAGTGCCTCGCGCGCGGCGGCTGCCTCCTGCGCAAGTGCAGTGGTTCTGTCCTGCGCCTGTTGCTGTGACCGTTCGCTCTTGACGGTCTCAGCCCGAAGCTGCGCCTGCAGGGTTGCAATGCTCTGCCGTGCCTCAGCCAGCTCACGCGCCGACGCGGCACTCTGCTCCGCACCTGGCAACGACACACCCGGAGCAGGCTGCGCGATCACGACCGGATCCGGCCGATCCGAATTCCGGGGTACCAGGAGAAGCAGAAGCGCCGCCGCGAGGCCGGCCGTCAGGATGATCTGGCGGCGCAAGGGCCGGCCACCGGCGAAGGAGCGGTGCGGCGCAGCGCCAGCGGCGGGGGAGGCCCCAGGCGCGGCGGACCCTTCCGAGTGATCATGGTCAGGAGGAGGCTTTCCGCCGATCCAGGGGCCCGTCCAATGCGCGGTGTCGATCGCCAGGTTCGCGTCATCCTTGACGATGACGGCTTTCCCATCCTGCGGTGCGCTCTCGATCGCGTCGCGCATGTGGCTGACGCCTCTTGGTCGGCGGCACGGCATGCCTGGCGAACCAGGTTCCCCTGCGAATTCAATCCGGCCGAGCTGACCTCATATCCATGGAAACCAGAAGACGCGCATAGGGGCAGTGGAGCGCCCCGGCGAGGTACCCCACCCAAAACCGCTTCGCGTCCTGCGATTCAGTCGCTGACGCCTTCGCGCGCGACGATCGTCATCAGCGTCGCCGTCAGCATGGCGCAGAGCTTCGGCTTGCCCCCGGTCACCGCGAAGACCTCGGCCATGGCGAGCGTCAGGGTGCGTCCGGCCTTGACCACCCTGCCCTTCGCGACCAGCTCGTCGCCGGAGGCGGGCGCCAGCAGGTTGATCTTGTATTCGGCGGTGAGGATGCCGGTGCCGGCCGGCATGGTGGTGAGGCCGGCATAACCGGCAGCGCTGTCGGCGATGGTCGCGACCGCGCCGGCATGGACGAAGCCGTGCTGCTGGGAGAGATGCGCCGCAACCGGCATGGCGATCTCGACCTCGCCCGGTGCAACGCGCACAAGCCGGGCGCCGAGCGTCGTCATCATCGCCTGCCTGGCGAAGCTCGCTTCGATCCTGTCGGTGATGGCGGAGTCTGTCATCTGGTCAGCCATCGGCCTTCACTCTGCGGCGATCGCGGGCGGAGCCTCGCGCTCGACATGAGCGATCGCCGCACGCAGATCGGCAAGACCCGCACTCGCCGCGACGCAATGCTCGGAGAGATAGCGGCGGAAGAGGCGCGAGCCGCGCCGGCCCGGGAACAGCCCGACGAGATGGCGGGTGAAGGCGTGCAGGCGCCCGCCCCTTTCGAGATGGGCGGCGATATGGGGCTCGAGTGCTTCCAGCATGGCGAAAGCATCCGCGACCGGCACGTCCTCGCCGAAGAGCAGCGGGTCGACTGCGAGCAGCACCTCGGGATTCTGATAGGCCTCGCGGCCGAGCATGACGCCATCGACATGCTGTAGATGCGGCAGCCATTCGCCGGGTTGGCGGATGCCGCCGTTGAGAGCGACGATCAGATCCGGATTGGCACGTTTCAGGCGATATGCACGCTCATAGTCGAGCGGCGGGATCTCGCGGTTCTCCTTGGGCGAGAGCCCCTGCAGCCAGGCCTTGCGAGCGTGGACGACGAGCGCGTCGACGCCAGCCGCGCGCAGGGCAACGGTGAGCGCGTCGAGTGCAACTTCCGGGTCCTGATCGTCGACACCGATCCGGCACTTCACCGTGACGGGAATCGACACCGCCGCCTTCATCGCCGTGACGCAATCGCCGACCAGCGCCGGCTCGCGCATCAGGCAGGCACCGAAAGCCCCGCCCTGGACGCGGTCGGACGGGCAGCCACAGTTGAGGTTGATCTCGTCATAGCCGAAATCGGCGCCGATCTTCGCTGCTTCCGCAAGCAGCGCCGGATCGTTGCCGCCGAGCTGGAGCGCGACCGGATGCTCGACATCGTCGAAACCGATCAGCCGCTGCCGGTCGCCGCGCACCACCGCCTGCGCCGTTACCATTTCGGTATAGAGCCGGGCGCGGCGCGACATCAGGCGATGGACGATGCGGCAATGCCGATCGGTCCAATCCATCATCGGCGCCACGGCGAATCTAAGATCTTGATCTGTCATATTTTTCTGAAACGTCAGTTCGTCGAGCCGGGCCGAACGCACACGAAAATGGCCACCTTCACGAAGCTCTCCTCCGGCTCCCGGCGCGGCCAGCTCCGACGCAAGGGACGCTGGGCGAGCGAGACCTGCCTGCACTGGGACGAGGTTCCGAACCAGTAGCACATCGCGCCTGACGACCTTCGGGAACCTCATCGCCCTTCATATCGACGACATCTGCTACGTCGGCAAGGCTCCTTCGCTCCCTCTAAGCCTGCTCACGACGCGGATCGTCATGTCACCGGCCCCAGGCAGGCCCGTGCGCAGTGTCTGCCATTCATTGCGAGGCTGTTTCCCCTCAGCTCCTCGGCTTCAGGTTCTCCGGATCGTAGAGCGGCTTGTAGCCGACGCTCGCCACCTCCACGGGGTAGATCTCGCCGAAATACTCGACCGTCAGCTTGCGGCCCGCCTGGCAATGGGACCAGGGCAGATAGGCGAGCGCTATGTTCTTGCCGATGGTCGGCCCATAGGCGATCGAGGTCGTGAAGGACCGGCGGCCGAGACCGTCGACCAGCGTCTCGCCGGTGTCCGGATCCATCACCGGCAAGGTGCCGACCGGGTAGCGCGCAACGCCCTTGCTGTCGACGTTGTCGGTCATGACGAGCGTGCAAAGCATCGCGGGCTGATGGGGCCGCTCGCGATATTCGACATGCTTGGCCTTGCCGCGGAAATCGGCCTCCTTGACCTTCGGACGGGCGAGATCCGCTTCGAGAAGATTGTATTCCGTCAGCAGATCGGCGTTCTGCAGGCGAAGGCTCTTTTCCATGCGGCGCGTGTTCGCATAGGTCTCGACGCCGACCGCGATAACGCCCGTCGAGCGCAGCGCATCCCAGACAGCCAGGCCGTCCTCATAGGCCATGTGCAGCTCCCAGCCCTGCTCGCCGACATAGGAGATGCGGAACGCCGCAACCGTCCTGCCGGCGATCCTGACCGGCTTGATCGCCGCGAAGGGGAAGTTCTCCGGAAGGAGGCCGGCCGGATCCTCGACGATCTTCTGCAGGTTCGCCCGCGCGTTCGGCCCCCAGATGCCGATGGTGACGTATTTCTCGGTCACGTCGGTGATGGTGACCTGAAAGCCCCTGTCCTGGGCAACGCGCCGCATGTACTGGAAGTCGCGGGGGCCGGCATCCGCGCCGTTGATCATGCGGCAGCGATCGGCCATGCGGATCACCGTGAAATCGGCGCGCACCATGCCCTCGTCGTCGAGGAAATGGGTGTAGATGCCCTTGCCGATATTGGCGTCGCCGCCGACCTTCGCCGCGCAGAGCCATTCCATCAGCTCGACATGATCGGGCCCCTCGATGTCGCAGATATGGAAATGCGACAGGTTGACGAGGCCGCAATTCTCGCTCAGCTCGAGATGCTCGGCATTGGAGACGCGCCAGAAATGGCGGCTGTCCCATTCGTTCTCGCGCACCGGCACCCGGTCAGCGTATTTCTCGAGGAGATGCTCGTTCGCGGCGTAGCCATGGGCGCGCTCCCAGCCGCCGAGCTCCATGAAATAGCCGCCGAGCTCCTTTTCGCGCTCGTAGAAGGGCGAGCGACGGATGCCGCGCCCACCCGCGAACGGCTCGCGCGGATGAACCGGCGGATTGTAGATCTTCATCGCCGTTTCGGTGCAGCGCTCCTCGATGTACTTCTCCTGGAGCTGGAATGCGTTGAAGCGGGCGAAGTCGATCCGGTTGTGATCGATGGCCGTGCGCCCGTCGGTCATCCAGTCGGCGATGAGCTTGCCCATTCCGGGGCCGTCCTTGACCCAGATGCCGACAGCGTACCAGAGGCCCCTCACCTTCTGGCTTTCGCCCATCGACGGACCGCCATCGGTCGTCGTCTGGAGCAGGCCGTTGAAGGAATGGCCCTCGTTGTAGCCGAGCTCGCCAAGGATCGGCGTGAGCTCGATCGCCCGCTCCAGCGGCGCGAGGATCTGCTCCATGTCGAGGTCGCGCTGGGACGGCGACAGCCGCGCCTGCTCCTTCTCCAGCAGGTCGCGCGGGTGCACCAGGCGCGGATTGGCTTCCTCGTAGTAGCCCCACTCGATCTGGCCACCCTCGGCCGTCTTCGGATCGCCGGTATCGCGCATATAGGCGGAGTTGCCCTGATCGCGCATCAATGGCCAGCCGATCTCGACTCCGCTGCCGGCGAACTCGTTGTACGGGCCGAAGAAGGTCAGCGGGTGATCGACCGGCATCACGGGAAGATCCTCACCCGCCATCTCCGCGATCAGGCGGCCCCACAAGCCGGCGCAGACGATCACGTGGTCGGCATGAATGGTACCGCGATTGGTCACGACGCCCTTGATGCGGCCGTCCTCGATCACCAGCGATGTCGCGGAGGTGTTGGCGAAGGCCTGCAGCTTGCCGGCGGCGACCGCATGGTCGACGAGCTTGCCGGCCACGGTCTGCGAGCGCGGGATGACGAGGCCGGCATCGGGATCCCAGAGACCGCCCTGGACGAGGCTCTCCTCGATCAGCGGGAACTTCTCCTTGATCTCGGCCGGCGCGATCAGCCTCGCCCGCGTCCCGAACGCCTTGGCCGAAGCGACCTTGCGCTTGATCTCGTCCATGCGCTCGTCGTCGCCGACACGCGCGACCTCGAGGCCGCCGATCCGGGCGTAGTGCCCCATCTTCTCGTAGAAATCGATCGAGTAGAGCGTCGTCCAGCAGCTCAGGAAATCATGGCTCGTCGCATAGCAGAAGTCGGAGGCATGCGCCGTCGAGCCGATATCGGTCGGGATGCCGGACTTGTCGATGCCGACGATGTCGTCCCAGCCGCGCTCGACCAGATGATGGGCGATCGACGCGCCGACGATGCCGCCCAGACCGACGATGACGACCCTGGCGCGACCGGGAAATGCTGACATGTCTTCGTTCCTCCATCTGGAGAGATTGTAATCAATCCGAGGCGGCTCGCTCTGACGGGTTTGCGACAAAACCGATCCGGCCGATGCCTGAATCGCGACAGTCCCGATCCCGCCTCCGCCGCCAGTGCCGCCTCGTGGCTCGACGGAGCCGCACTACGGCTACCAGAGACGAGGCGGGGTGAAGCCCTTGCGAAGATGCGCGGCGACCACGGTGTTGTGCATCAGGCTCATGATCGTCATCGGGCCCACGCCGCCCGGGACGGGAGTGATGGCGCCGGCAGTGCCCGCAGCGCCGGCGAATTCGACGTCTCCGACCAGCGTCGTCCTGCCGTCCCGCACGACCCGGCTGGTGCCGACGTCGATGACCGTCGCCCCGGGCTTGATCCAGGCTCCCTTGATCATCTCGGCCTGGCCCACGGCGGCGACGACGATATCGGCCCGGCGGACTTTCTCGGCCAGATCCTTCGTGCGCGAGTGCGCGACGGTGACCGTGCAGTTCTCGGCCAGCAGCAATTGCGCCATCGGCTTGCCGACCAGGATGGAGCGGCCGACCACGATGGCGTCGAGGCCGGCCAGGGAACCCAGCACCGATCGCAGCAGCATCAGGCAACCCAGCGGCGTGCAGGAGACCAGGCCCGGCAGGCCCGATGCGAGCCGGCCGGCGCTGACGGGATGCAGCCCGTCGACGTCCTTGGCCGGGTCGATCGCCGAAATCACCGCCAGCGAATCGAGCTGGGCCGGCAGCGGAAGCTGAACGAGGATGCCGTCGACCCTGTCGTCGGCATTGAGTTCGGCGATCAGGCCGAGCAGGTCCTCCTGCCCTGTGCTCTCCGGCAGCACATGCTCGAAGCTTTCCATCCCGAGCTTGCGGGCCATCTTGCCCTTGCTGCGGACATAGACCTCGCTCGCCGCGTCGTTGCCGACAAGGACGACAGCGAGCCCGGGTGCACGCCCCGCCTGCGCAGAAAAAGCGGGAAGGACGGAGGTTATCCGCTCGCCAAGGCCGTGGGCGTAGTCTTTTCCATCGATCAGCTTCGCGCTCATCGCTCTCTTCCGTAAGTCGATGCAGCTCCGAGGCTTCGGCCCGCGGACGCCGCGGGAGTCCCGCGCTCGCGTCGGAGGGAAGCTCGCGCGAAGGGCGTGTCGGTCACGGAGACGGGAAATCGCGTCGGAACGACGTGGGCGGGGCTGTCCTTCCGCCCCTGCCGTTCCGGTGGGACCGTCTCAGGGGGTGAATACGATGGTGCGGTGATTATTGAGCATCACCCGCCCCTCGAGATGATATTTGACGGCCCTGGCGAGGACCCGCGCCTCGATGTCGCGACCGCTCGCGACGAAATCGTCCGTGGTCAGCGCGTGGCTGACCCGCTCGGTTTCCTGCTCGATGATCGGCCCTTCGTCGAGATCGGCCGTCACATAGTGCGCGGTGGCACCGATGAGCTTCACCCCGCGCTCATGCGCCTGGTGATAGGGCTTCGCCCCCTTGAAGCTCGGCAGGAAGGAATGGTGGATGTTGATCACCATGCCGAAGAGCCGGTTCGACAGCTCGTTCGAGAGAACCTGCATGTAGCGCGCCAGGACGACCAGCTCGGCGCCGGTCTCCCTCACCAGATCGACGAGCTTTTCCTCCTGCTCGGCCTTGTTGTCCTTCGTGACCTTCCAGGAGTGATAGGGGATTCCCTCATGCTCCGCCGCGCGCCTGGAATCCTCGTGGTTCGAGACGATCGCGACGACCTCCGCATTCAGCCAGCCGACCTTGATCTGATAGAGAAGGTGCAGCATCGCATGGTCGAACTTCGAGACCATGATGATGATCTTCGGCTTGCGCGAGAGGTCCTCGACCTTCAGCTTCATGTCGAAGCGGTCGGTCGACGGCCTCAGCGCCAGTTCCAGCCCCTCGCGGTCGACGTTCGCCGGCGTGCTGAAAGCGATCCGCAGGAAGAACTGGTTGGTCTGGCGGTCCCAGAACTGGTTCGACTCGACGATGTTGGCCCCGCGGGAAGCCAGTGCCGTGGTCACGGCGGCGACGATGCCGGGCTTGTCATGGCAGCTCAGCTTCAGGATATACGCATTCTCACTCATGGGCCGGTCCTTCCTGCCTTCGCCACTGTCCCGGGCGTGTCAAAGCTGGCGCTCCAGTTCGGGGAGCAGCTCGAAGATGTCGCCGACCAGGCCGTAGTCGGCGACCTGGAAGATCGGCGCCTCCTCGTCCTTGTTGATCGCGACGATGACCTTCGAATCCTTCATGCCCGCCAGATGCTGGATGGCGCCGGATATTCCGCAGGCGATGTAGAGTGCGGGAGCGACCACCTTCCCGGTCTGGCCGACCTGCCAGTCGTTGGGCGCATAGCCGGCGTCGACTGCGGCACGGGAAGCGCCGACGGCTCCTCCGAGCTTGTCGGCGACCGGCAGGATGAACTCGCGGAACTTCTCCTGCGAGCCGAGAGCCCGCCCACCGGAAACGACGATCTTGGCCGAGCCCAATTCCGGACGATCGCTGGTCGACAGCCGGTTCTCGACGAAGCGGGAGAGTCCGGAACCGGTGCCATCCGCGTTCACCGCCACGATCGCTGCGGTGGTGTCCCCGGACGCGGCGGCGCCGAAGCCGGCGGTCCGCACGGTCACGACCTTCTTCGCGTCGGTCGACTGGACCGTCTGCAGCGCGTTGCCGGCGTAGATCGGACGCTTGAAGGTATCGGGCGCGACGACTTCGACGATCTCCGACACCTGCATCACGTCGATGAGCGAGGCGACGCGCGGCAGCACGTTCTTGCCGGTCGTCGTCGCCGCCGCGACGATCGCATCATAGCCTCCGCTCAGCGCCACGATCAGATCGGCGGCCGGCTCGGCCAGGTGGTGCTCGAAGGCGTCGCTCTCGGCGAGCAGCACATTCCGCACGCCCGAAAGCCGCGCCGCCGCCTCGGCGACGGCCCTGGCCGCCTTGCCCGCGACGAGGATGTCGATGTCGCCCCCGATCCTGGACGCAGCCGTCAAGGCCCTGGCCGTCTGCTCGGACAGCGCGGCGTTGTCGTGTTCGGCGAAGAGGAGAATGGCCATTTCGAAGGTCCCGATCCCTGTCAGAGCACGCCGGCTTCGTTCCTGAGCTTGTCGAGCAGTTCAGCGACGCTGCCGACCTTGACTCCGGCCTTGCGCATGCTCGGCTCGTCGGTCCTCAGCACCTTGAGCCTCGGCTCGACATTCACGCCGTAATCGGCGGGACTCCTCTCATCGAGCGGCTTCTTCTTGGCCTTCATGATGTTTGGAAGCGACGCGTAGCGCGGCTCGTTGAGACGCAGATCCGTGGTGATCACCGTCGGGAGTCCGACCTCGATCACCTGGAGGCCGCCATCGACCTCGCGCGTGACCCTGGCCTTGCCGGCATCCAGCTCGATCTTCGAGGCGAATGTCGCCTGCGACCAGCCGAGCAGGGCCGACAGCATCTGCCCCGTCTGATTGGCGTCGTCATCGATCGCCTGCTTGCCGAGGATGACCAGCCGGGGCGCCTCGGCCTCCACGATCCCCCTGAGCAGCTTGGCGACGGCCAGCGGCTCGACGACGGCGTCGACCCTGACCAGAATGGCGCGGTCGGCTCCCATGGCGAGAGCGGTCCGCAAGGTCTCCTGCGCCTGCACCGGACCGACCGACACGACCACGATCTCGTCGACCTTGCCGGCCTCCCTGAGGCGGATCGCTTCCTCGACCGCGATCTCGTCGAACGGATTCATCGACATCTTGACGTTCGCGAGCTCGACTCCTGAACCGTCCGACTTCACCCGGATCTTGACGTTGTAGTCGACGACCCGCTTCACGGGCACCAGGACTTTCATGCGCGGTCCTCTTTATTTGCGAACACGATTGCGCGGCGCATTCTACTTGGCCGCGCCCTCGCGATGCCCGGCCCTGGGGGCGTCGCCAGCCGCATCGTCGCGGTGGCGTGCGCACCCCAAACCGTCGATCGAAACACGCCGCAGGTCATGGCGGAACGCGCTCTCGACAACGCTGCCCTGCCCCCTTGTCCTCCCGGCATGCGACCACGCGTCGGTGCTACGCCTCTTCCCGAAGCGCTCGGTCGCAAAGGCCCGATAGCGAGCGATCGCAGCGGAGGCACACCGCAATCCCACCTATCGTGAGGGAGAATATTGCGACATTTGCCGGCGCCGAACAGAATGTTTGCGTCAAAAAAGGATTATCGCTACGACATTGCGAGCCCAGCGAAACGATTGGGAGGGGAACGATGGCCACCAGCGGACAGGATGGCGGAGCCGCGCCTTACCGCCAGGATGGGCGGGCCCTGCGGCCGCGACAGGGCAAGCCTCGCCTATCGGTCGGCTTCATCCTCGCCAAGCGCTTCACCCTGTGCGCGTTCGCCAACTTCGTCGACGTCCTGAGGCTTGCCGCTGACGAGGGCGATCGGAGCCGGCCGATCATGTGCGACTGGAGCGTTCTTTCCGACACGCTCGACGCGATGCCTTCGAGCTGCGGCATCACCATCCAGCCCACGGAAAGGCTGGGTGATCCGACGAAATTCGACTACATCGTGGTCGTCGGCGGTCTCGTCGACGAGATCCCGAATATCAGTGCCGCTTACATGCAGTATCTGCAGCAGGCCGCGGCGGCCGGTGTACCGCTCGCCGGCGTGTGCACGGGAGCCTTCATCCTGCATCGCGCCGGCCTCATGGACGGATACCGCTGCTGCGTCAGCTGGTTCCACCATACCGACTTCCTCGAACAGTTCGACGGGCTCAACCTGGTCTCGGACCAGATCTTCGTCGTCGACCGGAACCGGCTCACCTGTTCGGGTGGCGCGAGCTCCGCCCATCTCGCTGCCTATCTGGTCGAAAAGCATGTCGGCCGCGCTCAGGCCAGCAAGAGCCTGCACATCATGATCATCGACGATGCCCTGCAGGCGGAGAAGCCTCAGCCCGGCATCCCGATCGATCTCAAGACGCAGGATCCGATGGTGAGGAGAGCGCTTCTCATCATGCAGCAGAACATCGATGCTCCGCTCTCGGTGACGGAGATCGCCCGCCGGATGGGTAACAGCAAGCGTCAGCTCGAACGGCATTTTCGTGCGGCGCTCGGCAGCTCTCCGCAGGCCGCCTTCCTCGGGCTGCGCCTGTCGCTGGCGCGCCATCTCATCGAGACCACGGAAAAGTCGATCGCCGCGATCGCCGTGGAATGCGGCTTCTGCGATTCCTCGCATCTCAGCCGCATGTTCCGGCGCCGCTTCGACCATACACCGCACGAGATCCGGCGGTTGCCGCCGGTCGAGCAGCCCCGCCCGCACGATACTGCCGACATACCTATCCACGCCTGAGCGCCGACGGCGACGGGCAAGCCGCTCCTGTCAGCTTGCCTCCGTGCTATCGCGCCTGGACGAGGACGACCGGCATCCTGCTCGCCGTGCGCGAAGGCGACGACAGAGGCCGGGAGCGCTCTCCTTCGCCGGGCTCCCGGCATCGACGACGTCGAAGTCGCGACGCGGCCAGATGAAGCCGCAGCCCGCGCCCCCCATGGTTCGGCAATTTTTCAACGCGTCGGCGCGATCGTAGCTCGCGAACTGCACGGCTCCGCCGGTCTACCGGCGCAACCCGTGTCGTTTAGTTGCGGCCGATTTGACGCAAATATTCTGTTCCGCCCCGGGCAATGTCTCGATACTCCCGACGCCTATCATCGTGCGGGGCATGCAATGAGCCATTTTTCCTTCTCGGCACTGCTGGCCAACGCGCTGACCGGGCACAAGAACTGGCAGCCGCAATGGCCCGATGCCGAGCCGAAAGCCGAATACGACGTCATCATCGTCGGCGCCGGCGGGCACGGCCTGGGCGCGGCCTACTACCTGGCCAAGGAACACGGCGTCTCGAACGTCGCGATCATCGACAAGGGCTGGCTCGGCGGCGGCAATACCGGCCGCAACACGACGATCATCCGCTCGAACTATCTCTATGACGAAAGCGCCATGCTCTACGAGCACGCGATGAAGCTGTGGGAAGGGCTCAGCCAGGAGCTCAACTACAATGTCATGTTCTCGCAGCGCGGCGTGATGATGCTGGCGCACAACGTCCATGACGTGCAGAGCTTCAAGCGCCACATCCACTCCAATCGGCTGAACGGCATCGACAATGAGTGGCTGACGCCCGAGCAGGCCCAGGAATTCTGTCCCCCGCTCAGCATCGCCCCGGACGCCCGCTATCCGGTCATGGGCGCTGCCCTGCAGCGCCGCGGCGGCGTCGCCCGTCACGATGCCGTCGCCTGGGGCTATGCGCGCGGCGCCGCAGCACGCGGCGTCGACATCATCCAGAACTGCCCGGTGACGGCGATCCGCCGCGATGCGTCCGGCAAGGTGATCGGCGTCGACACGGCAAAGGGCTTCATCAAGGCGAAGAAAGTGGCCGTCTCCGCGGCCGGCAACACCTCGGTCGTGATGGATACGGCGGGCGTGCGGCTGCCGCTCGAGAGCTATCCGCTGCAGGCCCTGGTCTCCGAGCCGGTCAAGCCGATCTTCCCTTGCGTGGTCATGTCCAACACGGTCCACGCCTACATCTCGCAATCGGACAAGGGCGAGCTGGTCATCGGCTCCGGCACCGATCAATACGTCTCCTACAGCCAGCGCGGCGGCCTGCCGCTGATCGAGCACACGGTCGCGGCGATCTGCGAGATCTTCCCGATCTTCACCCGCATGCGCATGCTGCGCAAATGGGGCGGCATCGTCGACGTCACCCCCGACCGATCGCCGATCCTCGGCAAGACCCCGGTGCCGGGCCTCTACGTCAATTGCGGCTGGGGCACGGGCGGCTTCAAGGCGACGCCGGGCTCGGCCCATGTCTTTGCCCACACCATCGCCCGCGACGAACCGCATCCGATCAATGCGCCGTTCACGCTGGAGCGCTTCACCACCGGCCGGCTGATCGACGAAGCGGCTGCCGCCGCCGTCGCGCATTGACGGAGGGACGATCATGCTGCTCATCCGCTGCCCCTATTGCGAGGCCGAACGTCCGGAGCTCGAGTTCACCTATGCCGGCGAGGCCCATATCGCCCGCCCTGCGGACCCGTCGCAGCTGACCGACGAAGCGTGGAGAGACCATCTCTTCATCCGCTCGAATCCGCGCGGCATCCATTACGAGCGCTGGCGCCACCAGCATGGCTGCGGCCGCTTCTTCAATGCCGTGCGCCACACCGTCAGCGACAAGGTCCTGATGACCTACAAGGCCGGGCTGCCCCGGCCAAGCGAAGCCGACCTCGAGAGGGCGCGGTCATGACCAGCCACCGCATTCCCGGCAAGGGCCGCGTCGACCGCGGCAGGACACTGCGTTTCTCCTTCAACGGCACGGCCTATGGCGGCCATCCCGGCGACACGCTCGCTTCGGCGCTGCTCGCCAATGGCGTCCATCTCGTCGGCCGCTCGTTCAAATATCATCGGCCGCGCGGCATCCTCTCGGCCGGTTCCGAGGAGCCGAACGCATTGGTGGGCACCCGCCGCGGCCCCGGCCGCTTCGAGCCCAATACCAGGGCGACGGTGCTGGAAGTCTTCGACGGGCTGACCGCCACCAGCCAGAACCACTGGCCGTCGCTGAACCGCGATATCGGCGCGATCAATGACGCGCTGTCGATGCTGTTCTCGGCCGGCTTCTACTACAAGACCTTCATGTGGCCGAAGTCGTTCTGGAACAAGGTCTACGAGCCGGTCATCCGCGGCGCAGCCGGCCTCGGCAAGTCGCCGACCGAGCCCGACCCGGACAGCTACGCCAGCCGCTTCGCCCATTGCGACGTACTGGTGGTCGGCGCCGGCCCCGCCGGTCTCGCTGCCGCGCTGGAAGCGGGCCGCAGCGGCGCCAAAGTCATTCTCGTCGACGAGCAGGCGGAGCCAGGCGGCTCGCTGCTGTCGGAGACCGACGGCCGCATCGGCGGCCGCTCCGGCTGGGACTGGCTGAAGGCAGCGACCGAGGAGCTGGCCGGGCTGAGCAATGTCAGCGTGCTGCCGCGCACCACGGCGATCGGCTATTACCACCAGAATCTCGTCGGCCTGTGCCAGCGGCTGACGGACCACCTCGCCTCGCCGCCGGAACGCGCGCCGCGCGAGCGCCTGTGGAAGCTGCGTGCCAAGCAGGTGGTGCTGGCGCAAGGCTCGATCGAGAAGCCGCTCGTCTTCGACGGCAACGACCGCCCTGGCGTCATGCTCGCGGGCGCCGCACGCAGCTATCTCAACCGCTATGGCGTGAAGGTCGGCGACCGCCCGGCGATCGTCACCTCGCATGACAGCGCCTGGCTCACCGCCTTCGACCTCGCCCAGGCCGGGGTGAAGGTGGCGGCGATCGTGGACGTCAGGCCGGGGGTCTCCGCCGCCCTGACGCAACGCGCCGAAGCCCTCGGCATCGAAGTGCTGGTCGGCTGGACCGTCACCGGCACGCGCGGCCGGCTGCGCGTCGCCTCGGTGCGCGTCAATCCGCAGGCCGGCGGCCGGGTCGGCCCGGCCCGCACCATCGCCTGCGACGCGCTGCTGATGAGCGGCGGCTGGACCCCAAGCCTGCATCTGTTCTCCCATACCCAGGGAAAGCTCGACTGGGACGAGGGCGGGCAGATGTTCCTGCCCGGCCCCCCTGCCGAGGCGAGCCGCTGCGCCGGCGCCGGCAACGGCCATTTCGGCCTCGCGGCAGCGCTGGCGGAGGGCGCGTCGGCAGGTGCGGCCGCCGCGGCCGATACCGGTTTCGCCGTCCTGGCCACGACGGCCTATCAGGTCGAGGGCGAATGGGCGCTCACAGGCGCCAGCAAGCGCGACCTGCCCACCGACCGGAACCCGTCCCGAGCCAAGGCCTTCGTCGACTTCCAGAACGACGTCACCGCCAAGGACATCCGGCTGGCCGTGCGCGAAGGCTTCAAGTCGATCGAGCACATCAAGCGCTACACCACCACCGGCATGGCGACCGACCAGGGCAAGACCTCCAACATCAATGGTCTTGCCATCGCGGCCGACGCCGTCGGCCGCCCCGCCCCCAGGGTTGGTCTCACCACCTTCCGGCCGCCCTACACGCCGACCACCTTCGGGGCCTTCTGCGGCTACAACCGCGGTGCGCTGTTCGACGTAACGCGGAAGACGGCGATCGACGGCTGGGCCGAGGAGCACGGCGCGGTGTTCGAGCCGGTCTCGCTCTGGCGGCGCGCCTGGTACTTTCCCAGGCCGGGCGAGGACATGCATGTGGCCGTCGCTCGCGAGTGCAAGGCTGTCCGCGATTCCGTCGGAATCTTCGACGCATCGACGCTCGGCAAGATCGAGATCGTCGGTCCGGATGCGGCTGAATTCATGAACCGCATGTACACCAACGCGTGGACCAAGCTCGCGCCCGGCCGCTGCCGCTATGGCGTGCTGCTCGGCGAGGACGGTTTCATCCGCGACGACGGCGTCATCGGCCGCATGACCAGCGACCGCTTCCACGTCACCACCACGACCGGCGGCGCCGCTCGGGTCCTCACCATGATGGAGGACTATCTCCAGACCGAGTGGCCGGACCTCAAGGTGTGGCTGACCTCGACGACGGAACAATGGTCGGTCATCGCGCTCAACGGCCCGAATGCGCGGCGTCTGATCGAGCCCCTGATCGAAGGCATCGATCTCTCCGAGGAAGCCTTCCCGCACATGGCGGTCGCGGAGGGCCGCATCTGCGGGGTGCCCATGCGTCTCTTTCGCGTGAGCTTCACCGGCGAGCGCGGCTACGAGATCAATGTGCCGGCGCGCCACGGCCGAGCGATCTGGGACAGGCTGTTTCAGGACGGACAGGCCTATGCCATCACGCCTTACGGCACCGAGACCATGCACGTCCTGCGCGCGGAGAAGGGCTACATCATCGTCGGGCAGGACACGGACGGCACGCTCACGCCAGACGACGCCGGTCTCGGCTGGGCGGTCGGCAAGGCCAAGCCGGACTTCGTCGGCAAGCGCTCGCTCACTCGCCCGGACCTGCTCAAGGAGGACCGCAAGCAGCTCGTCGGCCTGCTGACGGAGAATCCCATGGCCGTGCTCGAAGAGGGTGCACAGATCGTCCTCTCCCCCGATCAGCCGCTTCCCGCGAAGATGGTCGGCCATGTCACCTCCTCCTATTGGAGCGCCGCGCTGGGCCGGTCGATCGCACTGGCCGTGATCGAAGGTGGCAGGTCCCGCATGGGGCAGACCGTGCATGTCCCGATGCCGAACGGCACGCTTCGCGCCGAAATCACCGGAACGGTCTTCGTCGATCCAGGCAATACGCGCCTCAGCGCCTAGGAGCACCGACCATGATGTATCAATATCATCCGCCAGTCGGTCGTGCGTCGAGCAGCTCCAGGGGTGCCGCGCAGGACAAGGGCGCCACCGGTTTCAGCGAGGGAACGGCCGTCGAAACGCCTCGGCTCAGCCTCAGGCCGGTGGTGGATGCGGCACGTTTCAGCCTGAGGATCGAGCCGCAAGGTCTCGAGGCCGCCTCGAAGATCCTGGGCTTCGCGCTCCCGAAAGCGATCGGCGGCTCCGCTTCGTCCGGCGGCAGGATCGCGATCTGCCTGGGCCCCGACGAATGGTATCTCATCGCCCCGCCATCCGAGCAGGAGAACCTGGAGCGCAGCTTCGCCGAGCTCTATGTCACCACGATTCATAGCCTGGTCGATGTCGGCCACCGCGAGGTCGGCATCGAGGTCGCAGGTCTAGGCGCAGCGCACGCGCTTCAGGCCACGATCGCCTTCGATGTCGAAGCCATGCCGGTCGGCACAGGCTGCCGAACACTGATGGACAAGGCCCAGATCATCCTGCTGCGGGAGGCGGAGGACCGCTTCCGCATCGAAGTCTGGCGCTCGTTCGCCGATCACGTCTGGGGGCTGCTGCAAGTCGTCGGCCGTGAAATCGAACTCGGCATCTGAGATCCCGCGGGAGGAAAACACATGCTGCAAAGCAATTCATCGAACACGCTCTCCGACCAGGCCGTCGCCGTGGCCATCGACCGGGAGCTCGGCCGCCAGCAGAACCAGATCGAGCTGATCGCCTCGGAGAACATCGTCTCCCTCGACGTGCTCAGGGCACAGGGCTCGGTCCTGACCAACAAATATGCCGAGGGCTACCCCGGCAAGCGCTATTACGGCGGCTGCGAATTCGTCGACGAGGTCGAGACCATCGCCATCGACAGGGCCAAGCAGCTCTTCGGCGCGGCCTTCGCCAACGTCCAGCCTCACTCGGGCGCGCAGGCCAATCAGGCCGTGTTCCTGGCCTTGCTCCAGCCGGGCGATCGGGTCATGGGCATGTCGCTGGCCCATGGCGGCCATCTGACCCATGGCTCGCCGGTCACCATGTCCGGCAAATGGTTCGAGGTCGTGAGCTACGAGGTCCGCCAGTCCGACCAGCGGATCGACTACGAAGACCTGCGCGCCCGGGCACTGGAGACCCGCCCCAAGCTGATCGTCGCCGGCGCCTCCGCCTATCCGCGCGCCATCGACTTCGCCGCCTTCCGCAGGATCGCCGACGAGATCGGGGCCTGGCTGATGGTCGACATGGCGCACTATGCCGGGCTCGTCGCAGCCGGACTTTACCCCGATCCGCTGCCGCATGCGCATGTCGTCACCACGACGACCCACAAGACCCTTCGCGGTCCCCGCGGCGGCATGATCCTCACCAATGACGAAGCCCTGGCCAAGAAGTTCAACTCGGCCGTGTTCCCCGGCAATCAGGGCGGCCCGCTCATGCATGTCATCGCGGCCAAGGCGGTCGCTTTCGGCGAGGCGCTGCGGCCGAGCTTCAAGGCCTATGCCTCCGAGGTCGTCAACAATGCCAGGGCGCTCAGCGACACGCTGATCGCCGGCGGCCTCGCCATCGTGTCCGGCGGCACCGACTGCCATATGGTGCTCGTCGATCTGCGCCCGAAGGGCGTGAAGGGGCGCGATGCCGAGCACGCCCTGGAGCGGGCGGGCCTCACCTGCAACAAGAACGCCATTCCCTTCGATCCCGAAAAGCCGGCCGTCACCTCGGGCGTCCGACTCGGCACCTCGGCTGGCACGACCCGCGGCTTCGGCGAAGCGGAGTTCCGGCGCGTCGGCGAACTGGTCCTTAGCGTCGTCGACGGGCTTGCAGCCAGCGGCCCGGATGGCGATCCGGTTGTCGAAAGCGCGGTCCTGGCCGAGGTGAAGGAGCTCTGCTCCCGCTTCCCCATCTATGACTGACCCTTCGACGAACTGAAGCCCCCTCCCCGGGATACGCACGGACGCCCGGAATCCCGACGCGCCACAGAGACGAGGCGTGCCATGTTTCTCAGTGTGTTCGACGTCTTCAAGATCGGCATCGGCCCCTCTTCGTCCCATACGATGGGGCCGATGACCGCTGCGGCCGGCTTCCTGCAGCTGCTGCAGCAATCGGCGGTCGCGCCCGGCGCCGCCCGCATCAGGGCGACGCTTCACGGCTCGCTCGCCTTTACCGGGAAGGGGCATGCCACGGATCGCGCCGTGGCCCTCGGCCTTCTCGGCTGGCGCCCGGCGGAGCTGGATCCGGAAGAGGCCGAGCACCAGCTCGAAGAGCTCCACCGGACGCATCTCCTGCGGCCTGCGGGCCTACCTGCCCTCGTCTTTGAGCCTGCAATCGACATCGTCTTCGACTACGGCCCGCCCCTGCCCGGACATCCGAACGGCCTCGTCCTCGCGGCGCTCGACCGGGAAGGCGCCATCCTCCTCGCCGAAACCTACTATTCGATCGGCGGCGGTTTCGTCGTGACCGCGGCCGAGCGTGACGAACCGAGGCCCGCCGCCGTCACCGATGCCGCCTCATGGCCCTATCCCTTCGAGAACGCTGCCGCGATGCTCCGCATGGCGCGGGAGAGCGGTCTGTCGGTCGCGGCCATGAAGCGCGAGAACGAGGCACGCTCGCGTCCCCTGGCCGAGGTCGAGGACGGCCTCGCCCGCATCTGGTCGGTGATGAACGGCTGCATCGAGCGCGGCCTGAGCCGCGACGGCGAATTGCCCGGCGGACTGCGTGTGCGCCGCAGGGCCAGCAACATCCACCGGCAATTATTGGCCGAGCGGCAGTCCAATTCCGGACAGCCTCATGCGGCGTCCGACTGGCTCAGCGTCTACGCCATGGCCGTTAACGAGGAGAACGCCGCCGGCGGCCGGGTGGTGACCTCGCCGACTAACGGCGCTGCCGGCGTCGTGCCCGCCGTGCTGCGCTATTATCTCGACCATTGCAGGGGAGCGGAGGCCGACAAGGTCTCCGATTTCCTGCTGACGGCCGCGGCGATCGGCGGCCTGATCAAGCACAACGCCTCGATCTCCGGCGCCGAGGCCGGCTGCCAGGGCGAGGTCGGTTCGGCCGCCGCCATGGCCGCCGCCGGGCTCTGTGCCGTTCTCGGCGGCTCTCCCGAGCAGGTCGAGAACGCGGCCGAGATCGCCCTGGAACATCATCTCGGCATGACCTGTGACCCCGTGGCCGGTCTGGTCCAGGTCCCCTGCATCGAGCGCAACGGCATCGGCGCCACAAAGGCCGTGGCGGCCGCCTCGCTCGCCCTGCGTGGCGACGGCTCGCATTTCATGCCGCTGGACAACTGCATCGAGGCGATGCGCCAGACCGGCGAGGAGATGAACGCGAAGTTCAAGGAGACCAGCCTGGGCGGCCTCGCCGTCAATCTGCCGGAATGCTAGCGCGCGCCCTATACGCTGACGCTACGCCGAAACGGGACATCACGGGATGAGCGACCGCTTCTCGATGAACTCCTATCTCGGACAGAAAATCCTCTCGCTCGTTCGCGAGGGCGACTATGCGCATGCCGGTGAGGAAGAGGCGATCGAGCTTTCCCTGGCGGGCATCGAAAAGGACGCGCGCCGCCTCATCCTGGACGCGGGCTGCGGGCGCGGCGGAACCGCCGACTATCTCCACAAGAATGGGTGGGGGCGCGTGATCGGCATCGATGTCGAACCGAAATCGGTGAAAGCCGCGCGAGAAAACTACCCCAACGTCGAATTCCTGGTTTGCGATGTCTGCGATGTCGAGCGTCGCTTCGAAGAAGCGCCCGACATTATCTGCATGTTCAACGCCTATTACTGCTTCGAGGACCAATCGGGAGCGCTCGCAGCCTTCTCCAGGATCGCCCGGCCAGACACCAGGATGATCATCTTCGATCATGTCGATCGCGGGGGGTATCAAGACGCCCCGTTGTTGGATGCGGGCGAACTTTTCCTGCCCAACCCGCCTCGTCTGGCCGAGATGAGAGAGCAGCTGGCGAGCACCGGGTGGTGCGTGCTCGACATCGCTGAGATTCATGACAGCTACATCGGCTGGTATGCGCGCCTTGTGGAGAAGATCGAACGCTCTCGCGACAAGATACACGCAGTGGCTGGCCAGCAGGGATACGACCATGTTCTCGCCCTCTATCGCGGGCTTCTGAACGCGGCACTGCAGAAGAAACTGGGCGCTGCCGTCATCACGGCCGTTCCGGCTCGGTGACCGGGCGGCGACGCCTCTCCGCTGCCGCTGGAGCCTAGATCGGGGCGACGTCCCGAAGTGGTTCGGCGCATGAACTGACGGAGCTGGCGAAGCTGTCGCCCTCCCTCGATCTCGCATCCAGCGGGAACACGCGCTCCGGATGTCGTCCGCTGCCGGGTTTGCGACGCCGGACTTCGCGCCGGTGATGGCCCCCCGGTGTCGGCCGTGATCTCCTCGACCCTGGTGCGCACACCAGGGTCTCGCCGGTCCTGCGCACTGGCGGCGGCCCACGCCCGAGAAGGCGCAGCCGTCGACCGAACGGCACCATAAGATCTCCGGAGGAAACGAAATGAGCAGGAATCGCGGCGTCGTCTACATCAAACCGGGCACTGTCGAAGTCCAGGACATCGCCGATCCGAAACTCGAGGCTCCCGATGGTCGTCGCATCGAGCACGGCGTGGTCCTGAAGGTGGTTTCGACGAATATTTGCGGCTCCGACCAGCATATGGTCCGCGGCCGCACGACGGCACAGGCCGGGCTGGTGCTCGGACACGAGATCACCGGCGAGGTGATCGAGAAGGGCGCCGATGTCGAGATGCTCGAGATCGGCGATCTGGTGTCGGTGCCCTTCAACGTCGCCTGTGGCCGTTGTCGCTGCTGCAGGTCGCAGGACACCGGCGTCTGCCTGACGGTCAACCCGGCTCGCGCCGGCGGCGCCTATGGCTATGTCGACATGGGCGGCTGGATCGGCGGCCAGGCGCGCTATGTCACGGTGCCCTATGCCGACTTCAATCTGCTGAAATTCCCCGATCGCGACAGGGCCATGGCCAAGATCCGCGATCTGACGATGCTCTCCGACATCCTGCCAACCGGTTTCCACGGAGCGGTGAAGGCCGGCGTCGGCGTCGGTTCGACCGTGTATGTCGCCGGTGCGGGCCCCGTCGGCCTCGCGGCGGCCGCGTCGGCGCACATTCTCGGTGCTGCCGTCGTCATGATCGGGGACTTCAACAAGGAGCGCCTGGCGCATGCCGCCAAAGTCGGATTCGAACCTGTCGACCTCTCGAAGAGCGATCGGCTGGGCGACATGATCGCGGACATCGTCGGAACCAACGAGGTCGACAGCGCCATCGACGCGGTCGGGTTCGAAGCGCGCGGCCATTCGGGCGGCGAACAGCCCGCGATCGTGCTCAACCAGATGATGGACATCACGCGCGCCGCCGGCTCGATCGGCATTCCAGGGCTCTACGTCACCGAGGACCCCGGGGCGGTCGACAACGCCGCCAAGCACGGGAGCCTGTCGCTGCGATTTGGACTCGGCTGGGCGAAGGCACAGTCGTTCCACACCGGCCAAACCCCCGTCCTGAAGTATAACCGGCAGCTGATGCAGGCGATCCTGCACGACCGGCTGCCTATCGCCGATATCGTCAATGCCAAGGTGATCTCGTTGGACGACGCCGCACAGGGCTACGAGACTTTCGATCAGGGCGCCGCCGTCAAGTTCGTGCTCGACCCCCACGGCGAACTCGCTGCGGCCTAGGCGCGAAACCGCAAAAGGCAGGGCCGGGATTCCGCGGCCGCTGGTCGGGGCTCGTCTCGCTCTATCGAGGCGAGCCCCGATCTGGTGCGGCCGACGCCCCATCGGCAATCGAGGCGCTGCGGCAGATGCCAGTTCGGCGGAACCAGCCTGAGGGCGGCCGGACAACAATCGTCGACATGCCAGCAGCACACCGGTCGGAGGCCGCGGGCCTGCCCAATGATCGCGAGCGCGTCCTCGCTTGCTACACCATAGCCTCGACCAGGCGATGAAGAGAGAGGGATCCGAGCTTGCGGCCGCGCTCGTCGGTCACGACAAGGTATTCCTTCCCCGAAGCCAGCAGAACCGGCACGGCCTGCTCCAGCAGAGTCCCCTCGCGAATCTCGACACCGTCACGCTCACCAGCCACCCCGGTGCTATCCATGACCTTCTCGACCCTGATGACGCGACCTCGATTGATGTGACGGACAAAGCTCATGATGTAATCGTTCGCGGGATTCAGGACGATATCCTGACAGGTTCCTTGCTGAATGACCTCCCCATCTCGCAAGATTGCGATTCGATCTCCCAGCCGCAGCGCCTCGTCGAGATCATGGGTGATGAAGACGATCGTCTTCTTGATCTCCTTCTGAAGCCCCAGAAGGATCGTCTGCATATCGACGCGGATCAGCGGATCGAGAGCGGAGAATGCCTCGTCCATGAGGAGGATCGGGGCATCGTTCGTCAGGGCCCTCGCAAGACCGACCCTCTGCTGCATGCCGCCGGAAAGCTGGTTGGGATACTTATTTTCGAACCCTTGCAGCCCCACCCTTTCCAGCCAATGCATCGCTGACTCGATCTGCCGGCGTCGTGGCGCGCCCTGGATTTCGAGGCCATACACCGTGTTGTCCAGAACGTTGCGGTGCGGAAGCAGCGCGAACTTCTGAAAGACCATTGCCGTCTTATGCCGGCGGAAATCACAGAGCTCCTTGCTGGACATCTTCACGACGTCGCGCCCGTCGACGATGACCTCACCCACGCTCGGGTCGACCAGGCGATTGATATGCCTGATCAGGGTCGATTTTCCGGAGCCTGACAGCCCCATGATGACCTGGATGCATCCGGCCGGCATGGCGATGTTGATGTTGTTGAGGCCCAGCACATGCCCGTGCTTCTCCAACATCTCGCTCTTGCGCAGCCCTTGCCGAAGCAGCGGAACGATCCGGTCGGGATGGGGACCGAAGATCTTCGACAGACCTTTGATCTCGATGCCGGGATGCCTGTTCGACGCGTCAGCCATGAGCGAGTTCCCGATGCTTTTGAATGCGCTTGCCGAACGCCTGGCTGATGCGATCGAAGATGATCGCGATGCCCACGATCGCCAGGCCGTTGAACATGCCCATCGTGAAGTACTGATTGTTGATCGCCCGCAAGACTGGCTGCCCCAGCCCCTGGACGCCGATCATCGATGCGATCACCACCATGGCCAGCGCCATCATGATCGTCTGGTTGATTCCGGCCATGATCGTCGGCATGGCCAGAGGCAGCTGGACGTTCCGCAGCTTCTGCCAGCCGGACGAGCCAAACGCATCCGCGGCCTCGAGAACTTCCTTGTCGACCAGCCGGATGCCGAGATTGGTCAGCCGGATGATGGGCGGTATCGCGTAGATGACCACGGCGATCAGGCCCGGCACCCTGCCGATGCCGAGCAGCATGACGACCGGGATGAGGTAGACGAAGCTCGGCAGCGTCTGCATCACGTCGAGCACCGGATTGACGATGCCCTGAACGCGGTCCGAGCGCGCCATCAGAATGCCGAAAGGGATGCCGAGCGCGAGCGAGATGACCGTGCACACGAAGATCATGGACACCGTGCGCATCGTGTCCTCCCACATGCCGAAATAGCCGATCAGCAGGAGCGTGACGATTGCACCGATCACGATCGACCAGCTGCGGCTGGCCAGCCATCCGAGCCCTGCGATCGCGAGCACGACAATCGGCCAGGGGGTGTTGAGCAGGAGCCATTCCGACTGGATCAGAAGGATGCGGAGCGGCTCGAAGACCGCTTCGAGTGCCGCGCCGTAATTGCGGGTGAACGCGCGAAAGCCGTCGTCGATGCTCGCCCGCAAGGCCCGCATCTTTTCATCGTCCAGGTGAGGGAACGTCCAGAACCAATCCATGCGGATCCCCTGTCTCGCCGTGCAGAGAGCGGGCTGCCGCCATGGCGGGGAGCCACTAGCCGACGATTCCCGCGAATCGTCAGATCTCTGCGTCCGCAATTGTCGAATGAGCCAGATCACTCTGCGTTTGGGCGGCGCGGCCCAAACGCAGATAGCGTGACCAATTCCAGTAGCTTAGAGCCCGATTGGCGCAAAAGGCAGCGCAATTTCCGCGCCGCCTTCCGTCAGAGAGCAGCTTGGATCTTCTTGGCAGCCTCGGGCGAAACCCACTTCGTCCAGATATCCTTCTGGTCGCGAAGGAAGTGCTTGGCGCCGTCGTCACCGACCGCCTGATTGGCCGTCATCCAGGCAAGCAGTTGGTTGACGGTGGCGTTCGACCAGGAGCGTGCCTTGAAGTAATCCATCACCGGCTGACCGGCCCGTTCGGCGAACTTCGCGGTCACCAGCGTCTGGACGCGGTCGGTAGGCCAGGCATTGGGCTTCGGATCCGGACAGTCGGCCTTGGCGTTGCACCGTCCCCATTCGGCGGCGTCATGCGGCGCCCCGAAATCGAGCCGCACCATCTCGTAACGGCCGAGAATGGAGGTCGGAGACCAGTAGTAGCCGAGCCAGCCCGTCTTACGCTCGTTCGCCCTGGCGATCGAACCATCGAGCCCCGCCGCCGAGCCAGTGTCGACCAGGGTGAAGCCGGCCTTCTGTCCGCCATAGGCCTTGAAGAGCTGCGTGGTGACGACCGTGCCGCCCCAGCCTTGCGGTCCGTTGAACACGGCGCCCTTGGAAGGATCTTCCGGAGCCGGGAACAGATCAGGGCGGCGGAGCGCGTCGGCGATCGTCTTGATGCCCGGATTCGCGTCGATGACGTATTTTGGAACGAACCAGCCTTGCAGCGCGCCGTCCGAAATCGCATCGCCCGCGACGACCAGCCGCTTTTCCGCAAGGCCACGCTTCATGACTTCCGGAACGAGGTCGACCCAGCCCTCAGGAGCGACATCCGGCTGCCCTTTCTCGACCATCGAGGTCAGGGTCGGGACCGTATCGCCGGAGATGATCGAAACGCTGCAGCCATAGCCCTTCTCGAGGATGAACTTGTCGATGCTGGCCAGCGCCTGCGCACTCTGCCAGTTCATCGCGGCGATCGTCGCGTCACGGCACTCCGCCTGTGCCGCCGCGGCTCCGATCACGCTCAGGCCAATGGCGAGACCGGCCGATGCTGCAAGATGTTTCATTGTTCTTTTCCCCTGTTGCGACGCTTGATTATTGACTCCCGGCAGCGTCGCCTTGGCCGGGAGCTCCGCAATTGCATCGAAACAGCAGCCTCGAAACAGAAGGCCAGGCTCCTTGTTCTGGTCCGGGCACTCCTGCTCCCGGACATGCGACATTGTCCGCGCAGCCCGGGCTAGGCGACGGCCGCGACGTATTCTTGCGCTCCTGTCGGCCCTTTAGGCTTGCGGGCCTCATGCGGCGCGCAGCCATAGGCGTCGCGATAGCACTTCGAGAAATGCGAGGCCGACGAGAACCCGCTGGCGACGGCGATCTCCACGATCGGCATCGTCATCTGCTGCAAGAGCAACCGCGCGCGTTCCAGACGCAGCTTCATGTAATACCGGGCCGGCGAGTTCCGCAGCTCGTTACGGAACAGCCTCTCCACCTGGCGTCGGGTCAGGCCGAGATCCACGACCAGATCCTCAACGGGCATCGGCTCTGTCAGCGTCTGCTGCATCCGCTCGATCAATCTGGTGACTGCGGGATGATGCTCTTCGAGGCGTGGCGCGAAAGGCAGCCGCTGGCGATCATCGGCATTGCGGATGCGATCGACGATTGCGCGCTCGCACACTCCCGCGACGACTTCCTCACCGAAGTCGCTCCTGATGATGTGGAGCATCATGTCGAAGGAGGCCGCGCCACCGGCGCAGGTGTGGATTCCGCCGTCGATCTCGAACAGCCCGGTCCGCACCGAGGCATCTCTGAATTGCTCGACGAAGCTCGGGAAATTCTCCCAGTGGATCACACATTTTCTGTCGTCGAGGAGCCTCGCGTGCGCGAGCAAGTGCGCACCGGTGCACAGGCTCGCAATGGCAATCCCGTTCTGCCTGCATTCGCGCAACCACGCCTCCGTGGCCCTGCAGGTATAGCGCTCGACATTCCGCCCACCGCAGACCACGACCATGAAAGGCTTGTTCCGGCGGGAGACCTCCTGACGCTCCAGCGCGACAGGCGTGTCGCCCTTGATCGATATGCCGCAGCTCGCACGCACGTCTTCGCCGGTACTCGTCGTCAGACGCCAGGTATAAGCATCGTAACCCAGGACAGCATTCGCCAAACGCAAAGCTTCTATCGCCGACGAAAATGCCAGCAATGTAAATTCCGGCAGCAAGCAGAAGACAAACAAGCGCTGCTTTGTGTTAGTGCTTTCCATGGAGCCACCCGCTATGCGTTTATAGACAGCGCTCGTATTGGATTGGCAGAACGTCTTATATCCCGTCACGTTATCGTATGGTTCTAGGCAACATAGGACGGTTGCGACAAAGAACCGGTCGTTTCGCGACAGGAGCCCGGCCCAGCCGGCCTGCGGCCGACATTGGCCTGGCGCACTTCCACGGACACGCACACGAGGGGCAAACCCGCGGCAGCCGCAACATCATGCGAACCCCGCCGATGACCTGCGCCATGGCAGCGGCAGCGAAATCCAGGTGGGAGGATATCATCGTAGCGATTTGAGCCGGCCCTACTTGATCGCATGGCCCGGCGACGCATGCCGAGGCTCATGGCCGTCGGCCCCTGGCTCGCCCAGGCAAAAGAAGAAGACGTCTCGAAGACGCTTGATGGGCTTCCGGCTACGAGGTGCCGGCCCTCAGCGCGGCAGTCTCCAATAGCTCAGTGGATCAGCTTCGACCGCGCTTGCCAGCGCCTTTGCGGTGACGATCGACCCCACTCGCCGCACCTGCTGCCGGGGCGCCGGTTCGGCGTGAGCCGGGAAGAACTTGGCCTGCTCTACTCTATTGAGGCCAAACGACAGTCACCTCGACATGGTCGAGTACGCCCTGGACCGGAGCGTTGGGTTTGCGCACGGTGATGCTCGCCCGGCGGATGCAACTGAAGCGATTGCAAAGCGTCTTGGCGACATCGAGTGCGAGGGCCTCGATGAGGAAGCGGCGGCGTCCACGCACGACCTTCTCGATCTCGAGAAAGGCCGTGCCGTAGTCGACTGTGTCCTCGATCGAATCCGCCTCGATCCCCTCGTGCAGGCTGACCTCCAATTCCGCATCGAGATAGAAGCGCTGGCCAAGCCTTTCTTCTTCGTCCAGCACCCCATGGCGTGCGAAGAAGGCGCAGTTCTTCATTCGGATGATATACATCGGCTCGCCCACCCCGCCCCTCGATCGACACCCTTCGATGACGCGATGCCGGGCTCGAAGAGTATCATTGCGCCAAGCCAGCCAGCTGCGCCGATCACGACATCACGAAGCCGGAAAAACGACAGACGAACCGTGCTGGTGGCAAAGCCCTGCCACGGTCCGCGAACGCCGCACCGGCCGGCCGAGAACCAGGACCGCCCTAGGGCGCCCCGGCGCGAACTGACAGCTTTGCGAAGAGGCAATGTCGCGGCGACATCATCCTGCCCCAGGTAAGGCTGTTAGATTGGTATGATCCGAATGTGATGGCATCCATTTGGAGAGGTCGGTCGCAAGTGCCTGACGAAGAACGCCCTTCGCGAATGAGCGAGAGGGGCGCTCGAGCGGGGCGGGCCGCTTGGCGACGACCGATCGATCGGGGCGGAAGATCGCAAGCCGTGCGGTATATGGCGAGCCATGCCGACGCGCACTTCGATCCTCCCGGCCGGATCTTGGCGTCTATGAGGGAGGACAGGACATGGATGTCCGTGGTGATATGCTGAATCTGCTCCGTGCTCGGAAGTACGGACATTCATTGCCGCAGCCCTTCTACGTCGATCCCGCCTTCTTCAAGCTCGACATGGAGTTGATCTGGTATCGCGACTGGCTGTTCGCCGGTCACGACTGCGATATCCCGAAAGCAGGCAACTACTTCACGCTCCAGATCGGAGCCTACCCGGTCGTGGTGGTGCGCGATCGCAGCGGCGAGATCCGGGCGTTCCACAACACCTGCCGCCATCGCGGCAGCCGGGTCTGCCCGAACGCGAAGGGAACCGCTGCCCGGCTGGTCTGCCCCTACCATCAATGGACCTACGACCTGGACGGCAGGCTGCTCTTCGCGCGCCAGATGGCCGATGATTTCGATCCCTCGGCCCATTCGCTGAAACCCGTCGCCTGCCAGAGCGTGGCCGGCTACATCTTCATCTGCCTCGCGGACGATCCGGCGGATTTCCAGCCCTTCCGGACCCTGATGGAGCCGTATTTCGCGCCTCATCGCCTGACCGACGCGAAGATCGCCCATGAGACGACCATCGTCGAGAAGGGCAACTGGAAGCTCGTCTGGGAAAACAACCGCGAGTGCTATCACTGCGCGGCCAATCATCCCGAACTCTGCAAGACCTATCCCGAGGCGCCCAACGTCACCGGCGTGAGCGGCGGCGCAGATGATCCCGAAATGGTCGAGCACTGGACGAAATGCGAGGCGGCGGGCCTGGAGGCACGGTTCCGGATCGACGATGACGGACAGTTCCGTGCGATCCGCGCCCCGCTTCTGCGCAATGCCGTGAGCTACACGATGACCGGCAAGCCGGCGGTCCAGCGCAATCTGTCGGATCAGGTCGCCGCCGACCGGATCGGCGCGCTGATGCTCTATCACTATCCGACGACGTGGAACCACGTCCTCATCGACCATGCGGTGACGTTCCGGGTGATCCCGCTCAGCCCGACCGAGACGGCCGTGACGACGAAGTGGCTGGTTCACAAGGATGCGGTCGAGGGCGTCGACTACAAGCTCGACGAGTTGATCCATGTCTGGACCGAAACAAACGACCAGGACCGGCAGATCGTCGAGGAGAACGCCTTCGGCATCCAGTCCCCGGCCTATGAGCCCGGCCCCTATTCCGAGCTGCATGAGGGCGGCGTGATCCAGTTCGTCGAGTGGTATGCCGGCTTCATGGAGCCGCGCCTGCGGGGAACCGGAGCGACGGCTCTCAGGGATGTCGCCTGACGTGAAACCGCTCAACGTCTCAGGAGATGCCGGCCTGTACCGACATCTCGACGAAATGAAGCCGTGGAACGACCGCCTCCAGGTTCTGGAGGTGGTCAGCGTCACCGACGAGGCGCCGGAGGTTAAGACCTTCACCTTCCGCTCGGACGCGCAAACCTGGTTCCGGTACAAGCCCGGCCAGTTCGTGACGCTCGAACTGCCGACGGCCGATGGCCCGCTGATGCGGACCTATACGCTGTCATCCTCGCCGAGCCGGCCTTTCTCCATCGCGGTGACGGTCAAGGCGCAGCTGACCAGCATTGGAACACGCTGGATGTTCGACAATCTCGAACCCGGCAGCCTGGTCAAGGCCTATGGCCCCGCAGGCAATTTCACGCATTACGCCCATCCCGCCTCGAAATATCTCTTCCTGTCGGCCGGCTCGGGCGTCACGCCGATGATGTCGATGCTACGCTGGTTCTCCGACTGCGCGCCGGGAACCGACGTCGTCTTCGTCAATTGCGCGCGGCGTCCGGAGGACATCATCTTCCGCGACGAGCTCGAGCTGATCGCGAGCCGCATGCCGGCCCTGTCGCTGAGCTTCATCGTTCAGGAGCGGTCACCGCGGAGGAGCTGGCCTGGCCATGTCGGGCGGATCGACGCGGTCCGCTTCCCGCTGGTGACTCCGGATTTTCACGACCGTGAGATCTTCTGCTGCGGACCCGAAGCATTCATGGGAGCGATGCAGGAGTTCCTGAGGGCATCCGGCTTCGACATGGCGCGCTACCACCAGGAGAGCTTCGGCGAAACGCCGCGCGACGATGCTCCTTTGGCACCGGTATCGGTCCCGGCGCAGGACGAAGGGGCGACGGGCGCCGCTGCGGAGACGCTGCCGATCCGTTTCACGCTATCCGAAGTCGACGGGGAATGCCTGCCTGGACAAACCGTGCTGCAGGCCGCGCGTGCCGCAGGCGTCCGGATTCCGGCGGCCTGTGAATCGGGGTTGTGCGGAACCTGCAAGGTCATGAAGCTCTCGGGCAATGTGGCGATGACCCACAATGGCGGGATCCTCGATGATGAAATCGCCGAGGGCTACATTCTCGCATGCTGCTCGCGACCATCGACGAGGCTCGAAGTCGACGCCTGACGGCGCCTCGAAGCCTAACCGCGGCATCGCCTCGGGGACAATGCGCGTACCCCGCCTCATGAAATCGTGCGGGGATGTCGATCAGACCGGCATCAGCCCGCTCCTCAATAAGCCAAGGCGCGGTCTACTCTTCCCTCAACCGGATAGCGTCTTCAATGCCTCGGCAGGATCTCTCCGAGGAATTTGCGCGTGCGCTCGTGCCTGGGATTGCTGAAGAACTCCTGCGGCGCGCCCTCCTCGACGATCGCGCCGCTGGCCATGAAGATCACGCGGTCGGCGACCTGGCGCGCAAAGCCCATCTCATGGGTAACGCAGATCATCGTCATGCCGTCCTCAGCGAGGCTCACCATCGTGTCGAGCACCTCCTTGACCATCTCGGGGTCGAGGGCCGAGGTCGGCTCGTCGAACAGCATCACCTTCGGCTCCATGCACAGCGCCCGCGCGATGGCGACGCGCTGCTGCTGTCCGCCCGAGAGCTGGGCCGGGAACTTGTCGGCCTGGTTGAGGATCTTCACCCGGTCGAGCAGGCGGCGCGCGGTCACCTCCGCCTGGGCGCGGGAGACGCCGCGCGAGCGCATCGGCGCGAGCACGCAGTTCTCCAGCACGGTCAGATGCGGAAACAGGTTGAACTGCTGGAACACCATGCCGACCTCGCGGCGGATGGCGTCGATGACGCCGGCATTCTCGATCAGCCGGGTGCCGTCGACGACGATCTGCCCCTTCTGGTAGGGCTCGAGATGGTTGATGCAGCGGATCAGCGTCGACTTGCCGGAGCCCGACGGGCCGCACAGGACGATCTTCTCGCCGGCGCGCACCGTCAGGTTGATGTCGGTCAGGACCTGGAAGTCGCCGAACCATTTGTTGACGCCCTGCATCGCGATCATCGATGCGGAGTTCTGGTCGGTCATGGCGAAGCCTTTCAAATGGTCGCTCGCATGGCCCGTTCAGCCGTTTCCAGCTGAACGGAACGATGTCAGGCCAAGTCGATGGGAGAGCCTGCTCAGCTCGCGACGAACGAGATGTCCGGCACGCTTTCCGGGAAAGGCGGCAGCGGGTTCTTCATCCACTTCGGATAGACCTTGGCCAGTTCGCCATTGGCTTTGATCTTGTCGATGAAGCCATTGATGAAGGCGTTGATCTCCTTCTCGCCGAGGCGCGTGCAGGCGCCGTTGTAGAGCTTGGTGAATTCGAGCTTGTTCTCGAAGACGCCCGGTTTCGCCTCCTCGATGCGCGGGATGTAGAAGATGTTGCCGCCGACGGCCTGGACCTGGCCGGAGAGCAGCGCCTGGATCGTCGGCGCGTCGCCGTCGAAGCGCCGGATCGTCGTGCCGGGAGGCGCGCTCTTGGTGACGTCGGCGTCCTGCACGCTGCCGCGAGCGACGCCGATCGTATACTTGCCCATGTCGGCATGCGTCTTCACCTCGACGTCCTTGGGCGCGATGAAGGTGATGATGTTGGCGGCGTAGGGCTTGCTGAACTGCACGGCCTTGGCGCGCTCGGGCAGCATCGCCATGGTGGCGAAGAGCACGTCGACGCGGCCGGAGGTCAGCGCCGGAATGCGGTTGGCGACGGCGAGCTGCACGAATTCGGCGGGAACCCCGAGCTCCTTCGCGAAGAGCTCGGAAATGTCGGCGTCGAGCCCCTCCTGCTTGCCGGCGGAATTGACGAAGCCCCAGGGCGGGTTGTCACCCTGAATGCCGATGATGACCTTGCCGCGGCTCTTGATCTCGGCCGGCGTCACCGCGAGCGCCGGTCTGGTGATGAGCATCGGCATGGCCAGCGTCGCGGCGCCGGTGGCGATGAGCTGGCGGCGGTTGAGGCCGGCTCTGGTGATCTGGGTCATCGTTCCCTCCTTGCGTTGTTGGTCTTGGTGATGCCGCCGATATCAGTGCGAGGCCGCGGCAAGCCTGCGCTCCAGCCGCGCCCCGTAGAGCGAGAGCGGCCAGCAGATGAGGAAGTAGAGGGCGCCCACCACGCCGAAGACGAGCAGGGGCTTGAAGATCTGGTTCGAGATGATGGTCCCGGCCCGGGCGAGCTCGGTGAAGCCGACGATGGCGGCGAGCGAGGTGCCCTTGATCAGCTGGACCAGGAAGCCGATCGTCGCCGGCAGCGAGATCTTGATCGCCTGCGGCAGGATCACGTCCCGCATGCGCGAGACATAGCCGAGGCTGAGCGCCTTGGCCGCTTCGGTCTGCCCCTTCGGCACGGCCTCGATCGAGCCGCGCCAGATCTCGCCGAGGAAGGCGCTGGCGTGCAGCGTGAAGCCGATGGCGACGGAGAGCCAGGCGTCGAGCTTCAGGCCGACCAGAGCAAGGCCGTAATAGACCACGAAGAGCTGCATCAGCAGCGGCGTGCCCTGGAATACCGCGATGTAGCCGGCCGTGGCCCGCTCGAGCGGGCGCAGTCCGGAAGTGCGGGCCAGCGCGATGCCGAGGCCACTGGCGGCGCCGCAGACGAAGCCGATCGCGGACAGGAAGACCGTCCATTTCAGCCCGTTGAGCAGGAAGAGGAATTCGTTCCCGTTCATGGCGCCCTCACTTCACCGGATAGCTGAAATGGCGCGCCGTGATCTGCGCGAACATCCGCATCATCAGCCAGGACATGACGAGGTAGAGCAGCGTGACGACGCCGTAGACCTCGAAGCTGCGGAAGCTGTTGTTCTCGATGTTCTGCGCGACCGAGGTCAGCTCGTAAGCCGAGATCGCCGAGGCGATGCTGGTCGTCAGCGTCAGCAGGATGAACTGGCTGGTCAGCGACGGGAAGATCGCGCGCAGCGCCGGCTTCAGCACGACGAGGCGGAAGACCTGGCCCTTGTGCAGGCCGAGCGCGAGGCCTGCCTCGATCTGGCCCTTGCTGATCGACTGCACGCCGCCGCGGATGATCTCGATCGCATAGGCGCCGCCATTGACGCCGAGCGCGATGATCGCCGTCGGCGTCGGGTCGAGCCGGATGCCGGTGAGCGGCAGTGCGAAGAAGATGAAGTAGATCTGGACCAGGAAGGGCGTGTTGCGGATGAGCTCGACGAAGCTGATCACCAGCCAGCGCAGCCCGCGATAGGGCGAGTCGCGCAGGACCACGCCGCCGATGCCGATGACGAGCGCGAGCACCATGCCCGCCAGCGCCAGGCCGAGCGTGCCGAGGCAGCCCCACAACAGGTCTGGAAGCCCGTCGATGACGGGACCGAAATCGAACTTGTAGTTCAAGACGTCTCTCCCCTCTTTTGCTGGACCTTCTTGCGGGTCCGGTGGTCTTGGCTGCGCTTCGTCTCTCCCCCGGCGCCGCGAATGCCGGCGCCGTGTTCTTGATTTCGCTGCGGCCCGCGCTCGGCTCTCGCCGGCTTACGACGCCCTTCGCCCCGGCTCGCGCGAGAGCAAGGCCGCGTAGCGATCACTGAGGTCGATCCGGCGGCCGGTCGCGGCGGCCTCGGCCACGGCGAGCGTCGCGATCAGCGTGCGCGCGCCGTCCTCGACCGGCTGCAGCGAGGCCGCCTTGCCGCGAACCAGGTCACGGAAATGGTCGAGCTGGGCGATGTAGGGATCGAGCGTCGGCGCATGGATCCGGCGCGCCTGGATCGGCTCGTTCCAGCTGGGAGCGTCGCCGGCCTGCGTCCACTGCACCAGATTGGGGAATTCGAGCGCGCCGCGGCTGCCCATGAAGCGGTAGCTGCTCTCGCCGCTGAACGGGAATTCCGGGGATTCGCCGACGCCCTGCTCGGTGGTCCAGGGCGAGACGGCGCTGTCGCTGGCGAAGAAGGTTCCGACCGCCCCGTTCTCGAACTCGATCAGCACGCCGGCCGTGTCCTCGACCGCAAAGCCGCGCTGGCGGTTCGAGAGAACGGCACCGACCGAGACGATCTCGCCGACGCTGAAGCGCAGGAAGTCGATCTCGTGGATCAGGTTGATCAGTACCGGCCCGCCGCCGGCCTGCGTCCGCCAGGGTGCGATCCTGAAATAGGGGTCGGGCTTGTACACCGCCCAGATGGCAGAGACGCCGACGAGATCGCCGATCCGGCCTTCGCCGAGCAGGGAGCGCAAGGTCGCGACCTGGCGATGGTGGCGGCGATGATGGCCGACCAGCGAATGGATACCGGCTGTCCTGATCGCGTCGATCAGCGCATTCGCCGTTTCCAGCGTGTCGGTGACAGGCTTCTCGATCAGGATGTGAATGCCGCGGCGGGCGCATTCGATGCCGTTCTCGGCATGCAGCTGATTGGGCGAGGCGATGATGACGGCCTCCGGCCGGGCCTCGTCGAGCATCGTGCGATAATCGGCGAAGACGCGTGCATCGGGATTCTGGGCCGCGACCTGCTCGGCATTGACGTCCGCGATCCCGACGAGATCGAAGTCGGGATGCCCGGCGATCTTCGCCAGATGCTTGCGTCCGATCAGCCCAGCGCCGATCACGCCGATTGCGATGTTCGTCATGCTCTCACGGATCCCTGTGTTCTCGAGCGGTCTGGCAGGCCGTCCAGCAGCCGGCGCATCGCGGCATAGGCCGTCGCGATCCGCGAGCGCGCATCGGGCCCGCGCATCGGCAGTTCGACGCTGAGCGCCGCATCGGCGGGCAGCGCCCGCAGCAGCGCCCCGAGCGGCAGGTCGCCCTCCCCCGGCGGCAGGCGCCCCTCGCGCGCTTCGGTGATCGCGTCGGCATCGCCCACCGGTTGGGTCACGGCTGCATCGCAGAGCTGAACCGCGCGCAGAAATTGCCGCGGCACCGCCGCGAGGTCGCCGGGTACGCCGCCCGAGCGGCTGAGATGCAGAGCGTCGACGAGGACGGCGCCGTTGGGCCTGTCCGCCTGACGCACGATCGCCTCGGCCTGCGCCAGCGTCCCGACCACGCGCCAGCGCATGAATTCCAGGTCGACGCGCAAGCCGAACTCGCCGGCGAGGTCGCACAATGCGGCGAAGCTGGCGGTCAGCCGCACGCGGTCGGCATCATCGCCGGAGACGGTCAGCGCGCTCGCGCCCAGTTCGGCTCCAGCTTCGAGCAGCGGGGCGAAGCAGGAGATGTCGAGGCCGGGCGTCAGCTGGATGAACTCGATTTCGTTCAGGCGCACGCCTTCCGACGCCAGGATCGTACGCAGCTCCCGCTGCGCCCATGAGCCGGTCCGGATCGGATAGGCGACGCCGCCCGCCATCGCCGGATGAACGCGCAGGCCGATGGCGCCGAAGCCCGCGCTCGCCGCCTCCCGCGCCAGCTCGGGCGGCGAGAGCTCCAACGCCGTCAAATGGGCCAGGCCGAGCGCTTTCATCGACCGGCAGCCTTCCCGCAAGCAAGCGACAGAGCGCGCCACGGGCGACGACGGCGCGCCGCAACCGAAACGGATGGGAGAATCCGAGCCGACCGACTGGATGCCGTGATCGCCATGCGCCCTCCCTGTAATTAACTGCTTGGATAATTACGAGCTAATTATCCTGTCGGATAATTGCTGCCAAGCGCCGTCAAATCGGCTAAGCAGGGAGGCACCATCGCCAGCGCGGACAGTCGGGATCGCGGGATGAAAACAGTGAGCACGCGTACGCCGTTGCAGGAGGAACCGAGCAAGGTTCGCCGCCGGGATCGCGAAAAGACGAAGGCCGAGATCCTGCAGATCGCCTTCGAGGAGTTCGCCGAGAGCGGGCTGCTCGGCGCCAATGCCGACGCGATCGCGGCCAGGGCCGGGATCACCAAGCGGCTGATCTTCTACTACTTCAACTCAAAGGAAGAGCTCTTCATCGCCGTGCTGGAGATGGCCTACGGCAAGATGCGCCAGGCGGAGGAGAGCCTCCATCTCGAGGCGCTCGAACCAGAGGCGGCGATCCGCCGGCTCGCCGAATTCACCTTCGACTTCCACCAGGCCAATCCGGAATTCGTCCGGCTCGTCGCGATCGAGAACATCCATCGCGGCCGGCATATCCAGCGTAGCGAGAAGCTGACGCAGATGACCCGGCCGGTCATCGGCCAGATCGAGCGCGTGCTGGCCAAGGGCAAGAGTCTCGGCGCGATCAGGCCGGAGGTCGATGCACACGAACTCCATGTCACGCTGAACGCCATGTCGATCTTCTCGGTGGCAAACCGGCACACCTTCGAGGCGCAGTTCCGCTGGGACATGTCTTCACCCGAGGCGAAGGCCCGGCGGCGGACGGAGATCGCCGAAGTGCTCTGGCGCTATGTCCGCAGCGACGAGCGCTCCCCCGTCGCCGATCGGAGCTGACAGATTGCTGGATTGGCGCGCTTCAGCGGTCCAACCAGATTGCGCCCCACCGTGCGGGCGCGCGTTCAGTCGAGCAGGGTCGCCCCGAAGTTCCGCTTCGGGTCGATGTCGGCAACGAGGCGGCCGGTGGGGGCGGCAGCGTTGCCGCCACTCCGCCTCAGCCATCTGCCCGAGCCGGGAGCGGCCAGCAGCGTGTCACCCTCGACGACATCCCGGCCGCGTACGAGAACCCGTTCAGGCCAGCCGGTGACGCTGCGGCCGGCGAAGGGCGTGAAGCCGGTGCGGTCGTGCATCGCCGCGTCGGTGATCGTCACGGTCCTGGTCGGATTCCAGATCGCGATGTCGGCGTCGTAGCCGGGCAGCAGCGCGCCCTTGCCAGGAAGATTGTAGATCTCGGCCGGCGCGGTCGCGGTCAGGCTCACGAAGGCCTCCAGCCCGCGCCCGGCGAATTCGGGACGGCCTTTCGAGACCAGCGCATCGAACAGCAAAGGCAGGCGCGTTTCGAGGCCGGGCAGGCCGTTGGCGATCTGCTTGAAGGTCAGGTTCGGGCCGGCCGAGAGCTTGCCGGTCTCGTCGAAGCGATAGGGCGCGTGGTCGGAGGAGATGGTCTGAATGTCGCCGAGCGCCAGCGCCCGCCAGAGAGCTTCCTGATCGGCCTCCTCGCGCGGCGGCGGCGAGCACATCCATTTGGCCCCTTCCAGTCCTGGCTTGTCGAGATCGTGCCGGGTCAGAAAGAGATATTGCGGGCAGGTCTCGGCGAAGACCTTGAGGCCGCGTCCCCGCGCATCGCGGATCGCCTGCGCCCCTTCCGCGGTCGAGACGTGGAAGATCATGATCGGCTGGTCGAGCAGTTCGGCCGCCGTGATCAGCCGGTTGAAGGCCTCGGCCTCGGAGCCGCGCGGATGGCTGATCGCGTGGTATTTCGGCGCGACATAGCCCTTCTCGACGAGCTTCTTGCCCATCCAGGCGATCATGCCGTGGTTCTCGGCGTGAACGCAGACCAGCGCCCGGTTCTGCCGGGCGGTCAGCAGCAGGTCGAGCAGCGGCTCGTCGTCGACCTTGATCAGGTCATAGGTCATGAAGACCTTGATCGAGGCATGGCCCTCGCCGATCAGCGCCGGCAGGTCCTGCTCGATCGTCTTGGCGTCGGGATTGGCGACGATCAGGTGGAAGGCGTAGTCGATCATCGCGCCGCGGCGCGCACGCGCGGCGTAGTCGTCGACGACCTGCCTGAGATCGAGGCCGCGATGCTGGGCGGCGAAGGAGATCAGCGTGGTGTTGCCGCCGAAGGCGGCCGAGGCCGTGGCGCTCTCGAAGGTATCGGCGTTGAGCAGCCCGCCGGCCGAGACCTGCTCGACATGGGCATGGCTGTCGATGCCGCCCGGCAGGACGAGCTTGCCCGCCGCGTCGATTTCACGGGCGCCGGGCGCGAGCCCCTCGCCCAGCACGGCGATCTTGCCATCCTTGACCGCGACGTCGGCGCGGAAGCTGCCGGTGGCGGAGCCGACCGTGCCGCCGCGAATGACCAGGTCATAGGGTGTCGTCATCGTCCTCGTCCCTTCTCATACGCAATCCCTCGCCAGGATTGCCTATCAGCGCACCATGATCATGCCGATCGCCATGGCGACGGCGGCCTGCGTCGGGTCGATGACGGGCAAACCGAGCGCATCCTCCAACGGCCTGCGATGGCGCGCCATGCCGGCGCAGCCCATCACGATGGCGCCGGCGCCGTCCTCGTCCCGGAGCTCGCGCCCGACCGCGATCATCCGTTGCAGCGTACCTTCACCGGAGGCGCTCTCCGCCACCGACATTTCGAGCGGACGCTCGCCCGCCAGCCGGTCCATCAGCCCCATCTGTCTGAGATAGCGGATATGGCGCGGGATCGAGCGCGACTTGATCGCGATGACGCCGAAGCGGTCGGCCCGTGTCAGCGCGGTCAGCACCCCGCATTCGGCAATGCCGAAGACCGGGCTCGCCGTGCCCTCGCGGGCGACATGAAGCCCAGGGTCCGAATAGCAGGCGATGACGAAGGCATCGACATCGTTGGCGGCCTCGATCCAGCGGCGCAGGGGAAGCGTGACGCTCTCGACATGCTCCTGCGTCTCGATACCGATAGGGCCTTCAGTCAGAGTCTCGCAGACCAGCTCGGGCCCGTCAGTGAAGGCGAGCGGTGCCAGCGCCTGCCGCAGCCCGTCCGTGACCGCCTCGTTGGAATTGGGATTGATGACGAGGATGCGGGGGCGGCGGCTCATCGGCGCGGTTCCAACGTGACGGAGAGATCGTTCAGCATGGCATCGCGCGGTGGTTCAGGCGACCTCTTGCGCCACCCAATCGGCGAGGATGGTGCAGGCGGCGAGGAAATCGTCGATCTCCATCGCCTCCTGCGGATTATGGCTGCCGTGCTCGTTGCGCACGAACAGCATGGCGATAGGCACGCCGGCGGCGGCGAAGGCGGCCGAATCATGGGAGGCCGGGCTGCCGAGCGGCATTGTCGTGACGGCCTGGCGTTCCGCCGCCGCTTCGAGCCCGGTAACGATCTCCGCATCGACCGGCCCGACGGCGGCGCTGGCGCGCGCGCCAAGCGCGAAGCTCACACGCCGGCGCGTCTCGATCTCGCGGATGGCGGCCAGCATCTTCGCCTCGACGCGCTCCAGCACGGCAGGGTCATAGGCGCGCACATCGAGGCTGAAGGCGAAGCTGCCGGGCACCGTGGTCAGGCCGTGGACGGCTGGGTCGGTGTGGAAGCGGCCGAGCGTGACCGCCATCGGGAAGCCAGCGGCTTCCTCCTCCTGCCAGAGCCGGTCGAGCATCACGGCGAATTCGGCGCCGGCCATGGCGGCGTCGCGGCGAAAGCGCCGGGGCGTGCCGACATGATCGTGCCGCCCGAGAATGCGTGCATCCGGATAGCGGAAATTGCCGGGCACGCCGGTGCAAATTGCGACCGGCAGACCGGATTCGACCAGGCTCGGCGCCTGCTCGATATGGACTTCGAGGAAGGCCCGGATCGCGGTAGGATCGAGATGGCGCGCGCGCCGGCGGATCGCTGCGGAATCGCCGCCGCTGGCGTCGATGCTCGCCGCGAGCACGCGGCCGTCATCGATCCGCCGCGCCTCCAGCGCCCCCTCCGGCAAGGTCCCCAGCGCCGAGCGGCTGCCGATATAGGAGACCTGGAACCAGACGCTCTCCTCGGCCCGTACGCCCATGGCCGTGACGTCGCAGCGCGGTTCGACGCCGAGCGCTCGCAAGCTCTCGATGACGACGAGTCCGGCGACGACGCCGGCCGCGCCATCGAAATTGCCGCCATGCGGCACGCTGTCGAGATGCGAGCCCATCAGGATGCGTGGGGCACCGGCATTGCGGCCGCGCAGCGTGACATAGGTGTTGGCGGCAAAATCATGGGAGACGGCGAGCCCGCGCGCCGCGCCATGCTCGGCCAGCAGGCGATGGCCGAAATCCTCGCCGGCACCATAGGTGTCGCGCGTGATGCCGGGCTCGTCACGGCTGCCACTCGCCAGCCTCTCGAACAACTCCTCGACCCAGCCGCGCTGGGCGGCGACGGCCTGGGCGATCGCGCTCCCGGCGCGGGGCGTCCTGGCGGTGGCGGTCATGGTCGGTCCGGTCGGTTGGGCACGGTATCGGGCATCGGCAGCGTCATCGAGCCTGTGCGGGAGGGCATGGTCGCGATCAGCCGCGCTTCAGGTTCCAGAACACCGGCGTGCCCTTCATCATCCCCGAGAGATCGCTGCGAAAGAGCGTCGGTTGCTTGTACTGTCCGATGGGGAAATAAGGCACCTCCTCCAGCGCGACCTTCTGGATCTCCTCGCAGATGCGCTTCTGCTCGGGGACATCGCCGGTCGCCAGCCATTGCGCGCGCAGTGCTTCGATCCTCTCGTTCTTGACCCAGCCCGGAAAGGCTCCATCGCCGCGCAGCGTCGAATGGACGAGCGGATCGAGCCAGTCGATGCCCTGCCAGTTGCCGACGAAGGCGTTCCACCCGCCCTGATCGGACGGCCCCTTGTTGACGCGGCGCTTGAGCACCGAGCCGAAATCGAGCGCGGTGTATTCGACGTTCATGCCCGCCTTCTGCATCACGTCGGCGGCGATGTCTCCCAGCGGCTTCTGGGCGAGCGAGTCGGCCGGCACCAGCAGGACGACCTTCTCGCCCTTATAGCCCGCCGCCTTGAGGTCGCGCTTGACCTTGTCGTAGTCGCGCTTGCCGCGAAGCAGGTCGAGGCCGGCCTCGCTGGCCATCGGCGTCTGCGGCGTGAAATAGCCGAGCGGAGCATGCCGGAAAGCCGGATCGTCGCCGGCCACCGCCATCATGAACGCCTCCTGGTCGATGGCGCCGAGCAAGGCCCGCCGGATCGCGGGATTGTCGAAGGGAGGCTGCAAATGGTTCACGCGCATCTGGCAGGTGAAGCCGAGCGGGTCGAGCACCGCCGTGCGCACGCCCTTGTTGGTCGCGACGACCGGCAGCAGGTCATGCGGCATCGCCTCCTGCCAGTCCTGCTCGCCGGCCTGGACGGCTGCGGTCCCGGTCGCGGCATCCGGCATGGTCGTCCACTCGACGCGGTCGAAATGGATGAGCTTCGGGCCTGAGGTCCAGTCCGGCGTCCCTGTCTCGCGCGGCTTGTAGCGCGCGAACCGCTCATAGACATTGCGGGCGCCGGGGATGCGTTCGTCAGCCTTATAGCGGAAGGGACCGGAACCGATGACCTCGGGAATGACCTTGAACGGATCGGTCTGCGCCAGCCGCTCCGGCATCATGAAGCAGACCGGCGCCGAAACCTTGCCGAGCGCATAGGGCAGATACGGAAACGGAGCCTTGAGCCGGAACCGGATGGTGCGGTCGTCCGGCGCGGAAAGCTCGTCGGTCGCCTGCATCAGCGCGTCGCCGGCGGCGTCGCGCCTGGCCCAGCGCCGGATGCTGGCGACGCAGTCGCGCGCGGTGACCTTCTCGCCGTCATGCCAGAGCAGCCCGTCGCGCAGGGTGAGGTTCCAGAGCCTGCCGTCGTTCTCGACCCGGTGGCCTTCGACCATCTGCGGCGAGATCTCGAGTTTGGTGTTCATGCCGTAGAGCGTGTCGAACACCATGAAACCATGCGTCCGCGAGACCTGCGCCGTCGCATAGATCGGATCCGGGAAGGCGAGATCGATCACCGGGATGAAACGCAGCGTCGAAGCCGCCTGCGCTCGCACGAGGGCCGGCCGTGCAAGCGCAGCGGTGGCGGCTCCGGCAACGAAATGGCGACGATTGAGCATGCGCGATATCCCGAGGCATTGCCCGCCTGAATGGCGGTCGCAAAACCTTGGGCCAGCCGGTGCCGGCGTACAATGGCGCCGCCTATGCGGAATTCCGGGGTGACATTCGCAGCTTGAATAGCGCCGGCCGCATCAGCCGCTGCCGAGCTTGGCGGCCGTTTCGGCCGCGACCAGCCTGACCTCGCGCAGGAAGGCGTCGGCGGCGCGCGAGATCGGGCGCTTGCGCGAGCGGACGGCCGAAGCCGTCACCTCGGAAGCAGGAGCGAAGGGGCGGATGGCCAGGTCGTAATGCCCGGAAAAGACCGGGGAGAGTGGATCGACCACGGCGACGCCGACGCCGCTTTCGGCGAGCACGCAGGCCGTGTTGCAGTAGCGGACCTCGACGGAAAACCGGAAGGCCACGCCGGCCTGGGTGAAGGCCCTGCGCACGATCGTACCCATGCGCGTGCCTTGTTCGAGCGCGATATAGGAGACGTCGCGCAGATCCTCCGGCGTGACCACCGCCTTCGCCGCCAGCGGATGGTCAGGGCGCATGGCGCAGACCATGTCGCCGGTGAAGAAGGTCTCGGCGTCGAGGCCGCGATCATCGTCCAGCCCCATGACGAAGCCGAGCTCGGCCGTGCCGTTCTCGACGCTTTCGAGGACGTGCTCGAAACGCCGGACATCGAAGGAGATCCGCACCTTCGGGCGCTTGGCGAGGTAGTTGCGCAGCGCCGTGGGCAGGACGCCATAGCCCAGAGGTGGCGTCGCGATGATGCGGATATGACCGGCGCGGTTCTCCTTGATGTCCTGCACCCTCGCCTCGAAGGCGGCGTGCAGGGCGAAGATCGGTTCGGAATCCTTGTAGAGCGTGCGCGCTTCGGCCGTCGGGAACAGGCGGTTGTTGACCCGCTCGAACAGCGGAAAGCCGACCTGACTTTCGAGATGCTTGATCGCGTTGCTGACCGCCGGCTGCGACAGTCCCAGCTCCTGTGCCGCGCGGACCGTCGTCTCGCACCGGATGACGGCGCGCAGCAGCTCGATCTGGCGAAGGTTCATATGATCATTCCAAATAGAGTGTCGTCACTCTATTTGGTCAGCAAATCATATGCCAGCTCTTCGGCTGTGCCGGCTCAGGCCCAGGGCAGACTCGGCGGCGAGAGCTCGTCGACCGAGCGGCCGGCCCAGTCGAGCGAGGAGGCCTTGGCGAGCGCGCGCCGCTGCGCCGCCTCGAGGCCATCGGATGCCGCCTGGTAGTCCATGGTCAGGACCTTGCCGTCGGCGACCACCTGCCTGCCCTGCACGAAGACATGGGCGACGGCCCGGTCGGCGGCGGCGTTGACGAGGCTCTTCAGCGGATCGCGCGTGGGACGCATCATCGGATGGGTCAGGTCGACCATGACGAGGTCGGCCTGGGCGCCCTTCGCCAGCCGGCCGATATCGTCGCGCCCGAGCAGCTTCGCCCCGCCCAGGGTCGCGGCGCGGAAGACCTGCCCGGTCGTGACCGCCGTGTGGCTCTCGCCGGCGATGCGCGCATAGACGCCGGCATGGCGCAGTTCCTCCAGCATGTTGTGCGGGAAGCTGTCGGTGCCGATGCCGATATTGACGCCGGCCTTCAGGTAGCGGCCGAGGTCGCGCAGGGTGAAGCCGCGCCGCCCGAACACGGTCGGGCAATGCGCGACCGAGGTGCCGGTCTCGGCGAGGCGGGCGAGATCGGTGCGGGTCGGCCAGCGCACCCAGGGATGGTCGTCGAGGAAGATGGCGTGGGCGACCGAGGCGTTGGCTCCGAGGAAGCCGACGCTGTCGAGCCATTGGATCGGCGAGAGGCCGCTGCGGCGGACCATCTCGTGGAATTCGCTGATCGACTGACCGGCATGGGTCTGGATCGGGATCTTCCGCTCGGCGGCGGCAGCGATCGAGGCGCGGAAGAGCTCCTCCGTGCAGGTGTCGATCTGGGCGGGACAGGCGAGGCCCGAAAGCCGACCCGATTCATGGGCCAGCGCCGCGTCGATGACCCTGAACGCCTCCTCCATCGCCTTGCGGCCGGCCGCGTCGTCGAGCTCGTATTCGACGGTGTAGCCGTTGCGCGTGAACCAGCGGCCATTGCGGTACATCGGTGCCATGACCATGCGCAGCCCGCTCGCCGCGGCGCGGTCGAGCCAGCCCTCGCTCGGGAAGGAGAGGTCGACCAGCGTGGTGACGCCGGACATCAGCAATTCCGACCAGGCGACATGGTTGAGATGCGGAATGCCCTCCGCATCGGCGCGGAACAGCCAGAGGAATTCGTAGAGCGAGGAGTTGTAGAGCTTCGGCGTGCCGACCTCGTCGGTCATGCCCTTGTTGCCGGGCTCGCTCGACGGGTGGGAGTGGATGTCGACCAGGCCGGGCATGACCATGAAGCCCTTGCCGTCGATCTCGTGCGTGACCTGACCCGAGAAGCCATCGCCGAGATGCAGTATGCCGCTGGTGTCGAAGATGACGTCGAGGTTGCGGCGATAGACATGGTCATCGGCAGCGGGATCGTAGGCGATGACGATGTCGGCGTTGCGGATGCGGGTGGTCATGGCGCGGTCGCTGGTCCTACTGATCGAGGTCATCCCGGACAAGCCGCGTGAGCGGCGCCGATCCGGGATCCATGCCTGAACCGTTATGGCATGGATCCCGGCTCTACGCTGCGCTCCGCCCGGGACGACGGCGGAGCATCGGTTCCGGGCTCAGCCTGCTTTCTTTTCCTGCGCGAGGAAATGCTCGGCGATCTCCTTGCCGGTGGCGATCCAGACATCGCCATAACCGCGGGCGCGCGCCAGGAAGTCGCGCATGATGCCGATCCGCATCGGCCGCCCCGAGACCTGCGGGTGCATCACCATGGTGACCAGCCCGCCCCATTCGCGGAGCTGGTCGAGCTCGTCGTTCCAGATCGAGAGCACATGCTCCTTCGGGAACATCGGGCGCGGAGAGAAGCGCTGCGACAGGCCATAAAGCCAATCGTCGAAATACATGTCCACCGGCAGCTCGATCGGGCCTTTCGAGCCATCGCGCAGCTTGTGGCGATAGGGCCGGATGTCGTCGCGGAAGGAGGAGGAGTAGAGAATGCCCTTGTCGCGGAGATAGCCGAGCAGCTCGTCGTAGTTCTCGCCCGAGGGCGCGCGGTAGCCGACCGGCGTGACGCCGAGGATGCGCTTGAAGATGTCGAGCGTCTTGTCGATCTCTTCCTTGTCGACGGCGAGGTCGCCGGGCTCCGGCCGCTTGTGCGAATAGCCGTGATGGCCGATCTCGTGCCCATCCTTGACGATGGATTCGCACATCGCCGGATGCACCTCGACGACCCAGCCGGGGATGAAGAAGGTCGCCTTGATCTCCTGAAGGCGGAGCTGCTCGAGGATCTTCGGAACGCCGACCCGCTCCTCGTAGCCGCCATGGGAAAGCGTCACCAGCCGGTCGGTGTTCTTCGCATCATAGTTCAGCCAGGCCGTCTCGGCATCGACGTCGAAGGCCGGGAAGACAGCGCATCGATATCCGGCCGGCCAGGGATAGTCCGGCGCGGGATCGGCGAGGTTGGCGATGCGGTGGGGGAAATCAGTGAGCATGATGGGCGTCTTTCGCAAAAGCGGCGCCCCGCCTGGCGGCCGGGGCGCGATGGCGGCATTCGGTGCGGAGCTCAGTTCCTGGCTTCGCCGTTGATCATCAGCTTGTCGACCTTGGCCTCGCCGAGCTCCCAGGTCTTCAGCACGGCGGCATAGCTGCCGTCGGCCAGCATCTGGCTGAAGGCCTTGGCGACTGCATCGCGCAACTCGGTGTCCTTCTTGGCGAAGGCGAGGCCCTGATAGACGGTGGTGAAGGGCGTCCCGAGGATGGCGTAGTTGCCGGGCTCCTGGTTCATCAGGTAGGGCAAGGTCTCGCTGCCCTGCACGGCAGCGTCGAGGCGCTTCTGCCTGAGCTGCGTGCGGGCGTCGGCCGAGCCCTCGGTGCCGACGATCTGCAGCGCCGGCTTGCCCTTGGCCTCGCAGTTTTCCTTGCTCCAGCCTTCCATCTCCTTCGGGAAGGAGGTGCGGCGGCTCGCGCCGACCTTCTTGCCGCAGAGGGCGGAGAGTTCCTTGAACTCGTCCTTGCGGTCGGCATTGGTGTAGAACTGCGCGCCCGAGGCGAGATAATCGACGAAATCAAGGCTCTCGCGCCGTCCCGGCAGGTCACTCATACCCGATAGGATCATGTCGACGCGGCCGGTCGTCAGCGCCGAGACCATCTGCTCGAAGCTGATCTCCTCCCATTTGATGGTCACGCCGAGCTTCTTGCCGAGCGCCTCGCCGAGGTCGATGTCGAGGCCGGTGAGCTTGGAGGTCTTCGGGTCCTTGAACTCCAGCGGCGGATAGTTCGGGACATTGGCGACGACGAGCGTCTTCTTCTCCAGGATGCGCGCCGGCAGGCTCTGGGCCTGAGCGGCGCCAACCGCGGCGCAGAGCGCGATGGCCGAGAGGCCGAACAGGATGGATTTCGACATGGCGTTCCCCTTCTTGATCAATGGCGGACGGCGTTGATGAAGGCGCGGGTGCGCGCCTCCCTGGGATCGACCAGTACGGAGCGCGGAGCGCCGAGCTCGACGATCTGGCCCTGGTCCATGAAGGCGACGCGGTGGCCGACATCGCGCGCGAAACCGAGCTCATGGGTGACGCAAATCATGGTCATGCCGGTCTCGGCGAGATCGCGCATCACCTTGAGCACTTCGGAGACCAGCTCCGGGTCGAGCGCCGAGGTCGGCTCGTCGAAAAGCAGCAGCTCCGGACGCATGGCGAGCGACCGGGCGATGGCGACGCGCTGCTGCTGGCCGCCGGAGAGCTGCGACGGATAGGCGTCGCGCTTCTCGGCAAGCCCGACGCGCTCCAGCAAAGCGAGCGCCCGAGCCGTCGCCTCCGCCGCCGGCTCGCCCAGCACCTGCACCGGCCCCTCGATGATGTTCTGCAGGGCGGTCAGATGCGGGAACAGGTTGAAGCGCTGGAACACCATGCCGATCGAGCGGCGCTGGCGGGCGATGGCCGCATCGTCCAGCTCGTAGAGCTTGTTGCCGGCGCGGTGATAGCCGACGCGCTCGCCGGAGACCCAGAGCGCGCCGCCATCGATGCGCTCGAGCTGGTTGATGCAGCGCAGGAAGGTGCTCTTGCCCGAGCCTGACGGGCCGATGATGCACAACACCTCGCCCTTGGGGATCGCGAGGTCGATGCCTTTCAGGACCTTGAGCGGGCCAAAATGCTTCTCGACCTTCTGCGCGAGGACGAGCGGCGCGCCGGCGGCGAGATGATCGGGATCGGCCGTGCGGACGGTCGAGAGGGTTGTCTGGGAGAGGGTGTCGCTCATCGCCCCCTCCTCAGCGCCGCGCCGGAGCGGCGACGCCGCGGGCGTAGTAGGCCTCGATCCGGCCCTGGACCAGGCTGAGGACGGTGACGACGACCAGGTACCAGATCGCGGCGACGATCAGCAGCTCGATGACGCGCGAATTGGCGTAGTAGATGTTCTGCGCGCTGTGCAGGATCTCGGCGAACTGGATCACGCTCGCCAGCGAGGTGAGCTTGACCATGCCGATGAACTCGTTGCCGATCGGCGGCACGATCACACGCATGGCCTGCGGCATGATGATCCGGCGCAGCAGCTTCAGGCGGGTCATGCCGAGCGTCTGCGCCGCCTCGTACTGGCCGTTGTCGACCGAGAGCAGGCCGGCCCGCACCACCTCGGCCGTGAAGGCGCCTTGCTGGATGCCGAGGCCGAGCAGCGCCGCGACGAAGGGCGTCATCACGTCGACGGTCTTGAAGGCGAACAGGCCGGGGATGCCGAGTGTCGGGAAGACCAGCGCGAGGTTGAACCAGAGCAGCAATTGCAGCAGCGCCGGCACGGCCCGGAAGAACCAGATATAGCCGACCGCCGTCATCGAGAGCACGGGATTGGCCGAGAGCCGCATCACCGCGAAGACGACGCCGAGCGCGATGCCGAGCAGCATCGCCAGGATCGCCATGACGATGGTGTTGACGAGGCCCTTCAGGATGGCTTCGACCGTCAGGAATTCGGCGACGTAGTTCCACTCGATCTGGCCGACCGCAAAGGCGCGAACGATCGCAGCCAAGGCGAGGCAGACGATGGCGGCGCCGATGATCCGCCCGATATGCCGGCGGGGGACAATGACGAGGTTCTCGGATTCAGCGATCATCTGGCCTCGGTGGCTTGAGGTCGTTGAAGGACGGCGGTGGGGCGGTACAGGCTCGCTGCACCTCCCGAGCCGGCATCACTGGCCGGCGTCGATCGTCGGCTCAGGAAGGCTCTGCCGCTCCAGCCCGAACTTCTTCAGGGCCTGCTGATAGCTGCCGTTCTTCATGACCATGGCGGTCGCCTTGGCGACAGCGTCGCGCAGGTCGCCGTTCTTCTTCTCGAAGGCGAGGCCGAACAGCGTCTTGTTCAGCGGCTCGCCGACGAAGGCATAGGTGTTCGGCTCGTCCGCCATCAGATAGGCCACGTATTCCGGCCCGAGCACGGCGGCATCGAGCCGGCCCTGCTTGAGTTCGAGCCGGGTCGCGGTGGCGCCGGCCGTGCCGTTGACCGTGATCGCCCGCTTGCCGGCGCCGGCACAGTTCTTCTCGCTCCAGGCCGCCGTCACCGGCATGTAGCTCGTGGTGCGGGGCGCGCCGACCGTCTTACCGCACAGATCGGCATTGCTCTTCAGCTCGCCGGCCCTGGCCGACAGGGCGAAGGGCTGGGCGCCGGTGGCGAGATAGTCGACGAAGGTGAGCTTGTCGCGGCGTGACGGCAGGTCGCTGATCGCGGTGCCGATCATGTCGATGCGGCCGGTCGTCAGCGAGGTCATCAGCTGCTCGAAGCTCATTTCCTCCCATTTGACGGAGACGCCCAGCTCCTTGGCGATCGCATTGACCAACTCGACGTTGAAGCCGGCGCGCTCGTTCGTCTTCGGATCCTTGTAGGCCATCGGCGGATAGGTGGTCTCGATCCCGACGACGATCTGCCCGGCCGCCTTGAGCGCCGCCGGCAGCGGGATGCCGCCCTGCTGGGCGAAGGCCGGTGCCGCGGCGGCAAGGCCGAGCGCGCATATCGCTGCGGCGGCCGGAAGATATCGTCCGGCTGAAAAACTGGCGGTCATTGTCGTTCCCCGTTTTGTCGCTGACGAGATCGCAGGCCGTGAAGGCGCTGCGCTCGGCAGGCGGCGCCCTTTCGGTCGGCGCCGCAGCGATCTTAACGAGCAGGCTCCGCAACGGAGCGGTGGCGCTCTATGATTTGTTCCCGGCCGCTATTCGGCGCGCTTATACGCGCGGCGGCGGATTCCGTGGCGGCTGCATCGCCGCGGCGCAATTGAAGCGCGACGCCACTCCCTGCGCAGCGCGGTATTCAATTCAGCGGAGTTATGGCGGAGCCGAAAAACTGATAGCTGGCCGAATTGCCTGCAAACCCGCTGTGGTGTCTCTGAGTTCGTCGCGCGTCGACCAAAGGGGAGCACCATGACGTTTGTCTTCAAGGCGGCACTCGCCGCTGCCGCTGTCGTATTGGCCACCGGAGCCCAGGCCCAGACCCTCAAGACGGTGAAGACCCGCGGCGTGCTGAATTGCGGCATCGGCACCGGGCTCGCCGGCTTCGGCCTCGCCGATGCGAGCGGGACCTGGCGTGGTCTCAACATCGATTTCTGCCATTCGCTGGCAGCTGCGATCTTCGGCGACCCGGCGAAGGTGAAGTTCGTCTCCCTGTCCTCGAAGGACCGCTTCACGGCGCTGCAGGCCGGCGAAAGCGATCTCGTCGCGGCAACGACGACATGGACCATGTCGCGCGACGTCCAGGTCGGCCTGAATTTCCGTGCGGTGTTCTACTATGACGGCCAGGGCTTCATGGTGAAGAAGTCGAGCGGCATCAAATCGGCGAAGGAGCTCAGCGGCGCCTCGATCTGCATCCAGCAGGGCACGACCACCGAGCTGAACACCGCCGACTATTTCCGCCGGAACAACATGAAGTTCGAGCCGGTGACCTTCGCCACCAACAACGAGGCGACGGAGGCTTACGAATCCGGCCGCTGCGACGCCTTCACCACCGACCAGTCCGGCCTCTATTCCGAGCGCCTGCGCTTCAAGGACGCGTCGGAGCACGTCGTGCTGCCGGAGACGATTTCCAAGGAGCCGCTGGGCTATGCCGTGCGCCATGGCGACGACCAGTGGTTCGATATCGTCAGCTGGGCCCAGTATGCGCTGGTGACGGCCGAAGAGCTCGGGATCACCCAGGCCAATGCCGACGAGATGCGCGAGAAGTCCGACAACCCCGACATCCGGCGCCTGCTCGGCAAGGAGGGAGCGTTCGGCCAGTCGCTCGGGCTCGAGAATGACTGGGCCTACCGCATCATCAAGACGGCCGGGAATTACGGCGAGATCTTCGAGCGCCATCTCGGCCAGCAGTCGCCGCTCAAGATCGCGCGGGGCCAGAACGCGCTGTGGACGAACGGCGGCCTGCAATACGCGCCGCCGATCCGTTAGCTTCCGGCCGATCGGGCTTCGCGCTCTGGCGCCGGCTCACCTGCGGACGACATCGCGCCGTCAGCGACCCTACCGCTGACGGCCTAGCCGTTCTGACCAAAACCCGCGATAAGCGAAGCGGCATGGTCGCTTCCGCAGCAGCAGTCTTTTGCGCGAATTGTCCGAGACTGCCATCCGGCGCTGTATCTCGGAGGACATGGTGAGCGGCAAAGGCTTCACGGTCGACATGAGGCTGATCAAGGCCGATGTAGACCGGCCGGGGGCACGGCGATGACCACATCGACGGAGCGCTCCCCCCTCGCCTCGCCGCCGTCGCCACGGCAGAACCTGATCGCCGGAGCGCTGGTCCTGCTCCTCATCGGGGCGCTCGCGCTGACCATCCCCTATGTGCGTGTCCAGACGACCGGCACCGAGCCCTTCGTGGCGGCCTATGCGGCGGCGACCTTCATCGTCGAACTCACGGTCGCGGCCTTGCTCTTCGCCCAGTTCGCGGTCCAGCGCTCGCGGGCCATTCTGCTCCTGGCAGCCGGCTTCCTGTTCTCCAGCCTGCTCGTCATCCCCTGGGCGCTCACCTTTCCGCATGTCTTCGCCCTTTCAGGCTCCGAACCGGATCTGCAGGCGGCCGCGGCGATCGCTGCGCTGCGACGCCTCAGCTTCCCGGGATTCGTCATCGCCTATGCGGCATTGAGCAGAAGGCCGGTTCACGGACAGGCCACCGGCCTCCTCGTCGGCGCGATCGTGACGGTGGCCGTCCTGGCCGGGCTCAGTACCTGGGCCGTCATCGAACATGCCGGCCGGCTGCCGCTCTTCATGGCGGATGCGCGGCAGGTCACCGCGCTTTGGAGCTATGTGCCGGCCATCGCAGTCTGCCTCTATCTCGCCGGGCTGACCGCCCTCGCCTGGCGGACGCGCTCCTCCCTCGACCTCTGGCTCATGGTGCTGCTGTTCACCCTGCTGGTCGAGCTCCTGCTGATCTCCTATCTCGGCGCGGCGGTCCGGCTGAGCGTCGGCTGGTGGGCTGGGCGCATCTATGGCCTGATCTCGGCCAGCGTCGTGCTCCTGGTGCTGCTCTCCGAGGCCACGACGGTCCATGGCCGCCTCGCCCGCGCCGAGATCGCCGAGCGTCGCGCCCGCCAGAACCGCCTGACCGCGATCGAGGCGCTCTCGGCCTCGATCGCCCACGAGGTCAACCAGCCGCTCGCCAGCATGGTGACCAATGCCTCGGCCGGCCTGCGCTGGCTCGATCGGCAGCAGCCGCAGATCGAGGAGGCTAAAGCGGCGCTGGAGCGGATCGTCGCGGATGGACATCGCGCCAACAGGATCGTCGGTGGCATCCGCGCAATGTTCGTCAAGCCGACGCAGGAGCGCGTTCCGCTCGACATCAACCAGATCGCCATTGCAACGCTGAAACAGCTCGCCGGCGACGTCCGGCTCGCCCGCGTCCAGGTGCTGACGGAACTCGAAGACGACCTGCCGGTCATCGGCAACGCGGTCCAATTACAGCAGGTTCTCTGCAACCTGATCGACAATGCCGTCGACGCGATGTGCGCGACGACCGGACAAAGGCTGCTGCTGCTGAGCTCCCGGCGCCAGCCTCACGGCGACGTCCTCGTCGCGGTCGCCGACAATGGCAGCGGTTTGGCGGAGGTCGATCGCGATCGTATATTCGAGCCGTTCTTCACTACGAAACCGAACGGCATGGGAATGGGCCTGATGTTCTGCCGCACCGTGATCGAAGCGCATGGCGGGCGGCTCTGGGCGTCCGACAATTCGCCGCGCGGCACCGTCTTCAGCTTCACCTTGCCTGCCGCCCCGGTCGCCCTCGAAAACGGCGCTCCGGCATGATCGACCCCGGTTCCATGGTCTATGTGGTCGATGACGATCCGGCGATGCGAGCCTCGCTGGAAAGTCTGCTCCGCTCGGTCGGCCATGAGGTTCTGAGCTTCGAGACGGCGCAGGCTTTTGCGGCAGCGACTCGTCCCGATCTGCCGGGCTGCCTCGTGCTCGACGTCCGCCTGCCGGGTCTGAGCGGGCTGGAATTCCAGCGCGAGCTCGGCCGCTCGGCCCACCCGCTACCCATCGTCTTCATCACCGGCCATGGCGATGTCCCCATGTCGGTCGCCGCGATGAAGGCCGGCGCGGTCGAGTTCCTGACCAAGCCGTTCCGCGACCAGGACCTGCTCGACGGCGTCCATCGCGCCATCGCGCTGAACCGGCAGGAACGCGCCAAATCCGCGGCCATGGCCGAGCTGCGCGCGCGCCTTGCAACGATGACCCCGCGCGAGCGCGAGATCCTGCCGCTCGTCGCTGCCGGCCAGATGAACAAGCAGATCGCGCAATCGCTGCGGCTGAGCGAAGTCACGGTCAAGGTCCACCGGGCGCAGGTCATGCACAAGCTGCGGGCGACCTCCCTGGCCGATCTGGTGCGGATCGCCGACCGGCTGGCCCTGGATAGCTCCGAGCATCGTCAGGACAATACCAGGGCATAATTGCCCATCCCGCACGCTCGCTTCCATGCTCCTCCGATCGGGTACCGGCAAGGGTCGGTTCGGATGGCCAGGCTTCCCTTGATCGCGATCGTCGACGACGATCCCTCCGCCTGCGCTGCCGTCGCAGCCCTGATCAGGGCGATGGGCTTCGAGGCCCGCTGCTTTCCCGATGCCGCAAATTTTCTCCAGTCCGGCGCCGTCGTGTCTGCCCATGCCGTCATCGCCGATCTACGCATGCCGGGCATGAGCGGCCTCGAGCTCTGCCTGGCCCTGCGGGCCCGCCAAGAGCCGATACGGGCTGTGCTGATGACGGCCTATCCCGATGCGGCAACCGAGCGCTATGCCCGCGGGGCCGGCATCGACGGCTATCTGGCCAAACCCTGCGACCCTGAGGCTCTGCTCGCATGCCTCGGCCAGGGAGATACCTTTCCTCGGTGCTCCCAGCGGACCGGCTTATCCGAAGGTAGCGACTGAGCGATGCCATCGGATAATTGCCCTGATCGGAACGCGTTTCGTAGACATTCGGCATCGCCGGAAGACCTCGACCGACGCGCCGATCTCTGCCGCTGAAGCCTGTGGGACAGTCCTCGGCTCGCCCGCATCGGCACGGCACCAGTCGAGCTTCTCCTGGAATCGGATCCGCTACCGGATCGCTCACAATCGGGGAACACCGCATGCCGACCGCCAAAGCCGCTCCCGGCAAGCTCCTGCTGACGCCGCAGGACCACACGCTGGTCCTGATCGATTTCCAGTCGCAGATGTCATTTGCGACCAAGTCGATCGACGCTGTCCAGCTGCGCAACAACGCCGCGCTGATCTCGCACGCTGCCGCCGGCTTCGGCGTCTCGGCCATCCTGACCACCGTTGCCGAGAAGAGCTTCTCGGGTCCGATGTTCGGCGAGATCACCGACGCCTTCGCCGGCCAGAAGCTGCTCGACCGGACCTCGATGAACACCTGGGAGGATGAGGCGGTCATCGCTCGCGTCAACGAGATCGGCAAGGGGCGCATCGTGCTCGCCGGCCTGTGGACCAGCGTCTGCATCGTCGGCCCAGCATTGTCGGCGCTCGATCAGGGCTTCGAGGTCTACGTGATCGCCGATGCCTGCGGGGACGTCTCCGACGAAGCGCATGAGCGCGCCATGGAACGCATGATCCAGGCTGGTGCGCGGCCGATCACTTCGCTGCAATATCTGCTGGAGCTCCAGCGCGACTGGGCTCGTACCGGAACCTACAAGCTGACCACGGGAATCGCGCAGAGGTTCGGCGGCGCTTACGGCCTCGGCATCATCTACGCGAAAACCATGTTCGGCGCTCAGGAAGGACACTGACCATGCCATTCGTCACGACCAAGGACGGCGTCGAGATCTTCTACAAGGATTGGGGGCCGAAGGACGCCCAGCCGATCATGTTCCACCATGGCTGGCCGCTGAGCAGCGACGACTGGGACGGCCAGCTGCTGTTCTTCCTGGCGAAGGGTTACCGGGTCGTCGCGCATGACCGGCGCGGCCATGGCCGCTCCTCGCAGGTCTGGGACGGGCACGATATGGACCACTATGCCGCCGACGCCTCGGCCGTGGTGGAGCATCTCGATCTCAGGAACGCCGTCCATATCGGCCACTCGACCGGCGGTGGCCAGGTCGCGCGCTATGTCGCCCGGCATGGCGAACCGCAGGGCCGCGTCGCCAAGGCGGTGCTCGTCAGCGCCGTGCCGCCGCTGATGGTCAAGACCGAGAAGAACCCCGGCGGCCTGCCGCTCGAGGTCTTCGACGGCTTCCGCAAGGCGCTGGCCGACAATCGCGCGCAGTTCTTCCTCGATGTCCCGACCGGGCCGTTCTACGGCTTCAACCGGCCGGGCGCGAAGATCGACCAGGGCGTGATCTGGAACTGGTGGCGCCAGGGCATGATGGGCAGCGCCAAGGCCCATTACGACGGCATCAAGGCCTTCTCGGAGACAGACCAGACCGAGGACCTGAAGGCGATCAGCGTGCCGACGCTGGTGCTGCACGGCGACGACGACCAGATCGTCCCGATCGGCGCCTCGGCGCATGAATCGATCAAGCACCTGAAGAACGGCACGCTCAAGGTCTATCCGGGCTATCCGCACGGCATGCTGACCACCCATGCCGAGGCGCTCAACGCCGATCTGCTCGCCTTCGTGAAGGGTTGAGTCCAGCCGACAGGCGCCTCGGAGCGGCCTCCCTGCCCGGCCGCTCCGGCGGCCGGCAACAGGGACATGCGATGAAGCTCTACCTGGTTTCGCTCGGTGCCGGCCTGCTCGTCGGCATCATCTACGGGCTGATGAACGTCCGCTCGCCGGCGCCCCCCGTCATCGCCCTCATCGGCCTGCTCGGCATCCTGGCGGGCGAGCAGGTCGTACCGATCGCCAAACGACTGCTCTCGGGCCAGAGCCTGAGCCTCGGCTGGCTGCAACGCGAATGCGGCGGGCATGTCTTCGGCGCCCTGCCCTCGCGGCCGCCCGCCGATCCAGCGCGCAAGGAATCCGCCTGATGAGCCCGACACGCCGGCAGACCACCTTCGGCGCCGCAGCCGGAGCGTTCTCCGCCCTGGTCGGTGGCGCCGCCGCCCAGTCCCCTTCCCAAGGACAAGCCGCCATGATCGCCGACGTCATCTTCAACAATGGCCGCTTCACGACGCTCGACCGCGGCAAGCCGACCGCGAGCGCGGTCGCCGTCAAGGACGGCAAGTTCCTCGCCGTCGGCAGCCAGGCGGACGTCATGGCCCATGCCGGGCCGGCTACGAAGGTGATCGATCTCAAGGGCCGCAGCGCCCTGCCCGGCCTGATCGACAACCATCTGCACATCATCCGCGGCGGGCTCAACTTCAACATGGAGCTGCGCTGGGACGGGGTGCGCTCGCTCGCCGATGCGATGAACATGCTGAAGCGCCAGGTCGCGGTGACGCCGCCGCCGCAATGGGTGCGCGTCGTCGGCGGCTTCACCGAGCACCAGTTCGCCGAGAAGCGCCTGCCGACGATCGAGGAGCTCAACGCGGTCGCGCCCGACACGCCGGTCTTCATCCTGCATCTCTACGATCGCGCCCTGCTGAACGCCGCCGCCTTGCGGGCCGTCGGCTACAGCAAGGACACGCCGCAGCCGCCCGGCGGAGAGATCACCCGCGACGCAAACGGCAATCCGACCGGGCTCCTGCTCGCTCGGCCCAATGCCAACATCCTCTATGCGACGCTGGCCAAAGGGCCGAAGCTGCCTTTCGACTATCAGGTCAACTCGACCCGCCATTTCATGCGCGAGCTCAACCGGCTCGGCGTCACCGGCGCGATCGACGCCGGCGGCGGCTATCAGAACTACCCGGACGACTACGCCGTCATCCAGAAGCTCGCCGATGACGGCCAGCTCACCATCCGCCTCGCCTACAACCTGTTCACGCAGAAGCCGAAACAGGAGAAGGAGGACTTCCTCAACTGGACGAAGACCTCGCAGTACAAGCAAGGCACCGATTACTTCCGCCATAACGGCGCCGGCGAGATGCTGGTCTTCTCCGCCGCCGATTTCGAGGATTTCCGCGAGCCGCGGCCTGACATGCCGCCCGAGATGGAGGGCGATCTCGAAGGCGTGGTGCGCATCCTCGCCGAGAACCGCTGGCCCTGGCGCCTGCACGCGACCTATGACGAGACGATCTCGCGCGCGCTCGACGTCTTCGAGAAAGTCGACAAGGACGTGCCCCTGAAGGGGCTGAACTGGTTCTTCGACCATGCCGAGACCATCTCGGAGCGCTCGATCGACCGGATCGCGGCGCTCGGCGGTGGCGTCGCCGTGCAGCATCGCATGGCCTATCAGGGCGAGTATTTCGTCGAGCGCTATGGCGCTGCCGCTGCCGAAGCGACGCCGCCGGTGGCGCGCCTGCTGGAGAAGGGCGTCAAGACGTCGGCCGGCACCGACGCCACCCGCGTCGCCTCCTACAACCCTTGGGTCTCGCTCGCCTGGATGGTCACCGGCAAGACCGTCGGCGGCCTGCGGATCACGCCGCAGCGCAATTGCCTCGACCGCGAGACCGCGCTGCGCATGCTGACCGAGAAGGTGACCTGGTTCTCCAATGAGGAGGGCAAGAAGGGCCGGATCGCTGTCGGCCAGTTCGCCGACCTGATCGTGCCCGATCGCGACTTCTTCGCCTGTCCGGAGGACGAAATCTCGTTCATCAGCGCCGATCTCACCGTCGTCGGCGGCAGGATCGTCTACGGCGCACGCGATTTCGCCGGTACCGACGAGAGCGCCCCGCCGCCGGCCATGCCCGACTGGTCGCCGGTCAGGACGTTCAAGGGCTATGGCGCCTGGGGCGAGCCTGATGGTGCCGGCAAGAACTCGCTGCGCCGCGCTGCCTTGAACAATTGCGGCTGCGCCAGCTCATGCGGCGTCCATGGCCATGATCATGCTGGCGCCTGGTCGAGCAAGCTGCCGGTCGCCGACCTCAGGAGCTTCTGGGGCGCGCTCGGCTGCGCCTGCTGGGCAGTGTGACATGACCGGTGCGGTCCGTTTCCTCGCTCTGCTCCTGCTCTGCGCCGCCTATATCCAGGGGCCGATCACCAAGATCCTCGATTTTCCGGGCGCGCTCGCCGAGATGACCCATTTCGGCCTGACGCCGGCGCCCCTCTTCGCTGTCGGGGTGATCGTCTTCGAGCTCGGCGCGACCGCGATGATCCTCACCGGCCACTGGCGCTGGCTGGCGGCGCTCGCGCTCGCCGGCTTCACGCTGGTCGCGACCTTCATCGCCATCCGCTTCTGGGAGCTGCCGGCCGGCCAGGGGCGGATGATGGCGATGAACGGCTTCTTCGAGCATCTCGGCCTGATCGGCGGCTTCCTATTGGTGTCGCTCGACGATCTCACCCGGACGAAGGAGACGCGATGATGAGCGAGGCTCCGTCGCATCCACCCAGTTCGAGCTTCGCGCCGCTGCGCCAAAAGGTCTTCGCCGTACTCTGGGCGGCGACGATCATCGGCAATATCGGCTCGTTCATGCGCGACGTCGCCAGCGCCTGGCTGGTGACCGACCTTTCCGGTGCGCCCGCTGCGGTGGCGCTGGTCCAGGCAGCGGCGACGCTGCCGATCTTCCTGCTGGCGATCCCCGCCGGCGTGCTCTCCGACATCCTCGACCGCCGCAAATTCCTGATCGCCATCCAGATCCTGCTCGGCTGCGTCAGCCTTTCGCTGATGGCGCTGGCGAGCCTCGGCCAGCTCAGCGTGCCCGCTTTGGTGGGCCTGACCTTCCTCGGCGGTGTCGGCGCGGCGCTGATGGCGCCGACCTGGCAGGCGATCGTGCCCGAACTCGTCGGCAAGGCCGACCTCAAGAGCGCCGTCGCATTGAACTCGCTCGGCATCAACATCTCGCGCGCCATCGGCCCGGCGCTGGGCGGGCTGATCCTCGCCGCCTTCGGCGCCGGCTTCACCTATGGCGCCGACGTTGTGAGCTACGTCATCGTCATCGGCGCGCTGCTCTGGTGGCGGCGCCCGCAGGGCGCGGACGATGCGCTGAGCGAGCGCTTCGCCGGGGCCTTCCGCGCCGGTTTGCGCTATGCCAGGGCCAGCCGCGAACTGCATGTCGTGCTGCTGCGGGCGGCGATCTTCTTCGCCTGTGCCAGCGCCGTCTGGGCGCTGCTGCCGCTGGTCGCGCGCAACCTGCTCGGCGGCGGCGCCAGCTTCTACGGCATCCTGCTCGGCGCGGTCGGCGCCGGAGCGATCGGCGGGGCCGTGCTCTTGCCACGCCTGCGCGCCCGGCTCGATGCAGACGGCCTCTTGCTGCTCTCGGCTGTCGTCACCGCAGCGGTCATGGCGGCGCTCACATTTGGTCCGCCACAGGGGCTGGCCATCGTCATCCTGCTGCTGCTCGGCGCCGCCTGGATCGTGGCGCTGACCACCCTGAACGGCGTCGCCCAGGCGATCCTGCCGAACTGGGTACGGGGCCGGGCGCTCGCCGTCTATCTCACCGTGTTCAACGGCGCGATGACCGCCGGCAGCCTCGGCTGGGGTGCGGTGGCGGAAGCCGCCGGCATCCGCGGCACCCTGCTGATCGGCGCCGGCGCGCTGCTGGTCGCCGGCCTCGTCATGCACCGGATCAAGCTGCCGGCCGGCGAAGCCGACCTGGCGCCGTCCAATCATTGGCCGGAACCGCTCGTCGCCGAAACCATCGACAATGATCGCGGGCCCGTGCTGATCCTGATCGAGTACAGCGTATCGCCGGGAGATCGCGAAGCTTTCCTACGAGCTATCCATGCGCTCTCGGTCGAGCGGCGCCGTGACGGCGCCTATGGCTGGGGCGTCACCGAGGACACGGCCGATCCCGGCAAGCTGGTCGAATGGTTCATGGTCTCGTCCTGGGCCGAGCATCTGCGCCAGCACCGCCGGGTCTCGAAGGCCGATGCCGACCTGCAGAGCGAGATCAGACGCTTCCATGTCGGGCCGGAGGGGCCTGTCGTGCGCCACTTCCTCGCTGTCGACCCGCCGCATCACCCGGCGATGCCCGGCAACGGCACGCAGCCATAAGACGATTGGCTGCGGGCGCTCAGGCCGGGGCGTGCTGCTCGTGGCGGAGATTGCCCGCGACGCTCAGGCCGCATCCCTCCATTTCGGCAAGGCATCGCCATGGGCCGCGATCAACTCGTCGACCATGCGCCGCGTCTCCTGCAAGGACAGCACGCTCGCCGCATGACGGTCGAGCGCCGCGGCCCGGTGGACGCGCTCGCGGTCGCCGTCGAGCGCCGCGCGCACCGTCAGGTCCTGGACGAAGACATGGGGTGCGCAATGCGCCGCCAGCTCCGGCGGCAGGGTACCGGCATGGCAGGGGCGCAGGCCGTTGCGGTCGACGATGACCGGCACCTCGACGCAGCAGCCCTCAGGCAGGTTGTCGATCAGCCTGGTGTTCTCGACATTGCCGTAGATCACCGTCGGCTCGCCGGTCACCATGGCGCGGATGATCAGGGAGCCGTATTCGTCGCTGCGCTCCAGAGGGAAGTCCTCGCCGGCCAGGAGCTTGCGGCGCGTCTCGGTATAGCGGCCGAGATTGCGGATGCTGCGCCGGACATATTCGTCGACCGGCACGTCGTATTGCGCGATCTGGTCGTCCCGGCGCAGGAAATACGGCGTGTACTCGGCGTTGTGCTCGCTGGATTCGCTGACGAACCAGCCGAGGGTGCGCATCAGTTCGAAGCGGACCTTGTCCCTGGCGTAGATCTCCGGATCGGCCATCGCCCGGCGCAGCGCCGGATAGGCATCCTTGCCGTCGATCTGGAGCTTGAGGAACCAGGTCATGTGGTTGATGCCGGCGCAGTCATAGCTGAGCCTGGACTGCTCGACGCCGAGATAGCTCGCAAGGTCGCGCGCCGTGTGCTGGACGTTGTGGCAGAGGCCGACGACGCGCTGCTCGGGAAAGGCCTTGTAGACCGCCCAGGTCAGGATGCTCATCGGGTTGGTGTAGTTCAGCAGGACCGCGTCGGGGCAGAGTTCGCGCATGTCGGCGACGAGATCGAGCATGAAGGGGATGGTGCGCAGGCCGCGGAAGATGCCACCGATGCCGACCGTGTCGGCGATGGTCTGCTTCAGCCCGTATTTCCGGGGTATGTCGAAGTCGAGCAGCGTCGCCTCGTGCATGCCGATCTGGACCATGTTGATGACGAAGTCGCAGCCTTCGAGCGCGCGGCGGCGGTCGAGATGCTCCTCGATCACCGCATCGGCGCCGAATTGCCTGGCGGTCCAGCGCGCCATCATGCCGCCGGTCTCCAGCCGCTCGGGATCGATGTCGTGCAGCGAGATCACGACGCGCCCGAGCTCGGTGAAGTTGAGGATGTCGGTCAGCAGGTTCTTGACGAAGACGGCGCTGCCGGCGCCCATCATGGCGATCTTGACCACGGTATTGTCCTTCTCGAAACGTCGAAACGGGTCGGCCAGCGCTTTCGCGCGAGCGGTTACTTGAGGCCGGAGCCGGAGATGCCCTGGACGAAATAGCGCTGGAAGAAGGTGAAGATGATCAGCATCGGCACCAACGAGAGCAGCGCGATCGCCATGATCATCGACCATTCGGTGTTGAACTGGCCGCGCAGCAGATTGAGGCCGAGCTGCACAGTGTACATCTCCTGCTTCATCATCACGATCAGCGGCAGGGCGAAATCGTTCCAGCGCCACATGAAGGTGAAGATCACCAGAACCGCGATGATCGGCTTCGAGAGCGGCACGACGATCTTGAAGAAGATCTTGAGCTCGCTGGCACCGTCGATGCGGGCCGCCTCCAGCAGTTCGTCGGGGATCGAGACCATGAACTGGCGCACCATGAAGATGCCGAAGGCCTCGGCCGCGCGCGGCAGGATGACGCCCCAGTAGTCGCTGAGCAGGCCGAGTTCGGAGACCACCAGGAAGAGCGGCACGATGATGACCTGGAACGGGATCATCAGCGCCGACAGGACCGCCAGGAAGAGGATGTCACGGCCGGCGAAGCGGAACTTGGCGAAGGCGTAGCCGCAGAGCAGGTTGATCGTCACCGTGATCACCACCGCGAACACGGTGATGATCAGCGAGTTCATCGCCCAGTGCAGGAACGGCACGCGCCCGATCGCATCCGCGAAGTTCTGCCAGACGAAGCTCGACGGGATCAGGCCCGCGGTCCCGCTGAAGACCTCGTCCTTCGGCCGCACGGCGGTGGCGAACATCCAGTAGACCGGGAAGAACATGATCCCGGCGCCCGCGACGAGGAGCAGCCAGATGCCGGAGGTCTCGAGGCGCCCGGTCAGGGCGCTGCGGTTGCTTCCCGCGATCATGAAGGAGCCCTCATGCCACGTCCTCGACCCGGCGGTTCACCCGCCATTGCAGCAGGGTGAAGATCAGGATCATCACGAACAGGACCATGCCCATGGCGCTGGCATAGCCCATCTCGGAGCCGACGAAGGCGGCCTGGTAGATGTACTGGACGATCATCGTCGTCGAGAAACCGGGGCCGCCGCCGGTCATGACGTAGATCAGGTCGAAGACCTGGAAGGAGTGGATCACGCCCAGGATCAGCAGCAGGAAGGTGGCCGGCCGCAGCAGCGGCCAGGTAACGAAGCGGAACTGCTGCCAGCGGCTGGCGCCGTCCATCTGGGCGGCATCGTAATAGGTCGGCGAGATCGACTGCAGCGCGGCGAGATAGACGACCATGCAGAAGCCGACCCGGACCCAGAGCGAGGTGACGATCAGCGAGAACAGCGCCCAGCGCGGCGAAGAGAGCCAGGCGACGGGGCCGATCCCGATCTTCTGCAGCAGCGTGTTGATGACGCCGTAATTGTCGTTGAAGAGCCAGGCCGCGATCACGGCCGTGGCGACGTTCGAGATCACGACCGGCAGGAAGAAGACGCTGCGCAGGAGAGTGCGGCCGAGGAGGTCGCGGTTGAGGGCGAGCGCCAACGCCAGGCCGATGGCGAGGCTCATCGGAACCGTGGCGACGGAATAGACCGCCGTATTGCTCAGCGACTGCCAGAACAGCGCGTCATGGGCGAGCCGGGCATAGTTCTCCAGCCCGATATAGCGCGGCGTGTCGATCAAGCTCCATTCCCGCAGGCTGATGTAGAACGCATAGAGCAGCGGGAAGAAGACGAAGACCGAGAACAGCGCCATGTTCGGGGCGATGAACAGATAGGGCGTCAGCTGGCTGCGCCTGGCCTGCAGCCAGTAGCGCCGCGCCTCGGCCGCCGAGGGCCGGCCGATCGCCGGTCCTCTCAGATTGTCCGCGATGGTCATCACCGCCGCCATCAGACCAGCAGCGTCGAGCGCACGTGTTTCTCGATGTTGGCGACGGTCGCGGCCGGCGACTGGCCGGAGGTGAAGGCGAGTTCGAGTTCGTCGGCCAGCTTGGCGTTGAAGCGATCCCAGGTCGGCAGGACGATGGTGCTGACGAGATGCTCCGGCACGGTTGCCGCCTGTTCGAGGAAGACCTTCATCTCCTCGTTGCGGATCTCGTAGACGAGGCCCTTGTCCTTCAGCGATTTGCGCACCGGCAGGAACTGCGCCTTGGTGACGAATTCGCGCATCGCCTCCTCCGCGACCATGAACTTGACGAAATCGGCCGCGACGTCCGGGCTCTTGCTGTCGCGCGAGACCGCCAGGGCATTGCCGCCGAGATCGGCCGCCATCGCCACGTCACGCGGCAGATAGGTGACGCCCCATTTGAACTTGGCCTGCTCCTGGATGAAGGGGATCTGCCAGTCGCCATGCAGCAGCATGGCGATCTTGCCGGTGGCGAACAGGTTCTGCACCGGCTCGGAGCTCTTCAGCGAGGTGTTGGGCGGGACGAGCGCGTCCTTGAACCAGCTCTGGGTCCAGGCGACAGTGTCGGCCGCCTCCTTGGTGTTGATCTGCGGGCCCTTGAGCTCGTTGTCGAGCAGCTGGCCGCCATGCTGGTAGAGATACATCAGCCAGCGATAGGCGTTCGAATTCTGCCAGTTCATCGCAAAGGCGTAGTTCAGCCCGGCCTTCTCCTTGGCCAGCTTCGCGGCGCCGATGAACTCCTGCCAGGTCCAGCTCTTGTCGAGGCTCCTGGGCGCCTCGATGCCGCAGGCCTCGAAGATCTCGGCGTTGTAGAACAGCGCGAAGGTGTCGGTGTGATGCGGCAGGGCATGCGGCTTGCCCTTGATCGTCGACGCCCGCCAGACCGAGGGCAGGAAGTCCTGGCCGAAGCCGGCGTCGAGATATTGCGACAGGTCGATCGCCGCGCCGCTCTGGCCGTAGCGCCCGATCCGTTGATACTGGGCGCGGAAGACGTCCGGCGCCTGCTTGCCGGCGAAACGGGTGTCGAGCTGCTGATAGTACTGGCCGCTCGGAACGACCTCCAGCTTGATGGCGACGCTGGGGTTGCTGGCCTTGTACCGCTCGATCTGCGCGTTGAAGGCAGCGATCTCGGCGGGCGAGCCCCAGGAGGTCATCGTCAGCGAGGCTGCCTTCTGTGCGTTCGCCGCGCCAAAGTACATGCCGGTTCCGGCGCCGATGCCGGCGTACAGGCTGGTCTTCAGGAAACTGCGCTTGGTGATGGTCACCATTGTTTCGATCTCCCTGGGTCTTTTTTATCGTTGGAACGTGATGGGCCTCGTCAGGCTCCTTCCCCGTCGCCGGCAGCACGGACGCCGCCGCAGGATTCGCGCACCAGCAGGCGCACCGGCAGAACCTGCTCGCGCGGCGGCTCGGCCTCGCCTTCCAGCCGGCTGATCACCGCCTCGACGGCGAGCCGGCCGATATCGGCGCGGGAATAGTCGACCGTGGTCAGCTCCGGCGTGACGAAGCCACCGAGCGCGATGCCGTCGAAGCCGACCACGGCCATCTCTTCCGGCACGCGCACCCCATGCTTGCGCAGCGCATGCAGAGCACCGACCGCCATCTGGTCGCTGTAGACGAAGACGGCGCTCGGGCGCTTCTCCTGCACCAGCAGCTCCTCCATCGCCGAGAAGCCGCCCGCGAGGCTCGGCTCCGCCATCGCGACGAGCTGCGGGTCGGCGGCGATACCAGCCTCATCGAGCGCCCGCGCATAACCGTCGGAGCGCTCGCGGCGCTTCAGCAGGCGCTGCGAGGCGCTGCCGATATGGGCGATGCGGCGATGACCGAGATCGATCAGGTGCCGGGTCGCGACATAGCCGCCCCTCTCCAGGTCGACGCGCACCGCTTGGAGCGCCGGATCGGGGCTGTGGTGCTGCATGACCACGATCGGCATGCCGTTGTCGGCGAGCTTCTTCAGGTCGGCGGCGAGATCGGCCGGGGGAGCTGCGACGATGACGCCGTCGGCGACGCCGCCGGAGAGCAGCGAATAGGCCCGCCGGTGCACCTCGTCGAACTTCGCCGACATGATGTTGAGCGAATAGCCGCGCTCAAGGGCGGCGGCATGGGCGGCACCGATGATCTCGGCATTGTAGAAGCTGTCGAGCGTATAGAGCAGCAGCGCGATGACATTGGTGCGCCAGCGCCGCAGCGAGCGCGCGGCATGGCTTGGCTGGTAACTCAACCTCGCCGCGGCATCAGCGACGCGGGCTCGCGTTTCGGCGGAGATGCCGAGCTCGCCACCGCGATCATTGAGAACGAGGGAGACGGTCGTCCGCGAGACGCCGGCGAGCTTCGCGACCTCCGCGCTGGTGGCGCGGCGGCTGGCTCGCTCCTGCGGAAGCGCGCGCTTCACCAAGGCTCATCCATCCCTATAATGTTATCTAACACGATTTAGATCAAAGCTAGATTCCCATACGTGGAACTGTCAAGGCCTGGCGTCGCAGGCTCCTCCCATTCTGTGGAGCATTCCCGGGCGCGCATCCCCTGCCCGGCCTGCACGATCAGCCGGCGGCGCGGCATTCTCTCGACGCAACAAAAGTCGAGCGGAAAGGCTGCGTCTTCCGACGCCAGCTGTTTCTCGACCTGCCGTCTGGTCACGCCTAGGCGCGATCGGGGCGGCGCGGATATCGAGAGGCCGCAGCCGCGCGCCGGACGACAATGGCCCGCGGCGAACCGCTTAGTGGCTCAAGCCGCAGGCCGCAGCGAAGGCCGTGAGCGCAGCGAGGCTGGTGAGCAGCGCCAGCGGGAAGCGCAGCAGGCTGCGGCGCGTCCAGGCGCGGGCGTCCGCCTCGTCGACCGTCTCGGCCTTCTCGAAGGCCATCGCCTTCGGGATCATGTCGACAGCCGACCAGAGCCGCATCGCCAGATGCACGGCGAGCGCCACGATCAAGGCGTTGCGGACGCCGTCACGACCCCAACTGAGATAGAGCGTCACGAGCAGGACGACCTCGAAGGCGCTATGGGCCGGTATCCAGAACCCGGCACGCCAGATCCCGCCCTTCCGAGGCTGGACGATCTCAGGCTTGCGGGGCCAGGCGCGGTCGACGACGCTATGCTCGAAGATTCCCCCGCCCAGTCCGATATTGGCCAGGAGCACCGTCAACGCCGTGGACAGAACGACCGCATCCATGATCTTATCTCACTTGCTAATTATCTTTGCAACTAAGATATGAGACGAATGCCGCCCTCCAGTCAAGACCAGGCCATCGAACGCCTGACGACGGTCCTGCGCCGCATGGGCGCGGCGAGCGCCCTGCACAGCCAGGCGGCCGCCAAGCGGGTCGGCCTTGCTGCGGTCGATCTCGAATGCCTCGACATGATCCTGCTGGCTGGACCGGTGACCGCCGGGCAGATCATGGAGCACACCAAGCTGACCAGCGGCGCCGTCACCGGCCTGATCGATCGCCTCGCCAGGAAGGGCTATGTCGAGCGGGCGGCCGATCCGCAGGACCGACGCAAGGTCCTCGTCCAGATCGTGCCGGAGGCGGTCAGGCCGCTCCAGGAGCTCTTCGTGCCGATCGCCGAGCGATCCGCCGCGCTGATGCGGCAATACAGCGCCGAGGAGCTCGAACTGATCGCCGGCTTCGTCGAGAAAGGTACCGCGCTCGCGCTCGAGCGCGCCAGGGAGCTGGACGGAGGCTGAGCGGCTTTCAGGCCGCCCGGCGTGCGGCGAGCCCCGGCGCGACCTGCTCCCGAGACGGCTCCGGCGCTTCGAGCCGGAAGCGCCCGACCAGGGCGGCGAGCCTGTCGGCTTCCTGCGCCAGCGCCTGCGAGGCGGCAGTCGACTGCTCGGCCATGGCGGCGTTCTGCTGCGTCGCCTGGTCCATCTCGT
>Ga0065165_1000216_pt1 | contig 100208 bp, 98 predicted proteins | sample AraplaMF_Cvi_mMF_FD_63813 | JGI IMG/M metagenome (GOLD analysis project Ga0065165, IMG submission 63813) | Arabidopsis root microbial communities from the University of North Carolina, USA - plate scrape MF_Cvi_mMF (version 2) (version 3) | ecosystem: Host-associated > Plants > Roots >... | reverse complement strand
GGGGGTGTCAGCTCGGCGGCCTCCGCAGTCGCACCCCCATCCCAACCCCTCCCCGCAAGGGGGAGGGGCTCGGGTAGGAACGCCGCGAAGACCGGCGTCTCGTCGGCCGCGATCTCCACCTTGGCCCGCAGACGGTACATCGTCAGCCGCTGGATCAGCGCCGGGCGATGATCGGCCTCCACGTCGAGCCAGGCGCCGTCGCCCCTCGCCACGACGAACAGATCGTAGAGCAGCCGCCCCTGCGGGGTCAGCAGCGCGCCGAACCGCGCCTCGCCCTCGGCCAGGGTCTCGACGTCCTGAGTGATCAGCCCCTGCAGAAAACTGCGCCAGTCCGGCCCGCCCAGCGCGATGAGGCTGCGGCTTGGCAAGTGCGCGAAGGTCACGGTCGACGACATCCCGACAATTTGGGGCCGCACGGTGTGGAGCGCCAGAGCCTGCCTCGGGCGGCTCGCCGACCGAGATAAGCAGGCTCGACACATTTGATCAGAAGCGCATCCCTCGGGATGCGCTTTGGTCACCGCATGCCTATAGAGATGTCGATGTCGCCCCCTTTCCCGATCCTGTTCATCACCGCCACGCGGATCGGCGACGCCGTCCTGTCCTCGGGCCTGATCAAGCGGCTGCTCGACGAGATCCCCAACGCCCGCTTCACCATCGTCGCCGGGCCCGACGCCGCGCCGCTGTTCGCCCACGTGCCCAACCTCGCGCGCGTCATCGTGCTGGAGAAGTCGAAGAGCGGCAGCCACTGGTTCGAGCTGTGGGAGAAGGCGCGCCATACCAAGTGGGGCCTGATCGTCGACCTGCGCGGCTCGGGCATCTCGCGCTTCCTGTCGACGAAGCGCCGGGCGATCCACCGCAAGAGCGCCGAGCCGGTGCACAAGGTGCTGGAGGCCGCCCGCACCCTGAAGATCGAGGACGAGCCGGCGGCGCCGCACATCTTCACCGACCCCGATCTCGAGGCCTATGCCGACGAGCTGCTGAAGGGCGCCGGCCCCATCCTGGCCATGGCCCCGGCCGCCAACTGGGTGGGCAAGACCTGGCCGGTTGAGCGGTTCAGCCAGGTGGCCATGACCTTGCTGCACGGCTATGGGCCGCTGGCCGGCGGGCGGCTGATGGTGCTGGGCGGCCCGGGGGACGAGGCCATGGCGCGCTCGCTTAAGGATTCGGCCGGCCGCCGCTTCATCAACCTCGCCGGCAAGGTCGACCTGCTTACCGCATTCGCCTGCCTGAAGCGGGCGCGCCTGTTCATCGGCAACGACTCGGGCGCCATGCACCTGGCTGCGGCGGCCGGCTGCCCCACCATCGGCCTGTTCGGCCCCTCGGACGAACGGCTCTACGCCCCCTGGGGCGAGCATACGCGCGTCGTGCGCGGCCCCCGCTCATTCGAACAGATCCAGGCGGTTGACCCTGGCTTCGGCCAGGCGCTGTGTCACATGATGGACCTGCCGGTGAAGACCGTCATCGCCGCCGCCAACGACCTCCTGAAGGCCACCGAACCCCAAAGAGCCTGAGACGAATGCCCCAAACCCCCAACGGGACCTACGATCTGATCGTCCGCGGCGGCGAGGTGGTGAACCACGCAGGGCGCGGCTTCACGGACATCGGCGTCAGGGCCGGCAAGTTCGCCGCCATCGGCGATCTGTCCCAGGCCTCGGCCGGCGAGGTGTTCGACGCCACCGGCCTGACGGTCATGCCGGGGGTGATCGACACCCAGGTCCACTTCCGCGAGCCGGGCCTGGAGTGGAAGGAAGACCTCGAGACCGGTTCCCGCTGCGCCGTCCTGGGCGGCGTCGTGGCGGTGTTCGAGATGCCGAACACCGAGCCCACCACCACCGACCCCGACGCCCTGGCCGACAAGCTGAAGCGCGCGCATCACCGCATGCACTGCGACCACGCCTTCTACGTGGGCGGCACGCACGAGAACGCGACCTTCCTGGGCGAGCTGGAGCGCCTGCCCGGCTGCTGCGGGATCAAGGTGTTCATGGGCGCCTCGACCGGCACGCTGCTGGTGGCCGACGACGAGGGCGTCGAGCAGGTGCTGCGCCACATCAATCGCCGCGCCGCCTTCCATTCGGAGGACGAATACCGCCTGGCCGAGCGCCGCCCGCTGGCCCGCACCGGCGACTGGACCAGCCACCCCGAGGTGCGCGACGCCCAGTCGGCGATCCAGTCGACCGAGCGGCTCGTCCGCCTGGCCCGCAAGACCGGCAAGCGCATCCACGTCCTGCACGTGACGACCAAGGAAGAGATCGCCTTCCTGGCCGGCTGCAAGGACGTCGCCTCGGTCGAGGTCACGCCCCAGCACCTGACGCTGGCCGGCCCCGAGGCCTACGAGCAGCTCAAGGGCTTCGCCCAGATGAACCCGCCGATCCGCGACCCCCAGCATCGCGCCGGCCTCTGGGTCGGCATCGCCAACGGCATCGCCGACGTCCTGGGCTCGGACCATGCGCCGCACACCCGCGAGGAGAAGGCGCGGCCCTATCCCGCTTCGCCGTCGGGCATGCCGGGCGTGCAGACCCTGCTGCCGGTGATGCTGACCCACGTGGCCGACGGCAAGCTCAGCCTCGAGCGCCTGGTCGACCTGACCAGCCACGGCGCCCAGCGCATCTTCGGCATGGCCGACAAGGGCCGCCTGGCCGTGGGCTACGACGCCGACCTGACCATCGTCGACCTGAAGGCGCGCCGCACGATCACCCACGACCAGATGGCCACGCGCTCCGGCTGGACCCCCTTCGACGGCTTCGAGGCCAAGGGCTGGCCCAAGGCCACGATCATCCGCGGGCGCGTCGTGATGCGCGACGACGAGATCGTGGCCCCGAGCCTCGGCGAGGGCGTGCGCTTCCTGGAAACGCTGCCCGAAGGCGCGTGAAACTCCTCTCCCCCCACACGGAGTGGGAGGGGAGAGGGCTGGGAGAGGGGCGACGCCGACCTCTCCACGGGCAGGCTGGTCCAGCCATGGCGCACTGCCCGCGCCGCTGATCCTCGCCGAACCGTCGGGAGAGCGCACAGGCCGAGCCGCCCCTCTCCCTGCCCTCTCCCCTCGGGCTGACGCCTCGGGGGAGAGGAGGCTGGAAGCCTACTTCTTCGCAGGCGCCGCCATCGGCACGGCCTCGGTGTTCGGCGCGCCGCATTTCGCAAAGGCCTTGGTGGTCTTGTCGCGGCAGCGGGCTGGCGCCGCGGCGGCCGGCGGGCACTTCACAAACTTGCCCTTGGCGTCCTTGCAGGGCGCCGCGGCCTGGGCCGCGCCGGCGAGGCCGGCGGCGAACGCGATGGCGGAAATCACGGTCAGGGTTTTGCGCATGAGACGTTCCTCGTCTGATTGATGCGGATCCCCATCCGGACTCACAGCCTAGTCGAGCGCCGCCAGAACGTCCCTCGCGAATTTCGCCTCGTCGAACCGCGGTCCGCCGGCGGAGTCGAAGCCACGGCGCACGATGATCACCTTGCGGCTGGGCACGATGAACACGAACTGCCCGCGGTTGCCGTTCATGACGTAGGTGTCGGCGGGTAGCCCCACCTTCTCGCGGTACAGCCAGAAGAAGGCGCCGTAGCCGCGATCGCCCGGCGGCTGGACCGGCGCGGGCGTCGCCACGAACGTCGACCAGCCGGCCGGCAGCAGCCGCTGGCCGTTCCACACGCCGTCGTTCTGGTAAAGCAGGCCCAGCCGCGCCAGGTCGCGCGCCGTGGTCCACACCTGGCTGGAGAGGATGTAGCTCCCCTGCCAGTCGGTCTCGGGCGTCGTGTGCCGCATGCCGATCTTCCACAGCACCTCGGCGAACGGGAACTCCAACGCGGCCTTGCCGTCGCCCAGGCTGGCGCGGACGCTGCGCGCGGCCAGCAGGGTGTCGTTGTTGGCGTAGTTGAACCGGCTGCCCGGCGCGGCCTCCAGCGGCATCGCCGTCGCCCACTCGGTCACCGCCCCGCCGCCCACATAGACCTCGTCCGTCCGGTTGCCCGGCCCGTCGGTCCAGAGCCCTGAGCCCATGTGCATGAGCTGGGCGAGCGTGATCTTCGCGCGCGGATCGCCGGGCGCCTGCCACTCCGGAATGTTCGCCGGCGCCTCGACCTTCACCTTGCCCAGCTGCACCGCCCGGCCCACGACCGTCGCCGTCAGGCTCTTGGCCGCCGACCAGGTCCGCTGCGGCGTGTGCATCGTCCAGCCCGGCCGGTACTGCTCGCCGATGATCTTGCCGTCCTTCACGACGAGCACCGCCGTCGTCGCCCCGCCATAGGCCGAGACGTCGAACGCCTTCGCCAGCGCGGGCCCCAGCTTCGCCGGGCCCGGCGCGGTCGCGCCCTCGTCGCCGTCGGGCCAGGCCGCCTTCGCCGCCGGCGGCTGGATCGCCAGCTTCGGCAGCTTCGCGACGCCGCTCACGTCCGCTCCGATCGGCAGCTGCGTGCAGCCCAGGCCCGGCCGCCACGCCGCGATCCGCGGCGGCAGCTTGTCGTCGAACGGCACGCTCACCGTCTTCGCCCCGCGATCCACCGTCGCCGGCAGGGTCCGCACCAGCGCCTGATACTCCGGATAGATCCCCTCCAGGTCGTCGGCGGCGACCTGCGCCTCGGTCTGGCCGGCGTTGAAGACACCGCTGCACAGGAAGGCCGCCTTGTAGCCAGCCGCCAGAGCCTTGGTGTGCGGAGCGTCCGCGGCCTGCGCCCCGGCCGCGACCAGCGCCGCGAGCGCCGCGCTGAAAAAAATCGACCGCATGTCGCAAGCCCCTGTCGAATCCGTTGTCGGACGCCCGTCTCCCGGATGACGCACGCTTCCGCGTCGCGCAATCTCAAGCCAAGCGGAGACCTCCGATGCAATACATGATCCTGATCTACGAACCCGAGAACGCCTATGCCGGCGAGGCGGGCCAGGCGGCCCTGAAGGACATCGTGGCCAAGCACATGGCGCTCGCGGGCGAGCTCCGCGCCAAGGGGATCCAGAAGGACGGGGCCGGCCTGCAGGACAGCTCCACCGCCACCACCGTCGTCACCCAGGGCGGCCAGCAGACCATCCATGATGGCCCGTTCGCCGAGACCCGCGAGCACCTCGGTGGCTACTACCTGATCGACGTGCCCAACCTCGATGACGCCCTGGCGATCGCCAAGCGCGTGCCTGTCATCGATGGCGGGAAGGTCGAGGTCCGTCCGCTGATGGTCCACTAGGGCCGGTGCGCTCCACCCCGCCCCTGTCATCCCGGCCGCAGCGACGCGGAGAGCCGGGATCCAGATCCCACGGCCTTGCCGATCGCTCTGGGTCCCGGGTCAGCGCTGCGCTTGCCCGGGATGACCGAAGGGGTCGCGAATGAACCGGTTCGGCGATGCGATCTCGAAAGCCCGCCCCCGGGTGGTCGCCGCCCTGGCCGCCCGCCTGCGCGACCTGGACCTGGCCGAGGACGCCTTCGCCGACGCCTCGGCCACCGCCCTGGCGGCTTGGCCCAACCAACCGCCGCGCGACCCGGCCGCCTGGCTGTGGCGCGCGGCGCTACGCCGGGCCATCGACGCCAAACGCCGCGCCGCCGTGCGCGAGCGCGCCGTGCTGGACGCGCCCGAGCCCGAGCCCACGCCGGAGGAGGCCCTGATGGCCGCCGACCAGCCCATTCCCGACGAGCGCCTGAAGCTGATCTTCGTGTGCTGTCACCCGGCGCTGGCGCCCGACAGCCGGGCGGCGCTGACGCTCAAGGTCGTCTGCGGCCTGTCGACCGACCGCCTGGCGCGCGCTTTCTTCGTGGCCGAGCCCGCCATGCTCCAGCGGATCACCCGCGCCAAGAAGAAGATCGCCGCGGCCGGCGTGCCGTTCGAGGTCCCGGCCCGCGACGCCTGGTCCGAACGGCTGGAGGCCGTGCTCTCGACGCTCGAGATCGCCTACGCCCAAGCGTACGAGGACGCCGCGCTGGCCGCCCGCGACGTCGCCACCTTCGCGACCGAGGTGCTTCGCCTGTCGGGCCTGCTGGTGGAGCTGATGCCGGACGAGCCCGAGGTGCTGGGCCTGGCCGCCCTGGTCCGCTTCGCCGAGGCCCGCCGCCCCGCCCGCCTCGACGACCTGGGCGCCATGGTTCCGCCCGAGCGGCAGGACACCGCGCTCTGGCGCCCCGGTCTGATCGCCGAAGCCGCCGCCCTGCTGGACCGCGCCGCCCAGTCCGCCCGCAGCGGGCCGCGCCAGATCCTGGGCGCCATCCACGCCACGCACTGCGCCCGCGCCGAGACCGGCGTCACCGACTGGGCGACCATCGCTGCGCTCTACGGCGTGCTCGCCCACCTGCGGCCGCATCCGGCCGTCGCGGTGAACCGCGCGGTGGCGATCGGGGAGGCGGACGGCGCCGAGGCCGGCCTGGCCGAGTTGACGAGCATCGGACCCATGGAGGGCTGGCTGCCCTACCAGGCCGCCCTCGCCCACCTCAGCGCGCGCGCCGGCCGCAACGAGGCCGCCCGCACGGCCTACGACGCGGCGCTGGCGCTCGGCCCGCCGCCCGCCGAGCGGCTGTTCCTGGAGCAAGCCCGCATCAGGTTGCAATAGGAACGTATGCTCGCAATGCGAGATGCGCGACCATCGCAAGGGTGACTTCTTAAGCCTTCATGCGTATATGATGGCGGTAGAGGAACCCATGATCCTGAAGCGCACCGTAGACGCTACGCTCGTCAAGCTCGGAGACTCCGGGGTTGGTGTCGCGCGGATCAATCCCGCGCAGGGTCCAGGCGTTCCGACGCAGCCTCAGGGCGGCGGCTTTCTATACTTTCGCCCGCGAGACCTTCCGAACTACCAGGGTGAGACCTGGCCTGAGTTGGCCTCCAAGGGACTGACACCGGGGCGTGCGCTCCAGATTGACGTCGATGTCGACTCGGAAGGCGCGGTCCATCACGTCTCCTCGGTCCGCCTCGCGGGATAGGTGTCGCGCCAGACGCTCGATCCAAGCAATAGGACTCTCTTCGGCGGCGCCGTAGAGCTTGATCGAGTTCCCAAGGCCATTCGCGATACCGGCTTCTATCCCGAGCTGGCCTTGCTTCAACCAGGCGATCTCCTCCTCGTCAGCCCACTCCGGCGGCAGATGACGGCGAAAATGATCATCTGGGCTCAGGAACGCGTCCATGATCCGGACGACGCGCAGTGGATGCACGCTGCGCTCTATCTGGGCGACAACGCCGTTGTGGAGATCGACGGCGGCGGCGTGATGGTCAGCCCACTCTTCAAATATGTCCTTAGTCATCGCATGCTATTCCGCCGCGTGCTCACCGAAGCCGGCGCGGACATCGATCCAATTACCGGCTATCGGATCGCAATCGCCGCTCTAAAGGAATTCAAGCGGCCGTACGCGCACGCCAACATCCTGGTCACCGCCTACGACTGCCTGACTATCGGCCGGCAGACTGCGCCAACCCGATCGATCCGAAGCCGAGGATCAATCTGTTCCGACTTCTTCAACGAGGTCGTCTTCGTCACGACCAACCGCCCCGCCGCGCCGGTAGCCCGCCTGCCGCTGCAGCCCGCGGATCTCAGCGCGTCGACGCTGATGCGCGACGTACCCGTCGGCTGGGGCCAACTCGTCTAGACTGCCAGCGTTCCGGGGCCTCCGCGCGGCGGCGGACTCGAAGACCCGCGAGGCCTATTCCGCCCCGGGCTTGCCCTTCTCGGCCGCTTCCTTCTCCTGCTGCCGCGCGCCCGCCAGGATGGCCGGCAGGGCGTAGTTCCCCTCGTGGCAGGCGTACTCGTAGATGATCCCCTGCAGGGGCGAGAAGTCGTACTCGCCGCCCCACGCCTTCTCCCAGGTGTCCGGGTCCTCGACTTGGAACTTGTAGTTGATCCGCGTGGGCGACACGCGGGTGAACCACTCGGTGACCTTCAGGTTCTTCCACGAGCCCATGAAGGCCTCGCGCTGCGGGAAGTTGGTGGTTTCCACCACCAGGGTCTCGCCCTCGAAGTGGCCGACGGAATCGCCCATCCACGGACGCAGCCCGTCGGTGCGGTGCTGGCCGTTCAGCCGCACCACGCGGGTGTCGTGGATCATCTCCACCTGGATCACCACCGTGTCGGGCGTCTGCAGGATCTGGTAGTTGTTGTTGTAGAAGCCGTTGGGCAACATCGGCGCCGTGGCGTTGCGCCCGAAGCCGGTGATGCAGCGCTCGCCCAGCGCGCGGGTCTCATAGCTGTCGTAGCTGTCGCGGTATCCGCCGCCGAAGCCGCCGCCCCCACCGCTCTTGCGCGGCGGCGGCATGCCGTTCGCCGTGGTGATGATCGAGGTGCGGAACTCGCCGTTCACCGCCATGATGTGTGCGCCGGGGTCCAGCCAGAAGGCGTTGTAGCCGCCCACGTCGCCGCCGGCCGCGCCGAACTCGGGCTTGATGGCGATCAGCTTCGCCTCGGCGGAATTCGCCTGGTACGACTGGGTGGTCTTGTTCGGATCGGTGGGGGCGTCGGCCTCTTCCAGCGCCTTGGCGAACGCCCCTTCCAGCGCGCGAGCCTCGGCCAGCGACAGCGTCGGCGCGCTGCTCAGCTTCGGATTGCGCACCAGCGGCGTCAGCGTCGCATTGCTCCAGTACCCCGAGAAATCCGGGTGGCCCCAGGCGGTCTTCGGAGCCTTCCAGCCCGGCTGGCGGATGGTGGGATCGGCGACCTGGGCCGGCGGCGCCTTGGCGGGCGCGGCCATCGCAACCCCCGTCGCGGCCAGAGCGGTTCCCAAAGCGGCTCCCAGTGCGGCGATCAACGCACGACGCATGACGTCTACCTCCCCTCAGGTTCTGCATGACCTGTGCCCGAAGCATACTACGCCTTCGAGATGACGCACGGTCATTCCGAGGGGGCCATACCCTCCGCCGACCCAACGCCCGCTCAAGTCACTCTTCCCTTTCGGCGTCGCGCCCCGTAACCCTCGCCGCATGGACGCCGAGCTCAACATCGCGACCGCCCCGTTCCGCGACCCCCGCTACGCCCCGCGCCGGCTGGTGGTCGACGAGCGCGCCGGCGGCGAGATGGTGCTGACCAATCCCACGCCCTATTCCACCGAGTTCCAGACCGTCACCGCCTCACTCGCGCACTGGGCCGCCGCCGCGCCCGACCGGGTCTGGCTGGCCGAACGCTCGGGCGGCGGCTGGCGCACGGTGAGCTTCGCCGAGGCCTGGCAGCGGATCGCCGCCCTCGCCGCCGGCCTGCGCGACCTGGGCGTGGTCGGCGAGCGCCCCCTGCTGATCCTCAGCCGCAACACCGTCGATCACGCGCTGATCGCCTACGCCGCCATGGGCCAGGGGATGCCGGTGGCGCCCGTGTCGCCGCAGTACGGCCTGCCCGGCGCGAATACCGCCCGCCTCGCCCACGCCTGCGAAGTCTTGCAGCCGGCCGCGGTCTTCACCGAGGACGCCGCGCTCTTCGCCGACGGCCTGGCCGCCGACTGCCTGGCCGGCCTGCCCGTGATCGCCGCCGCCAACGCCCGGCCTGGCGACGTCCCGCTGGACAGCCTCCACGGCGCCGGCTCGGCCCAGCCGACGGCCACGCCCGAACAGCACGCCAAGTACCTGCTGACCTCCGGCTCCACGGGTCTGCCCAAGGCGGTGATCAACACCCACCGCACCATGAGCCTGAACTCGGCGCAGATCACCGCCTGCTTCGACGACCCCGACCCGCCGGTGATGGTGCACTCCGCGCCCTGGAGCCACAGCCTCGGCGCCAACGCGATCCTGCACTACTCGGCCCACCGCGGCGGCTCGCTCTACATCGACGCCGGCCAGCCCACGGCCGCGAAGTTCGGCGAGACGATCCGCAACCTGCGCGAGGTGGCCCCCACCTACCAGAACATGGTGCCCGCCGCCTGGATGCTGTTCGCCGAGGCGTTGGAGCAGGACGACGAACTGGCCCGCGCCTTCTTCTCCCGCGTGCGCCTGCTGCAGTACGGCGGCGCGGCGCTGGGCCAGGCCACGGCGGACCGGATCCAGGCCGTGGCCGTCCGCACCGTGGGCGAACGCATCAGCTTCGGCTCGGGCTACGGCGCCACCGAAACCGGCCCCACCGCCTGCAACGTCCATTGGGCCAACGCCCGGATGGGGATGATCGGCCTGCCGCTGCCGGGCACGTCGGTGCGGCTGGTCCCCGAGGCCGGCAAGCTCGACTTCCGGGTCAAGGGCCCGCAGATCACCCCCGGCTACCTGGGCCGACCGGAGCTCTCGGCCGCCGCCTTCGACGACGAAGGCTTCTACCGCCTGGGCGACGCCGCCCGCTTCGTCGAGCCGGGCAATCCCGAAGCCGGGATGATCTTCGACGGCCGGCTCTCCGAGAACTTCAAGCTGGTGTCCGGCACCTTCGTCATGGTGGGCGAGCTGCGCATCGGCGCCATCGGGGCCATCGGCGACGCCGTCACCGACGCGGTCGTCTGCGGCGAGAACCAGGAGGCCGTCGGCCTGCTGCTCTATCCGAACCCCACCCGGCCCCGCGCCGAGATCGAGGCCGCCGTCCGCGCCGGGATCGAGACGCACAACAGCCGCGCCAAGGGCTCCGGCGGCCGCGTGGCCCGCGCCCTGGTCCTGCCCGATCCGCCCGACGCCAACGCCGGCGAGATCACCGACAAGGGCTACATCGCCCAGAGCCTCGCCCGCGCCCGCCGCGCCGAGGCCATCGACCGGCTCTTCGCCGACCCCGCCCCTTCCGACGTGATGGTGTTCTGATGACCGACGGCGCCGCCAAAAACGGGGCAGACGCCCTGATCTCGACCCTGGTGGCCAACGAGGTCACCGCCTGTTTCGCCAACCCCGGCACGTCCGAGATGCAGTTCGTGGCCGCCCTCGACGGCGTGCCGGCCATGCGCCCGGTGCTGTGCCAGTTCGAGGGCGTGGCCACCGGCGCCGCCGACGGCTACGGCCGCATCGCCGACAAGCCGGCCTGCACCCTGCTGCACCTGGGCCCCGGCTACGGCAACGGCGTCGCCAACCTGCACAATGCGCGCCGCGCCTTCACGCCCATCGTCAACGTCATCGGCGACCACGCGACCTACCACCGCCAGTACGACGCGCCGCTGAACTCCGACATCGCCACGCTGGTGAAGCCGAACTCGATCTGGACGAAGTCGGCCGACAGCCCCGACACCGTGGCCAGCGTCACCGCAGAGGCGGTGGCCGCCAGCTACGGCCCGCCCGGCGGCCCGGTCAGCCTGATCCTGCCGGCCGACAGCGCCTGGCTGCCCGCCGCCAACGAGCCTGTCATCGCCCAGAAACCCGTGCGTCCCGCGCCCGCCGGCGCCGCGGTCGACGCCGCCGCCAAGGCCATCAAGGGCGCGAAGAGGCCGGTCGTTCTGCTGGGCGGCCAGGCCTGCCGCGCCGAGGCCCTGGCCCAGGCCGCGCGCCTGCAGGCCGCGGGCGTCACGGTCTACACCGACACCTTCGTCGCCCGGCAGCCGCGCGGCGCCGGCGGCTTCCTGCCCAAGAAGATGCAGTACTTCGGCGAGATGGCGCTGGCCGAGCTCGAGGGCGTCGACCTGATGGTCTATGCGGGCACGACCATGCCGGTGGCGTTCTTCGCCTATCCGAACCGGCCCAGCATCCTCGTGCCCGAGGGCTGCGAGACGCTGACCCTGCTCGACCGCGCGGAAGACGCCGTCGCCGGCCTCGCCGCCCTGGCCGACGCGCTGGGCGCGCCCAAGGCCGGCCCGACGCAATCGCTGTCATTGCCCGACGCGGCGACCGGCAAGCTCACCGCCTACGGCGTCGGCGCCGCCATCGCGCGGCACATGCCCGAGGGCGCGATCATCGCCGACGACGCGGTGACCTCAGGCGCCGGCGTCGCCGCCAACACCGCCACGGCCCGGCCGCACGACGTGCTGGCCCTGACCGGCGGCGCCATCGGCATCGGCCTGCCGCTCGCCGTCGGCGCCGCCGTGGCCGCGCCCGACCGCAAGGTCCTCAGCCTCAATGGCGACGGCGCGGCGATGTATACGATCCAGGCGCTCTGGACGATGGCGCGCGAGAACCTCGACATCACGGTCGTGGTCTTCGCCAACTACACGTACCGCATCCTGAACGTGGAGATGGAACGGACGGGCGCGGGCAAGGCCGGCCCCTCGGCCAAGAAGCTGCTCGACCTGGGCGGTCCAGACATCGACTTCGTCGCCGTCGCCAAGGGCCTGGGCCTCCCGGCCGTGAGCTGCGACACCGCCGAAGCCTTCGAGAAGGCCTTCGCCGGCGCCATGGCCCAGCGCGGCCCCATGTTCATCGAAGCGAAGATCTGACCCGCGCCGAGCTCCTATCGCCGCCCCTCCCGCTCGTCATCCCCGGGCTTGTCCCGGGGATGACGAGCATTTTTGGTTGGGGCTAACCGCCCAGCCCCTCGGCCAGGATCACCCGGTAGTCGGCGCCCTTCAGGCGGTGCTGCTTGGCGTCCTGGTAGGCCGGGCTGTCGTACCAGGCCTTGGCCGCGGCCTTGTCGGGGAACTGGACCAGCACCACGCCCTCGGCCGGCTCGCCCTCCAGCACCTCCAGCCCGCCGTAGAACACCAGCGGCGTGAGCGGGTGGTCGCCGCGCGCCGCGGCCGCCTTCGGGCCGTAGAGGTTCAGCTCGTCCTGGTTGGTCGTCTTGTTCTTGATGAAGATCACATAGGCGGGCATCGCAGGCTCCTTCGGAATCGAGGCCGGCACGCTGCCGCGCCTGCCCCGGCGTCCGCCAAGCGCCCCCAGACGCAAACCGTCCAAAGCAAAAGGCCCGCGGATCGCTCCGCGGGCCTTCGCATCCGGGCTGTCGCCTGGCCTTAGGTGTTGCCGGGCAGCTTGCAGTTGCCGGCGAACGCGCAGCCGATCGCACCGACGGCGGCGACGCTGGGCGCGCTCTGGTACTCGATCATGTAGCCCTTCAGCTTGTCGGCGCAGGCCACTTCCACGTAGGTCGTGCCCTTCTCCGTCTTGCCGACCACGCGGCTGTTCGAGACCTCGCACGAATTGAAGTTGAACTTCTTGAGGTCCGAGGTCAGCAGCGCATAGGCCGCTTCCGGCTTGGTCAGCGAGCACTTGTAGCCGGCGATCGGAGCCCGGGCGCAATCCAGCGCCTGGCCCTTCTGGCCCGCCTTCGAGATCAGGATCGCGCCCGCGCCGTCCTTGCAGACCAGCTCGACCACTTCCTCGCCCGGCTTCGATGGGAACAGGGCGTACTTGTCGACGTCGCACTTGCCGCCCGCGTTGCTGACCAGCTTCGTGTAGAGGCCGGCCTGTTCGCTCTGGGCCTGACGGGCGTCGGTCAGGGTGCAGCCGCCCAGGATCTGGGTGGCCTTGGCGCACTCGTAGGTCTCGGTCAGGGTGCCGGCCGCGGCGACCTTGAAGATGTAGCCCTTACCGTCCTGGCAGGCGGCCTCGTAGAAGGTCGAGCTGTCCTTGGAGGTGCCGACGAACCGGCGGTCCTTCACGACGCAGCCGTTGTTGGCCTGGCCCGCGTACTTGTCGACCACCGCGAGGCGCGCGGCCTTGTCGCCGAACGTGCACTTAATGTTGGTCTCGGCGTCGTCGTACATCAGGCAGTTCTGGGCCTGCAGCGGCTTGGCGCCGTCGAACGGGACGCTGGTCAGCAGGATGTAGCCGCCGCCGCCCTGGCAGGCGACTTCCATGTAGGTGCTGGTCTTCGTCTGGCCGATGCCGCGCGCCTGTTCGGGAATGCAGTCGGCGCCGGCGGCCTTCAGCAGCGGCTGGAGGACGGCCTTGGGATCCGAGTTGCCCGGCAGCATGCAGGGCGCGGACGGCGGCTGGCCCGGGGCCGGCGGCGTGTTCGCCTCGATGCAGCTGTACGACGTGGTGGCGCCCTCGGCGGGCTTCTGCAGGACGTAGCCCATCTGGCCCGTGCCGCAGGCGACTTCGTAGTACGAGGTCTTCGACTTCTTGTCCTCGCCGATCAGGCGGGCGTCCGAGACCTGGCAGTTCAGCCCGGCGCCCTGCACCACGGCCGGCGCATCCGCCATGCCCTTCTTACGCGCGGCTTCCGCGATCGGCGCCGGCTTCTTGGCTTGCGAGATCGCCGTCGCCGGTCCGAGGACCGCGCACGTCACCGCGAGCGCAAGCCCGATAGCTCCCAACCCACTCCACTTGGGCATCTTCACCTGAGTTCTCTCCTGGCCTTGATTCCTGGGCGCGACCTTGAGGCGCGTGATTTTGGGCGCTTATAAGCGCCGCGACGCCCCCGGGGTCAAGCTGCCCCGAGAAGGGGGCTGAAGTGTGACTTTTTTCCAAGCACTTAGCCTGGCTTCGGGGCCTTCGCGCAGGCGCTTTCGGCGAGCCGCGTTACGCCGCCTTGCGCACCTTCAGGCGCGCGCCGTCCACGCCCACGACCTCCACATGAGCGCCGGCCTCCAGCGTCTCGCCCTCGGCCAGCTCGGCGGCCCACTCCTTGCCGTCGATGAAGACCCGGCCGGCGCGGCCGGCGAAGGCCTTCACGGCCGAGCCCTTGTGGCCCACCAGCCGGGCGACGTTGTCGTTGATGTCGCCGGCCGGTGCGGTCGCCTGCCGCGGCAGGTAGCGGCGCGCCAGCAGCGTCGAGGCGATGGTGAGCAGGGCGAAGATCAGGATGGTCGTCGCGCCGCTGACGTCCGTCACCCCCACCACCGCCGCCGTGACCGCCGCGGACGCCGAGGCCCAGAGCAGCCAGCCCGAGCCGGTCACCACCTCGGCGGCGAGGATCGCGGCGGCCAGCCCGGCCCAGACCCAGAACGGCTGCGCGGCGTAGAGGCCCACGAAGTCCATGGCTCAGGCCCCCGTCGTCGGCACGCCGCCGCGGCCGCGGGCCTGCGGACGCGGCGCGGGCGGGCCTTCGCCGCCGATCGCCTTCACCAGCTCGCCGATGCCGCCGATGGTGCCCACCAGCGAACCCATCTCGGCGGGCACGATCACGGTCTTCTGCTGCGGGCTCTCGGCCAGCTTGCCGAAGGCCTCCACGTACTTCTGGGCCACAAAGTAGTTGATGGCGTTCACGTCGCCCTTGGCGATGGCCTCCGACACCAGCGAGGTCGCAGTCGCCTCGGCCTGGGCCGAGCGTTCGCGGGCCTCGGCGTCGCGGAAGGCGGCCTCCTTGCGGCCCTCGGCCTCCAGGATCGCCGACTGCTTCTGCCCCTCGGCGCGGGCGATGGCGGCCGACTTCTCGCCGTCGGCCTCGGTGATCACCGCGCGGCGCTCGCGCTCGGCCTTCATCTGCCGGGCCATGGCGTTGGTGATGTCCGGCGGCGGCGTCAGGTCCTTGATCTCGATACGCGCCAGCTTCACGCCCCACGGGCTGGTGGCCTGGTCGATCACGTCCAGCAGCCGGGTGTTGATGTGGTCGCGCTGGCTCAGCACCTCGTCCAGCTCCATCGAGCCCACGACGGTCCGCAGGTTGGTCATGGCCAGCTGCTGGATGGCGAAGTTCAGGTTGTCGACGCGATAGGCCGCCTGGCTGGCGTCCATCACCTGGATGAAGACGATGGCGTCCACCTGCACCATCACGTTGTCCTTGGTGATCACCTCCTGGCGCGGCACGTCCAGCACCTGCTCCATCATGTTCACCCGGCGGCCCACGCCCTCGACGAACGGCGTCAGAAAGCTGATCCCCGGCTTCAGCGTGCGGGTGTAGCGGCCGAACTGCTCGACCGTGTACTCGCGACCCTGCGGCACGATCTTGATGGCGCCCAGGGCGACCACCAGGGCCAACACCAGGAACACGCCGGCGACAATCATTCCCATCGTCATCCCCCTCCACAGCCTCGGGTGGAGCTTAGCGGCCGCATTCAGCTCCCGCCACGGAAACCGGACGGACATGCTCGCGCCGCGATCGCCGGTCTGTTAGCGGTCCGCCATGATCCGACGCCTGCTCCTCGCCCCGGCCGCCCCCATCTGCCTGGGTCTGGCCTGCCTCGCCGCCGCGCCAGCCCCGAAGGCGCCGCCCGCCAAGGCCGCGCCCGCGAAGCCTGCGGCCAAGCCCGCCCCGGCCGAGGCCTACGACGCCCGGAACCCGCAGAGCCTGATGGACATCCTGGGGGCGGCCGGCGCCAAGGTGCAGACGAGCCGCAAGGAGGCGGACGCCGTCTTCGTCACCGTCACCTCGACGGCGGCCAACTTCTCGCTGCAGTTCGCCGGCTGCAATCCACAGGGCCGCGCCTGCCAGGCGGCGCTCTACGACAGTCTGCTGGACGGCGCCGCGCCGACGCTCAGCCAGATCAACGGCTTCAACCAGACCTCGGTCTTCTGTCGCATCTACCAGGACAGGGGCGGCAAGCCGCACGCCATCTATGCGGCGCTGCTGGTGAAGTCCGACACGCGCGAGACCGCGATGACCCACCTCGCCGCCTGGCAGGGCTGCCTCGGCGAGGCGCGGACCTTCGTCCGCGATCCGGTCGCCTACCTGGCCGAAGCCGCCTAAGCCGAAACCGCCGCCCGGCCGCGGATCGCCGCCACACGGTCGATCGCCGCCTCGGCCTCGCGGACGATCCGCGCCACGATCTCGCCGGCCGGCAGGACGTCCTTCACCCCGCCCGCCGACTGACCCATGGCGAAGCACGAGCGGTCGATGTCCAGGCCCTCCAGCTGGCCGCCGATGCCGCCCATGACGCCCTCGCGGGTCGACAGCATGGCCTGCTGCGGGAAGGGCTGGATGTCGGCGGGGCGCTTTTCCCAGTCCTCGACATAGGGGTTCTTCTTCACCCGCATCGGCTTGCCCGAATAGCTGCGGGTGCGAACCGTGTCCTCGTCCGAGGCTTCGACGATCACGTCGCGGTACATCTGGCCTGCGTGCGCCTCGGCGGAGGCGATGAAGCGCGTACCCATCCAGACGCCCACCGCGCCGAGGCTCAGCGCCGCCGCCAGCCCGCGCCCGTCGTAGAGGCCGCCCGCGGCCACCACGGGGATCTTCACCTGCTCCACCGCCTGAGCCACCAGCGGCATGGTGCCGACCAGGCCCGTGTGCCCGCCGCCCTCGCCGCCCTGGCAGATCACCGCATCGCAGCCGGCCTGTTCGGCCTTCACCGCATGCTTCACGGCCCCGCAGACGACCATGACCTTCAGGCCCGCCTTCTTTAGCTTCTCCAGGATCGGCATCGGCACGCCCAGGCCGGCCACGAAGCTGGAGGCGCCCTCCTCGATGATCACGTCCACCGAGGCGGTCAGGCTCTCGGGCGAGGCGGCCAGCAGGTCCACGCCGAACGGGCCGTCGGTCAGCTTGCGCACCAGCCGCATCTGCTCGCGGATGAAGTCCGGCCCGCGGCCCGCCATGCCCAGCACGCCGTAGCCGCCGGCGTTGGTCACCGCCGCCGCCAGTTCCGCGTACGAGACGCCGCCCATCCCGGCCAGCATGATCGGATGCTTCACGCCCAGCAGGTCGCAGAGCGGGGTGTGCAGGGTCATCGGACATCCTCCCTATGGTCTTTGCCGGGAAGCATGGCGCCGCGGTCCGTCGTTGGAAACGGTGACGCGAGGTCAGTCGGCCAAGGCGCCATGGCGCGTCAGCGTCCGGAAGATCACCGCCAACCAGAGTCCGCTCATGACGGTCGATCATCATTCGGAAGGCCTCTAAGCTGCGCACTGGGGAGAATCCGGCGGCATGCTGACGATACGGCTCTTGGGCGAGCTCGAGGTGCGCCAGGACGGCGCGCCGGTCCCGCTGCCGCCGTCGCGCAAGACCCGCGCGCTCCTGGCCTATCTCGCCGCCACCGGCCGGCCCGAGCGGCGCGAGCGGCTGTGCGAACTGCTCTGGGACGTGCCCGACGATCCGCGCGGCGCGCTGCGCTGGAGCCTCTCGAAACTGCGATCGATCCTCGACCGCGAGGGCGCGCCGGTCGTGACCGCCGACCGCAACCAGGTGGGCGTGCGGCTGGAGCCGGGCCAGGTCGACCTGCTCGCGGTTCGGGCCACCCTGCGCGACGGGGTGGACGGCGCGGCCACCCAGATCCTGGAGAGCCTGGCGGCGATGTTCGCCGGCCCGTTCCTGGCCGACCTCGACCTGCCCCAGAGCCCCGAGTTGCAATCGTGGATCGCCGCGACGCGGGAGGAGGCCCGCCGGCTGCACGCCGACATCCTCTACACCCTCGACGACCGGCACGCGGCCGATCCCGAGCGGGCCCTGCCCCATGCGCGCGAACTGGTGCGGCTCGACCCGTGGGCGGAGAGCGCCTGGGCGCGGCTGATCGAGCGGCTGAACGCGCTGGGCCGCCACCAGGAGGCGGAGGCGCAGTACGCGGCCGCCGCGAGGGCGCTGGCCGACCTCGGCGGCCCGACCCGACGGCTGGAGAGGGCGCGTCAGTCGACCGCGGCCCAACCGGCGCCGCCTGCGCCGACGCCGGCGTCCCTCGCCGAGATGCGGCAGGACATCCGCTTCTGCCGCACGGCGGACGGCGTGCGCATCGCCTACGCCCTGGCCGGCGAGGGTCCGCCCCTGGTCAAGTCGGCCAACTGGATGAACCACCTGGAGTACGACTGGGAGAGCCCGATCTTCTCGCACTTCCTGCGCGGCCTCGCCGGCGGCCGCCGGCTGCTCCGCTACGACGCCCGCGGCAACGGCCTGTCGGACTGGGACGTCGGCGAGGTGGGGCAGGAGGCATGGTACGCCGACTTCGAGGCGGTGATCGCGGCGTCGGGCTTCGACCGCTTCCCGATACTCGGCCAGTCGCAGGGCGCGGCCAGCGCGATCACCTACGCGGTGCGCCACCCCGAGCGGGTGACCCACCTGGTCCTGCACGGCGCCTTCCCCGCCGGCCGCCGCGACGCGGCGGGCATCGCCGAGCGCAAGGCGATGACCACGCTGATCCGCGGAGGATGGGCGCAGGAGAACCCGGCCTTCCGCCAGCTCTTCGCCTCGCTGTTCATCCCCGGCGCGACCCAGGACCTAGCCGACGCCTTCAACGAGCTGCAGCGCCGCAGCACCTCGGCCGAGTGCGCCGCCCGCTATTTCGAGGCGGCCGGCCAGCTCGACGTGCGCGAGCTGCTGCCGCAGATCAAGGTTCCGACGCTGGTGCTGCACTCGCGCGGCGACGCCATGGTGCCTATCGAGGCCGGCCGCCTGCTGGCCGCGGCGATCCCCGGCGCCCGCTTCGTCGCCTTACCGGGCCAGAACCACATGCTGCTCGAAGACGAACCCGCCACGCCCCGCTTCTTCGAGGAACTGCGACTGTTCCTGCAGAGCTAGCCCATCACCACCAGCCGCGGGCTGACCGCGATCGGCTGGGTGATGGTGTGCAGGGTGGGTGAAGTGGCGAGCATGGCCTGGAAGATCCGCTGGAATTCCTCCTCGGGCGCCGAGCCCTTCACGCTGACCGTGGTCGTCAGGCCCGCGTAGCCCGGCGCCACCGACGGATCGACGCCCAGCAGGCCGCGCAGGTCGATGTCGCCCTCGGTCGCCACGTCCAGCCGATGGATCTCCAGCCCTTCCAGCGCGCACAGCGTCGCGAAGCGGAAGGTCAGGCAGGCGTTGAGGGCGGCTAGGAGGTACTCCTGCGGGTTGGCGTAGTTGTCGGTGCCGCCCAGTTCGGACGGCTGGTCCACCTCGATGGCGAACGGGCGGCGCGCCGTCTGGCCGCCCACGCTGAACACGTCCACCTGGCCGCAGCTCCGCAGGCGGCTGCGCCAGCTGTTGGCCACCCGCCAGCGGGTGAGGCCCCGCGCCGGGCGGCGGCGCACGGTGTCGATCAGGGCGCGGACGTCGTGGATCGGCACGCCGTTCAGGTAGCTGCGGCGGCCCAGGTTCGTGGTGGCGGTCATGTGCGTTCTCCTTGGTCCTCAGGAGTGACGCGCGCCCGTGTGAGCCGGCGTGGCGCCCGGCGTGGAAATCGTGGCCGCCCAGCGTGGAAACGGCGTCAGGCCGGCCGGATCACCGCCAGCCGCGACAGCTCGGCCGCGGCGAAATCGAGGAACGCCCGCACCCGCGGCGGCGTCAGCCGGGCGCTCGCCGTCACCAGCTGCACCGGGATCGGGGCCGGCTCGTAGTCGGCCAGCAACCGCACCAGCCGCCCGTCCGCCAGTTCGTCGGCGAGCTGGTACGAGAACACCCGCGTCACGCCGCGCCCCTCGATCGCGGCGGCCACCACCGGCTCGATGGCGTTGATCATCAGCCGCGGCCGCAGGCGCACCGTCATCGGCCCGCGCGGCCCCTCGAACCGCCACTCCGGTGGGCCGGGCTGGGTGCTGGAATGGATGATCTCGTGGTCCGCCAGGTCGCCGGGCCGCTCGGGCGTCCCCCGTTTCGCCAGGTAGTCCGGCGCGGCCGCCACCACGCGGCGCACCTCGCCCACCCGGCGCACGACGAGACTGGAGTCGGCCAGGGCGCCGATCCGCACGGCCACGTCCAGGCCGGCCTCCACGAAATCCAGGTTCCGGTCGTTCAGCACCAGGTCGGCGCTCACCTGCGGATGGGCGTCCAGGAACGCGGCCACCACCGGCGCCACGTGCCGCCGCCCGAACACCAGCGGCGCGCTGACCCGGATCGCGCCCCGCAACGGCCCCGCTTCCTCGTGGGCGATCGCCGCGTCGTAGGCCGCCAGCACCGCCCGCGCCTCGTCCGCCAGCCGCCGGCCGGCGTCGGTGACCGCAAGCCGGCGCGTGGTCCGCTCCACCAGCCGCGCGCCGACACGGGCCTCCAGCGCCGAGAGCGTCCGGGTCACCGCAGCCGGCGAGCGCCGCAGCCTTCGCGCGGCGGACGCCAGGCTGCCGGTCTCCAGCACGGCCACGAAGACGGCCAGTTCGTCGAGGCGGTCCATTCTTCCGATCTACGCAATTCTGACTTGCGATATTGCCGACTTCTGCGCGCTTCGCGCAACGCCTACCTTCACTGCATGACGAACACGATCCGCCTGCACGGCGTCACGCTCTCCGGCCACGTCCACAAGGTCGGCCTGTTCCTGGGCCTGCTCGGCCTGACGTTCGAGACCGTGGAGGCCGGCCGCGACCAGCGCGACACCGACGCGTTCCGGCGCCTCAACCCGCTGGGCCAGATCCCGGTGCTGGAGGACGGCGACCTGGCTTTGGCCGACTCCAACGCCATCCTCGTGTACCTGGCCAAGCGCTACGACCCGGCCGGCCGCTGGCTGCCGGAAGACCCCGCCGCCGCCGCCGCCGTTCAGCGCTGGCTGTCGATCTCGGCGGGGGAGATCCGCTTCGGCCCCGCCAACGCCCGCGCCGTCCACCTGTTCGGGCTGAAGACCGACCTGGCCGACGCCCACGCGGTGGCGGCGCGCCTGCTCGGGTTCATGGAGGCCACGCTGGGCGGCCGCGAGTGGCTGGCTGCCGACCGGCCGACGTTGGCCGACGTGGCGTGCTATCCGTACGTGGCCTGCGCGCCCGAGGGCGGCGTGGACCTGGGGCCCTATCCCGCGGTGCGCGCCTGGATCGCCCGCTTCGAGGCCCTGCCCGGCGTGGCGCCCATGCCGCGCTCGGGGGTTCCGGCGTGACCATGGAAGACCTCGGCCCCTGGCATGTCGGCGAGCGGCGCGCGCAGGCGCTGTCGGGCGCCGAGCACCTGCCCGGCGGGGCAGGCATCCGGGGCTTCATGCCCGACCAACACCGCGAGTTCTTCGCCATGCTGCCGTTCATGGTGGCCGGGACGCTGGACGACGGCGGCGCGCCGATGGCGACACTGCTCACCGGCCGCCCGGGCTTCGTGACCAGCCCGGATCCCATGACACTGACGCTCGCCGCGCACAGCGCCGACCCCGCCGGCAGGCGGCTGGTCCCTGGCGCGCCGATCGGACTCCTCGGCATCCAGCCGGACACGCGGCGGCGGAACCGCGCCAACGGCGTGGTGACGGAGGCGGGCGACGACGGCATGACCGTCCGCGTGCGCCAGAGTTTCGGCAACTGCCCGCAGTACATCCATCCGCGCCACGTGATGGTCGACCGTCGCGTTTCGATCGACGCCGAGCCGTTCGAGGGCCTGGACGCCCGGGCCCGCAAACAGATCGCCGGCGCCGACACCTTCTTCGTGGCCACGTCCAGTGGCGAGGGCGTGGAGAACGGCGGCGTGGACATCTCGCACCGCGGCGGCCCGCCGGGCTTCGTCCGGATCGCGGGCGACGTTCTGACCATCCCCGACTACCGCGGCAACCGGTACTTCAACACCCTGGGCAACCTGCTGCTCGACCCGCGCGCGGCCCTGCTGTTCGTCGATTTCGCCAACGGCGAGCTGCTGCAGCTCCAGGGGACGGCCGAGATCGCGTGGGACGAACACGAACTGCCGGGCGCCGAGCGCACCTGGCGCTTCAAGGTGGAACGCGGCTGGCGCGGGCCGGCCGGCCTCTACGCCTGAGCGCCGCGGGCCTGAGCCGCCTTGCCGCGGGTAACGGGCGGCGGCTGGGGGCGCGAGAACACCAGCTCCTCGTCCGACGACTGCGCCGCCTGGAACCGGTAGCCGTCCACGTCGAAGGCGCGGAGGTCGGCGGCCTTTTCGATGCGGTTGTCGATGGCGAAGCGGGCCATGGCGCCGCGGGCCCGCTTGGCGAAGAACGAGACGATCTTCGCCTCGCCGTCCTTCTCCTCCAGGAACCGGCACGACAGGACCGGCGCCCTCAGCGCGGCGCGGTCCACGGCGCCGAAGTACTCGCCGCTGGCGCAGTTCACGACGGTGCGGTCCTTATGGCCGGCGATCGCCTCGTCCAGGGCGTTCGAGATGCGAGCGCCCCAGAAGTCGTAGAGGCTCTGGCCGCGCCGGGTCTTGATCCGCACGCCCATCTCCAGGCGGTAGGGCTGGATGGCGTCCAGCGGCCGCAGCACGCCATAGAGACCCGACAGGATCCGCACCCGCTCCTGCGCCCAGGCCAGCGCCTTCTTGTCCAGCTCACGCGCCTTCAGGCCCAGGTAGACGTCGCCGTTGAACGCGAAGGCGGCCTGCAGCCCCTCCTCGCTCTCCGGGTCGAAGGCCTGGAAGCGCTCGCGGTTCAGCTTCGCCAGGCTGTCCGACAGGTCCATCATCCGCTTGAGGTCGATGACGCGCAGCTTCTTGGTGCTTTTCGAGAGCTCGGCCGTGTGCTCGGTGAGCTGCGGCAGGGTCAGGGGCGCGGCCTGCGGCGGGGCGTCGAAGTTCAGCGCCTTGGCTGGCGAGAGGACGATGAGCATCGCCACCCTTTGCCGCGACTTGACGGCGGCGCCAAGGATATCGCGACAGTACAGCTTGCTTAGGCGCCCCAGGGTCGGTCATGAGGAATCATGGGGTCTGTTCGTAACGATCGCGCCATGGGCGCCCTGCTCGTCGGCTTCGCCGTGCTTGCGGCGATCCTGCTGGGCTCGATGTGGTTCAACGAACAGCAGGCCGACGCCACACGCCTGGTCCGCCATACCCTCGAGGTCGAGAACCGGCTGAGCAGCCTTCATACCGAGTTACTCGAGGCCGAGGCGGGGCAGCGAGGCTTCCTGCTCGCCGGCCGGCCCGGCTTCCTCGAGCCCTACAGCAAAGCCGTCCAGCGGCTCGAACCCGAGCTCGCGGAACTCGCCCGGGCCACGGCGGACAATCCCCGCCAGGTCGAGAACTTCAAGCGCCTCCGCGCCGCGGTCGACCTCCGCGCCAAGCTCCTCCGCGAGAACCTCGCGATCTATCAGGCGGGTCAGGCCGTGCCGGCCGCACGCCTGGAGGCGGGTCGCAGGTACATGGACTCTGCGCGCGACATCGTCCTGCAGATGAAGCGGGAAGAGGAGCGCCTCCTGGCGATCCGCATCGCGCACGTCCAGAACCAGACGCTGCTGGTGCGCCTCGGCTTCCTGCTCAGCACCGTCGCCGCCCTGGCGCTGGGAACCTTCGCGCTCGTCGACGCCCGACGCCGGCTCCGGGAAGCCATGACGGCGGCCGAGGCCCTCCAGGCCGCCAACGCCCGGCTCGAGGCCGAGGCGGCCAGCCGCGAGGCCGCGGAGGCCCAGGTCCGGCAGTTCCAGAAGATGCAGGCGATCGGCCAGCTCACCGGCGGCATCGCGCACGACTTCAACAACATGCTGGCCATCGTCATCGGCTCGCTCGACCTTGCGAAGCGCCGGCTGGTCAAGGACATCGTCCGCGCCGAGGCCTGTATCGACAGCGCGCTCGAAGGCGCCAGCCGCGCCGCCCAGCTCACCTCCCGCCTGCTGGCCTTCTCGCGCCAGCAGCCGCTGGAGCCGCGGGTGCTGGACGTCAACAAGCTGGTCGGCGGCATGTCCGAGCTGCTCCGCCGCACCATCGGCGAGAACCTGCGCGTCGAGACCGTGCTGGCCGGCGGCCTGTGGCGCACCTTCGCCGACCCGGCCCAACTCGAGAACGCCATCGTCAACCTGTGCGTCAACGCGCGCGACGCCATGCCGGACGGCGGCCGCCTGACCATCGAGACCTCGAACGCCCACCTCGACGACGCCTATGCCGCCAGCCATCCCGAGGTGGAGCCCGGCCAGTACGTGATGATCTCGGTGACCGACACCGGCACGGGCATGCCGCCCGAGGTGATCGAGCGCGCCTTCGACCCGTTCTACACCACCAAGGGCGTGGGCCGCGGCACCGGCCTGGGGCTCAGCCAGGTGCACGGCTTCGTCAAGCAGAGCCAAGGCCACGTGAAGATCTATTCCGAGCCCGGCGTCGGCACGACCATCAAGATCTACCTGCCTCGAAACACCGGCGAGCTGGAGGCCGGCGAGGGCCAGACGCGACCGGTGGGCGAGCTTCCCCATGGCAGCGCCGACGAGATCATCCTGGTGGTGGAGGACGACGAGCGCGTCCGGCACTTCAGCGTCGATGCGCTGCGCGAGCTCGGTTACACCGTCGTCCAGGCTTCCGACGCCGCCCAGGCGCTGACCGTTCTGACCCTGCAGCCGCGCGTGGACCTGCTGTTCACCGACGTGATCATGCCCGACCTCGACGGCCGCCGGCTGGCCGACAAGGCGCGCGCCGAGCGGCCGGGCCTGAAGGTGCTCTACACCACCGGCTACACGCGCAACGCCATCGTCCACAACGGCATGCTGGACGCCGACGTCGCCTTCATCGCCAAGCCCTTCACCATCGAACAGGTGGCCCTGAAGGTGCGCCAGGTGCTGGACGCGAAGAGCTAGAACAGCACCCGTGGATTCAGGATCCGCTTGGGGTCCAGCGCCTGGCGGATGGCGCGCTGGGCGGCCAACTCCACCTCGCTCTTGTAGCGCGCGCCCTCTGCGGTCTTCATCGCGCCCAGGCCGTGCTCGGCGCTGATCGAGCCGCCCATCTTCGCCACGATGTCGTGGACGATCCGCGAGCCCTGGTCGCGCCGGGCCGAATGCTCGGCGTCCGAACCACCGTCGGCCCGCAGCACGTCATAGTGGATGTTGCCGTCGCCCACGTGGCCGAACGCGGCGATCCGCGCGCCGGGCGCGAAGGCCTGCATGGCCGCCGTCGCCTCCGCCAGGAACGCCGCCACCTGGCTGACCGGCACCGAGACGTCGTGCTTCCAGGTCGCGCCCTCGGGCTTCTGGGCCGGCGACTGGTTCTCGCGGATCGCCCACAGCGCCTTGGCCTGGGTCTCGGTCTGGGCGACCACCGCGTCGCGGATCAGCCCGCCTTCCAGCCCCTCGGCCAGGAACCGCTCCATGGCCGCCTCGGCCGAGCCAGGCTCGCCGGACGAGAACTCGGCCAGCACGTACCAGGGGTGCGCCTCAGCCAACGGATCGCGCGTGCCGGCGATGTTGCGCAGGGCGAAGTCGATCCCGAGGCGGCCCATCAGCTCGAACGCCTCGACGGCGCCGCCGGTCTCCTCCTTGGCCCGCGCCAGCAGCCTGATGGCGTCGTCGGCGCTCCCGAGCCCGATCATCGCCACGGCCCGCGAAGCCATCACCGGATGCAGCTTCAGCGCTGCGGCCGTCACCACGCCCAGCGTCCCCTCTGCCCCGATCAGCAGCTGCTTCAGGTCGTAGCCGGTGTTGTCCTTGCGCAGCCGCTTCAGCCCGTTCCAGACCTCGCCGGTCGGCAGCACGGCCTCCAGGCCCAGCACCAGGTTGCGGGTCATGCCGTAGCGCAGCACCTGGGTGCCGCCGGCGTTGGTGGAGACCACGCCGCCCACCGTGGCCGAGCCTTCCGACGCGAGCCCCAGCGGGAACCGCCGACGCACCTCGGCCGCCGCCGCATGCACCTCGGCCAGGGTCACCCCCGCCTCGGCGGTCAGCGCGTCGTCGAAGGCGTCGACCTCGCGGATGCCCTTCATGCGCTCGGTGGAGAGCAGGATCTCGCCCTGCGGGATCTGGCCGCCCACCAGGCCCGTGTTGCCGCCCTGGGTCGTGATCGGCTGGCCCGCCTCGAAGCAGACGCCCACCACCGCCGCCACCTCGGCTGTCGTCTTCGGCAACGCCAGGAACGAGGTCTGGCCCACCCAGCGGTCGCGCCATTCCACCAGCTTCGGCGCGATGCGCTCGGCGTCCTCGCTGAACCCGCCCGGCCCCAGCACGGCCTTGAGGCGGGAGATCACGTCGGCGGGCACGGGGGCGGTCATGGCTTCAATCTAGTCCTCGCCGCCTAGCCCACAAAGCCCGCGGCGCGCTTCAGCCGGTCGTTGATCGCCTCGCCCAGGCCTTCGTGCGGGATGGGCGCCACCGCGATGCCGGCCGGGTTCGTGCGGTCGGCGGCCCGCAGGTAGGCGAAGAGGTTGGCGGCCGCCTCGGTCAGGTCGCCGGCCGGGCTGAGGTTCCAGGGGCTGGGCGCGTCCGATCCGAACGACAGCCAGGCCTCCCCGGGCCGGGGCTCGGTCGCCTCCAGCCGCACCGGTGCGTTCGGAGCGTAGTGGCGCGCCAGCCGCCCCGGCGAGCGCTTGGCATCCGCCTCGGCTTCGGCCAGCGCCCCGACGACGGCTTCGATCTCGGCCCGCGTCACCGCACCCGGCCGCAGCAGCCGCGCCTCGTCCAGCAGAGCCACCACCGTCGACTCCAGGCCGATGTCGCACGGCCCGCCATCCAACGCCGCCGCGGCCGCCGATCCGGTCTCCTCCACCGCGTCCGCATAGGTGGTCGGGCTGGGCCGGCCGGAGCGGTTGGCCGACGGCGCCACCACCGGCCCGCCCACCGCCTCGATCAGCGCGTGCGCCAGCGGATGGCCGGGGGCGCGGACGGCCACGGTGTCCAGCCCCGCCCGCGCCAGGTCGCAGACCGCCTGCGTATCGGCCACCGGCAGCACCAGGGTCAGCGGTCCGGGCCAGAACCGCGCCGCCAGCGCCTCGGCGCGCGCGTCGAACACGGCGATCCGCCGCGCCATGGCCAGGTCGGCCACATGGGCGATCAGCGGGTTGAAGCTGGGCCGGCCCTTGGCCTCGTAGACCGCCGCCACGGCCCGCGCGTCCGCCGCGTCGGCGGCCAGGCCGTAGACCGTTTCGGTGGGCATCAGGACGAGCCCCCCGGCCCTCAGGGCGGCGGCGGCTCGGGCGACATCCGCCGCGCGGTCAGGGCGATCTTCACGCTCACCCGCGCCGGAATCTGATCGGTGCTCGTCCACTCGCCCTGTCCAACGCCGAAGGCCGTCCGGTCGAGGCTCGTTACACCGCGGACCTCGGCCCTGTCGCCGTCGATCTTGAGCCGGAACGGCAGGTCCAGCGGCTTGCTGACGCCCCGCAGGTTCAGCCGGCCGTGGGCGACGAAACGCCCCTCGCCGGTCCGCTCGAACCGCTCGGCCGTGAACGTGGCCTTCGGATGCGCGCCCGCATCCAGCCAGTCCCCGGTCGGCAGCGACGCGTCGCGCTGCGCGTCGCCGGTGTCGATCGAGGCGACGTCGATGACAACCTTCACATGCGAGCGGTCCAACGCCTCGGGACTGAAGACGATGTCCGCCGTCCAGCGCTCGAAGCGCCCCTCGATGGCCTGCCCGCTCCAGGCGGTCGTGAAGGCCAGTGTCGAGCCGCGCTGCACGGCCCAACGGACCGGCCCGCCCGGCGTGGCTTCGGCCGGCGGTGAAGCGGCCGCAGGCGGCGTCGGTGCCACCGCAGGCTCGGGCGCCGGCTCGGACTTGGGCGGCGGCGCGCCGGTGGCCGGACGTGGCGGCTGGTAGGTCCGGCCGAACGCCACGACGGCGACCAGCGCCACGGCGACCACTGCCAGCCAGGGCTCCAGGCGCCTTCCCGCTTTCGCGCCCGGGGCCATGCGCGCCAGCACGGGCGACGCGCGGTCCAGCCACTGATGCTTGAGCGCTCCCGCCACGTGCAGCGCGATCAGGACGAAGAAGCCCTTGATGATCAGGTGGTGGGCGTCCTTCGCCGCGCCGTTCCACGCCGCCTTCGCCGCCGGCGCCAGCTCCGCGAGGCCCGGGATGTGCGGCCAGGGCACGGCGCCGAACAGCAGGGTCGGCAGGGCGATGCGGCTGGTCGAAACCATGATCCAGCCGCTCAGCGGCATCAGGATCATCACCGCGTAGAAACCCCAATGCACGGCGACCGAGGCCAGCCGCTCCCATCGCGCGAGGTCCCTGGGCTCAGGCGGCGGCGGATGCATCAACCGCCACCCCAGCCGCGCCAGGCTGAGCAGCAGCACGGTGATGCCAATCGACTTGTGGAGTTGGAAGACGGCGAACGCCTCGGGCGTGCGCGCCTCCATCCGGCCCGCCAGCACGATCTGCAGGACGATCAGCGCCGCGATCGTCCAGTGCAGCGCGATGGCGACGGCCGCGTAACGCGCCGGCCGCCCCTCTGACGCCAGGCTCACTTCTTCACGAACTCCACTTCGAAGGCCAGATCGACCTCGTCGCCCGCGAACGGCCGCCCACCGGTGACCCCGAACTCGGACCGCTTGACCCGCCCGACGCCCGAGAAGCCCATACGGGTGCCCGCGCCCAGCAGGCCGGGCCCTACGCCATTGAACTCGACGTCCAGCGTCACAGGCTTGGTCACGCCATGCAACGTCAGCTCGCCGGCCAGCTGGCCCTTGCCGTCCTCGCCGGTCGTCAGGCTGTTCGAGCTGAAGGTGATGGCCGGGTACTTCTCGGGCTCGAAGTAGCCGGCGACGGTCTTGTTGAAGATGCTGTCCTCCGTGTCGATCGACTTGGGGTCGACGGTGATCGCCACCTTCGTCGCCTGCCAGTTGGCCGGATCGTAGGTGAACGCGCCACTCAGCGTCCGGAACCGCATGGTGTAGCGCGAGAAGCCGCCCATGTGCGGCACCTTCACCAGGAGGCTCGCGTGGCGGGGGTCCAGCTCGTAGCTGCCGGCCGGGACCTTGGCCGGATCGCGGGTCTGGGGATCGGCCGCCGCCGCGCCGGAGGCGAGCAGTGTGACGGCCAGGGCAAAGAGGACACGACGCGGCATTCGGGGAACTCCATCGATCCCAGGGCACGATGATAACCCCCATCGCGCGGCCGTGGGACCGGCGACCGCTCAGCTGTTCATGCCGCCACGCCGCCGATCGGTTCGAACGCGCCGCACAAAAATGTTCGCCGGGCCGCGGACCTCGCACTAGAAGGCGGCCCAGCTACCTTGAGAGGCCGCCCGCATGACCTTCCGCGCTCCCGTCCGCGACCTGGCGTTCGCGCTCAAGACCGTCGGCCATCCCGAGCTGATGCGGCGCGCCTATCCCGAGCTGGACGACGAGACGGTGCAGGCCGTGCTGGAGGCCGCCGGCGCCTTCGCCGACAACGAACTGGCGCCCCTGAACCGCAAGGGCGACCTGGAAGGCGCCCGCTACGAGAACGGCGCGGTCACCGCCGCCCCCGGCTTCGCCGACGCCTATCGCCACTTCGTCGAGCAGGGCTGGAACTCGCTGTCGGCCGATCCGGAGCACGGCGGCCAGGGCTTGTCCAAGGCTATGGAGCTGGCCGTCTTCGAGATGGTCCACGCCGCCAACATGGCCTTCGGCCTCTGCCCGATGCTGACCCAAGGCGCCATCGAGGCCCTGGCCCTGCACGGGACCGAGCGCCAGAAGCGCCTGGTCCTGCCCAAGCTGGTCTCGGGCGAATGGACCGGCGCCATGTGCCTGACCGAGCCGCAGGCCGGCTCGGATCTCGCCGCCCTGACCAGCATCGCCCGGCCCGACGGCAAGGGCGGCTACCTCCTGTCGGGCCAGAAGATCTTCATCACCTGGGGCGACCACGACGCCGCCGACAACATCTGCCACCTGATCATCGCCCGCACCCCCGACGCGCCTCCGGGCGTGAAGGGCATCAGCCTGTTCCTCGCCAACAAGTTCGAGGTGAAGGCGGACGGCTCGCTGGGCCCGCGCAACAGCTTCCGGCCGGCGTCGATCGAGCACAAGCTGGGCATCCACGGCTCGCCCACCTGCGTGATGATCTACGAGGACGCCGAGGCCGAGCTGGTCGGCGAACTGGGCCAGGGCCTGGCCCACATGTTCGTCATGATGAACGCCGCCCGCCTGCAGGTGGGCGTCCAGGGCGTCGCCATCGCCGAGCGCGCGTTCCAGCAGGCGCTGGGCTTCAGCCAGGAGCGCAAGCAGGGCCGCCCGGCTTTCGACGACGCCGACGGCATGATCTACGGCCACCCCGACGTGCGCCGCTCGCTGATGCTGATGAAGGCCAAGATCGAGGCCGCGCGCGGCATCTGCCTGACCACCGGCGTGCTGTCCGACCTCGGCCGCCTGGCCGACACCGAGGAGGAGCGCGCCGCCGCCAAGGCCCGCCAGGAACTGCTGACCCCCATCGCCAAGGCCTGGTCCACCGACATCGGCGTCGAGACCGCCTCGCTGGGCGTGCAGATTCACGGCGGCATGGGTTTCATCGAGGAGACCGGCGCGGCCCAGCACTATCGCGACGCGCGCATCGCCCCGATCTACGAGGGCACCAACGGCATCCAGGCCATGGACCTCGTGGGCCGGAAGGTGCGCCTGAACGGCGGCGCGACCCTGAGGGCGCTGTGCAGCGAGATCGCGCTGACCGCCGAGATGCTGACCGAGGTCGCCGAGCTGGCGGGCGTCGGCCGCCGCCTGGCCGCCGGCGTCGCGGCGCTGGAGCGGGCCACGGATGGCCTGCTCGCCGCAGACAACACCGCCGCCCTCGCCTCGGCGACGCCGTTCCTGAAGCTCGCCGGCGACGTGGTGGGCGGCTGGATCCTCGGCCGCCAGGCCCTGGCCGCCGCCGGCTCGGACGACCCGTGGCTCGCCGGGAAGGGCGCCCTGGCCCGGCTCTACGCCAGCCAGGTGCTGAGCCTCGCCCCCGGCCTCGCCGACGCCATCGCCGAGAACGGCGCCGATGACCTCGCGGCCACCCGCGCAACAGCCCTCGCGGGCTAGAGTCTGTCGGGTTCAGATGGCTCATTTGAACCCGATGAACAGGCTCGCTCTTTAAACTATGAGCGCGCTTGAGGGCGAAACCGGCCTCCACTTTCGCCTAGCGCGCTCTAGGACAATCTTCACAATCCCCGGTTGAAATACCACGTTCGCCGATTCTCGGACGGTTTACCTTTGGGAACTACCGTCCGCCGAAAGGGGTAGCGTGATGTTCAAGGCCAAGGGTGCGTCCGGCACGCCGACGGTGGCGGGCGCCATCGTCGACGCCAGACTCACGGCCTATCAGCTCTCCGTCGGCGGCCTCCGGCTTCCGATCTGGATCCACTTCATCTTCAACGCCGTGGCCGCGGCGGGCGTCTGGATGCTGGGCCATCCCATCCTGGCCGCCATCTTCTTCGCCGGCTCCGGCGCCATCGATATCGTGCAGCAGGCGCTGATCCGCCGCTGGCTGCTCGCCAGCTTCGACGCCGACGAGAAGAAGGGCTTCCGCAAGCTTGGCCTGCTCTGCGCCGCGCGCGTCTGCGTCTACACCGCACCCACCTGCGCCATGGCCTGGCAGGGCAGCCTGCCCGAGCACCTGTTCTACGTCATCCAGCTCGGCACGCTGCTGATCGTCGCCATGGGCGCGGGCTCGCTGTCGCGCACCGTCTTCTGGTCCCTGGCCGGGCCCATCGTGGTCCAGGCCGTGCTGATGATCTTCCTGCGCTTCGACGCCCAGGTCGCCGCCGCCCTGATGACGGCCTTCCTCGTGCTCGTCGTCCTGCTGGCGATGATCTCAGAGAGCACCATCCGCGCCATCAGCACGTGGCACGACGCGTTCCTCTCGAACGTCAACATGGTCGACGACCTGGCCGCCGCCCGCGACCAGGCGCTGGCCGAGCAGGCCGCCGCCGCCGAGGCCCGCGAGACCGCCCGCACGGCCAACCGCGCCAAGTCCAACTTCCTCGCCACCATGAGCCACGAGATCCGCACGCCGATGAACGGCGTGCTGGGCATGGCCCAGCTCATGAAGCGCGACGAAACCGACCCCGTGCAGGCCGAGCGCCTGGACGTGCTGATCGACAGCGGCGAGTACCTGCTCTCGATCCTCAACGACATCCTCGACGTCTCCAAGATCGACGCCGGCAAGCTGGAGATCGTGCCGGCCGCCGAGGACCTGCCCGCCTTCCTCGAACGCCTGGTGGCCTTCTGGGCCCCGCGGGCCGATGAGCGCGGCGTGGCGCTGGAGCTGCAGATGGCGCCGGGCGTGCCCCAGGCCGTCTATGTCGACGCCCTGCGCCTGCGCCAGGTGATGTTCAACCTGGTCGGCAACGCGCTGAAGTTCACCGACGAGGGCTCGGTCCGCGTGGTGGCCGAGGCGGCCTCCTGGGACGACGACACCGTCCAGCTCCACCTGGCCGTCGCCGACACCGGCGTGGGCATCGCCGAACAGCACCTGCCCCAGCTCTTCGACCGCTTCTCCCAGGCCGACGAGTCCGAGGCGCGCCGCTTCGGCGGCACGGGCTTGGGCCTGGCTATCGTCAAGCAGCTGGTCGAGCTTATGGGCGGCCGGGTCTGGGTCGAGAGCGAGCTGGGCGCCGGCTCCACCTTCCACCTGGAAGTGCCGCTGGACGTGGTCCAGGACGCCGTGCCCGCCGCGTGGGCCGACACCAACGAGCCCCAGATGGTGGCCATCGAGACCCTGCGCGTGCTGGCCGTGGACGACAACGCGGTGAACCTGCTGGTCCTGGACCAGCTGCTCACCAGCCTGGGCCACGCGGTCGCCAAGGCCGGTTCGGGCGCCGAGGCCCTGCGGGCGCTGGGCGAGGAATCCTTCGATCTCGTGCTCACCGACATCCAGATGCCGGGCCTGACCGGCGTCGACGTGCTGGAGACGCTACGCTGCGCGCCCGGTCCCAACCAGACCGTCCCGGTCATCGCGCTCACCGCCGACGTCACCTCGGGCGGCCGCCAGCGCTACCTCGACCAGGGCTTCACCGAGCACGCCGCCAAGCCGATCCAGCTCCAGGACCTGCTGGGCGCCATCGTCCGCGCCATGGCCGCGCCGCGCGCGGCGGGCGACGACCGCTCCAGCCTCAGCGCGTAATGTAGCGGGCGAAGGGCCGGTTGCCCGCGTCGTAGCCGGACTCGATCGGCAGCGCCTGCTCGGGTCCCAGCTCGATGTCCGTCTCCGGGAAGACGATCGTCAGCCGCCCGTTCACCCGCACCGCCACCTCGAAGGCCTCGGGATGGCGCCGATCGGACCAGGCCTTGATCTGGGCGTAGTAGGGCGGCTGGCGCCAGGCCATCGGGTTCGCCGGGTCGACGTCGACGATCAGCCTGCGCCCCTCGCGGCCCGACCAGATCATGAACTTCGCCTTGTCCGGCCGCCACGCCTCGGGCAGCGCATCGGCGGTCAGGTACAGGCATTCGAACGCCCGGCAGGCCTGCGGCCGGCCGTCGTAGTCGCCGCAGCCCTTCTTCATCACATACTTCGGGCACCAGCTGTTGGCCGGCTTCTCCAGCGCCGGGATGGCCATCAGCTTGCAGCACATGCCGCAGGTTCCGCAGGACTTCATGGGCCCGTTGTCGGTCGCGCGTGGCCTCGGAGCAAGGCGCTAGAATCCGGACGCGATGGCATTGACCCAAACAGCTCTGTCATCCCGGCCAAGGCCCGCTTACGGGCCGCCGAGCCGGGACCCAGGGGGTTCTGCAGTGCGGTGGCTCTGGGTCCCGGATCGGCCTCGCGGCCGTCCGGGATGACAGAGCTGTTTGAGCTGCTGAATCTATTCACGCGTCTCCCTAGAGCGTCGCGTCGAACCTGAGCCGGTAGAACCGCGTCTCGCGCCCCTCGGTCCCGAAGTCATTGTCGGTGGCGATCAGCAGCTCCCGCTCGGACAGCAACGCCATGCCCTCGAGGTCCTGCGCCACCTCGGGGTGGTCGTCGGTGGTGAACACCAGCTCCTTGGTGAGCGGACGAGTCGCCGACAGGTCGACGCGGTAGATGCGGGCGCTGCGGGTGATCCGCTCCAGGACCAGTAGCCGGTCGGGCCCGGTCCAGACGAGCTCGCAGACCTTCAGGTCCGCCGACGTGACCTCGCCCGCCTCCGCGTCGGCCGTGAAGCTCTCGGGCGGATCGAACGGATAGTCGTAGGCGCCGGCCAGCGCGCCGGTCGCGGCGTCCAGCTTCCAGATCGCCGTGCGGTCACGCGGCTCGCCGGTCAGCGCGCTCTGGAAGACCACATAGAGCCAGCGCTCGTCTCCGCTCGCCGCCAGGCCCTCGAATCCGCGGTTGAGCCGGCGGCGCAGGGCCTCGGCTGGCAGCACGGGCAGCGCGCCGGGCGTCTCGCGTCCCGGCGGCGTCCAGCGCCGGCGCACCACGCCCTCGGCGTCGACCTGCAGCAGCGACGGGCCGTACTCCTCGCTGACCCAGAAGCCGCCGTCCGCCAGCGCCCCCACGCCCTCGGGATCGACGCCCAGGGGGTCGTTCGGCAGCACGCGGCCATTGAGGTCGAAGATCGGCTCCATCTCGGCCTCCGCGCTCCCGGCCGGCGCACGACCGGTCAGCGGTCCGGCGGGATCGGCCAGCGGCACGACCCGCAGCAGCCGCACGCGCCGCCGGCCCACCTCCAGCTCGGCCAGGCAAGGCTGGAAATCGGGCAGGGGCAGCACCTTGGCGCCCGTCCGCGCGGCCAGCGGCTCCAGATGATCCAGGCCGTACAGCTCCATCGCCGTCCTGATCTTCAGGTTGGGGCCACGGTCGCCCAGGCCCCAGACGCGCCCCTTCGGATCGCCTGGCCGCCGCGTCAGCCCTGAGCCCACGCTGAAGGTCAGCCGCAGCCGCCCCCGAGGCGTCCGCACGTCGGCCAGCGGCGGATCACGCCACCTGAGCTCCTGGACTTCAGGCGGCGGCGAGGGACGGCGAGTCGTGGAGCGCAGGATCCAGGCCCTTCCCCATCAGGTCGATGAAGTTGTCCCGATAGAAGGCCCGTTTCGCCGCCGCGTCCACGCCCGCCAGGCTGTCGTTGAACCGCTTCAGCGGATTGCGGCCGCCCTCCACGTGCGGGAAGTCGGACGAGAACAGCACCATCTCCTGGCCCGAGTTGGCCATGATCCAGGCCACGTCCTCATGCGGATAGGGCGTCACGCGCAGTTGCCGGCGCAGGATATTGCTGGGCGTGTCCGACAGCCCCTGCAGCCGTTCCTCGCGCCCGAAGGCCGCGCAGCCGCTGTCCAGGAACTTCATCAGGCTGGGCAGCCACGACGCCCCCAGCTCGATCGCCCCCCACTTCAGGCGCGGGAAGCGGTCGAACACCCCGTCGATCACCAGCGCCGACAGGGTCTGCCAGACGCTGAGCGGGATCGCCATGAAGGTCAGCGAGGTGAAGTTCTCGTCCCCGCCGTGGAAGTCCTTCACGAACGGCAGCCCGTTCTCCAGGTAGTCCTTGTGCATCTTCTCCTCCCCGCCGACGTGGAAGAGGATCGGCACGCCCGCCTCCTGGGCCAGCGCCCACAGCGGGTCCAGCTCGCGGTGGCTGGGCGAGAAGCCCGGCGGATGGCGCGACGGGATCACCAGCGCCTTGCAGCCCAGCTCCAGCGCCTCGCGGGCGATCTGCGGCGCGCGGCCCCGATCGATCAGCGGGACATAGCCGGTGGCCAGCAGCCGCCGGTCCACGCCGCAGAACTCGGTCATCATCCGGTTGTGGGCGCGGGCGGCCTCGGCGGCCAGCTCCACCTCGCCCATCTGCTCCAGGCCGAAGTTCGAGAGGCAGGCCGTCGTGAACACGAGCTGGCTCGTGAAGCCCAGGTAGTCCAGCGTCGCCGGGCGGTCGTTCGCCTCGAAGGCGCCCAGCGCCTCGTAGTTCTTGCGCAGCAGGATGTTGGCCTCGGCGCCGGCGCGGAACTCGGGATCCTTCGCCTTCTCGGCCGCCTTGGCGAACCATTCGGGCAGGACGTCCTTGCGCCCCGTCTTCTCGACGAAGGCGCCGCGGAACTGGGGATCCAGGTACCGGTTGATCGTGCCCGGGAGCTCCATGATGTGGCTGTCGGCGTCGTGAACGGTCTGGCCTTCGACGTAAGCCATGACGCATCCTCCCTGGATGAGTTCTATCGTTGGCCGCCATTCCGGACTTTCGAACGCCGAGCGTCAAGGCTTCTGGGACCGCCACCCGGCGCAGGTGGCAGCCGACCTGATCGGCTGGTCGGTGTTCGTGGACGGCGTCGGCGGCCGCATCGTCGAGACCGAGGCCTACCATCACGAAGACCCGGCCTCGCACAGCTACTCGGGGCCAACCCCGCGCAACGAGGTGATGTTCGGGCCGACCGGGACGCTCTACGTCTACCGCTCGTACGGTATCCACTGGTGCATGAACTTCGTCTGCTGGGCCGAGGCGCCTGGCGGGGCGGTGCTGATCCGCGCGCTGGAGCCCACGGCGCGACTGGACGTGATGGCCGAGCGCCGCGGCCTGGGCGATCCGCGCGCGCTGTGCTCCGGCCCGGGAAAGCTCTGCCAGGCGCTGGCGGTGACCCGCGACCAGAACGGCTTCGCGCTGGACCGTCCGCCGTTCGAGCTGCAGCCGGGGCCCGCGAAGGGCCTCGTCGTCGGGCCCCGCATCGGCATCACCAAGGCTGTGGACGTGCCCTGGCGGTTCGGCGAGGCCGGCTCGAAGTTCGTGAGCCGGCCCTTCCCGCGGAGCTAGACCAGCGCCGCGCGCCGGCGGCGCGTCACGGCGCCCACCGCCCCGAAGCCCAGGATCATCATGGCCCAGGTGGCGGGCTCGGGGACCGGTGTGCCGCTCTCTTCGGTGAAGAAGCCCACCGTGTGATTGTCCGACTCGTAGCCGGCGTTGGCCAGGGTCTCCGAGAACGTCACCGTGTCGAACACGCCGTCGGTGTCGAAGAAGTTCAGGAAGACGTACGGCTGGCTGCCGTTCGCGCCGCCCAGGTCGGGATTGCCGAAGTAGGCCGGATTGCCGCCGACCAGCGCCAGCACGTCGACCGGGGTGAAGCTGAAGAGCGCCGTCCCGGCCCGCGAGAACGTCACGGTGTTGCCGCTGTCCAGCGCCGACAGCCAGAAGCCGAAGTAGTTGATTCCGGAGGGGTCGGTCGTGCTGAGGCTCAGCGAATAGCCGCTGAAGCTGCTGGCGAAATTGCCCGTCCCGCCCGCGCCGCCGTACTGGTCCGCGCCCAGGACGTCGACGCCGGAATAGCTGCCGGTGATCACGCCACCCGAGCCGAAGTCGGTGGAGAACGACTGGCCGCCGCCCTGGGCGACCCCGTCGAAGGTCTCGACGCCCATCGAGCTGAAGGCCGCGGTCGATTGCTCGACGCCCGGGGCTTCGAAGGTCACGTGGAAGGTGTCGGCGTGGGCCACGCCGGCCAGGCTGAGGGCGGCCGCGAACGGCAGGATACGCTTCATCATCGCTTCGTCTCTCGGATCAGGATTTTGGGGGTCAGGCCAGGGCGGCGCGGCGGCGGCGCATCACCCCACCGGCGGCGCCCAGGCCCAGGATCATCATCGCCCAGGTGGCGGGTTCGGGCACCGAGGCCGCCACGGGGCCGGCGACCACCTTGGCGATGTCGCGGTCGTTGACCGGGTCGATGGCATGGTTGATGCCGTCGTTGGGATAGAGGCCGTAGTAGAAGCCGTTGGTAGCCAGCGCCACCTCGCCTTCCACCGCGCCCGGCGCGATCAGGGTGAAGCCGTAGGCGTGCTTCTCGGTCGAGTAGTTGCCGGTGCCGGAGCGCTCCCGCGGATTGGTGAAGACGACCGTCGAGCCGCCGTCCAGGATCTCCCCCGTCCAGGCCAGCTGGATGTCGTTGATCTCCGCGGCCGGAAAGTCCGTGCTGGTCGGGCCGCTGACCGCCGTCACGCCCGACAGGCCGGTGAGCGTGACGGTCGCGTGGAAGCCGGTCTCGTTGAAGCTCAGGTTGTCGAACGGGTCGTAGACCAGGGTGTAGGTCCAGGCGTCGCCCACGTGCGAGCTCAGAACGAAGTCCACCGCATTGGCGGGGGCGGCCAGGGCCGCGGCCGCGCCGAGACCGGTGAGAAGACTGGCAAGCTTGTTCATCGAAACGGCACTCCCACGCACGCCACTGCGGCAGGCTGCGCCTGCCCGGACAGATCCTGGGCTCATGCTTTGTCGGCGGGGCGCGGGCGACAATCCCGCGTTCCGGGGATTGGCGGCGGTTAAGTTGCCGAAATCCGCGATTTCCGGCCGGCCGGCGCCGCCGTCGGGATCGTAAGGACCAGCCGCGCGCCCTTCCCCGGCGCGCTGTCGATGGCGAGTTCGCCGCCCAGCTGGGTCGCGCGGCGGCGCATGTTAGCGAGCCCTCGGCCCTCGCCCGGCGAACCGGCGGCGGCGGCGGGTTCGAACCCCGCGCCGTCGTCCGACAGGCCGATGCGGATCGCGCCGCCCTCGCCCGCCTCCGCCGCCAGCTCGATCCGCGACGGCGCGGCATGGCGCAGGCTGTTGGCCACGCCCTCCTGCAGCAACCGGTACAGGCTGAGCAGCCGGCGCGCATCCAGGCTGGGCGCCGGGACCGGCAGCGTGCAGCGGTAGTCGAAGGCGACCCCCGACCGCGCGAGACGTCCCGCCAGCCGCTCGCGGAACATCGCGAGGGCCTCGTCGACCGGCTCGTTCCCCGCGTCGATGGCGCTCGCCATGTTGCGCAGGTCATCCACGGCCGCCTGCAAGCCCTGCTCGATGTCCTCCGCGCTGAGGCGTTTCCCGCGCAGGTCCAGCAGCAGGTGGGTCAGCACGCCGCCCACCCCGTCGTGCATGTCGCGCAGCAGCCGCTGGCGCTCGGCGTCGACCGCGATCAGCCGCTCCTGGTGGCGCAGCAGCTGCGACGAGCGCAGCAGGCTGGCGTCCTGCTCCAGCACCTGCCGCTCTAGGTCGCTGCGCGCCTCCTCGGCCTCCCGGTTGAGCTGCCGCCCCTGCAGCGCGATCTCGAACAGCACGCCGAAGGTGGTCAGCGGCGGCGCCAGCACCGAGGCCTGCAGCACGAAGCGGGACGGCGGCGGGAACAGGAACAGGTCGAACACGATCGAGGCCAGGCCGACCAGCAGCAGCGCCAGCACCCGGATCGCCGGCCCCGGCGCCGCGCGCGCCATCCGCAGCAGGGCGACGGCGCCGTAGGCCGTCAGCAGCGCCATGGCGACCGCGTCGAGCCAGGACGTGACCACGTCGAACCGGCCACCGGACAGCAGCGTCGCCAGCAGGACCACGAAGGCGACCGCAAAGGCCGCCCCGGCGGCGGCCGCCTCGCGCGGCCGCCAGCCGGCGAAGGCGTTCACCGAGACCGCCGCCGCGGCCAGCATCAGGTACTCGACGCCGTAGCGCAGCAGGGGGAAGCCGGCGAACGGCAGGGCGGCCGCCCCGAACGTAGTCAACCACGCGTCAGCCCCCACCAGGATCATGAACACTCCGGTGGCGACCTGCAGGCGCGAGTTGCGGTTGACCGGCAGCAGGACCAGCAGCGCCACGCCCAGGATCATCGCCTGGGCGACGGCCAGCCAGACCATGTCGAAGCGCTGGAACCGTTCCACCGCGGCGGCCCGGCGCAAGGCTGAGATCGGCCCCGCGTACGCCACCGGATGCCCGACGCACGGACCGTCGAGGCAGGTCAGCGCGACTTCGCCCGGGGCCTCCGCCCCGGCGCGCGACAGGAGGCTCGCCTGGCCCGGCGACACGACCACCGGCTGCCATCCGGGGATGCGCAGGATCGCCGGCCCGGACAGCTGGGCGACGTAGGCCCCCGCCTGGCCCGGCGCGGCGGGCAGCGACGCGGCCACCGCGGGCAGGCGATAGGCCTCGAAGGTTCCGACCTGGCGCAGGCCGAACACGACCAGCCCATAGATACTCCAGAACAGCAGCTGCGCGCCCAGGACGATGGCCAGCCCGCGCCGCCAACCCGTCACAGGTGGATGAGCCCGCTGCGGAAGGCCTGTACCATCGCCTCGCCGCGGTTGCTCACCTGCAGCTTGCGATAGATCGACTTCACATGGTCGCCGATGGTGTGCGGCGAGATGCCGAAGGCGTCGGCCGCCTGCTTGTTGCTGTAGCCGCGCGCCAGGAGCTGCAGCAGTTCGATCTCGCGCGGCGACAGGATCGGATCGGCCTCGTCCCGCCGCGCGCGGCCCTCCTGCCGGCGCAGGTGGCGCAGCACATAGGCGGCGATGCTGGGCGACAGCGGGGCGCCGCCGGTCAGCGCGTCGGCCGCCTGCTGCCCGATGTCGAGCGTGTCCAGGTCCTTCAGCAGATAGCCGTCCGCCCCCGCCAGCACGGCGGCCAGCACCGTCTCCTGGTCGCCCAGCACCGACAGCACCAGGATCTTCGGCTGGCGGCCCTCCCGGGCGCGGATCTCCTCGATCAGTTCGATCCCGCTGCCGTCCGGCAGGCCCAGGTCCAGGATGAAGAGGTCGACGTCGCGGTCAAGCAACGCCCGCGCCTCCGACAGCGCGCCGGCGGTGGCGGCCAGCGACAGCGCGTCATGCGCGTCCACTCCCCGCCCCACGTGGGCGGCGACGATCGGATCGTCCTCGACGATGGCGACGCTCGCCTTCACCCCGGCCCCCGCTTTCCGCCGCACGGAGGCCCCAGAAGACGCCACGCGCACCGACAAAACCGCTTACGCGCGAAAGACACGCCCATCCTGCGGGTGCGGACAAGCGTTTTCGTCCGAGGGGCGACGCACCATCAGGGACAGCGTCGAGCCGTCCGTGATGATCCGCGTGCGTGCCGCGCCCCAGGGTTCGGACTCGACAGCGCGGATCGAACAACCTCTGTCATCCCGGCCAACGCCCGCTTGCGGGCTGCCGAGCCGGGACCCAGAGGGTTCTGCAGTGCGGTAGCTCCTGGGTCCCGGATCGGCCTTGCAGGCCGTCCGGGATGACAGAGCTATTTAGACGGCCGAACCTATTCGCGGGTCGCCGATCCGCAATCGAGTACGGACCCTAGAGTTGGGCCAGCATGTAGTCGGCGGAGGAGACCTTGAACTCGCCCGGCGCCTCGACGTTCAGCTCCGTCACGACGCCGTCCTTCACGATCATGGAATAGCGCTGCGAGCGCTTGCCCATGCCGAAGCGCGAGCCGTCCATCGCCAGGCCCACCGCGTCGGCGAAGGCGCCGTTGCCGTCGGCCAGCATGACGATGTCGTCGCCCACCGCCTGGTCCTCGCCCCAGGCGCGCATGACGAAGGCGTCGTTCACCGAGATGCAGGCGATCTCGTCCACGCCCTTGGCCTTCAGGTCGGCGCCGTGCTGCTTGAAGCCCGGCAGGTGCTTGGCCGAGCAGGTCGGCGTGAAGGCGCCCGGCACGGCGAACAGGGCGACCGTCTTGCCCTTGAAGAAGTCCTCGCTCTGCACCGGCTTCGGCCCCTCGGCCGTCGCCTGGGTCAGGGTCACGTTCGGCAGCTTGTCGCCCACTTTGATCGTCATCGGAGGTCTCCTCGTCCGGGTCAGGAACGCCTGATAAACGAGAAGCGGGGGGTTCGGTAACGAGGATTTCTCGCCTCCGTCGTCTCTGCCCCTTGAAGTCGCCACGATCCCACCGAATCCTGTCGGCGATGGAAGGCGGCTACCTCTCCGGGCAGATGCTGATCGCCATGCCGGGGATCGGCGATCCCCGCTTCGAGCGGTCGCTGATCCTCGTCTGCGCGCACGACCAGAACCACGCCATGGGCGTCGCGGTGAACCGCCCGATCGAAGGCCTCACGGTGCCCGACCTGCTGGAGCGCCTGGAGGTCAAGACGAAGGAGCCGATGGACGAAGACCCCGTCCTGCTGGGCGGCCCGGTCGAGATGGAGCGCGGTTTCGTGCTCCACACCGACGACTATCACGCCGAGCACAGCCTGGGGGTCGACGGCGGCCTGGCGCTCACCACCACCCGCGAGGTGCTGGAGGCCATGGGCGGGCGCGAGGCCCATCCGCGCCGCGCCATCCTGGCCCTGGGCTACGCCGGCTGGGGCGCAGGGCAATTGGAGCGCGAGATCCGCGACAACGTCTGGCTGACCGTGGCGGCCGACGAGGCCCTGGTCTTCGACGACGACTACGACACCAAGTGGAAGCGGGCACTCGAGAAGCTTGGCATCGACCCGAAGTTCCTCAGCGCCGAGGCCGGCCGGGCCTAGTTCCGACTCCAAACCGATTGCATTTCCGAATCGGTCAAGCGATGAATGCGTCGCGATCGATTGGGAGCTCCGACATGATCACCGTCTTCGGCGAAGGCAGAGGGTTCCGGGTCGTCTGGCTGCTGGAGGAGATGGGCCTCCCCTACCGCCTGCGCGACGTCGACCTCTTGGCGGGCGTCGAGAACGACCCTGAGTTCCTGGCCATCAATCCCGGCGGCTTCATCCCGGCGCTCCAGGACGGCGACGTCGTCATGGTCGAGTCCATCGCGATCATGGAATACCTGATGGCCCGCCACGGCCCGACGCCGCTGGCGCCCGCGCCGGACGATCCGGCCTTTCCCGCCTACCAGCAGTTCCTGCACCTGGGCGAAGCCGGCCTCGCGGGCTCGATGTACTACGTCCAGGGCGCCCGCAACCTCGCGCCCGAGGACCAGCGGAACAACTGGAGCGCCGGGCAGGCGCTGCACGTCTTCGAGTCCCGGCTGCGCCTGGTGACGCGCCAGCTCGCGCACGCGCCCTACATGGCCGGCGAACGGTTCACGGCGGCCGACATCTCAGTGACCTATGCCCTGCAGTTCGCCCAGCGGACCGTCGGCTTCACGCTGGGCGAGGCCGAGCAGGCCTATGTCGCCCGCACCAGCGGCCGCGACGGCTACAAGCGGGCGATGGAAGCCTGCCACGCCACCCGCGCGTGGGTCGCCCGCGTGGCCGCCAAGGCCGGCGGCTAGCCCCGCGCTTTCACCGGCGCCGCGCCGTCCACGTAGCTCTCATTGAGGTAGACCTCGGCCTCCTGGGCCGAGAGGGCCGGCGCATAGCCGAAGCCCTGGCCGTAGTCGCAGCCCAGCGACAGCAGGTGGCGCGCCATGCCGGCGTTCTCGACGCCCTCGGCCACCACTTCCATGTCCAGGTCCTGGCCCAGTTTCACGACCGACGAGACGATCTTCGCCGAGCCCTCGTTGGTGGCCATGGTGCGCACGAAGTAGCGGTCGATCTTCAGGGTGTCGAACGGCAGGCGGGTCAGGTAGCTCAGCGACGAGAAGCCGGTGCCGAAGTCGTCCAGCGCCAGGGCCGCGCCGGCCGAGCGCAGGTTGCGCAGGATGATCGCGGCCTTGTCGGGGTCGCGCATGACGTCGCTTTCGGTGACTTCCAGCTTCAGCGCCCCCGGCGGCAGGTCGGCCTCGCGGCGGATCTGCTCGACGTCCGACACCAGGTCGGGGCGTTCCAGCTCACCGGTGGAGAGGTTCACGGCCACGGTCAGCTCGCCGGCGGCCCGATGGCGCTTGCGCCAGGCGCCCAGCTGCTTGGCCGCCTCGCGCATCATCATGGCGCCCAACTCGGGCATCAGGCCCATCTCGTCGCAGAGCGGCAGGAACTGCTCGGGCATCAGGAGGCCGCGGCGCGGGTGGCGCCAGCGAACCAGGGCCTCGAAGCCCGACAGCGCGCCGGTCGAGAGCCGCACGATGGGCTGGTAGAACGGCGAGAGCTCGCCGCGGCGCAGCGCGCCCTTCAGGTCGCCTTCGAGCGCCAGGCGCGAGAGGCCGTCGGTCTCCAGGCTGCGGCCGTAGGCGGCGGCGCCCCCGCGGCCGTTGCTCTTGGCGGCTTCCACCGCCAGTTCGGCGCGGCGCAGCAGTTCGGTGGCCTCGGGGGCCTCCTCGCCGCCGGGGGCCTCCACGGCGCCGATGGACAGCGTCGGGTGGATGTCGAAGCCGGCCACGCGCAGCGGCTGCTCCAGGGCGCGGCGCAGTGTCTCGGCGCCCGGCGACATGCCGATGGGCGCGAGCGCCGCGAATTCGTCCTCGCCGATCCGGGCCAGCAGGGCGCCGGGCGGGAAGGCGGCGGCCAGGCGCGAGCCCAGGGCGGCCAGCACCAGGTCGGCGCGCTCGTGGCCCAGGGCCTCGTTCAGGCGGCGCAGGCGATCCAGGTCGGCGACGATCAGTTCGTGCTGGCCCGGCGTCTGCAGGCGCTCGCGGGCCAGAGTGATGAAGCTCTTGCGGTCGGCCAGGCCGGTCAGGTGGTCGACGCCCGAGGCAGCGAAGCGCACCTCCGGGGCCACGACGCCCGCCGCGCGCACGCCCTCCTCCAGCCAGACGCCGCGCCAGATGCAGGGGCTGCCGCCGCGCATGCGCAGGCGCACGGCCACCTCGCCGCCCGGCTCCTGGACGCGCAGGATGTCCTCGGCGACGGCGCGGTCCTGCGGCAGGGCCAGGGCGCGGAGGGCGGCGGACGAGCAGTCAGGCGCGAGCGGGCCCAGACCCAGGGCGCGGGTGGCCCCGGTCAGGCGCAGACGGTCCTTCTCCGGCTCCCAGACCCACAGCGCGACTTCCGCCGCACCGAGGGCCTCGAGCGTGGCCGTCGCGTCCCACATCCAACGGTCGTTGGCCATTCCGTCCCGAGTTCGAGCCCGTGCTTCAGGGTCTCGGACCTAGACCGACACCCCCTCGTCCGGCCCCTCGCGATCCCGGTAGGGGGTCACGAGGCCGAACAGAACATGGTCTCGCCATCCGCCGTTAATTTTAAGATAAGCCTGAGCAAATCCCTCCTCCTGGAACCCCGCTTTCTTCAGCAGGGTGCGGGAGGGGCCGTTGTCCGGGATGCAGGCGGCCTCCAGGCGGTGCAGCGCCAGGGTGCGGAAGGCGAATTCCGAGAGCGCGCGCACGGCGGCCAGCGTCAGGCCCTGGCGGGTGTAGGGCCGCCCGCACCAGTAGCCGACCGACCCCATCTGCGCGACGCCGCGCCGCACGTTGGACAGCGTGATCCCGCCAGTCAGCGCGCCGTCCGAGCTGCGGAACACGAAGAACGGATAGGCGATGCCGATCTCGCGGTCCCGGGCGTAGGCCAGCAGGCGGCGGCGGAAGGCGGCGCGGCTGAGGTCGTCGGCCGGCCAGGTGGGTTCCCACGGCTGCAGGAACGCGCGGCTCTGGGCTCGCAGCTCGCGCCACTCGGCGAAGTCGGCCGCCCGCGGCGGACGCAGCCACACGCCCTGGCCCTCGACGCGAAGGCCGCTCTCGGGCGCGATCCAGTCCAGCAGAGCCATGGTTCAGCGTCGCGCAATTCGCGCCACGGTCAAGGGGCGCAGAAGCTGTGATGGTAGACTAGTTTACATCATAGACTAGTTGATGCATAACGCCGCTCGACGGCTCCCAAGCCCGTCTTCGCCTCGCCGGGCGCCGCACGGCGCCCGGCTCCTTTTCCGGAGGACCGGCCATGACCCACCGATCGGAACGCCTGCACGGCCTGGACGCCGTCCGCGGCTACGCGCTGCTGCTGGGCGTGGTGTTCCACGCCACCATGTCCTTCCTGCCGGGCTCGCAGGTCTGGGTGGTGCAGGACGTGGCGCGCAGTCCCGCGCTCTCGGTCCTGTTCTTCGTCTCCCACATCTTCCGGATGACGACCTTCTTCCTCATCGCGGGCTTTTTCGCCCACATGATGGTCGGACGCCGCGGCGTCCGCGGCTTCGCCGTCGACCGGCTGAAGCGGATCGCCCTGCCGCTCGTGGCCTTCTGGCCGATCTCGATCGCCGGCATCGCTCTGGGCGCCGGCTACGCGGTTTATGTCGCCACCGGCGTCTTCCCGACGAAACCGCCGCCCGGCCCGCCGGCGCCGCTGGGGTCATTCCCCTTCACCCACCTGTGGTTCCTCTACGTGCTGCTGCTGCTCTACGTGGCGGTCCTCGGCCTGCGCGCGCTCGTCCATCGCCTCGACGCTTCGGAGCGCCTGCGCGCGGGCGCCGACAGAGCCGTCGCCGCCCTGGTCGCCAGCCCGTTCGCGCCGGTCGTCCTGGCCGCGCCCGTCGCTGTCGCGCTCTACCTCCAGCCCGAATGGCGCGCCTGGTTCGGCCTGCCGACGCCGGACTCGAACGTCGTCCCCAACCTGCCGGCCGCCGTGCAGTTCTTTGCGGCCTTTGCGCTCGGCTTCCTGATCCACCGCCAGCCCAGGCTGATGGAGGTCTGGACCCGGCGCTGGCCGCTGAACCTGGCCGTCGCGATCGCGCTGACCGCCGGCTGCCTGGCCTGGTTGGGTTTCACGCCGGTGGTGACGCCGTTCCCGCCGGGGTCCGCCAAGCTCGCCTACGCGGCCGCCTACGCCGTCGCGGTCTGGGCCTGGACCTTCGCCGTCATCGGTCTGGCCCTGCGCTTCCTCGCCGACGAAAGCCCGGTGCGCCGCTACATCGCCGACTCGTCCTATTGGATCTACCTGATCCACCTGCCGGTGGTGATCTTCCTGCAGGCCTGGATCTCGCGGTTCACCTGGCCCTGGGAGGTCAAGTTCGCGGTCGTCCTGGGCGTGGGGTTCGCCATCATGTTCGCCAGCTACCAGCTCGTCGTGCGCCACACCTTGGTCGGCGCGATCCTCAACGGCCGCCGCGCGCCCCGCCCGGCCGCCGCGCCCACGGCCCATCCGGAGACCGCGCGATGACGCCCTCCTCCGCCCAGGACGACCTGGCGTTCCTCCGCGCGCTGACCGACAGCGATGTGGCCCGCCGCCAGCAGGCCATCTTCGGCCGGGTCTATTTCGGCGCCGGCCTGATCTACGGGGCCCAGATCATTCTGAGCCTGCTGCACAACACCCACATGCTGGCCTTCCCCGGCGGCGATCCCGCGCTGTCGATCGGCTCCAACGCCATCTTCCTACCCTGGATGGTCTGGGAAATCCGCCGCAACCGCGGCGCCGGCGCCGGCTCCCTGACGAACAAGGCGATCAACGCCGCCTTCGCCGCCATCGGCGCGGCCAACCTGGTGGTCTGCCTGATGCTCGCGGCGGCGGCCTGGCGCCTGGGCGACCCGCGGATCACCATCCTGATCCCCGCCGTGATCTTCGCCCTCCAGGGGACCGGCTGGTTCGTGGCCTTCCAGCTTCGCCGCCGCGGCTGGCTGGCCCTGGTCGCCGCCGGCTGGACGGCCGCGGCGATCGCCATGGCCTTCACGATCGGCGACCACATCGTCTACCTCTCGATCATCGCGGCCGCGATCTTCGGCTGCATGGCCCTGCCAGGCTTCGTGATGCTGCGGCTGTCGCGGCGGCCCGACTGACCATGGCGCGCTTCGACATCGGCCGCATCGACGATGTCATCCACGGCCGCCTGCGGCTGGGGGTCATGGCCTATCTGGCCAATGCCGAGGTCGCCGACTTCAACGAGCTGAAGTCGGTGCTGGAGGTCACCCAGGGCAACCTCTCTGTCCAGCTCCGCAAGCTGGAGGAGGCCGAGTATGTGACGATCGAGAAGGGCTTCCTGGGCCGCAAGCCCCGCACCCAGGTGCGCATCACCGCCACCGGCCGTGCCGCCTTCGCCCGCTACCTCGAGGCCCTGGGCCAGCTCATCGGCCAGAGCCCCGCAGCTTGAGCGCCGACGGATGCATCGAGCGCGGATTTGTCGCGGCGAAGCTTGGCCTATGGTGACCAAGTCTTAAACGCGGGATTCAACGCTGGCGTCCCACCCACGAGGACGTCCATCGGTGGCCGAGGACCATCGCAGCGCAGGGATCGACGACGGGGCCGAAGCGGCCGCGGCCGAGCGCGCGCGCAAGGTCTTCCTCGCCCGGCTCAGCCACGAGATCCGCACGCCCCTGAACGGCGTCCTGGGCATGGCCCAGGCCATGGCCGCCGACGACCTCAGCGACGCCCAGCGCCAGCGGCTGGAGGTGCTGCGCCAGTCGGGCGAGGCGCTGCTGGTGATCCTCAACGACGTGGTCGGCGCCCCCAATGTCGAGCGCGAACCGGCGCAGGCGACGACCCCACCCACGACCTCCGAGCGCCCGCTGCGCATCCTGGCGGCCGAGGACAATCCGGTGAACCAGGTGGTCCTGCGCGCCCTGCTCGAACAGGCCGGCATCGAGCCCTTCATCGTCGACGACGGCGCCGCCTGCGTCGAGGCCTGGCGCGCCGACGACTGGGACGTGATCCTGATGGACGTGCAGATGCCGGTGTTGGACGGCCCGGCCGCCACCCGCACGATCCGCATCGCCGAGCGCGCCGCCGGCCGCCGCCGCACGCCGATCCTGGCCCTCACCGCCAGCGCCCTCGCCGCCCAGGCGGCCGACTACGCCGCCGCCGGCATGGACGGCCTGATCGCCAAGCCGATCCACGTGGAGGACCTGTTCTCGGGCATCGAGGCGGCCCTGGAGCTGGGCGAGAAGGGCCTCGCGGCCTAGCCGAACAGCGCGGCCTGGAACCGCTCGGCGGCCGCCAGCGAGGCCTTGGGCCCGAGGATCGCCGTCGCGGACTTCGCCGGCGTCAGCACCTTGCCCATCAGCGCCGCGATCTGCTCGGCGCTCACCGCGTCGACCTCGGCCGCGACGGCCTCGGGGTCCAGCGTCTCGCCGAACAACAGCACCTGGCCCGCCGCCTGCTCGGCCCGCGCCAGCGCCGACTCGCGGCCCATGAACATCGCGCCCTTCAGCTGGGCCTTGGCCCGGGCCAGCTCGGCCGCGCCGACAGGCTCGCGCAGCGCCTTGATCTCGCCAGCCGTCACCTCGGCCAGCTCGCCCGCGTCCTTGGCGTCGCAGCCGGCGAACACGCCCAGGATGCCGGTGTCGGCATAGGTCTCGGAATAGGCGTCGATGGCGTAGGCCAGGCCGCGGATCTCGCGCGCTTCCTGGAACAGCCGCGAGGCCATGCCGCCGCCCAGGATCTCGGCCAGCAGCCGCAGGGCGAAATAGTCCGGGTCCGTCACGCCCACCGCCGGCAGCAGGAACACCAGGTTCGCCTGCTCCAGCTTCTTGGCCACCGTCCGGGTCCCGCCGACGAAGGCCGCCGGTTCGGCCGCCTCCAGGCCCGCGCCGCCCGCGCCGCCGAAGTCGCGCTCGGCCAGCTTCAGCAGTTCGTCTTCGTCCACCGCGCCGGCCGCGCTGACCACCAGCGAGCCCGGCGCATAGAGCGCGGCGCGCCAGTCGCCCAGCGTCTGCGGCGTCGAGGTCCCGATGGACTTCACCGTGCCCAGGATCGGCCGGCCCAGCGGCTGGCCGTCGTAGGCGGCCCCCTGCGCCAGTTCGAACACCAGGTCGTCGGGCGTGTCGGCCGCCTCGGCGATCTCCTGGCCCACCACCTGCTTCTCGCGGGCGAGGTCGGCGGCGTCCATCGCCGGGTGCTGCACAAGGTCGGCGATCACCCGCGAGCCCAGGTCGAGCCCGTCCTTCAGCGCCCGCACCTGGAAGCTGGTGCGCTCGTAGCCGGTGGCGGCGTTGATGTGCCCGCCCTCGGCCTCGATCACCTCGACGATGTCCTTGGCCGAACGGCCACCCGCGCCCTTGAAGACCATGTGCTCGAGCAGGTGCGACCAGCCCGAGCGCGCCTGGTCCTCGAACCGCGCGCCGCGGCCCGCCACCACCGAGAGCGCCACGGTCTGCCAGCCGGGCAGCGGGTCGCAGACGACCCGGACGCCGTTGGAAAGGGTATGGACCCGAGGCGTCAAATCACCGCTCGGCGAAGGCGCGGACATACGCCTTGATCGTGTCGGCCTCGCCCGGAAGGCGGTCGAAACGCTCGGTGCGCCCGGCCAGGCTGGCCACGCCGCGCGGCAGGCCGGGCTCGACGCCCGAGGCCTTGGCCACGTCCTCCGGGAACTTGGCTGCGTGCGCGGTCGACAGCACCACGGACGGGCCGTCCAGCTTCACGTGGCTCAGCGCCGAGACCGCCACGGCGGTGTGGGGGTCGATCAGTTCGCCGGTCTCGTTCAGCGTCGCGACGATCGTGCGCAGGGTCTCTTCCTCACCGATGCCGACGCCGGTGAAGACCGCCTGCATGGCCGAGAGCGCCACCGGCGGGATGTCGATGGCGCCGGTCTTGGCGAAGGCCTCGAAGGCCCGCGCCGTCTCGTTCGACTCGCGCTGGACGCCCTCGAAATAGAGCCGCTCGAAATTCGACGCCGACTGGATGTCCATGGCCGGCGACAGCGTCGCCTGGACCGACCCGCGCGAATAGCGGCCGGTGGAGAAGGCGCGCGCCAGGATGTCGTTCGAGTTGGTCGCCACGACGATGCGCTTGATCGGCAGGCCCATCCGCATGGCCACGTAACCGGCGAAGGCGTCGCCGAAGTTCCCGGACGGGACCACGAAGTTCACCTCGCGGCCCGGCGCGCCCAGGGCCGCGGCGGTCGTGAAGTAGTAGACGGCCTGCGCCGCGATGCGGGCGAAGTTGATCGAGTTCACCGCGGCCAAGTCCACAGCCTGGCGCAGGGCCTGGTCCTGGAAAGCGTCCTTCAGGATGGCCTGGCAGTCGTCGAACGTGCCCTTCACCGCCACGCAGGCGATGTTGGCCTCGGTGGCCGTGGTCATGAACCGGCGCTGGACCTCGCTGATCCGGCCCTCCGGGAACATCACCACCACGCCCACGTTCTTCGCGCCGCGGAACGCCTCGACGGCCGCGCCGCCGGTGTCGCCCGAGGTGGCGCAGAGGATCGTCTGCTTGCGGCCCTGCTTGCCCAGGATGTGGTCGTAGAGCCGCGCCAGGATCTGCATCGCCACGTCCTTGAAGGCGAGGCTGGGGCCGTGGAACAGCTCGGCGATGAAGGTCTGCGGCCCGATCTGGACCATGGGCACGACGGCCTTGTGGCTGAAGGTGCCGTAGGCCTCCTCGCACATGGCCCGCATGTCGGCGGCGCTGATCTCGTCGCCGGCGAACTTGCCCAGGACCGCTGCGGCCACCTGGGCGTAGGGCATGCCCGCGAACGACGCGATCTCGTCCGGCGTGAAGGTCGGCCAGGTCTCGGGAACGTAGAGACCGCCGTCGGGGGCCAGGCCGCCCAGGACCGCGTCGGTGAAGCCGACAGCCGCGGCCTGCCCGCGGGTCGAGACGTAGCGCATCTAATTCTTCCGCCGTCTGGAGAGCATGGCGGCATAGACGCCGAGCAGGGCCGCCGCAAGGCCGTACCAGGTGAGCGCGTACTCCAGGTGGCGGTTGGGAATGTCCGCCGGGATCGGCGCCGGGATCAGGCCCTTCCAGTCCGGGTTGGTCGAGGTTTCCGCCATCAGCGTCAGCGGCGCCACGTCAGCCGACTTCAGCGCCGTGGCCATGGCCGGCAGGTCGCGGGTGTACCAGCGCTGCGGCGTGTTCGGCGGCGAGAACGCGTTGCCGGGCTCGGGCTTGCGCAGCACGCCGACCATCTCGATCGGGGCCGTCGCCGTCGTATCCACGGGCGGACGCGCCGAGATCGTGTCGCCGACGAAGCCGCGGTCCACCAGCACCGTGCGGTACTTCGCGCTGTCCACGTGGCACGCCGAGATCAGCCGCGAGCCGACCTGGCCCTCGCGCAGGCTGTAGAGCTCCAGGAAGGGCGCCGCGGCGAGACCGGGGCAGGTCACCTTCACCCGGGTGAAGTCAGCGTCGCCGCCCTGGGCCACGCGGTCCAGCACCGGGCCGATCGGCTGGGCGGGCGCGGCCTGCAGCGCCGCGATGCGGTGGAGCAGGTCTTCCTTCCACTTCAGCCGCTGGAGCTGCCACGTGCCCAGGCCGATCAAGATGACCAGCGCGCCCCCGACCGCGACCGTCAGCCCGAGCGGGAAGCCCCCGCGCCGCGCATCAGTCGTCATGGCGCGCTTCGGAGGCCTTGTTCATGAACTGGGCGGCGAGCATCGCGCCCTTCAGCGGGCGCATCAGGCCCAGCGACAGGATCAGGGTCAGCGGCAGCCAGAGGATCAGGTGCACCCAGATCGGCGGGTGGATCGTGAACTCCGTGAAGACGGCCGCGAAGGCCACGGCGAAGCCCGCGATCAGGATCACGAACACGGCCGGGCCGTCGCCCGAGTCGGCCTTCGCGAAGTCGTAACCGCACGCCTCGCAGGACGGCGCCACCTTCAGGAAGCCTTCGAAGAGGAAGCCCTCTCCGCAGTTCGGGCAGCGGCCTGCCAGGCCCGCCAGCAGCGGATTGGGCTTACTCACATCCTCGCCTTAATGGCCGCCGTGGGCCCCGAAGATCACGTAGATGAAGGCGAACAGGAACAGCCACACCACGTCGACGAAGTGCCAGTACCAGGCGGCCGCCTCGAAGCCGAAGTGCTGCTTGGGCGAGAAGCCCTTACCCATCAGGCGGGCCAGGCAGACGATCAGGAAGATCGTGCCGACCAGCACGTGGAAGCCGTGGAAGCCGGTCGCCATGAAGAAGGACGAACCGTAGAGGCCCGAGTTCTCCTGGCCCTCGCCGCCGAAGAAGTACTTGTGCTCGAGGATGTGGTGATACTCGTAGGCCTGGATTGCGGTGAACATCGCGCCCAGCAGGATCGTCAGCAGCAGGCCGATCTTGGCGCTCTTGCGGTCGCCGACCTGCAGCGCGTGGTGGGCCCAGGTGACGGTCGTGCCCGAGAGCAGCAGGGTCAGGGTGTTGACCAGCGGCAGCTGGAAGGCCGGGACCGTCTCGACGCCCTTCGGCGGCCAGTGGGCCCAGGCGGTGGCCACTTCCTCGATCGGCGCATGCGTCCGGTTGCCGTGGAACAGGGCCATCTCGAAGAAGATCCAGAACCACGCCACGAAGAACATCACTTCCGAGGCGATGAAGAGGACCATGCCGTAGCGCAGGCCGATCGACACCACGGGGGTGTGGTCGCCCTGGTTGGCTTCCTTCACGACGTCCGTCCACCAGCCGATCATCGTGAAGAGCACGCCGGCGAGGCCCGCGAAGAACAGCCACGAGGTGTGTTGCGGCAGGCCGAACAGGCCCTTCATCCACGTCACGCCGCCGAGCGCCATGATCGTCGCCGCGACCGAGCCGACCAGCGGCCACGGGCTCGGGTTGACGAGGTGGTAGTCGTGCTTCACGCCAGCGGCCATTGCGGTCCTAACCCCTTGCAGTTCCCCTCGCGCACGGACGCACAGAGTCGCGCGCGCGGACAGTCGCGGACGCTATAGCGCTGCCCCGCGCCATCCGCCAAGGGGGAAAGGACGCTTTGCCGCTATGGCCCGGGCGCAGCGCCACGAACCTGCACGGCGAAGGGCGGCCTACGCGCCCAGGCCGCGTTGCCCGGGGGCGTCGTATCGACGGCCCGCGCGGTGGCATTCCTTGCTCAGGTAGATGCCCGTGAGCAGGGTGCGCCGCGCACGCGCCGCGCGGACCACCTTGCGCTGCGCGGCCGCCTGCAGGTTGCCTTCCAGCCGGCCGGGCGTCGAACTCACGAGCTCCGCGGGGATGACGATCCCGCCCACATACACCAGGGGACCCGACCCGAGCCGGTCCGATGTCGCCCTGCGCTGGTCGCGCGCCATGTCGCGCAGGTCCAGCTCGATCTGTCCGATCTCGCCCGCCAGCTGCACGCAGCTCAGCGTCGAGTCGTCGCCATAGCCCGCGAAGGCGTCGTCATCGATGGAGGCGAAGGCGGGGCCGGTCGCGAGCGACAGCGCCAGAGTCAGGGTCAGGGTCAGACAAGCCAGCTTCACGCGCGCCTCCCTCGAATCTCCGAGAAGAGCATCACGCGCGGACGTCTGCGTCCATGCCAATCGGTCAGTCGCCCGCGGTCACCGCCTTGTGCGGGCTGGCCGGCGCGGCCTGGGCTTCCTTCGAGGTGGTCGGGAAGAAGGTGTAGCTCAGGGTCACCTCGGGCTTGCCCTTGGTGTTGATGTCGTCGGCGTACTTGGGGTCGACGTAGTACAGCACCGGCATGTCGACGGTGGCGTGCGGCGCGATCGTCTGGTCCGAGAAGCAGAAGCACTGCAGCTTCTGGAAGTAGGGTCCCGCCTGCTCGGGCACCACGTTGAACAGCGCCCGGCCGGTGACCGGCTTGTCGGAATTGTTGGTCACCTTGAAGAAGGCGATCTTGGTCTCGCCGATCTTGGCTTCCTGCGAGGTCTGCTCAGCCCTGAAGGTCCAGGGCAGGTCGCGGACGTTGGCGTCGAAGCGGATGGTGAGCGTCCGTCCCAGCACCTGGTCCGACTCGGCCGTGGCCCGACGCGTCGCGCCGTCGAAGCCGGTGACCTGGCAGAACATCTTGTAGATCGGCACCGCGGCGAACGCCGCGCCGATCATGGCGAAAAACGTGAAGGCGCAGACGATCGCGACCTTCGCGTTCTTCTTGCGCTCGAGCTCAGAAAGGCCGGTTTGCGACACTGGCGCCCATCCTCACGACGGTGACCACATAGACCAGCACCACGAAGGCCACGAGGCCCAGGGCGATGGCGATGTTGCGCCCCTTGCGGGCCTTGGCGGCCGCGTCGTCCTCGCGGTTGGGATCGCTCATCGGAACAGCTCCAGGGGCGCGGCGCCCAGCAGGTGCTCGGCGAGCAGGGTCGCGAACAGCAGGGCCAGGTACAGGATCGAGAAGGCGAACAGGTTGCGCGCGTCGCGGGCGCCGGCGCGGACGTCGTAGAGGCCGTCGTCGTTGCGCGGATCGGCCGCCTCGCCCGCATGGCTGCGGAACAGCCGCCAGGCCAGCAGCAGGAACACCAGCCCGCCCAGGCCCGACACCGCCAGGTAGGCGACGCCGCCCAGGCCCGTCAGCACCGGCGCGATGCAGATCGGCACGAGCAGCAGGCTGTAGATCATGATCTGGCGGCGCGTGGACGAGGCGCCCTTCACCACCGGCATCATCGGCACGCCGGCCTTGGCGTAGTCCTCGGACGTGTACAGCGACAGCGCCCAGAAATGCGGCGGCGTCCACATGAAGATGATGGCGCACAAGAGCCAGGCGTTCAGCGGCGCGCCGCCTGTGGCCGCGGCCCAGCCGATCACCGGCGGCAGCGCGCCGGCCAGGCCGCCGATGACGATGTTCTGCGCCGTCCAGCGCTTCAGCCACATCGTGTAGACGACCGCGTAGAAGACGATGGTGAAGGCCAGCAGGCCCGCGGCGAACCAGTTCACCGCCATGCCCATCAGCATCACCGAGAACAGCGACAGCACGATCCCCAGCGCCAGGGCGTCGGCGCCCTGCACCCGGCCCGCCGGCACCGGGCGGCCGCGCGTGCGGCGCATCTTCGCGTCGATGTCGGCGTCGTACCACATGTTGAGCGCGGCCGAGGCGCCGGCGCCCACGGCGATGCACAGCACGGCCACGGCGGCCAGGATCGGGTTGATCCGCTCCGGCGCGCAGACCAGCCCGGTGAGCGCGGTGAAGATCACCAGCGACATCACGCGCGGCTTCAGGAGCTGCAGGAAGTCCTGCCAGCGGGCGATCGCGCGCGGATTGGATTGGGCCGTAGCCATGGCCATCGACGGTACACCTGAATGCGGGGTGGCGCTCTCTAGCGCAGATCGGCGGCGGGGCGAAGGCCGTCGTCACGGATGTGACGAAAAGGACGCCTGAAGACCTGGAGCCGGAACGGAAGAAGCCGGCCGCCCTGGGGCGACCGGCTCCGTGATCCGTAGAGGCCGTCGGTCCTTAGTGGACGTCGGGCTTCACCACCGGCAGTTCGTTGAACTGGTGGAACGGCGGCGGCGAGCTGAGGGTCCACTCCAGCGTCGTGGCGCCTTCGCCCCAGGGGTTCGCCTCGGCCTTGCGGCGGCGCACGGCGGCCTCGAGCAGCACCAGCAGGAAGACGCCCACGCCGGCGACGGTGATCAGGTAGCCGTCGGTCGAGATCTTATTCCAGTAGGAGAAGCCCTCGGCATAGTCGACGTACCGGCGCGGCATGCCCTGGAGGCCCAGGAAGTGCTGCGGGAAGAAGATCAGGTTCACGCCGACGAACGTGATCCAGAAGTGCAGGGCCCCGAGGAACTCGTTGTACTTCACGCCCCACATCTTCTCGAACCAGTAGTAGAAGCCCGCGAAGATCGCGAACACGGCGCCGAGCGACAGCACGTAGTGGAAGTGGGCCACCACGTAGTAGGTGTCGTGCAGGCTGTAGTCGATGCCGGCGTTGGCCAGGACCACGCCCGTCACACCGCCGACGGTGAACAGGAAGATGAAGCCGATCGCCCACAGCATGGGCGTCTTGAAGTCGATCGAACCGCCCCACATCGTGGCGATCCAGCTGAACACCTTCACGCCCGTCGGCACCGCGATGACCATCGTGGCGGCCACGAAGTAGGCGCGCAGCTCGATGCCCATGCCGACCGTGTACATGTGGTGCGCCCACACGACGAAGCCGATGAAGCCGATGGCGACCATGGCGTAGGCCATCGCGAGGTAGCCGAAGACCGGCTTGCGCGAGAACGTCGCTACGATGTGCGAGATGATGCCGAACCCGGGCAGGATCAGGATGTACACTTCCGGGTGACCGAAGAACCAGAACAGGTGCTGGAACATCACCGGGTCGCCGCCGCCGGCGGCGTCGAAGAAGTGGGTGTGGAAGTTGCGGTCCGTCAGCAGCATGGTGATCGCGCCGGCCAGCACGGGCAGCGAGAGCAGCAGCAGGAAGACGGTCACCAGGATCGACCACACGAACAGCGGCATGCGGTGCAGGGTCATGCCCGGCGCGCGCATGTTGAAGATCGTGGTGATGAAGTTGATCGCGCCCAGGATCGAGCTTGCGCCCGCGAGGTGGAGCGACAGGATCGCGCAGTCCATCGCCGGGCCGGTGTGGCCCGAGGTCGACAGCGGCGGATAGATCGTCCAGCCGCCGCCGAAGCCGCGGCCGGGGCCGCCGTCGACGAACATCGAGGTGATCAGCATCGCCCAGGCCGCCACCAGCAGCCAGAACGAGATGTTGTTCATCCGCGGGAAGGCCATGTCCGGCGCGCCGATCATCAGCGGCACGAACCAGTTGCCGAAGCCGCCGATCATCGCCGGCATGACCATGAAGAAGATCATGACCAGGGCGTGGGCGGTGACCACGGCGTTGTAGCCGTGCTTCGACGCCTCGATCAGGCCGGTCTGGGCGAGCCAGGAGCCTTGCTTGAAGATCTGGATGCCCGGCTCGGCGAGCTCAAGGCGGATGAGGCCCGACAGGGCGCCGCCCACGATCCCCGCCATGATGGCGAAGATGATGTAGAGCGTGCCGATGTCCTTGTGGTTCGTGGAGAGGAACCAGCGGACGAAGAACCCGGGCTTGTGGTCCCCGTGGTCGTCGTGGTGATCGTGAGCGGCGGCTTGAGCCATCTTACGCGGATCCTGAGCTTATTTCGCAGCCGGCGCCTTGGGCGCAGGCGTGGTGGCGGCGGCGGGAGCCTTGGGCTCGGGCGTCGCGGGAGGCGGGGCGGCCGGGTTCACCGGAGCCGCGGCGGCGGCCGGTTGGCCCGCAGCGGCGGCGTCGGCGGCGGCCGGAGCCGCGGCGGGGGCCGCCTGAGCGGCGGGCGCCGCGCCGGACTTGGAGCCGCCCTTGCTGGCGACCCAGGCGTCGAACTGTTCCTGCGTCACGACCCGCACTTCGATCGGCATGAAGGCGTGGTCGATGCCGCACAGCTCACGGCAGTTGCCGTAGTAGGTGCCCAGGCGGTCGGCCTTGAACCAGGTCTCGTTCAGGCGGCCGGGAATCGCGTCGGTGATGACGCCGAACGACGGCACCGCGAAGGCGTGGATCACGTCGGCGCCGGTCACCTGGACGCGGACCACCTTGTTCACCGGCACGTACAGCGGTTCGGTCACGGCCAGCTTGTAGGGCTCGCCCTTGGCCTTGGCCTGGTCTTCCGGAAGGACGTTCGAGACGAACTCGCCGATCTTCTGGTCGGGGTATTCATAGCCCCAGTACCACTGATAGCCGGTCGCCTTGATGGTCAGGTCCGGCTTGGGCATGTCGTTGTAGGCGAACAGCAGCCGGAACGAGAAGATCGCGATGAAGACGAGGATCAGGACCGGGATCAGCGTCCAGGCCACTTCCAGCGCGGTGTTGTGGCTGAACTTCGCCGGCACCGGGTTCGCACGCTTGTTGTAGCGGACGGCGATCCAGATCAGCAGCGCCAGCACGAACAGCGTGATCGCCGTGATGATCGGCAGCAGGATCACGTTGTGGAACCAGATGGCGTCCTCGCGCAGCGGGGTCACGCCCGGCTGCAAGTCGATCGCGCCGTCTGTGGGCTGGCCGAACTTGTCGGCGGCCATCGCCGCGGCGCCCCAGAACGCTGTCGCCGCGCCCGCGAGGGCCCCGGCCGCCCGCGTCCGCAATCCGTGAAAGCTCGACTTCATGTCCCCTCGGTCTCTCTGGCCGGCAGCGCCCAATAAGACGGTCTGGCGCTTCCGACGACTTCGGAACGGGACGCGCGGACGCAGCTTTCGCAGCGCCGACCGGCCCCTTCGCGGGGGTCCATACGCGCATCCCTAGGCCTTGCCAAGGCGTTCGGAGCCCTTACAGCGCCCCTACGCGCGACACCTCGTTATCCGAAGGCGGTTTTGATGCACCTGAGCCCAGAAGACGAGGCCGCGATCCGTCGCGAGTTCGACCGTCTGGCCAATATGACGCAGGCCGAACTGCGCGCGTGGCTGGACACGCCCGAAAGCAAGAAGGTGGGCATGGTCCGCAAGGGCGAGACCGAATCGGTGGGGCGGCAGTCGGCGCGGAAGATCCTGCAGATCCGCGCAACCAAGGTCGCCGACCTGACCGACGCCGACTACCGCCACATGAAGAAGGTGATTGGCTATTGCCGCCGCCACTTGGCCCAGCGGCCATGGGGCGACGTCGCCGACACCCGCTGGCGCTGGAGCCTGATGAACTGGGCGCATGATCCGCTGAAGCGGTGACACCGGGTCCGACGCGTGCTGCGATGCCGACGCAAAGGGGGAGAGGGACGATGGCCAGCCGTCGAACTTCGGGCGCGATGATCGCGGTGCTGCTGGCGGCGGCGACCGCCGGCTGCGACCAGCTCGGCGGCGCGGACGTTCAACTTGAGAAGATAGAAGCCCAGCAGACCGCCTGCGAGGAAGCCGCCGCGGGCGACCCGACGCAGATCATGGCCTGTCACACGGCCACGATCACCGCGGCAGGGAGGCTTGCGGGGCGGGGCCGCGAGACAGCGTTCCGCGGCTTGCTGAGCGACCTCTTCGAGCCGCTGCTGTTCGCGCGCACCGGCGGCGAGGACGCCTTGGCGGAGCGGGTGACCGTGAGCGCGGCCTTCGCCGAACTGGCCGTGCGACGCGCGGCGATCCTGACCGGCGTGGCCCAGGCCAAGGGGCCGCAAAGCACGGTGCGGCCCTTCGGCGGGTGGCCTGACGTGGCCGAGGGCAAGGCGTTCGCCGCGCGCTGGACGGCGATCCGCACGGCCGACTGCGACGCCTATCCCGTGAAAAATTGCGCCCGGCGGATGGACGCCAACCTTCGCCGCACGCTGCGCGGCCTTCGGCCCTCGAAGCGTGGGACCGCCGAGGCCGACGAGTGATGACGCCACCCCGCGTGGGATGACGTCACCAAAACCCGCGCGGACGGCGCCCGACCCGCTCAAGGCTGGCCGAGCGTCCTGACGAAGAACGCCACCACATCGCGGTCGAAGGCCTGGTGGAAGGCGACCCGGTCGAAGCCGGGGGCGCTGGCGCAGATCATCGCATTGACCTTGGCGAGAGCGGCCGAGCAGGGGGCCAGGAAGTCGTAGTGCCCTGCCCCGGCCACCACGTGGGTCTCGGGCGGCGACGGCAGGTCGACCCGCACGGCCTCCGCATAGAACGGATGCGGCAGCACCTGGTCGTTCTCGGCGCGCCACAGCTGCAGCGGCTGACGCACGCCCGCCAGTCCCTGCTTGCCGAAGGCGTAGCCCAGGGCCGGCGCGGCCGAGACCACCGCCTTGATACGCGCGTCGTGGGTCCAGGCCACGTCGCGCGGCACATGGCCCAGAAGCTCGGGCGACAGCCGCTTCACCAGCCGACAGTCGAAGAAGGCGGGATGCGCCTTGCAGTGCTCGCCCACCTTCGACAGGTCGGGTTCGCCGCCGGCCGCGGCCAGCACGGTGAAGCCGCCGGCCGAGAAGCCGAACGCGCCCACCTTCTCTGGGTCGATCCGGTCGTGGTCGCGCCAGGCGCCCAGCATGTAGTCGGTCAGCACCTTCAGGTGCCGCGGCCGGTCCCAGATGCGGGTGGCGCCGCTCTGGTCGCGCCAGTTGTCACCCGTGTGGGTCACCGAGGCCGCCACGAAGCCGGCCTCGGCCAGGGCGACGGCGGTGTCGATGTGGCCGGCGTACGAGCCGCCGTTGCCGTGGCTGATCACCACCAGCGGCAGGCGCTTGCCTTTCACCGGCGCGTCGTTGGCCAGAGGTTCGCGAAACAGCTCGACGGCGGTCGGGCCGGCGGCCGCGTCGGTGGGATACCAGACGCCCACCTCCAGCGGCGGGCCGTTGGGGTCGGGGATCGTGAAATGCTGGAAGCCCACGGCGGCGTGGGCCGCGGCTGCCGAGAGCAGCGAAGCCAGGAAGGCCGCGAGGCCTGAGAAGCGGATCATGTGGAACCTTGGCGTTGGAGGAGGAACGCCGCTCTGATCGCCTCGCCCCGAACCGTCGCGCCACCGTCCATTCGCGAACGGGCGAACGGGTTCGTGGCCGGGCGAACCGCCGCTATAGAAGTCGCGATGCGGGAGGAGACGCGTGAGTCGCTGAAGGGCTGGGCCGTGGACCTCGCGGTCATCACGGTCATCGGCGTTTTCCTGGCCGTGCTCGGGCCCTTCGGGAACTTCTTCAACGGCCCGCTCTGGCAGCGCCTGCCCTACTGGGTCGGCATGGCCTGGAGCGGCGCGCTGGTCTACGGCGGCGCGTTGCGGCTAATCCTGGCCCAGGGGTGGTCGCGTCCGCGGGTCTGGCTGGCGCTCACCGTCCTGGTGGTGGTCGCCACCGTCCCGTTCGCCCTCTTCAGCAACTGGGTGGCCAGCTCGATCTGGCCGATCCTCAGGCGCGCGCCCGGCCTCTCCCCGCTGGTCTGGTACGGCGAGGGCCTGATCACCGCCGGGCCGCAGGTGGCCCTGTTCTACCTGCTGCACCAGCGGCGCGCCGCCGCCCGCGCCAAGGCCGCCGGCCGGGCGGCCGCGCCCGGCGCCCTGCTGGGGGTCCGCCCCGCCGACGTCCTCTGCCTGTCGATGGAGGACCACTATGTCCGCGTGCACACCGCCACAGGCTCCAGCCTGGTGCTGGCCACCATGGCCCAGGCGATCGCCGCGCTGGGCGGGATCGCGGGTCTGCAGGTCCATCGCTCGTGGTGGGTGGCCGAGAAGGCGGTGGCCGGCGCCGTGGCCGAAGGCCGCAACGTGCGTCTGCGCCTGAGCAACGGCGTCGTGGCCCCCGTGGCCCGCACCTCCGTCGCCGCCGTCCGCGCCGCCGGCTGGCTGGAGCGGTAGGCGCGCCGCAGGCGCTGTCTTTTCCAACCACGGACCACACGGACCACAAAAACGCGAAACCGCGCCGCCCCTGTCTGGCTGGTCCGTCCGTGTGGTCTGTGTGGTCCGTGGTCGATATTGCCGGCGCTGGCGCACCATCGCCGTCGAGGGCCTCCCCCGGACGCGCCGTCACGCTGGCCTCGCGAAGGCCGGCCTCCTATGTTCTAGGCCATGAACGCTCCCGTCCCCGCTCCCTCCATCCTCGATTCCGTCGGCGTCGATCCCGCCCGCGCCCAGGAGATCCTCGGCGACGCCCTGGCAGGCGCCGACGACGGGGAGCTCTTCGTAGAGCGCTCGGAGAGCGAGTCGTTCCTGTTCGACGACGGCCGGCTGAAGTCGGCCGCCTACGACGCCACAGAGGGCTTCGGCCTGCGCGTGGTGGCGGGCGAGACCGCCGGCTACGCCCACGCCTCCGAGATCAGCGAAGCCGCCATCCGCCGCGCCGCCGATTCCGCCAAGTTGGCCAAGCGCGGTTACGCCGGGACGGCCGCCGAGGCGCCGCGGGCCACCAACGCCAAGCTCTACGGCGAGGAGAATCCGCTCAGCTCGCCCGAGTTCTCGGACAAGGTCGCCCTGCTGCAGGAGATCGACGCCTGGGCCCGCGCCCGCGACCCGCGCATCGTCCAGGTGATGGCGTCCATCGCCGGTGAGCGCCGCACGGTCGAGATCCTGCGCGCCGACGGCCGGCTGATCCGCGACGTGCGCCCGCTGTGCCGGATCAACGTCCAGCTGACGGTGGAGCGCGACGGCCGCCGCGAGAACGGCTTCACCGGCGCCGGGGGCCGCGCCGGCTTCGAGGCCTGGATCAGCCCCGACAAGTGGCAGGCCCAGGTGGACGAGGCGCTGCGCCAGGCGCTGACCAACCTCGACGCCGTCCCGTGCCCCGCCGGCGAGATGGACGTGGTGCTGGGCCCGGGCTGGAACGGCGTGCTGCTGCACGAGGCCGTCGGCCACGGCCTGGAGGGCGACTTCAACCGCAAGGGCACCTCGGCCTTCTCGGGCCGCATCGGCGAGCGCGTGGCCGCCCCCGGCGTCACCGTCTTCGACGACGGGACCATCCTGAACCGCCGCGGCTCGCTGACCGTCGACGACGAGGGCACGCCCACCGAACGCACCGTCCTGATCGAGGACGGCATCCTGGTCGGCTACATGCACGACCGGATGAGCGCGCGCCTGATGGGCATGAGCCCCACCGGCAATGCGCGCCGCCAGTCGTACGCCCACATGCCCATGCCGCGGATGACCAACACCGCCATGCTGGGCGGCGACCACAAGCGCGAGGAGATGATCGCCTCCACCAAGCGCGGCCTCTACTGCGCCAATTTCGGCGGCGGCCAGGTGGACATCACCAACGGCAAGTTCGTCTTCCAGTGCACCGAGGCCTACCTGATCGAGGACGGCAAGATCACCGTGCCGGTGAAGGGCGCGACCCTGATCGGCGACGGCCCGTCGGCCCTGACGCGCGTGACCATGATCGGCGACGACTTCGACTTCGACCCCGGCGTCGGCGTCTGCGGCAAGTCGGGCCAGAGCGTGCCGGTGGGCGTGGGCCAGCCCTCGCTGAAGATCACCGGCCTCACCGTCGGCGGGACCGCGGTTTGAGCCAGGCGGCCGAGCCCTTCACCGCCACCGGGCGCTGCCTCTGCGGCGACGTGAGCTGGGGCGTGATTGGGCGCCTGCCGCCCGTCGGCTTCTGCCACTGCTCGCAGTGCCGGCGCGTGTCGGGCGCGGGCTCGAACGCGGTCATGCACGTGAAGGCCGACCGCCTGACCTGGCTGTCGGGCGAGGACGCGCGGCGCACCTACGCCCTGCCCTCCGGCTGGAGCAACACCTTCTGCGGCCGCTGCGGCTGCCCGACGCCACAGCTCGGCCCGCACGGCCGCTGGTTCGTGCCCGCCGGCAGCCTCGACGGCCAGCCCGAGCTCTCGATCTCCGGCCACATCCGCGTGACGGACAAGCCAGGCTGGGCGGTCATCGGCGACGATGCGCCCCAGTTCCCGGAGAACTGGCCGCAGGCCTGAGACGCGGCGGGTTCAGGCTTCCGCTTGTTGACCGCTTGGTGACAAATCTGTCCCCGATTTAATGCACCTTACGGCCATTTAACTCGCTCCAAAGCGGCTCCCCGGGCCAGTTGAGCCCAGTTCTGGGGAGCACGTTTTCGTCATGCTGATCGCCACTGTCCTGGCCCAGGCGGCCGTCGCCGCCGCGCCGCCCGCCGCGGTCGCGCCCCCTCCGCAACAGGCCCAGCAGCAAGGGGTGATCAGCTATCCGGTGACCTTCTTCGCCGGCCAGCAGGTGGCCAACGCCGCCGAGATGCTGGCCCGCGTGCCGGGCTTCAGCCTCGACACCGGCGACTCGGTCCGCGGCTTCGAAGGCGCCGCCGGCAACGTCATCGTCGACGGCCAGCGGCCCACCAGCAAGACCGACAATCTCGAAGAGATCCTGCGCCGCATCCCGATCGCGCAGATCGAGCGCATCGACATCATCCGCGGCGGCGCCCCCGGCATCGACATGCAGGGCAAGACGGTCATCGCCAACGTCATCAAGAAGTCGGGCGCCAGCTTCCGCGGCCTGTTCGCCGTGGCCAACAACCATCTCTGGGACGGCCGCAACATGCACGGTATGCGCGTCGAGCTGTCGGGCGGCGACGGGACGCGGACCTGGGAGGCCCTGGCCCGCTACGGCTACGGCAACGACGACGGCGGCCAGTTCGGCGACCGCGTCCGGTTCGCGCCCGACGGCACGATCATCCGTCAGGGCCGCCACCAGTCCGAGGCCGATGGCCTGCAGCAGATCCTGTCAGGGGCCTATTCCCAGCCGCTGCTCGGCGGCCGCGTCTCGCTGAACGGCCGCCTCTTCTGGGACAGCTGGAAGAACGAGGACACCACCACCTACACGACGCCCATCGGCCGCGGCCCCGACAACATCACCTCGCCTTACGACGAGTTCCAGCGCGAGTTCGGCCTGCGCTTCAACCGCGACTTCGGGCCCAAGACCAAGCTTGAGCTGGTCGGCCTGCGCACCGACGACGACTACCACGCCTTCGACCTGTTCACGGGCGGTAACGGCGACACCAGCGAGTTCCGCAACAAGCGCGACACGTCCGAGTCCATCGTGCGCGGCGTGCTGAAGCATCAGGCCTCGCCCAAGCTCTCGTTCGAGGCCGGCGTCGAGGGCGCCCTCAACAAGCTCGACAGCAAGTCCTCGGCCTTCGAGAACCGCGTCCCGCAGGTGATCCCCGCCGCCAACGTGATGGTCGAGGAGAAGCGCGGCGAGGTGTTCGGCAAGGCGATCTGGCGGCCCGCCGCCGCCTGGACCATCGACGGCAGCCTACGCTTCGAGGCCTCCGAGATCTCGTCCGACGGCGACGTGGTCCTGGAGAAGAAGCTGCAGTTCCTGAAGCCCCGCCTGGCCGTGAGCTGGGACGTGGCGCCCGACACCCAGTTGCGCGCCCGCGTCGAGCGCACCGTGGGCCAGCTCGACTTCGACGACTTCGTCGCCGGCTCGGACTTCACCGCCGGCACGGGCGTCAGCGCCGGCAACCCCGACCTCAATCCCCAGCGCGCCTGGGTGGGCGAGGCGGCCATCGAGCAGCGGTTCTGGAAGAGCGGCGCCGTCACCCTGACCTTCCGCCACTCCGAGCTGCAGGACGTGATTGACCGCGGCCCCGTGTTCCTGCCGACCGGTCAGGTCTTCGACCAGCCCACCAACATCGGCGACGGGACCAAGGACGAGCTGATCGCCACCTTCACGGTCCCCAGCGACCGCCTGGGCTGGAGGGGCGGCCTGCTGCGCGGCGAGGTCAACAAGCGCTGGTCCAAGGTCACCGACCCGACCACCCTCGAAAGCCGCACGATCTCGAAGCTGCGGCCCCTGGAGTGGGAGGTCCACTACAGCCAGGACCTGCCGCGCTACGGCCTGGCCGTCGGCGCCGACTACTACTCGGGCTGGTCGCAGACCTCGTACCGCTACAACTTCATCTCCGACGTGAAGCTGCACAATGGCTACCTGATCACCTGGATCGAGAAGCGCCTGCAGCCGCAGACCGTGCTGCGCGTCGAGGTCCAGAACTGGACCAGCCGCGGGATCCGCATCGCCACCCAGCAGTACGACGGCCCGCGCAGCACGGGCCGGCTGCTCTACACCGACGATCGCGACCTGATCCCCGGCAAGAGCGTCTACATCCGCGTGCGCCACACCTTCGGGAGCTGAACCATCTGATCAGCGGCAAGATTTCCGCGATTTAATGCACCTTACGGGCATTTAACTCGCCTCGAAGCATTGCCGTGCGTCAGGTCTCCCACAAGGGAGAGTTCCACCATGTTGATGCACGTCCTCGCGCAGGCGGCGGTCGCCGCTGCGCCGGCGCCGGCGGCTGCCCCGCAGGAGGGGGTGATCAGCTATCCGCCGTCGTTCTTCGAGGCCTTCCAGCCGGCCAACGCGTCCGAGATGATCGCCCGGGTGCCGGGTTTCAAACTGGACGGCGGCGATGAAGTCCGCGGCTACGAAGGCTCGGCCGGCAACGTCCTGATCGACGGCGAGCGGCCGGCCACCAAGTCGGAAGACTTGGAGCAGGTGCTCCGCCGCGTCCCGGCCAGCCGCGTCGAGCGCATCGACCTGATCCGCGGCGGCGCGCCGGGCATCGACATGCAGGGCAAGGCGATCATCGCCAACATCGTGCGCAAGCCGGGCGGCGGCTTCCGCGGCGTGGCGGCGCTGGCCATGAACAACACCTGGGACGGCCGGCACGTCCCCAGCGTGCGCCTCGAAGGCTCGGGCGACATGGGCCCGCGCAGGTGGGAGCTGGGCCTGCTGACCGGCGGCTTCATCGACGACGGCGACGGCAACGGTCCCGGCCTGCGCGTCTCGCGCTCGAGCGTCGTGATCCCACTGCGCATCGAGTCCGAGGGCGACGGTCTGAACGGCCAACTCACCGGCGTCTACGAGACCCCCATCCTGGGTGGCAAGGTGCGCCTGAATGGCCGCGTCTTCTCCGAGAAGTACAAGGAGGAGGACAACACCATCCTGCTCGGCCCGCCCGGCGGCCGCGAGGACAACGTCGACCACGTCCGCACCGACGACACCGAGCTGGGCGGCACGTTCACCCGCCGCTTCGGCGATCGCACCACCCTGGAGGTCGTCGGCTTGCGCCAGACCCGCGACCAGGCGATCGACTCGGACTTCTCCAACGGCGTCACCAGCGACTTCGCCCTGCGCCGCGACTCCAGCGAGACCATCGGTCGGACGGTGCTGAAGCATCGCGCCGCCGGGCGCCTGTCGTTCGAGGCCGGCGGCGAATACGCCATCAACAAGCTGGACAGCGCCACGCGGCTGATCACCAACGGCCGGCCCGAGGTGCTGCCAGCCGCCGACGTCCAGGTGCAGGAGGACCGCGTCGAGCTGTTCGGCAAGGCTGTCTGGCGGCCCACCGACCAGTGGACCTTCGACGGCACACTGCGCTTTGAGAACTCGAAGATCTCGTCCGACGGCGACGTCGTGCTGGGCAAGACCCTGCGCTTCCTCAAGCCCCGGCTGGCGGTGACCTGGGCGCCGAGCGCCTCCACCCAGGTGCGGCTGCGCGGCGAGCGCCAGGTGGGCCAGCTCGACTTCGACGACTTCGTCGCCGATGCCAACTTCGCCGACTCCAGCGGCGTCTCGGCGGGCAACCCCGACCTCAACCCCGAGCAGGCCTGGGTGGCCGAGGCCGCTCTCGAGCAGCGCTTCTGGGGCGCCGGCTCGTTCAGCGTCACCTTCCGCCACTCCGAGCTCAGCGACGTCGTCGACCGCGGCCCGGTCTTCGCCCCGGACGGCAGCGCCTTCGACCGCCCCGAGAACATCGGCGACGGGACGAAGGACGAGCTGATCCTGCAGTACAGCGTGCCGCTGAGCCGCCTGGGCCTCTCGGGCGCGACGCTGCGCGGCGACCTCACCAAGCGCTGGTCCAGCGTCACCGACCCCACCACCCACCGCAAGCGCGAGATTTCCGACCTGCGGCCGGTGGAGTGGAACGCCACCTACACCCAGGACCTGCCGGCCTGGAAGATGAGTTACGGCGTCGACGCGTTCGGCGGCCGGCGCGAGACGGCCTACAGCTTTAACCGGGTGCGCACGACCAAGCTGAACACCTTCGTGCGGCCCTTCGCCGAATACCGGCCGCGGCCGGACATCAACATCCGCCTGGAACTGCCCAACGTGACGGCCCGCAACCTGCACCGCACCGTGGTCAGCTACTCCGGCCCGCGCAACGCGCCGGGCTCGGTCGCCTCGATGGAGGACCGCGAGTACCAGCCGGGCCGGATGGTCTACATCCGCATCCGCAAGACGCTCGGCGGGTGACGGGCGGAGCGCGAGGCTCCGCCCTCCAGACCTAGATCCGCGCGGCCTGCTGCTCGCCGTCCACCGACGGCGTGATCAGCTGCGCCTCGACCGGCGGCTGGTCGGCGCCGTGCGCCCAGCCCTTGATCAGGAAGCTCAGGCCCACGAACACCGCGCCGCAGGCCACGCCCGCCCAGCCCAGCTTGTTGAAGCCGTCCATGGACGTGGCGAAGGCCGCGGCCGGGTCCAGCACCTGGCCGCCGACCGTCTCGGTTCCCATGGCGCCGGCGATCAGGCCGCCGACGTACTGGGCGATGGACGAGGCCAGGAACCAGACCGCCATCATGAACGACACCACCTTGGCGACGCTCAGCTTGGTGATCTGCGACAGGCCCACCGGCGACAGGAACAGCTCGCCCGTCGTGTGCAGCATGTAGAGCAGGCCCAGCATGTAGAGCGGCATCTTGTATTCGACCGCCAGCCCCTGGGTCCAAACCACCACCAGGAAGCCCAGGCCCACCTGCAGCAGGCCCAGGCCGAAGGTCAGGGTCGGGTTCGGCATCCGCCGCCGCGCGCCGAGATAGGCCCACATCGCCGCGAAGATCGGGGCGAAGATCAGGATGAAGCCGGCGTTGAACGACTGGGTCTGGGCCGCGTCGATCGAGCCCAGGTCGACGTTGCGCGCCGCGAACAGGTTCAGCGACGTGCCCGCCTGTTCGAACAGCGTGAAGAACACCACCGAGCCGAACACCAGCACCAGGGCCAGCAGCATCCGCTCGCGCTCGATCTTGCTGCACTGGCCGACGAGGAACCAGCCGATGAACAGCAGGGCGGCGATGGTGGAGATCCCCAGCGCCCAGCCCACGAGCTGGTTCGACTGCACCAGGAACCACACCGGGATCACGCCCAGCAGGCCGCAGATGTAGATCAGCCATTCGCGGTTGATCGGGCCGGCCACCTTCTGCGCCAGCAGCGCCGGGTTCGGCGGCTCGGCCTTGCCCTCCAGGTGCTTCTTGCCCAGCACGAAGACGACGAAGCCCGCCGCCATGCCGACGCCGGCCAGGCCGAAGCCGGCCCACCAGCCGAAGTCCGTCCCCAGCCAGCCGCACAGCACCGAGGCCCAGAAGGCCCCGAGGTTGATGCCGTAGTAGTAGAGGGTGAAGCCGGAATCCCGGCGCGGGTCGCCCTGCGGGTACAGCTGGCCGACGATCGTCGAGATGTTCGGCTTCAGGAAGCCCACGCCCATGATGATCAGCGAGACGGCCAGGTAGAAGGCGTTCTTGCCGAACGGGTCGACCTGGTTCTTCAGCTCGTACGAGCCCTTGGGCAGCACCGCCGGCAGCGGGCCGCCGGGAGCCATGTTCTTGACCTCCAGGCCGCCCTCCGCCGTCGCGGCGAACTCGTGCGGCTGACCGGCGATCATCACGCGGACCTGGCGCTCTTCCATGCGCCCTTTGATGTCCACGTCGTAGCTCTGGCCGGCGTAGACCAGCGTCTGCTTCGCCGGCGTGCCTTCCACCGCCATCATGCCGTGACCCGCCACCAGCAGCAGGGCGCCGAACGCCACCGCCTTGCGGGTGCCGAGGTAGCGGTCGGCCAGCAGGCCGCCGATCAGCGGCAGCAGGTAGACCAGCGAGGTGTAGGAGCCGTACTGCGCGCCCGCCACGCTGTCGTCGAACAGCAGGTGCTGGGTCAGGTAGAAGATCAGGATGCCGCGCATCCCGTAGTACGAGAACCGTTCCCACATCTCGGCGAAGAACAGGATGATAAGCCCGCGCGGGTGGTTGCGCAGCAGCTGCATGAGGACCGGCAGGCCGGTGACGAGCGTCACCGCGATGCCGATGAGTAGGATTGGATTCATGTGGAGTTGGGTTCCGCTTTCCCGAAGCTCGCGTGCAGGCGAACGCCCCCGTTCCCGCTACGCGTATTCCTTTGGGCACAAAACCACTTAGGTCGGGCCAGCACAAGCAAGCCTGCGCCCGGATCGGCCCCTGGCGCGGCGAAAGGCGGCCCCCATATCCCAAGGCAGCCGGAATGCGCGCCGCGCGTTCAGGCCCTCTGGAGCGTGACAGCTTGAAGTGGAAGCCGGTTCAAGCGCCCGTCACGCTCCAAGCTCTTGAATTGGAGCCTTTCCGTTACGGAAAGGCTCCAGGAGGACGTCCGATGAAGATCCCCGGTCCCGACCATCCGATCACCGTCACCCCGGCCACGACGCGCTGGCGCGCCAAGTTCCAGGGCCATGTGATCGCCGACAGCGCCGACGCGCTGGTGCTGAAGGAGGCGACCTATCCGCCGGTCATCTACTTCCCGCGCGACGACGTCTCGATGGAGTACATGACGCGCACCGACCACAGCACGCACTGCCCCTACAAGGGCGACGCCAGCTACTACACGCTCCTGATGGACGGCCACTTCGCCGACAACGCGGTCTGGACCTACGAGACGCCGTTCCCGGCCATGGCGCTGATCGAGGGCCGGCTGGCCTTCTACCCCAACCACGTCGAGGTCTATGAGGTCGACGACGCGGCGGTGAACCCGCACCACGTCGACGCGCCGCAGGAGCCGCGCGCCGTCGACGCCGTGGTCCAGCACACCGATGCGGGCGACGGCACGACACAGCGCGAGCACTGGCCGGCCAACGACGGACCCCGGCCGCCGATCGAGGGCGGCGTGCGCTGAAACGATTTCCGCTCATCCCGGCCAATGCCGGGACCCAGATCCAATGGCTGGGAATCTGACGGGACAGCATCCGAGCGCCTGCAGCCCGCCCTCGGAGTCTTCCCATCTGGGTCCCGGCATTCGCCGGGATGAGCGGTTGGATTATCGCGAGAACGCCGGCGCGGACCTAGCCTGGGCCAGTTCGCCGCCGGTGTAGATCAGGTCGTCGGTCACCTCGCGGACGCACCAGTCCGGGATGTCCACCGCCATGGCGGCCATGCGGTTGGTGGCCTCGCACTCGGCGGTCACCAGCCCCTCGTGCGCCCCCTCGAACACGTCGACCACGAACGCGCCCACCTTGTAGCGCCGCTTCGAGATCCGCTCGCCCGGCAAGTTCGCCATCACGGCGTACTCGTCGGCGTTCAGGTACAGGTTGGTCATCGGCCCGATCAGTGGATTGTCGGGCGCGTACTTCTTGGCCAGCTTGAACTCCTGCTCGCCATTGGCCAGGTGCGTGATCCGGCGCAGGCGCAGCCGCCCGCCCTCGATGTAGAGGTCCTCGATCCGCCGCACGCCCGACTCGTCCAGCCTGGGCATGTTGGCGGGGTCCACGAGGAACCGCCGCTCGGCCACCCAGTGGGCGTACTTCGGCAGCTTGACTGGCATCCTATCCCTCGCGAGGTCCCGTCCACTCCGGCCGCGCGCCGTCTTCGTGCACGCTCATCGTCAGCCCGTCGGCGAGCCGGTACGGATAGGCGGCCACATTGAAGTCTTCGAGACAACCCACATTCACGCCATAGCAGTCGGGCGCGGCCCGCTTCCTGTGGAAGGGATAGATCCCGCAGGTGCGGCAGAACCAGTGCTGCGCCGCGCCGGTGTTCCAGCGGTAGAGCGTCAGGTTCTCCTGGCCCGCTTCGATCGTCAGCCCGCTCTCATGCACCTTCGCCATCAGCGCGCCCTTGCGCCGGCACAGCGAGCAGTCGCACCGCGTCAGCTCCTCGATCTCGGCCTCGACGCGAAGGCGGACGGCGCCGCAATGACAGGATCCCGACCAGATAGGCATGCCACGTCTTCGACCACCGACGACGCGGCCGGCAAGAGCCACAACGGCCTCTCTGGCCTTCCAGCCGCGATGGCGCGCAAGCGCCGAAAGATTCAAACCGCGGAAGACGCAGAAAGACGCGGAAGGCTCAGCAGGCGCGACCCTTTCCGCGTCCTTCTGCGTCTTCCGCGATTCAAAGGGACTACGCCTGCGGCGCTCGCCCTAGTACGCGAAGTCCTCGAACACCCGGCCCACGTCGCCGTTCCAGCGGGTCTCGTACAGCTCCACCAGCCGCTCGGCCGGCGTCACGCCCGTCTCGGCGATGTGCTCCAGCTCGGCAAGGTAGCCAGTCTCGTCGACCATGCCGGCCGACAGGCGGTTGCGGTTCTTCAGCCCCTGGCGGGCGATGGCCAGCAGGTCCTTGGCCACGTCCTGCACCTTGCGGCCGGCGATCTCGGCCTGCAGGCCGCGCCGCGCCACATCGGCGCGCAGCTTCTCGTGGTCCTCGATCTTCCAGTGCTTGCAGAGGTCCCAGGCCGCGGCCAGCGCCGCGTCGTCGTACAGCACGCCCATCCACAGCGCCGGCAGGGCGCAGAGGCGGCTCCACGGCCCGGAGTCGGCGCCGCGCATCTCCAGGTACTTCTTGAGCCGCACCTCGGGGAAGATCGTGGTGGTGTGGTCGGCCCAGTCCTTCAGCGTCGGGCGCTCGCCCGGCAGTTCGGCGAGCTTGCCGTCCATGAAGTCCACGAACGAGCGGCCGGCCAGGTCGATGTACTTGCCGTCGCGCTTGGCGAAGTACATCGGCACGTTCAGCGCATAGCGGGCATAGGTCTCGAAGCCGAAGCCGTCCTGGAACACGAAGTCCAGCATGCCGGTGCGGTCGGCGTCGGTGTCGGTCCAGACGTTGGCGCGCGACGAGACGAAGCCAGACGGCTTGCCCTCGATGAACGGCGAATTGGCGAACAGCGCGGTGGCGATCGGCTGCAGGGCCAGCGAGGTGCGGAACTTCGCCACCATGTCGGCCTCGGACGCGAAGTCGAGGTTCGCCTGCACCGTGCAGGTGCGGAACATCATGTCGAGGCCCAGCTTGCCGACCTTCGGCATGTACTCGCGCATGATCTTGTAGCGGCCCTTGGGCATCACCGGCACGTCGGCGCGGGTCCACACGGGCGTGAAGCCCAGGCCGAGGAAGCCCAGGCCCAGTTCGTCGGCGACCTGCTTCACCTCACTCAGGTGCTGGCCGGTCTCCTCGCAGATGTCGTGGACGGTCTCCAGCGGCGCGCCCGACAGCTCGAACTGGCCGCCCGGCTCCAGGCTGACGTTGGCCATCCCGCGTTCCAGCGCGATGACGTTCTCGCCCTCGTACACCGGCGTCCAGCCGAAGCGGGTCAGGCCATCCAGCAGCGCCTTGATGCCTCGGGGCTCATAAGGAACCGGCGCGTGGTCCGCGAGCCGGAAGACGAACTTCTCGTGCTCGGCGCCACATCGCCATTCGCTGGCCGGCTTGGCTCCATCGGCCATCCAGCGGACCAGGTCTTCGAACGCGAGCGGACGGTCGTCGCAAACGACGTCGGCCATGAAAATCCTCCCCGGCCTCAACGCCGTTCGCGGGGAGCGGGTCCCGCGACTTCGCGTCTTTACGCCGTTCGGATAGGTGGGCGCAAATCCGCTAAGCTCAAGGGCGACTTAGCTTTACTGTAGGCGGAACACGTGTCCGGAGGCGCCATGACCACCGCGAACGTCCGGCAGGCCGTCCCCTTTTTCCGCGTCGCCGATATGGCCCGCTCGCGCGCTTTCTACGAGAGCGGCCTGGGCTTCGAGATGGGCGACCACTGGATCGACGCGGGCGTCCTGCGCTGGTGCTGGCTGAACCTGGGCGGCGCGGCGATCATGCTCCAGCAGTTCCGCACCGAGGGTCACGACGCCTGGACGCCCGGAGGCAAGCTCGGGGAAGGCGTCTCCATCTGCTTCATGTGCGAGGACGCACTGGCCGTCTGGCGTTTGGCCCGCGCCAAGGGCCTGGAACCCCGCCGCCCCTTCGTCGGGAACGGCCTCTGGGTCGTCTCCTTCACCGACCCCGACGGCTACGCCCTCGACTTCGAAAGCCCCACCGACGTGGCCGAAGAAACCGAGTACGAAGGCGACTGACCGGCGCCGCCAACCCATCCCCCTCTTGCTCGCCATGGCCGGGGCTTGTCCCGGCCATCCATAAGCGCGGGCTGCCGGAGGGCGCGCGCCGCGGGCGCCGCCGCGAACCCGGATGGATCGGTGTTTATGGGTCCCCGGGACAAGCCCGGGGATGACGAGCTGAAAGGGAGCGGGGCCTGCCTCGCCGAAGGCTACCGCCAGTCGCCCACAGCCGCCTGCCAGAGGGTCAGGGCGCTGATGGCGGCGGTGTCGGCGCGCAGGATCCTCGGTCCCAGGGTGGCGGCCACCGCATAGGGCAGCGCCCGCAGCCCCTCGCGTTCCTTGGCCGAGAAGCCGCCCTCGGGCCCGATCAGCACCGCCCAGGGCCCGCCGGCCTTCACCGCGCCCAGCACCGGCGCCGCGTCGCCCGCCTCGTCGCAGAACAGGAGCTGGCGCGAGACGTCCCAGGTCGCCAGCAGCTTCTCCAGCTTCACCGGCTCCAGCACCTGCGGCACATCCAGTCGCCCGGTCTGTTCCGAGGCCTCGACGGCGATGGCCTGCAGCCGGTCCACCCGCGTGTGGTCGGCGTTGGTCCGCTCGGTGATCACCGGCCGTACGCGCCGCGCGCCCAGCTCAGCCGCCTTCTCGACGATGGTCTCCAGCCGCGCCCGCTTCACCAGCGCGATGACCAGGTCCAGGTCCGGCCCGTTCTCCTGCGCCCGCGTGCGGGCCTCGGCCTCCAGCATCACGGCCCGTTTGCCGACCTTGGCGATCCGCGCACGCCACTCGCCGTCGCGGCCGTTGAACACCGCCACCTCGTCGCCCACCGCCTGGCGCATCACCGCCGACAGGTAGCGGCTCTGCGCCTCGTCCAGCTCCAGGCCGGCGCCGGCGGAAAGGTCGTGCGGGACGAAGAGGCGGATCATGCAGACTCCCTACCCGTCCACCCTCACGTCGTCATCCCACGGCCGCGCAGCGGACCGGGGGACCCAAGCTGAATCCAGCGCCGTCCCGGCCGCCGCTTGGGTCCCCCGGACCGACCTTCGGCCGGCCGTGGGATGACGAACCGGAGAGTCGGGCGTTAGATGCCGCATGCCCAAGTCCAACGACGACGACAAAGACCTCGAGGCCCTGCAGGTCGCCCTGGTCCGCTTCCAGCAGCGCGCCATCGAGAGCGGCGAGCGCGACCTGGTGATCTTCGAGGGCCGCGACACCGCCGGCAAGGACGGCGCGATCAAGCGGATCACTGAGCACCTCTCGATCCGCAACACCCGCGTGGTGGCCCTGCCCAAGCCCAACGAACGCGAACGCAGCGAGTGGTACTTCCAGCGCTACGTCGAGCACCTGCCGGCCAAGGGCGAGCTCGTGATCTTCAACCGCTCCTGGTACAACCGCGCCGGCGTCGAGCGGGTGATGGATTTCGCCACCCCCGAGGAGCAGGAGGTCTTCCTGCGCGACGTCAACGTCTTCGAACGCATGCTGGTCGGCAGCGGCGTGCAGATCGTGAAGCTCTGGCTCGACATCTCTCGCAAGGAACAGGCCGAGCGCCTCGAGGCCCGCCGCACCGATCCCCTGAAGGCCCTGAAGGTCAGCCCGCTGGACGCCGTCGCCCAGGAGAAGTGGGACGCCTATTCCAAAGCCCGCGACGAGATGCTGGTCCGCACGCACTGCGCCGAGGCGCCCTGGACCATCGTCCACACCGACAAGAAGACAGAGGCGCGCGCCAACATCATGCGCTTCCTCCTCAAGGAGCTGGCGCCCAAGGATGTCCGCAAGGGCGTGCCCGACCCGGATCCCGACGTGGTCTTCCGGTTCGAACCATCGGCCCTCACGGACGGACGGCTGGAGCACTAGCCCAATGGAGCTGGTGTTCCTCCACGGCCCGGCCGCTGCCGGGAAGCTGACGGTCGCGCGCCTGCTGGCGGCGCGGACCGGCCATCCGCTCTTCCACAACCACCTCGTCGTCGACGCGGTCGGCGCGGTCTTCCCGTTCGGCTCGCCCGAATTCCGCCGCCTGCGCGAGGCCTTCTGGCTGCAGACCTTCGAGGCCGCCGCCCGCGAGGGCCGCTCGCTGATCTTCACCTTCGCGCCCGAGGCCACGGTCTCGCATGACTTCCCCGCCGCCGCGGTCCGCGCGGTCGAGGCCGCCGGCGGCCGCGTGCGGTTCTTCGCGCTGGCCTGCCCCGACGGCGAACAGGACCGCCGCATCGAGGCCGCCTCCCGCGAGGCCTTCGGGAAGCTGCGCTCGCTGGAGCTGCTGCGGACGCTCCGCGGCCAGGGCGCCTTCGACTATCCCGACCTGCCCGCCGAGCTCGTGCTGGACACGTCCCAGATGCCTCCCGAAACCGCCGCATCGCGCATCGCGGACCGCCTCGCCGCCCCCTGCGACGACGCGCCACAAGCTTAACAAGAAGTTTCCCACTGCGTTCTCACGCATGCCGAGTGGAGGCCTCCGCCGTTAACCATAGATTCACCAAGCTTGTTCGTCGTTCGTTCCATCGCTAGCCTTCCGCGAGCGACTCGAAGGACCCCATGACCCGAGACACCCTGACAGCCGGCGAGGCCCGCCGGATCGCGCTGGCCGCCCAGGGTTTCGGCGGCGACCGCGAGGCGCCCGTCGGCAAGCGCCAGCTGGTCAAGCTGATCGAGCGCCTGGGCGTGGTGCAGATCGACTCCGTCAACGTGGTCTCGCGCACCCACTACCTGCCCGCGTTCTCGCGCCTGGGCGCCTATCCGCGCGACCTCCTGGAAGAGGTGGCTTGGGCGAAGAAGCGGCCGCTCTTCGAGTACTGGGCGCACGAGGCCTCGCTGCTGCCGCTCGCCACCCAGCCGCTGCTGCGCTGGCGGATGGAGGACGCCCTGAACGGCGTCGGCACCTGGAAGGGCATCGCCAAGTTCCTGCGCGAGCGGCGCGACTTCATCGACCGCGTGCTGGACGAGATCGGAACGCGCGGCCCCCTCTCCGCCTCCGAACTGGAGATGGGCCACAAGGGCGAGGGCGGCTGGTGGGGCTGGAGCGAGGCCAAGCGCGCCGTCGAATGCCTGTTCTGGGCCGGCGAGCTCACCACCGCCACCCGCCGGGGCACGTTCGAACGCGTCTACGGCCTGCCGGAAAAGGTGCTGCCCAGGGCGATCCAGGACATCCCCACCCCGCCTCGCGCGGACGCCCAGCGCGAGCTCTACCGCATCGCCGCCCGCGCCATGGGCGTCGCCACCGCCCGCGACCTGCGCGACTACTTCCGCATGCCGGTGGAGGGCGCCAAGGAGCGCCTAGCCGAACTGGTCGAGGCCGGCGAGCTCCTGCCCGTCAGCGTGAAGGGCTGGCGCGAACAGGCCTACCTCGACCCCGCCGCGCGCCGGCCGCGCCGCATCGAGCACGACGCCCTGCTCTCCCCCTTCGACAACCTGATCTGGTTCCGCGACCGCGCCGAGCGGATGTTCGGCGTGAAGGTCCGCCTCGAGATCTACGTCCCCGCCGAGAAGCGCCAGCACGGCTACTACGTCCTGCCCTTCCTCGAAGGCGACGCCCTCACCGCCCGCGTCGACCTCAAGGCCGACCGCAAGGCGGGCGTCCTCATCGCCCAGTCGGCCCACGCCGAACCCTGGGCCAGCGAGGACACGCCCGTGAAGCTCGCCGCCGAGCTGAAGCGCATGGCCGGCTGGCTGGGGCTTGAGAGCGTGCGGGTGGAGAAGCGGGGGGATCTGGCCGGAGCGTTGGGGGCGGCCCTCCTCTAGCTCGTCATCCCACGGGCGTGCGAAGCACGAACCGGGGGACCCAAGCCGACTCGACGCGCGCCGGGATTCCGCTTGGGTCCCCCGGCTCAGCCTTCGGCTGACCGTGGGATGACGAGTAGGAGATCAGTCCTCGTCCTCATCCTCGTCGTCGGGCACGTCGACCACCAGCGCCGGCTCGCCGCGGTGCATCAGCTCGCCGTTCGGGCCCTTGTTGCCCAGCCAGTCGTCCATGATCCCGGCCGGCACGGTATGCGGCGCTTCCGGACGTTTCTCGGCCATGGCGGTCTCCTCTTCGCGGAGAGAATGACGGTCAAAAGCAGAGGTTCCGAAGCCCCAGTTCCTCCCCTGCAAAGCGGGGGAGGGGAACCACGAAGTGGTGGAGGGGGCGCTGACGCTGCAGGGCGGCTGAAACGCCGGCGCACGGCCCCAGCGCCCCCTCGGTCAGCTTCGCTGCCACCTCCCCCACGGACTGCCGTCCATGAGGGAGGAACAGCGGCCTCTAAACCGCCCCTTCCGTCACCGCGTTGAGCCGGGCATACGCCCCGCCCTTCTTCACGAGGTCGGCATGCCTGCCTTCCTCGACGATCCGGCCCTGGTCGAACACCAGGATCCGGTCGGCGCCGCGGATGGTCGACAGGCGGTGGGCGATGACGATGGTGGTGCGGCCCACCATCAGCTCCTCCATCGCCGCCTGCACCTGGCGCTCGGTCTCCACGTCCAGCGAGCTGGTCGCCTCGTCCAGCACCAGGATCGGCGCGTCGGCCAGGAAGGCCCGGGCGATGGCCACCCGCTGCCGTTCGCCGCCGGACAGCTTCACGCCGCGCTCGCCGACCAGGGTGTCGTAGCCCTTGGGCAGCCGGCGGATGAAGTCGTCGGCCCGCGCCCGCTTGGCCGCCAGGGCGATCTCGTCCGCCGTGGCTTCCGGCCGGGCGTACGAGATGTTCTCGGCGATCGTGCGGTGGAACAGCGCCGGGTCCTGCGGCACCACGGCGATGGCGCGCCGCAGCGACCCCTGGGTCACCTTCGCGATGTCCTGGCCGTCGATCAGGATGCGGCCGCCGTCCACGTCGTACAGCCGCTGGAGCAGCTTCACGAACGTCGACTTGCCGGACCCCGTCGGCCCGACCAGCGCAATCCGCTCGCCGGGCGCGATGATCAGGGTGAAGTCGCGGTACAGCGGCTCCTCCGCCGACTTGTAGCGGAAGGTCACCCGGTCGAAGGCGATCTCACCCAACTCGCCGCGGAAGCCCACGGCCTCGCGCGCGTCGGCCACCTGGGCGTCGGTGATCGCGAAGCCGGCCACGTCCTCGGCGTCGTCCAGGCCCTTCTGCATCATGCGGATGTTCTCGCCGATGTTGCGCAGGTAGCCGCTCATCAGCATGAACGACGTCACCGCGAAGGCCACGTCGCCCGCGCTCGCCTCGCCGCGCGCCCACAGCCGGATCAGTAGGCCCGACAGGCCCGCCTGCAGGCCGACCAGGATCAGGTTCTGCACCAGCCAGACGTCGATGAACCGCGTCCAGGTCTTCAGCGTCGCCTTGCGCCACATGGCGGTGATCCCGCCGATGCGCTGCTCCTCCCGCGGCTCGGCGCCGAAGGCCTTCACCGTGGGGTTGGACGAGATGGAGTCGGCCAGCGCCCCGCCGATCCGCGTGTCCAGCGCCACCGACGTCAGGTTGGCGGGCCGCACATACTTCACGGTCAGGATCAGGTTCGAGGCGATGTAGATGACCACCACCGCCATGGAGAAGATCCCCACGGTCGGCCAGCGCGCCACCATCGTCGCCGACAGGCCCAAGAGCACCACGATCGCTGGGCCCAGCCACAGGACCACGGCGTCCGACACCATGTCGTAGCCCCACATGGCGCGCGACAGCTTGCGCACCGTCGAGCCCGCGAAGTGGTCGGCGTGCCAGTCGGCCGAGAAGGCCTGGACGCGCCGGAAGCCCTCGTCCGTCATCTCCTTCATGTTGCCGGCGGCCATCGGGTTCCAGAACCGGAAGGCCAGGTTCCGGACCAGCGAGAAGGCCAGGTAGACGCCCACGAAGATCGCCCAGGCGGTCCAGGCGGCCGGGGGCTCGCGGGGCGTCGCCGCCACCGCGTCCACCAGCCGGCCCGCCGCCCACGGCAGCATCAGGTCGAAGGCGATCGCCGCCAGCATCAGCGTCACCGCGGTCCAGAACAGCGCCGGCCGGCGCATCCAGAACCCGCCGATGAAGCGCAGCACCTGGGCGTTCGAAAGGACCCTCTTGGTCTTGGTCTCTTCGTCGTCCTCGTAATGGTCGGTCATGACTCGAGTCTCGAAACGGGCGCCGGGACCGGGACTCCAGGCATGGAGCGCGCGCAGGTCCGGCGCGGATAAAGGAATGGATTCAGCGGGGCTTCGGAGCGGAAGCGGCTGGTGGGCCACGGGCGCGCGGGATCGCTTCGCGTCGGCGCGAGCCAAGACGGGAAGCGGTCGGCTTGAGTTAGCGGTGCGGCGACGGCCCGAAGCGTTTGGGGAAAGCGTGCATCACGACAGCTGTCATTCTGGCGCCTCCCTCAAAGTGCCTCGAAGGCCTGGAAACTAGGCGTGGGCGTATCGCCGGTCAAGGAACGCGCGCGCCGAGTCAGACGCCTGTCGCGCCCCAGCGGCATTTCGGCAACACCGCCAGTTCTGGTAAGCCCGACGCGATGAGCCAGACCGCGCCCCTGCCCGACGCCGCGCCCACCAACTGGGTGGACCGGTACGCGCCCGTGGGCCTGCGGCCCTGGCTCAAGCTGGGGCGGTTCGACCGGCCGGCGGGGATCTGGATGCTGATGCTGCCCGGGTGGCAGGGCATCGCCCTTGCCGGTGCGGTCCAGGGCCGCTGGCCCGACCCGTGGCTGCTGCTGCTGTTCTTCCTGGGCGCGGCGCTGATGCGCTCGGCCGGCTGCGCCTACAACGACATCGTCGACCGCGACATCGACGCCAAGGTCGCCCGCACCGCACTCCGCCCCATCCCGGCCGGCCAGATCAGCGTGAGACAGGCCTGGGCCTATGTGGTCGGCTGCAGCCTGGTCTCGCTGCTGATCCTGATCTCGCTGCCGCCGCTCTGCTGGCTGCTGGGCGTGCTGTCGCTCGGCCTGGTGGCCGCCTACCCGTTCATGAAGCGGATCACCTGGTGGCCGCAGGCCTGGCTGGGGCTGACCTTCAACTGGGGCGCGCTCCTGGGTTACGTCGCCGCGGCCGACGACCTCTCTGCCCCCGCCGCCCTGCTCTACGCCTCGGGCATCGCCTGGACGCTCGGCTACGACACCATCTACGCGATCCAGGACCTGGAGGACGATGCGCTCGCCGGGGTGAAGTCCTCGGCCCGGCGGCTGGGCGACAAGGCGCCCCGGGCCGTCGGCGCGTTTTACCTGGCGACCATCGCACTCGCCTTCGCGGCCGGGACGCTGGCCCACCTGGGGATCGCGTTCTCGCTCGGCCTCCTGGCCTATGCCATCCACCTGGGCCTGCAGGCCCGCCAGGTCCGCGTCGACGACCCGGTCCTGGCGCTCAGGCTCTTCCGCTCCAACGCCGGCGCCGGCCTGATCCTCTTCGCCGCCCTGGCCGTCGGCGCGCTCTAGCCATCAGCCCCGGCTCCTTCTTCCCCTGCGGGAGAAGGGACGCGCGCTGGAATGGCTTCAGCCCTTCTTCGCCTTCTGGGCCGCCCATTTCGGCAGGGCGTGTCGCTTCGGTTTCTTCGCCCCGAACAGGGCCGCCAGCGGGCCCGCCGGCGCGCTCTTCTTGCCGGTCAGCGCTTCGATCATCGTCATACTTCCACCACTCGAAATCTTCGCCCGACAGGCTGCGCCCCGACTGTGGCGAGCCCGTTACCGAGGGGTGCGACACACGCGCCATCCGCGAGTGACAAAAGCGCGCAGGTTGCATCCGACAACCGCCGTTCGTCGTGCGCTTTGACTCCCATTCTTGTATGTCATACAACTATCGGCATGGCGGACATCCGATCCCTGGCGTCCCTGCGCGCAGAGCGCGAAGAGGGGGCCCGCGCCACCCGGGAACCGGGCAAGCGCATGCGCTCGCGCCTGCTGGACGCCGCCGTCGAGCTCTTCAAGGACAAGGGCCAGGCCGGGGTCGCCGTGGCCGAGATCGCCGCGGCCGCCGGCGCCTATCCCAGCCAGGTCACCTACTACTTCCGCACCAAGGAGGCCCTGTTCGTCGAGGCCGCCTGCCGCGAGGTGCTCTATGTCGCCCGCCAGGCCGAGCAGGCCGCCGCCGGCGCCCGCTCGGGCTCGGACTACAACCGCCGGCTGGTCGAGACCGTGATCGGCTCGCCGGGCCTGGCCCTCTTCGTCGAGGCGCTGTCGCTCACCCGCCGCCGCCAGGACCTCAGCCCGCTGATCGAGCGCACCTTCGAGCGCCTGCACGCCGAGGGCGACCGCGCCTACGCCGACACCCGCCACAAGCGCGGCTGGTCGCAGGCCGAGGACGCCGCCACCGTCGCCCGCCGCTTCTGGACCCTGGCGCTGGGCGTCACCCTGCGCGAGGGCGCGACCGAGACCGCGGTCGCCGAGGCCGTCGAGGAGATGGTCGCCCTGCTGCGACACGATACCCGCACCGCCACTGGAGACCGCTGATGGCCGCCGCCGCCCGTGTCGCCCCCAAGGACTACTTCAGCCCCGACGAGTGGGCGCCCCTCGCGAAGAAGTCGGCGTGGAAGGGCCCGGCCCTGGTCGCCCACGCGTGGATCGTCATCGGCCTGGCCGCCGCCATGGCCATGGCCTTCCCGATCACCATCCCGCTGGCGGTGATGATCATCGGCGCGCGCCAGCTGGGCCTCGCCATCCTGATGCATGACGCCGCCCACGGCGCCCTGCACCCCGACCTGAAGGTCAACGACTTCCTGGGCGACAAGCTCACCCCCGGCGGCCTGGTGACCTACCGCACCTACCACCTTGGCCACCACAAATACGCCCAGCAGGCCGAGGATCCGGACCTGGGCCTGTCGGCGCCCTTCCCGATCACGCGGCTGTCCCTGCGCCGCAAGATCGTCCGCGATCTGACCGGCCAGACCTATTACAAGCAGCGCTGGGCCGGCCTCGTGAAGCGCATCGCCGAGCGCAAGCCGGGCGAGCCCCTGCTGCCGATCCTCAAGGACGCCGTCGTCTCGCGGAAGCGCTTCCTGACCGGCATGGTCCTGACCATCGCCGTCACCGCGCCCTTCGGCTTCTGGTGGGCCTGGCCGGTGCTGTGGCTGCTGCCCCAGGCCACCTGGCTGCCGATGATCACCCGCCTGCGCAACATCGCCGAGCACGCCTGCGTGGCCAAGGACGAGCCCGACCCGCTGCGCCACGCGCGCACCACCCGGGCCAACTTCGTCGAACGCGCCCTGCTCGCGCCCTACTATGTGAACTATCACTGCGAGCATCACATGTTCATGCATGTGCCCTGCTACAACCTGCCCCGCACCCACCGCCTGCTGACCGCCAAGGGCGTCATGCCGGGCATGCTCACCGCGAAGAGCTATCTCGAGGTGCTGCGCCTCGCCTCGGGCAAGCCCGCCCGCGACGACACCCGCGGCCCCACCCCGGAAGCCCGCGGCGTGCAGCGGACGGCGATCCAGTAGGGGGGTCTAACCGGCCGGCATCAGGGCCAGGAAGTCCAGGGCGTCGCCGATCGGGATGAAGAAGTTCAGCGTCGAGCCCTGGCTGGGATCGATCCCGCTGGCCGTGATGCCAACCACCGCGCCCTTTTCGTCCAGCAGCGGGCCGCCGCTGTTGCCGAAGGTCACCGGCACGTCGCTCTGGATGAAGTTGAACCCGGCGATGATCCGCGTGGCCGACACGACGCCGCGGGTGACCGAGTTCTGCAGCGACGGTTCCAGCGGCGTGCCGATAGCGAAGACCGGCGCGCCGAGCGCGGGGATGGTCCGGTTGAGCGCGAGGGGCGTCCGGCCCCGGGGCTCGGTCTTGATCAGCGCCACGTCCCGACGCTTGTCGGTGCGCAGGACCTCGCCCGACGTTTCAAAGCCGTCCGACCAGCGCACCCGGACAGTCTTCGCGGCGCCGACGACGTGCTCGTTGGTGAGAATATAACCCTCGCCGCCGATCAGCACCCCGCTCCCGTGCCCGCCGCCCACGAAGACCGCGACCACCGAGCCGGAAGCTTGCGCCATCGACACCGCCCCGCCACGGCCGGGCGTGAAGACGATCTTCTGGCTCACGGCGCCAGCGGACGGCAGGGACGCGCCAGAGGGGTCCGGTGACGTCACGACCTGGCGGAATTGCGCGTTCGAGAGGAGGGCGCGGACGTTGGCGGCGAACGCCATCTGGCCCAGCGAACGGGCCTGCCCAGCCTTCCCGAGACCCTTGCCCTGAGCCATCTCCGAGGTCTCCACCGTCGCGACAACCTCGCGACGCAGGCTCGAATAGATCTGCCACTGGATCGTCAGCTTCAGCTTTCCCGACATCCCGATCGCGCTGTCGCAGTAGGAGCCGTCGGCGTCCTTCACCATCGCACCGACCTGAAGGTCGGTCGCGGTGTTCTGCGTGTCGGCAAACAGGTTGCCTGGGTCGGCGTCCGGCTGGAATCCCGTGAGCTTCAGCTCCTGACCGAAGACATCCTTCAGCGAGACCAGATCCGGAACGACCTCCTTCCAGGTAAGCGGCAGGGGCTGAACACAGAGCGTCCCCCACCACACAGTTCCGACCCGCTGATCGTCGCGGATCTGCGTTCCGGTCCGAGTCAGCGCGACGGGGCGCGCCACCGCGCCCGGCGGGAGCGGCGGGACGACCAGTTCGGCGGCCTTCGGGTCGACCTTCGGCTGAGCCAGCGCCGGCGCAGCCGCCGACCAGATCAACAACGCCGCAAGCAGTCCCCGCATGACACCCCCAAACAATCTGCGGTCGATACTGTGCGAGATTCGCGTCAACCGAAGCTTACGCCTCGCTCCACACCGCCAGCTCGTTGCCCGCGGGGTCGGCGAAGTGGAACCGGCGCCCGCCGGGGAAGCTGAAGATGGCCCGGGTGATGGTCCCGCCGGCGGCGCGGACCTTGGCTTCCATGGCCTCCAGGTCGTGGGCGTAGAGGATCACGAGGGGCTTCTCCACGGAGCCCTCTTCCCCGCCGCTGTGGAAGCCGCCGTCCAGGCCTTCGTTGAAGGCCGCGTAGTCCGGCCCGTAGTCCGTGAACGTCCAGCCGAAGGCCGCGCCGTAGAAGGCCTTCACCGCCCCCAGCTCGCCGCCGGGCAGCTCCACATAGTCGACCTTGCCGTCCTCGCGCATCGCAGCGCCTCCGCATTTGTTCACAATTTGTTCCAACCTAGGCCACACTCACGGCAGAGTCCAGACGCTCGTCTTCTTGACCTCCATGTCCTCCAGCTCGGTCGTCGTGGGCACCTGGTATTCGGCCAGCTTCACCAGCCCCGAGCGCGGGAAGTAGCTGCGGCCCGGATCGCCGATCAGCACCGCGGCGCCCGCCGTCCGCGCGGCGCCCAGCCAGGCCATCACCCGCTCGGCCAGCGGCTTCTCGTAGCATATGTCCCCCGCCAGGATGACCTGCGCCCAGGCCGGCGGCGGGCGATCCAGCAGATCGTCGCCCGTGAAGTCCACGGCCACGCCGTTGGCCGCCGTGTTCAGGTCCAGCGCCGCGCCGCAGAAGACGTCGATGTCGGCGGCCAGCACGCGGTCGGCGCCCGCCCGCATCGCCGCGATGGCGACCAGGCCCGACCCGGACGCGAAGTCCACGACAGCCTTGCCCGCCACGACGTCCGGCTTGTCCAGCAGGTAGCGGGCCAGCGCCTGGCCGCCCGCCCAGGCGAAGGCCCAGAACGGCGGCGGCAGGCCGATCTCGGCGAGCGCCTCCTCGGTCAGGCGCCAGATGGGCGTGACCTCGTCGGCGAGGTGGAGCTGGAGTTCGGGCGTGTGCGGCGGACGCTGCAGGCGGGTGTGTTCGAGGATGAAGGCGCGGCGGGCCTCCGGCGTGGCGTCGATCATCTGCGACTCCTCGCCGCATCCCCCGCGTTGAGCAACCGCCCACGACCACAATTTGCCCGCGATTAACACCTGGCCGTCAACGGTTGGCGCTCAGGAGAGCCGGAAGGCGGGCGGGTTTCATGGGCGCTATGAGCCGTGCGCAAGCACGGAACGCGGGCGGACTGGGCGGAGGCCTGGAGGCGCGCGTCGTGGCCGTCGCCCTGATCTCGACGATCACGGCCATGCTCGCGGCGTTCTCCGTCTACCAATACCGCAACTGGGCCGCCGACCGCGCCGACCTGGCCGCCGATTCGGTGCGCCTGGCCCAGGCCATCGGCGCCGTGGCGCACAAGGCCGCCTCGGCCGGAGACGCGGAGGCCACGGTCGCCGCCTCGCGCCTGCTGGACGGCAGCGAGCACGGCGTCGCCGCCGTCTACCACGACCTCGCCGGCCACCATGTATCGATGGGCAAGGCCGCGAAGCTGGCCGGCAAGCTGGATTTCAAGGGCGTGCGCGCCGTCGAGACCCGCTTCTGGGCGAGCGGCCTGGAGGTGCGGGTCCCGCACTATGTCGCCGGCCGCCAGGTGGGCGAGATCGTCCTCTGGGTCGACGACCACGAGATCATCGCCGAGCGGATCACCAACATCGGCATCGCGCTGGCCCTGTCGCTGCTGGCCACCGCCGCCGCGGGCCTGGTGGCGCGCAAGCTGGCCCGCCGGGCGCTGAAGCCGCTGTACGCGCTGAACGAAGGCATGGAGGCGGTCACCGCGTCGCGCGACTTCTCCGCCCGCCTGCCGATCGCGCGCGAGGATGAGGTGGGCCAGCTCACCCGCCGCTTCAACCGCCTGCTGGGCGCGCTGGACGACTACGACAGGAGCCTGCGCGGCGCCCTGACCGAGGTGACCGCCGCGCGCGACGCGGCCGAGCAGGCCAACGTCATGAAGTCCCAGTTCCTGGCCAACATGGGCCACGAGCTGCGCACCCCGCTGAACGGCGTGCTGGGCATGAGCCAGGCGCTGCTGCTGGACGACCTGACCGGCGAACAGCGCGAACGCGTCGAGGTGATCCAGAGCTCGGGCGCCGCCCTGCTGGCGGTGCTGAACGATGTGCTGGACCTGGCCGACCTGGAGCGCGGCCTGGTGCGGATCGAGGCCGCCCCGTTCGAGCTGGAGGCCGTGGCGCGCCAGGCCTGCGAGACGGCGGTCACCCTGGCCGAGTCCAAGGGCTTGAGCCTCGACATCGAGCTGGACCCGTCGGCCCTGGGCCCCTGGATCGGCGATGCCCGCCACCTGCGCCAGGTGCTCCACAACCTGGTCTCCAACGGTCTGAAGTTCACCGCGCTGGGCGGGGTCACCGTCCGCGCCGTGGGCGGCGTCTCGGGCCTGGTGATCACCGTGGCCGACACCGGCATCGGCATCGCGCCCGAAATGATGCCCCGCCTGTTCGAGAAGTTCGTACAGGGCGAGGCCGCTGCAACACGGCGCTATGGCGGCGCGGGCCTGGGCCTGTCGATCTGCCGCCAACTGGTCGAGCTGATGGGCGGCACCATCGCCGTCGAGAGCACGCCCGGCCAGGGCAGCGTCTTCACGCTCATGCTGCACCTGGAGCGCGGCCAGGCCGAGGCGGCCGGCACGGCGGGCGGCGTGCACGTGGCCGACCTGCGCGTGCTGGTGGCCGAGGACAACGAGACGAACCAGCGCGTGGTGCGCACGGTGCTGAACGCGCTGGGCGTCGATCCCACCGTGGTGCCGGACGGCCGCGCGGCGGTCGAGGCCTGGGGCCGCGGCGAGTGGGACCTGGTGCTGATGGACATCCAGATGCCGATCCGCGACGGCGTCTCGGCCACCCGCGACATCCGCCGCATCGAAGCCGAGCGCGGGCTGGCGCCGACCCGCATCGTCGCCCTGACCGCCAACGCCATGCCCGCCCAGGTGGACGAGTACGCCGCCGCCGGCATGGACGGCGTCGTGCCCAAGCCCATCATCATCGAGGACCTGCACGCCGCCCTCGTCGACGCCCGCACGGTCCGCGCGGCTTGAGCCACGGCATCCAGCTCCCTGGGCGCGTCAGCGCCCGAACATCAGACCACGGACCACACCGACCACACGGACGGGTCCGGCTGATCCTGAGCAGCGCGGCTCCACGTCCGTGTCGTCCGTGTCGTCCGTGGTCGAAAAGGACCGCGCCTGCGGCGCGCAGTGAGACCGACGATGGACCGCGAACCCTAGAACTTCGTCGCGTCGGGGTTGGTCGCGCCGCGCTGGCAGACGCCGGTGAAACTGCCGAACGTCACCGCGCCCGTGCGCCGGTCGACCTCCAGGGCCGAGCGGTCCAGGCGGTTCCACTTCATGCGGCCCTTGATGGCGAAACGGTCGACGGCTACGTCCGAGAGCTCGTACCAGCCGTCCTTGTCGTCCTTCGAGAACATCGGGACCGAGCCCTTGGGCGGCTTCACCCGCACCTTGCCGCCCTCGACGTGCAGCTCCAGCTGCGCCGGCGCGCGGCCCTCGCCGAAGTACATGCCGCCGGCATAGGTCGTGCGGCCCGAGCGGTGGTAGGGGTTCATCGCCATCAGCATGGCGTCCGAGCCGGTGCAGACCAGCCGCAGGGTCTCGCCGCCCCCCGCCGCGTCTTGCGCCTGGACCGCGCCGCCCGCCAGCAGGGCCGCCGAAAGCGCCGCCGCGCCGATGATCGCCGATGCCCGCACTGTCTGCTCCCCGAACTGCTTCGCGCGATCCTAACCGCGGCGCCCGAACGCGAGAAGGCGGTTCCGCCGCCGCCGGGCCTGCGGCAAAAGGGAAGCCTCGCCGCCCACGTTCGGAAGGACCCGCCATGACCCAAGACGCGAACCTCGGAGAGGGCGTCCTCGTCGCCGAGACCGGCCTCGGCCGCTACCAGGTGGCCGCCCGCACGGCCACCGGCTCCTTCCTGATCGACGAGCCGGTCTCGGTCGGCGGCCTGGGCTCGGGCCCCACGCCCTACGACCTGCTGAGCTCGGCCCTGGGCTCGTGCACCGCCATCACCCTGCGCCTCTACGCCGAGCGCAAGGGCTGGCCGCTGGAGCGCGTGCAGGTCAGCGTGCGCCACCAGCGCGCTTCGCTGAAGGCCCGGGACCGCTTCGACCGCACCATCCTCATCGAGGGCCCGCTGGACGAGGAGCAGCGCGCCCGCCTGATGCAGATCGCCGAGCAGTGCCCGGTCCACCGCACCTTCGAGCGCGGCTCTGACGTGGTCACCACCCTCAGCCTCGGCCCTGGCGCCGCGAACGTGCCGGGCGACGAGACCGAACACATGCGCGACATGGAGGAACTGAGCGCGGGGTGAGGCCGCCGGCCGTAAGCGCCTTCGACGCGACGAGGAGCTGATAAGCCTCGATGAGCGGTCGATCCCCTCGCCCCCGCGCGCGCATCTGCTACATCTCGCCGGCGTCACAGCCGGAGTCCCAGATGCGCCGCCGCAGCTTCCTCGCCGCCCTGCCCGCCGCCGCCCTCGCGGGCCCCGCCTTCGCCACCTCGCGCCAGGAAAACCCGAACCGCGACCGGCTCGACGTCCACGGCGGCGATCGGATCGACGGCGCCACCTGGGCCGGCCGCAGCACCGTCTGGGGGCTCCACGGCGCGGCCGCAACAGCCCATCCGCTGGCCACCCAGGCGGCCATCGACATTCTGAAGGCCGGCGGCTCGGCGGTTGACGCCGCCATCGCGGCCAACGCGGTGCTGGGCTACGGCGAGCCGATCTCGTGCGGCGTCGGCGGCGACTGCTTCGTCATGCTGTGGGATCCGAAGACGAAGAAGGTCGTGGGCCTGAACGGCTCGGGCCGCAGCCCGCGGGGCCTCAGCCTGGAGACCGTCCGCAGCCGCGCCACCGACAAGGGGATGATCCCCTCCTACGGCGCCATCTCGGTCAGCGTGCCGGGCGCTGTCGACGCCTGGTGGAGCCTCCACCAGCGCTACGGCAAGCTGAAGTGGAAGGACCTGTTCGCCCCCGCCATCGCCCACTGCGAGGACGGCGCCCCGGTGATCCAGAACACCGCTTTCTACGTCGAGGCGTCCAACCGCAACTTCTCGCGCAGCAAGGTGATCGAGGAGATCGACAACTTCAAAAAGGTCTGGGTCCAGGACGGCCGCACGCCCCGCGAGGGCGAGGTGTTCAAGAACCCCGGCCTCGGCCGCACCTACCGTCTGATAGCCCAGGGCGGCGGCCGCGCCTTCTACGAGGGCGAGATCGCCGACACGATCGAACGCTACTTCAAGCGCATCGGCGGCTGGATGACCAAGGCCGACCTCGCCGCCCATCACAGCGAGTGGGTCGAGCCGCGCAGCATCAACTACCGCGGCGTCGACGTCTGGGCCCTGCCGCCCAACAGCCAGGGGCTGGTCACGCTGCAGATGCTGAACATCCTGGACGAGTTCGACATCAAGGCCATGGGATTCCAGTCGGCCGCCGCCATCCACCACGAGGTCGAGGCCAAGCGCCTGGCCTTCGAGGACCGCGCCCGCTTCTACGCCGACCCCAGCTTCTACAAGCAGCCGGTCGAGTGGCTGCTCTCCAAGGAGTACGCGAAGGAACGCGCGAAGCTGATCCGCCCCGACGCCATCGCGCCCATGTACTACCCGGGCAAGGCGCCCAGCCACGGCGACACCACCTACTTCACCACCGCCGACAAGGACGGGATGATGGTCTCGATCATCCAGTCCAACTACCGCGGCATGGGCTCGGGCCTGATGCCCGACGGCCTGGGCTTCATGTTCCAGGACCGCGGCGAACTCTTCGCCCTCACCGACGGCCACCCCAACGTCTACGCCCCCGGCAAGCGGCCCTTCCAGACCATCATCCCGGGCTTCGCCACCCAGCGCGGCGAGGCGATGCTGAGCTTCGGCGTCATGGGCGGCGACATGCAGCCCCAGGGCCAGACCCAGATCGTCTCCAATATCGTCGATTTCGGCCTGGGCCTGCAGGAGGCCGGCGACAGCCCCCGCTGGCACCACGACGGGGGGATGGAGCCCACGGGCGAGGATCTTGGACAACCCGGCGTCCTCAACCTGGAGACCGGCGTGCCCGAGGCCACCAAGGCCGCCCTCGCGAAACTAGGCTGGGTCATGAAGCCGGCGCCCGGCGGCTACGGCGGCTACCAGGCCATCCAGCGCCACCCCGGCCGCTACGCCGCCGCCACCGAGATGCGCAAGGACGGCGTGGCGCTTGCCTACTGAGCCCACGTTCTTCGCCGCCCCGGCCGAATGGCGCGCCTGGCTGGAGGCCCACCACGCGACAGCCGCCGAACTCTCGGTCGGATTCTGGAAGCGGGAGACCGGCAAGCCGTCGATCACCTGGCCGCAGAGCGTGGACGAGGCCCTGTGCTTCGGCTGGATCGACGGGGTGCGGCACAGGATCGACGACGAGGCCTACCGGATCCGCTTCACGCCGAGAAAGACCGGCGGCATCTGGAGCCAAGTGAACATCAGCCGCTTCGCCGAGCTGAAGGCCGAGGGTCGCGTCTGGCCGGCGGGCCAGGCCGCCTACGACATCGGCAAGGACCGCACGAAGGTCTATCCCCACGAGCGTCCCCACGCCGCGTTCCGCCCCGACGAACAGGCCCGCTTCGAGGCCGGCGCGACGGCCTGGGCGAATTTCCAGGCCTTCCCGCCCAGCTACCGCAAGGTGGCCATCCACCGTGTCGTCTCGGCCAAGGGCGAGGCCACCCGGGCGAAGCGCCTCGACATCCTGATCGACGCGACGGCGAAGGGGCTTAGACTGAAGTCCGCGACCCAGGTGGACGATCGATGACCCAGGACGAAATGACCGCCATCGCGCTGAGCTTCCCCGGCGCCGAGGAAGGGACCAGCTACGGCCAGCCCTCGTTCAAGGTGAACGGCAAGTTCTTCACCCGCCTGCGCGCCGAGGATCAGAGCCTGGTGCTGCTGGAGGTGTCGTTCGACGAGCGCGAGATGCTGATGGAGGCCGAGCCCGAGACCTTCTTCTTCACCCCGCACTACAAGGACTACCCAAGCGTCCTGGCCCGCATGGCCAGCCTCGACCCCGGCTCGTTCCGCAACTTCCTGGCCCGCCGCTTCCGCAAGATCGCCAAGAAGAGCGTCGTGAAGGCCTGGGAAGCCCAGAAGCAGGGCTAGGGCACGCTCAGCCGGCGCCCCGCCACCAGGGCGCCGGCCGCGTCGAAGCCCTTGAGCTCGATCCGCGCGCCGCGCGCCAGCGCCAGGTTGGCGTGCGCCGCGCCGCTCGCGACGCTCAGGCTGGTGGCCGGCCGGCCGTTCACATAGACGTCGACGATGGCCAGGCCGGTGGCCTGGACGTCGAGCGCCGCGTTCGGCCCCGCCGCGGGCGGCGTCGCCGTCAGGCGGTAGGACGGCTTGGCCTTCAGCATGCCGCAGGCCGTGGCCAGCAGGTCCTTGTCGCCTTCCAGCACGTCGCGCCGCGTGGGCGCGTGCACCTTCGTCGGCCGCACGCCCAGGTCCTCGATCTCTGTGCCGGCCTCGGCGCCCACCCGCAGCGTGCGGCGGATCGCGACCCGCATCGACAGGCCGCCGTCCAGCGGCTTCAGCGCCGGCGGCACGCCGTTCCGCGGCAGGTAGTAGCGGATGGCGTCCATGTCCCAGACGTTGGCGCCGCCGGCGCCCATGTTTTCGTCGACGCCCAGGATCTCGCCCACGTCATGGTCCCGGAACCCCGCGGCGAACATGTCGGTGGTGCTGTAGCAGCGCGCGTCGGTGATCAGCACCACCGGCCCGTGATAGGTTTGGCCGACCAGGTTGCAGCTGTCCGGATCGGTGATCGGGAAGGCGCTGGAGAACGCCGAGCCCGTCGTCACCGCCCGCTCCATCGATGCCCCCCAGATCGCGAACTGCGAACCCTTGCGGCAGATCGAGGTGGTGAGCGGGCTGACGATGAACTGCGCCCGGGTGGGCTCGATGCGCCGGGGCGTGAACAGCTGCAGCAGCCGCTCGCCGGCCCAGATCAGGCCGCCGCCGTTGCCCTGGACGTCGATGACCAGCCCGTCCTGCGGCAGCAGCGCCACCAGTCGCTGGGCCTCGCGCACGAAGGCGTCGGCGTCCGGCACGTTGAACGTCCAGATGCGCAGGTAGCCGAACGTGCGGCCGCCGCTCTGGATCGTCTGCGCGCGGAACACCTCGGGCATGATCGACTGGGTGTCGCCGGCCGCGGCGATCGCGGCCGACGTGGTGTCCACCGCCGCGCTGGCGGCCACCGCCTCGTCGATGCGCTGACGCGTCTCCGACACGGCGGGGGCATAGAGCTTCGCGAACACGCGCCGTCGCATGTCGCCTTCGAGGTCCAGCCCGATCGCGGCCCGGTTCGCCACGGGCGTCGGCGCCTCGCTCTGCAGCCCGCCCTGCGGCAGTCCGGTGATGATCCAGTCGGTCCGGAACTCCTGCGGATTGCCCGCCGCGTCCTGGTAGCCGACCACCACCCACTCCTCGTCCGGCGGCAGCGACATGCCGAGGTACCGGAAGGTCAGGCCGTCGACCCCGCGCGCATGGCGCGCCGCCGGATTGCTGCCGGCGTGGTAGTCGCCCACCAGCTCCACCGCCCGCTTGATCGGCATGCCGTTCCAGTAGGTCAGCTCCACGCCGGGACGGAACGTCGGGTGGTTCAGGCTCGAGAGCACCTGGGTGACGACGTATTTCCGCTGGCCGCCCTCCACGCAGTAGCGGACGCGGAACGGCAGGTTGGCCACCGCCTGCTGGTACGAACCCGGCAGCATGTAGTTGGTGTGCAGGTCGCGCAGCGAGGTGAAGGTCTCGATCAGCTCCTTGTGGAACGCGGTCTCGTTCGGCAGGTCGTCGATCCGCCGGCGCAGCAGCCGCAGCCGCTGCAGCGGGTCGATGGCGTGCATGGCGCGCTTGAACGGCAGGTGGGCGTAGAAGTTCTCCAGCAGGCAGATCGCCTGGTCGACGATGTCGCGCTGGTCGTCCGCCGTCAGCTCGTCGAGGCCGTCCAGGAACTGGCGCAGGCTGCGGCCGTCGGCCAGCAGGGCGCGGGCGCTGTCGTGGGCCCCGGCCAGCATGTCGTCCAGACTCTGGCCGGCCAGGCGCGGTCGCCCGGGTCCCGTAGGGGCGCTGTCCAGGACGGACGAACCCTCGACGAAGGCCCGCAGGTTGGGACGGTTCGCCAGCTCGACGGGCGCGGCCGACGGCGGTGGCGCGGCCAGGTCCGCGGCCGCGGCTCCGGCCTCCATGGCGCGGTCCGCCGCGCCCCGGCGGAAGCTGCGCCAGATCAGCTCCGCGGCCACGTCGCTCAGGCCGTCGTCCACCTCGGCCGCGGCGGCCTGGTCGTAGGCCGCGACGTGGCGGCGCAGGATGTCGACCGTGGGGGTCACCGCCTTGCCCGCCTTCGGCGCGGCCAGCTCGGCGCCCGCCGCCACGGCCGTCGCCCCGGTCAGGTCGTAAGCCAGGGTCTTAGCGGCGTTGACGACGCCGGCGCCCAGGTCGTGGGCGCCGTTCCATACCGCCGGCGGGGTGATGTCGCTGACGATGGCCCGCAGGAACAGCTCCTGCACCGTCAGGTTCCGTGACTTGGCGATCTTGAGCAGCGCCGCCCGCCCGCCGTGATGGGCGACCCACAGGGCGGCCACTCCGGCCGTGTTCGAGGTCGCCAGCGTCGTGCCCTGCGAGGGCGCCACGGCCTGGAGGTTGCCGTTCGCCTTGCGCAGGCGCGCGCCCCAGACGTCCTCGCCGGGCGCGCTGACGGTGACCGCCGGGCCGCGCGCGCTCTTGGCCCACGGCTTCAACTCGTGCCCGACGGCGGCGACGGCGGCGCACAGGCGGTCCTGCGCATAGGCCGCCGGGAAGACCACGAACGGGTAGCAGTTGCCCGCCGCGCACACGACGACCAGGCCGGCGTCCACCGCCTTGCGCAGCGCCGCCTCCACCGAGGCGACCCGCGAAGGACCGCCCAGGCACATGACGATCACGTCGCACCCGCTCGCGATCGCGTGGAGGATCGCCGCGGGGATGCGGGACTGGTTGAGGTCCACCACCGAGCGGATCGACCGGATCGGCACAAGCTTGCTCGCGGGCGCCACGCCGGTCACCGAGCCGGGGCCGGTCGTGCCCTGGTTGCTTCCGAGGCCGCCGCGGCTCGCAATGACACTGGAGACCAGCGTGCCATGGCCCGGGTTCGCCAGCAGGACATTGGATGAGAACCGGTCGTCCGGGTCGGTGTTGTGCTCGACCAGGTTCGCGCCCAGCTCACGCAGGTAGACGCCATCGACCTCGGCGTGGTTGGACGAGCCGGTGTCGATCAGCGCCACCTTGACGCCCTCGCCCTGCTTGCGGCCGGTCGGCGCGGCGTCCCAGGCCTGCTGCACCGCCAGCACCGCCTGCGACCAGGCCTTGGGGTATTTGGTGTCCGGCGTCGAGCACAGCCCGCCCAGCAGCGCCGCGCCTTCGACGCCCAGCATCTGCGCGCCGTAGAGGGAGTCCCGCGGGGCGAGGTTCGCCTCCTTCGCCTTGAGCTCGGCCCGCAGCGCCCGCGCCAGCGCGAAGCCCGCCGGCTCGCGCCCGTCGATCGACAGGTCGGGGAAGGTGATGAAGAAGAACCGGTCGCGCGCCGGATCGAAGACCGGCTCCACCTTGAACGTCGCGCCGGGCAGGGCCGCCGCCAGCGCCGCCTGCACGTCGGCGAGGTCGCGCGCCGCGCCGAACACCAGCTCGATGACCACCGCGCCGTCCGGCCCGGGCTCGGGCCCGCCCGCGAACATGGCATAGGCCTGGGTGGAATCGCTCATCGCCGCCCCCGTCGATCGGAGCGTCCCGGCCATGTTTCAGGGCAGCACGCCCCCCCACCCGAGACGCCTTCTCAACCGTTGCACGCAGCCTATGCGTTCACAAGCGGAAAGGGTGCTAGAACTCGTCCTCGATGGCGGCGCGGAAGTTCTCGAACACCTCGCGCGCGTTCTGGTCGGGCTCGACCAGCGACAGCGACTCGGCCTTCGCCGCAGCGCCCGCCGTCAGCCGCCCGACCACCGCGCCGTTCTGCACCAGCAGCAGCTCCTCGCCGTCGCCCAGGCCCGTCAGCAGGGCGGCGATCTTCGGCGGCAGGTCGTCGAGGTCCAGGCGAGCCATGGGGCGATCCTAGACCGGTTCGGCGCGCGCAGGTAAACCGCCGCCATGGCATACCGATCGCTCCGCGAATTCCTGGCCAAGCTGGAGGCCGCGGGCGAGCTGGTCCGCGTCACCGAGCCCGTCTCTTCGGTCCTGGAGATGACCGAGATCCAGCGCCGGCTGCTGGCGACCGGCGGCCCCGCCGTCCTCTTCGAGAACGTCGTCCGCGCCGATGGCGAACGCTCGTCGATGCCGTGCCTGGTCAACCTGTTCGGCACGGTGAAGCGGGTCGCCATGGGCGTCACCCTGGATGGCGTCGAGCGCACCACCGCCGGCGAACTGCGCAGCGTGGGCGAACTGCTGGCCTTCCTGCGCCAGCCCGAGCCGCCGCGCGGCCTCAAGGACGCGTGGGACATGCTGCCCCTGGCCAAGACCGTCATGGGCATGCGACCCCAGGCGCGGAAGTCCGGCCCGGTGCAGGAGGTGGTCCTCAAGGGCGACCAGATCGACCTCACCAAGCTGCCGATCCAGACCTGCTGGCCTGGCGAGCCCGCCCCGCTGATCACCTGGCCGCTCGTGGTCACCAAGGGCCCGTCCGGCTCCAGAGAGGACGACTACAACCTCGGCATCTACCGCATGCAGGTGCTGGGCAAGGACCGCACGATCATGCGCTGGCTGGCCCACCGCGGCGGCGCCCAGCACCACCGCCGCTGGAAGGCCGAGGGCAAGCGCGAGCCGTTGCCGGCCTGCGCCGTCATCGGCGCCGACCCCGGCACGATCCTGGCCGCCGTGACCCCGGTGCCCGACACCCTGTCCGAGTACCAGTTCGCCGGCCTGCTGCGCGGCGCCAAGCTGGACCTCGTCCCCGCCAAGACCGTGCCCCTGATGGTCCCGGCCCACGCCGAGATCGTGCTGGAGGGCCACGTCCTGCTCGACGAGTACGCCGACGAGGGCCCCTACGGCGACCACACCGGCTACTACAATTCCGTCGAGCGCTTCCCGGTCTTCCAGGTGACCGCCGTCACCATGCGCAAAGACCCGATCTACCTCACCACCTTCACGGGCCGCCCGCCGGACGAGCCCAGCGTGCTGGGCGAGGCGCTGAACGAGGTCTTCATCCCGCTCCTGCAGCAGCAGTTCCCCGAGATCGTCGACTTCTGGCTGCCGCCCGAGGGCTGCAGCTACCGCATCGCCGTGGTGTCGATGAAGAAGGGCTACCCCGGCCACGCCAAGCGCGTGATGCTGGGCGTCTGGAGCTACCTGCGCCAGTTCATGTACACGAAGTGGGTGATCGTCGTGGACGACGACATCGACGCCCGCGACTGGAAGGACGTCATGTGGGCGATCTCCACCCGCATGGACCCGGCCCGCGACATCACCGTCGTCGAGAACACGCCCATCGACTACCTCGACTTCGCCAGCCCCGAGAGCGGCCTGGGCTCCAAGATCGGCCTCGACGCCACCAACAAATGGCCGCCCGAGACCCACCGCGAGTGGGGCGACAAGCTGGGCATGGACGCCGAGACCGTGGCCAAGGTCACGGAGAAGTGGGCCAGGCTGGGCTTGCCGGGCGACGGCGCGCCGGTCGATTAAGGTCGCCGCATGGACCCCGCCGCCTCCGCCCACGCCGCCGCCCTCTGGGCCGGCCTCTGCCTCATCCTGCTGCTCGTGCTGTCGGTGCTGGTCACGCGCCAGCGGCGCAAGCACCACGTGGAGATCGGCGACGGCGGCGTGCCCGCGCTGAACCAGGCCATCCGCGCCTTCGGCAACGCCACCGAATATGTGCCCGCCGCCCTGGTCGGCCTGGGCCTGCTGGCCCTCGTGGGCGCCCCGCCGCTGCTGATCCACCCGGTGGGCCTGATCCTGTTCCTGGGCCGCGTCGCCCACGCCGTTGGCCTCTCCCGCTCGTCGGGCCTGAGCTGGGGCCGCGCCGCCGGCGTCCTCGCCACCTGGATCAGCTACATCGCCATCGCCGCCGCCCTGCTCTTCTACGCGATCCCCTAGGAACGGCGCGGAGCGCCGAAGGATTCAAACCGCGGAAAACGCAGAAAGCGCAGAAGGCTCAGCAGGCACGGCCTCTTCTGCGTCCTTCCGCGTATTCTGCGGTTCCCAAAGGACCGCGCCTGCGGCGCGCTCGGCGGCCCAGGGTTGTTCCCGGCCTCTCTGTCGGCCATATCCCCTCGATGGACGAAAACCTGCTGAACGACGTCGTCGCCGCCGCGCTGAGGGCCGGGGCCGACGCCGCCGAAGCCATCGGCGCCGAGCGCCGCAGCCTCTCGATCTCCGTGCGCATGGGCGACCTCGAGGAGGTCGAGCGCGAGGAGTCCCGCGACCTGGGCCTCCGCGTCTTCGTGGGTCAGCGCCAGGCCACCGTCTCCGGCTCCGACATCTCGTCCGAGGCCCGGGCGAAGCTTGTCGAGCGGGCGGTCGCCATGGCCCGCCTCGCGCCCGAGGATCCCTACGCCGGCCTGGCCGACCCCAATCGCCTGGCCCGCGACCCCCTGCCCGACCTCGATCTCTACGACCCCAGCGAGCCTTCCGCCGAGGCCCTGGAGGACCGCGCCCGCGCCGCCGAGGCCGCCGCTCGCGCCGTGCCCAAGGTCACCAACTCCGACGGCGGCAGCGGCTCGTGGTCGTCGGCCCACTGGACCATCGTCACCAGCGCAGGCTTCAAGGGCGTGCACCGCGCCTCGGGCTTCTCCATCGGCGCGTCGGCCATCGCCGGCGACGGCGAGACCATGGAAACCGGCTACGACGGCCGCTCCGTCCGCTGGCAGGCCGACCTGCCCACGCCCGAGAGCCTCGGCGCCGAGGCGGGCCGTAGAGCCGCCCAGCGCCTGGGCGCGCGCAAGATCGCCTCCACCACCGCCCCGGTGATCTTCGAGAACCGCCTGGCCGGCTCGCTGATGAGCCCGCTGATCGGCGCCATCTCGGGCCCTTCCATCGCCCGCGGCACGTCGTTCCTGAAGGACAAGCTGGGCGAACGGATCTTCGCCAAGGGCATCTATCTCGTCGACGATCCGCACCGCGTCCGTGGCCTGGGCTCCTCGCCGTTCGACGACGAGGGCGTGCAGAACGAGAAGCGCAACCTCATCGACGACGGCGTGCTCACCACCTGGCTGCTGAACAGTTCGTCGGCGCGGCAGCTCGGCCTTTCCACCACCGGCCACGCCTCGCGCGGCCTCGCCGGCCCGCCCGGCGTCTCGACGTCCAACCTCACCCTACAGCCGGGCGACCGGGACCAGGCCGGGTTGATGAAGGATGCGGGCTCGGGCCTGCTGGTCACCTCGATGTTCGGCCCCTCGCTCAACGGCAACACCGGCGACTGGTCGGTGGGCTGCTCGGGCTTCTGGTTCGAGGACGGCGAGGTCGCCTATCCGGTCAACGAGATCACGGTGGCGGGCAACCTGCTCGACATCTTCAGCCGCATCACCCCCGGCTCCGACCTCGAGATCCGCGGCGCCTCCAACGCGCCGTCGCTGCTGGTGGACGCGCTCGCCATCGCGGGTCGATGAAGCCCCATTCCTTTCTTTTCGAGGACGACCTGAAGCTCATCCTCGCCGCCGCCCAGGAGGCCGGCGACCTGGCCCGGAAGCTCCGCCGCCAGGGCCTGGAGATCGAGTACAAGGAGGCCGACGGCACCCCTGTCACCAACGCCGACCTGGCCGCCGACAAGCTGCTGACCGAGCGCCTGCGCGGCGCGCGGCCCGACTACGGCTGGCTGTCGGAGGAGACCGCCGACGCCCGCGACCGCCTGGACTGCCGCCGCATCTTCGTGGTCGACCCCATCGACGGCACCCGCGCCTTCCTGCGCGACCGCCCCTGGTGGTCGGTGGCCATCGCCGTGGTCGAGGACGGCCTGCCCGTGGCCGCCGCCGTCTACGCCCCCGAGTTGGACGAGACCTACGCCGCCGCCGCCGGCCAGGGCGCCACGCGCAACGGCCGCCCGCTCGTCCCCAGCGCCGCCACGGCGCTGGAGGACTGCCGCATGGTGGGCGACCCCGTGGTCTTCGCCCACTGGTCCTGGCCGATCGCCTGGCCGCCGATGCACGTGGAGCAGCGCAACTCCACCGCCTATCGCATGTGCCTGGTGGCGGCGGGCGACTTCGACGCGGCGGTGGCGCCGGTGCGCAAGTCGGACTGGGACGTGGCCGCCGGCGACCTCATCGCCCGCGAGGCCGGCTGCTTCGTCGGCGACCACGCGGGCGACGGCTACCGCTACAACCGCGCCCGACCGTCGCAGGCGAGCCTGATCTGCTGCACGCCGGCCCTCACCCCATTGATTCTGGAGCGCGTTGGGCATATCGGCGCGCGCAACTGACCCTTTCGCGAAACAAAACCGCCGAGAAACCCATCATGTCCGACAAACAACTGCTCCACCTCGTCATCGGCGGCGAACTGAAGACCCTCGACGGCCCGCCCGAGTTCAAGGACCTGGCGCAGGTCGACCTCGTCGGCGCCTACCCGACCTACCAGGACGCCCGCCGCGCCTGGCTCGCCAAGGCCCAGCAGACCGTCGACAACGCCCACATGCGCTACTTCATCATCCACGCGCACAAGCTCCTCGACCCCCACGGCGACGACGATCACGCGCACTAGGGAAAAGGCGCGCCAGCGGCGATCAAGATGACCGCCAAGACGCCAAGCTCGCCAAGGTCCGGCGCTGGCCTCTTGGCGTTCTTGGCGTCTTGGCGGTTTTCTGGCGGCGCCAGCCGGGGCCCCTACTCCCGCCGCAGCACGCGCTCGGTCAGCAGGTTGCCCCACATGTTCGTCCGGAAGTCGGCCTTGATGCCGGCCGGATCGTACATCGGGCTCTCGACCCACTCCAGGAAGCTCATCCCGGCCGGCTCGCCCTCGGTGAGGTAGCGGGCGAAGGTGTAGTCCAGCACGCCCGTCTTCCCGTGCCGGATGTGCAGGTACTTGAACGACAGCTGCTCCAGCGCCTCGCGGATCGTCTTGCCCTGCCGGAAGTGCATGTAGAACACGCTCATGAT
>Ga0065165_1000214_pt1 | contig 100283 bp, 76 predicted proteins | sample AraplaMF_Cvi_mMF_FD_63813 | JGI IMG/M metagenome (GOLD analysis project Ga0065165, IMG submission 63813) | Arabidopsis root microbial communities from the University of North Carolina, USA - plate scrape MF_Cvi_mMF (version 2) (version 3) | ecosystem: Host-associated > Plants > Roots >... | reverse complement strand
CCCACCGTCACCACTTCGCTCGGGTGACGGACACGGCGCCAGGCCATGTCGGTGATGTGCAGCAGGCCGTCGATGCCGCCCAGGTCCACGAACGCACCGTATTCGGTGATGTTCTTGACCACGCCGTTGACGATGGCGCCTTCGGTCAGCGTTTCGAGCAGCTTGGCGCGCTCTTCACCCATGGAGGCCTCGACCACCGCGCGGCGCGACAGCACAACGTTGTTGCGCTTGCGGTCCAGCTTGATGACCTTGAATTCCATGGTCTTGCCCTCGAACGGGCTCATGTCCTTCACCGGGCGGGTGTCCAGCAGCGAACCGGGCAGGAAGGCGCGGATGCCGTTGACCAGGACGGTCAGGCCGCCCTTGACCTTGCCGGAGACGGTGCCGGTGACGAACTCGCCGGATTCCAGCGCGTTTTCCAGCGACAGCCAGGAAGCCAGGCGCTTGGCCTTGTCGCGCGACAAGATGGTGTCGCCGTAGCCGTTTTCGATGGCGTCGATGGCCACCGAGATGAAGTCGCCAACCTGGACTTCGACTTCGCCCTGGTCGTTCTTGAACTCTTCGATGGGCACGTAGGCTTCAGACTTCAGGCCGGCGTTGACCACCACGAAGTTGTGCTCGATACGGACCACTTCAGCCGAGATGACCTCGCCCGTGCGCATGTTGGCACGTTGCAGCGATTCCTCGAAAAGGGCGGCAAAAGATTCAGACATTGAGATTTCCTTGCCAGGCACAGAGCGTCCGGCGCTTGACGAGTCAAGCCGCCTGATCCGAGAGGTGCGCGGGCGTTTGGTGCAAGCGGAACTTGCGGGTTAGGTTGTTGAACACGTCACCCCCGATGAACTGGCGTTCGGAGGGAGGGGTGACGCTCCTGTTGCTTGCGGACCTAGGCTGACGGCGGGCGCATGGACATGCAAGCTCGCCTCAGACGCTCAGTGCGGGAACGGACGCTTTGTCTGCCACCAGCTCAGCACCAGGTCCTTTGAAGCCTCAATGGAATGGGTGGAGTTGTCCAGCTCGATCGCGTCCGCAGCTGCCTGCAGCGGTGACGCACTGCGACCTTTGTCACGGGCGTCACGCGCCTCAAGGTCTGCGCGCAAGTCGGAGATGTTAGCCGGGATCCCTTTGGAAATCAATTGGTTATAGCGCCGCTCGGCCCGGGTGGCTGCGCTGGCGGTCAGGAACACCTTGAGCGAGGCGTCAGGGAAGATGGCGGTGCCCATGTCCCGGCCATCGGCCACCAGGCCAGGCAGGCGGCGGAAATCCAGCTGCAACTGATGCAGGGCCTGGCGGACCGGCGGATGCGCGCCGACCTGGGAGGCCATCAGGCCGGTCGCCTCCAGGCGCAGCTCGTTGCTGACGTCCTCGTCCTCCAGCAGCACGCGGCCTTCCTCGAAGCGCAGGTCCAGCGTGGGCACCAGCGCGGCGACGGCGGCGCCGTCGGCCAGGTCAATGCCGGCGCGTTGCGCCGCCAGCCCGGTGACCCGGTAGAGCGAGCCGGAGTCCAGCACGCCATAGCCCAGGGCGCGGGCCACTTCGTCCGTCAGCGTGCCCTTGCCGGACGCCGTCGGGCCGTCGATGGTGATCACCGGAATGTCGGTCACACGGGCCTGGACGACACTGAACAGGGTCTCGAAATAGTCGGGGAAGGTCTTGGCCACGCACTGCGGGTCGAGGATGCGCACCGGCACGGCGCTGTCGCCTCGGCCGGCCACCAGCCCGTTGAAGGCCGCAAGCGAGAAGCACATGGCCACCCGGTGGTCGTCATAGGTATGGATGGCCGCCGGCGTCCAGTGCTGCAGGGGATGCACGCGCAGCCAGTCCGGGCCTTCCTCCACGTCGGCGCCAAGCTTGCGCAGCTCGGTGGCCATGGCCGCGATGCGGTCGGTTTCCTTGACACGCCAGGAGGCGATGTTGCGCAGGGTGGTCGGGCCGTCCGCATACAGCGCCATCACGGCCAGGGTCATGGCCGCGTCGGGAATGTGATTGCAGTCCAGGTCCAGCGCCCGCAGCGGCCAGGCGCCGCGGCGCACTTCCAGCCAGTTCGGGCCCAGGGTGACGGCCGCGCCCATGGCCTGCGCGGCGTCAACGAACCGGACATCCCCTTGCACGGAGCTGGCGCCCACGCCTTCGATGCGGATCGGCGCGCCGTCCGCGGCGATCGCGCCCAGGGCCACGAAATACGAGGCCGAGGACGCATCGCCTTCGACATGCACCGCGCCTGGTGAGGCATATCGGCTGCCGACCGGGATCACGAAGCGTTGCCACTGGTCGTCATGGCGCACCTGCACGCCGAAGCGGGCCAGCAGGTCCAGCGTGATCTGCACGTAAGGCTTGGAGATCAGCTCGCCGGTCACCTCGATGACGATGTCACGGCCGCCCTGGCCCTGCAGCGAGCCGCCGGCCACCAAGGGCAGCGCCAGCAGCAGGGCCGTCAGGAACTGGCTGGACACATCCCCGCGCACGCGCACGGGTGCGTCCAGGCTCAGCGGCGCCGGGCCGTTCAGGCGCAGGGGCGGGAAGCCGTCCTGGCCCAGGCAGTCGATCGGGCAGCCCAGGCCCCGCAAGGCCTCCACCAGGTCCCCGATGGGGCGCTCATGCATGCGCGGCACGCCCGACAGTTCGAAGCGGCCGCCCTGGGTGGCGGCCAGCAGGGCCAATGCGGCGGTCAGGGGCCGCATGGCCGTGCCGGCATTGCCGAGGAACAGGCGGGCTTCCCGCTGGCGCAGCCGTCCACCGATGCCGGTGACGGAGAGCACGCCGTCATCGCGCTGATGCAGCTCGCAGCCCAGCTCCCGCAGCGCGGCGATCATCACCTTGGTGTCGTCCGAGTCCAGCAGGTCATGCACCAGGGTCTCGCCTTCGGACAGCCCGGCCAGCAGCAACACGCGGTTGGAGATGCTCTTGGAGCCGGGCAGGTGGACGGTACCGGCGGCGCTGCGCAGCGGCGGCAGGTCGAGAAAGGCGGTCTTGTACATGGGCAAGCCTGGATCAGGCCCCTGCGTCCTGGCCGGGCCGCCGAGGCGGTCGGGCCGGTACGGGTCGGGCGGGTGGAGGCGAAGCAACGGGCCGGCCACGGCCGGCGATGCGGGCGGATGGTCTGGAGAAAAAGCTACTTGGACTTCGGCGGTGCTGGCGGCGTGCTGAGCTGCCATTGCGAACGGCCCTCGGAGGCCTGCCGGATCATCGCTTCCAGCCCCGAGGTGTCCCCCTTCTGGATGGCCTGTTCAAGGGCATCCAGCGATTCGCGGAACTTCTGCGTCTGCGTCAGCAGTTCGCTCTTGTTGGCAATCAGGATGTCCCGCCAGATGGTGGGGTCGCTGGCGGCGATGCGGGTGAAGTCCCGGAAGCCCGAGCCGGCCAGGCTGAGGAAATCCCGGCCGGAGGGTTGGCGGGACACCGCATTGAAGTAGGCATAGGCCAGCAGGTGCGGCAGATGGCTGACCGCCGCGAATGCGGCGTCATGGTTGTGGGGGGCCATCTTCAGCACTTGGCAACCCAGCGCCGACCACACGTCCGTGGCCTTTTGGACCATCTCCGGACGGGTCTGCTCCAGCGGCGTCAGGATCACCTGCCGGCCCTGGTAGAGGTTGGCGTCGGCATGCTGCACCCCGGCGCTCTCCTTGCCGGCGATCGGATGGGCGGGCACGAAGGTCGGCAACTGCTTGCCCAGGGCGCGGCGAGCGGCATCCACCACGTCGCCCTTCGTGGAGCCGACGTCCATCAGCAGCACGTCGCTGTGGATCAGGTGGCGAATGGCCTTGAGGGTGGACTCGGTGGCGGCCACCGGCACGGCCACCAGCACGATGTCCGAGCCCGAAACGGCCAGCAGGGCAGATTCGGCGGCCAGGTCGATCACCCCCATGCGCCGCGCCGTCTCCGTCGTGGACGGCGATTTGCTGTAGCCCACCACACGGCGGACCAGCCCGGCCTTTTTCATGGCCAGCGCGAACGAGCCGCCCATCAGGCCGCAGCCGATCACACCGAGTTGATTGAAGGTCGCAGACACCGCTTTTCTACCCGCTTTACTACCTGTTTTGCTGGCGACCTTGCGGGCCGCCTGGCTGCCGTTCTCGTCGGCCGACCTGTCCAGGGCCATGGCATCACGCCTGCCGGGCGCCGGACTCCCTGTTGTGTTGCCTGTCTTGTTAGCCGTTTGTCACCTCAGCATTGTGCAGCCTGGTTGCGGTTCGAGCCGTTGGGCTCAAGCCTTCAACGGATAGGCACCGATGATCTTGAAGAACGCGCACAGTTCGCGCAACTCCGCCAAGGCTGCTGCCACATGAGGCTGGGACGGATGGCCGTCCAGGTCGATGTAGAAGTAGTACTCCCATTGTCCGGTGCGTGCCGGCCGCGATTCCAGGCGCGTCATGGACACGCCGTGGGTCTTGAGCGGCACCAGCAGGTCATGCATGGCACCGGGACGGTTGTGTACCGACACCACGAGACTGGTGCAGTCCCTGCCACTGGCCGGCGGCATCGCCATGGTCTGGGGCAGGGTGATGATGGCGAAGCGGGTGCGGTTATAGGCCTCGTCCTGCACCGCATGCGCAACGATGTGCAGGCCGAACAGCGGCGCGGCCCGTTCACTGGCGATCGCCGCCCAGGCCGGGTTGGTGGCCGCCAGCCGGGCGCCTTCGGCATTGCTGGAGACGGCGCGGCGCTCGGCATGGGGCAGATGCTTGGACAGCCAGTTCTGGCATTGGGCCAGCGCCTGGGGGTGGGCCAGCACGGCCTCGATGCCTTCGAGCGTGTTGTCCTTGCGCAGCAGGTTGTGGCGGATCAGCAGGCTGACCTCGCCCACCTGATGGGTCGGGGTGTGCAGGAACAGGTCGAGCGAGCGCGTGACCACGCCTTCGGTCATGTTCTCCACGCCCACCACGCCGTACTGGGCGCTGCCCGAGGCGGTGGCATGGAAGACTTCGTCGAAGCTGTTGCAGTAGATCAAGTCGGCGGCGCCGCCGAAATACTCGATGGCGGCCTGCTCGCAGAAGGTGCCGAAGGGCCCGAGCACGGCCACGCGCTGAGGCGACTCCAGCGCCAGGCAAGCCGACATGATCTCGCGCCAGATCGCGGCCACGTGGTCGGCCTTCAGCGGCCCGGGGTTGGCGGCCTTGATCTTGGCGATCACCTGGGCCACGCGGTCCGGACGGAAAAACGGGGTGCCGTCGCGCCGCTTGATCTCGCCCACCTGCTCGGCCACATGGGCGCGCTGGTTCAGCAGGTCCAGCAACTGCTTGTCCAGCGCATCGATCTGGTCGCGCAGCACCAGCAGCTCGGGGCTGGCGACAGGCAGGGGCGGGGAAGCGGAATCGGGGGCGTCAGCCATGTTGGGTCTCGAAGTCCTTGAGGTAGCTCACCAGAGCCTGGACACCCTCCATCGGCATCGCGTTGTAGATCGATGCCCGCATGCCGCCCACCGACTTGTGGCCTTTGAGTTGCAGCAGCCCGCGCGCCTTGGCGCCCGCCAGGAAGTCGTCATTCAGACGTTCATCGCGCAGGAAGAATGGAACGTTCATCCGCGAACGCGCCGAGGGCGCGACGCGGTTCTCATACAGCGACGAGCCGTCCAGCGCCTGGTAGAGCAGGGCGGCCTTGTCGATGTTGCGTTGTTCAATGGCAGCCAGGCCGGCCTTGCCGGCGTACTCGAAGCGCTTGATCCACTGGAACACCAGCCCGGCGACGTAGATGGCGAACGTCGGCGGGGTGTTGAACATGGAATGGTTCTCCGCCACCGTCTGGTAGTTGAAGGCGGAGGGGCAGATGGGCAGCGCGTGGCCGAGCAGGTCGTCGCGCACGATCACCAGCGTCAGGCCGGCGGGGCCGATGTTCTTCTGCGCGCCGGCGAAGGCCAGCCCGACCCGGCTCCAGTCCACCGTGCGGGACAGGATGTGGGAGGAGCAGTCGATGGCCAGCGGCGCCTGGCTGCCCAGGGCATGCAGGTCCGGCAGCTCATGGAACTCCAGGCCGTCGATGGTTTCGTTCGTGCAGACATGCACGTAGGCTGCGTCCGGCCGCAGCCGCCAGGACGACGGCGCGGCAATGTCTTCATACCGGCCCGCCGCATTGGCGCTGTCCGCGGCGATCTGCACATCGGCATAGCGGCGCGCCTCGCCAGCGCTCTTGCGCGACCAAGCGCCGCTCACCACCACATCGACGGCGCCGCCGCGCGACAGATTCATCGGCACGATGGCGTTCTCGCCCAGGCCGCCGCCCTGCATGAACAGGATGTGGAACTGAGGCGGTACCTGCAGCAGCTCGCGCAGGTCCTGCTCGGCCGCCTGGACGATGGCGCCGAATTCCTTGCCGCGGTGGCTCATCTCCATGACGCACATGCCGCTGCCTTGCCAGTCCAGCATCTCCGCCGCCACCTGCGTCAGCACCTCTTCAGGCACTGCGGCGGGGCCGGGGGAGAAATTGAAGGGGCGGCGGGTGGAGGTCATGGACTCTTGGCGTCTTCGCGTCGGCGGGGAGGGCAGCGAGGGCGTCCGCCGGGCGGGGCCGCGGACGCCAGTATCGCGCCTTACTTCTTCGGAGCGGGGGCAGGCTTGGCGGCCGGCTTGGCGCCGGAAGCGGGACCGGCATTGGCCGGGGCCGTGTCCAGGCCCAGCTGCTTGGCGATGTTGGACTGCAGGGCGTTGAACTTCTCGTCCAGCGCCTTGCCGTTGTCATCGATCAGGCGCTTGGTATAGGCGGCCTGCAGTTCGGGCGCCACTTCGCCGAACTTCTTGCTCACCGGCGACTCCAGCCAGGCGACCAGCTGCTTGAGCTCGTCCTCGTTGAACTTCTCGTCCAGCGTGGTGCCGATGGTCGCGGCCTGGATGCCCTTGCCCTTCTCGATCAGGGCGGGGCTGTTGTCCTCCATGAACTTGCGCAGCGACGCGTCAATGGACTTGGCGGTCGATTCGCGCTTGTCTTCCGGCAGGCGGCGGATCGCGGGCATCAGCTTCTGGGCCAGGTCATTCACGGGGCGGCTGAGCACGCCCACGGTCAGCTGCTCGATGGCCGGTTGCTGGAGCTTGAGCACCTTGTTGATGAGCTCGCGCTTGGCCGGCGTGGTGTCCGCCTTCTGCGCGAAGGCCAGGGGAGAGATCAGCAGGGCGGCCGCCAGGGCGCCCACTTTGGCATGCTTGAGCAACAAGATCATTCCTTCGCGTCAGGTTCGGAGGGGGTGTCCGTGGCGGCGCCGCCATCGGTGTCGGTCGGCGGGGCATCGATGCCGTCGCCGGTGGTTTCGTTGGCATCGTTCTCGACGATGCGCTGCAGGCCCGAAAGCTTCGCGCCTTCGTCCAGCGAGATCAGCGTCACGCCTTGCGTGGCACGACCCAGTTCGCGGATCTCCGACACGCGGGTGCGCACCAGCACGCCGGTATCGGTGATGAGCATGATCTCATCCTCGGGACGGACCAGCGTCGCGGCCACGACCTTGCCGTTGCGCTCGCTCTGCTGGATGGCAATCATGCCCTTGGTGCCGCGGCCATGGCGCGTGTATTCCACGATGCTGGTGCGCTTGCCGTATCCGTTTTCGGTCGCGGTCAGCACGCTCTGGCTTTCATCCTCGGCCACCAGCATGGCAATCAGGCGCTGATCCGGCTCCAGCATCATGCCGCGCACGCCGCGGGCCTGCCGGCCCATCGGACGCACGTCGTCTTCATCGAAGCGCACCGCCTTGCCGCTGTCGGAGAACAGCATGACGTCATGCTGGCCATCGGTCAGCGCGGCACCGATGAGGTAGTCGCCATCGTCCAGGTCCACGGCGATGATGCCGGCCTTGCGCGGGTTGCTGAAGTCCTTCAGCGAGGTCTTCTTGACCGTGCCCAGGGCAGTGGCGAAGAAGATGAAGTGGTCTTCGGGGAAGGTGCGGAACTCGCCGGTCAACGGCAGCACGACGTTGATCTTTTCTTCCGGCTGCAGCGGGAACATGTTGACGATGGGCTTGCCGCGCGAATTGCGCGAGCCCTGCGGCACTTCCCAGACCTTCAGCCAGTACACGCGGCCACGGTTGCTGAAGCACAGCATCCAGTCGTGCGTGTTGGCAATGAAGAGCTGGTCGATCCAGTCGTCTTCCTTGGTGGCGGTGGCCTGCTTGCCGCGGCCGCCGCGACGCTGCGCGCGGTACTCGCTCAGGGCCTGGCTCTTGATGTAGCCGGTGTGCGAGAGTGTGACGACCATGTCGGTCGGCGTGATCAGGTCCTCGGTGCCCAGCTCCTGGGCGTTGTGCTCGATCACGCTGCGGCGGGCGCCGAGCTTGGTCTGGCCGAATTCCTGGCGGACGGCGATCAGCTCGTCGCTGATGATGGCGGTCACCCGGGCCGGCTTGGCCAGGATGTCCAGCAGGTCCGCGATCTGCGCCATGACGTCGCGGTATTCGCCGACGATCTTGTCCTGCTCCAGGCCTGTCAGGCGCTGCAGGCGCATCTGCAGGATTTCGCCAGCCTGGTCGTCGGAGAGGCGGTAGAGCCCGTCGGCCTGCATGCCGTACTGCGAAGGCAGGCCCTCCGGCCGGTAGGCGTTGGGGCCGCCCAGGGCGTCGTTCTCGGCGCGGGTGAGCATCTCGCGCACCAGGGAGGAGTCCCAGGAGCGGGCCATCAGCTCGGCCTTGGCCACCGGCGGGGTGGGGGACTCGCGGATGATGCGGATGAATTCGTCGATGTTGGCCAGCGCAACGGCCAGGCCTTCCAGCACATGCCCGCGTTCGCGGGCCTTGCGCAGTTCATAGACGGTGCGGCGGGTGACGACCTCGCGGCGGTGCTCCAGGAACACCGTGACCAGGTCCTTCAAATTGCACAACTTGGGCTGGCCGTCGATCAGGGCCACCATGTTGATGCCGAAGCTGTCCTGCAGCTGCGTCTGCTTGTAGAGGTTGTTGAGCACCACCTCCGGCACTTCGCCGCGCTTGAGCTCGATGACCACGCGCATGCCGGACTTGTCCGACTCGTCCTGGATGTGGCTGATGCCCTCGATCTTCTTTTCCTGGACCAGCTCGGCAATGCGCTCCAGCAGCGTCTTCTTGTTGACCTGGTAGGGGATCTCATCAACGATGATGGCCTGGCGCTGGCCGCGGTCGATGTCCTCGAAGTGGACCTTCGCGCGCATCACCACCTTGCCCCGGCCGGTGCGGTAACCCTCGCGCACGCCGCTCAGGCCGTAGATGATGCCGGCGGTGGGGAAGTCCGGTGCCGGAATGATCTCCATCAGTTCTTCGACGGAGCAGTCCGGGTTCTTCAACGCATGCATGCAGGCGTCGACCACCTCGTTCAGGTTGTGCGGTGGAATATTGGTGGCCATGCCCACCGCAATACCTGAGGAACCATTGACCAGCAAATTCGGCAGCCGCGTGGGCAATACCAGCGGCTCTTTCTCGCTGCCGTCGTAGTTCGGACCGAAATCGACGGTTTCCTTGTCGATATCGGCCAGCATTTCATGGGCGATTTTCGACAAACGGATTTCGGTGTATCGCATCGCGGCGGCGTTGTCGCCGTCCACCGAACCGAAATTGCCCTGGCCGTCCACCAGCATGTGACGCAGGGAGAAGTCCTGTGCCAGTCGAACGATGGTGTCGTACACGGCGCTGTCACCGTGCGGGTGGTATTTACCAATGACGTCGCCGACGATACGCGCCGACTTCTTGTAGGGGCGGTTCCAGTCGTTGTTCAGCTCGTGCATCGCGAAGAGCACGCGCCGATGCACCGGCTTGAGGCCGTCACGCGCGTCGGGGAGGGCGCGGCCCACGATCACGCTCATGGCGTAATCGAGGTATGAGCGGCGCATCTCCTCTTCGAGGCTGATCGGCAGGGTTTCCTTGGCGAACTGGGTCATGCGCGGCAGGCCGCGCGCATGCGAGCGCCGGCCTCTGGATTGAGCAGAAGAGTGACATTCTAAATGCGCGCGCTTGTCGTGCCTGCGCAACAGCTTCGTGATCGAAGGCGGTGCACCGGGCGAGAATCAAAACGTCCTGTTGCCCTATGGCACAATCGGTTCGTCCCTAGGAGAAACCCTTGGTCGTGTGGAGTAGTGCGCGCGGTCGCTGGTTGATCTTGAGGTTTTTAAGTTCCGACATTGGACATTTCGCAGGGCAACTGCGGCTTTCCTTGAGAGGAGAATCATGAAGAAACTGAACCGCGTGGCGTCGCTCTTCGCTGTCGCTGCTTTGGCCACCTCCGGTGCTATGGCCCAGACCGTGGACAACTGGCGCGCAACGGATGGCACCGTTTTGAAGAACGGCACCAACGAGCTGTGCTGGCGCGATGCCTTTTGGACCCCGGCCACGGCCGCCAAGGAATGCGACGGCGCACTGAAGCCCGCTGCAGCTCCCGTGGTTGCTCCGGCGCCGGCTCCGGCTCCCGCTCCGGCCGCTGCGCCGGCACCGGCCCCCGTGGTCGTGCCGCCCAAGCCCACCAGCGAAAAGGTCACCTACGCTGCTGACGCCTTCTTCGACTTCGACAAGTCGGTCCTGAAGCCGGACGCCAAGACCGCCCTGGACGACCTGGTCGGCAAGACTGGCGACATCAACCTCGAAGTGATCATCGCCGTCGGCCACACCGACAGCGTTGGTACCGACGAGTACAACCAGAAGCTGTCGGTTCGCCGCGCTGAAGCCGTCAAGGCTTACCTGGTGAGCAAGGGTCTGGAAAAGAACCGCGTGTACACCGAAGGCAAGGGCGAGAAGCAGCCCGTGGCTGACAACGCCACCGCCGAAGGCCGCTCGAAGAACCGCCGCGTCGAAATCGAAGTGGTCGGTACCCGCGCCGTCAAGTAATCGTCTGGCAGCCTCCGGTCCGCAAGGGCCGGGGCTCAAGCGATCAAACCCCGCTGGCTGCAAGGCTGGCGGGGTTTTCTTTTATGTGCGTCTTTGCGCCGGTCGATGCTGCGCTGCCCGGTATCGTCAATGGGGTGAAGGCCTCAGCTACCATTGCGACCCATGGCCAACGTCGATGCAAACGAACTCGCGAAATTCAGCGAGCTGGCCCACCGCTGGTGGGATACCGAAAGTGAATTCAAGCCCCTGCACCAGATCAATCCGCTGCGGTTGAACTGGATTGACGGCTACAGCCCGCTGGCAGGCAAGCAGGTGCTGGATGTCGGCTGCGGTGGCGGCATCCTGGCCGATGCGATGGCGCGGCGGGGCGCACATGTGCTGGGCATCGACCTGGCGGTGAAATCCTTGCGCGTTGCCGAACTGCATGCCATGGAAGCGGGCACGGAGAACGTGGCCTATCAGGAAATCGCCGTCGAAGACCTGGCCGCGCAGCGCCCCGGGCAGTTCGATGTGGTGACCTGCATGGAAATGCTGGAGCACGTGCCGGATCCCGCCTCCGTCGTGACGGCCCTGGGCCAACTGGTCAAGCCGGGCGGCTGGGTGTTCCTCTCCACCCTCAACCGCAATGCCAAGGCCTTCCTGCTGGCCATCGTTGGCGCCGAATATGTGCTGCGCATGCTGCCCGCCGGCACCCATGAATACGGCCGCTTCATCCGTCCTTCCGAGCTGGGTGCCATGTGCCGCGAGGCCGGGCTGGAGCCCCAAGCGGCCAAGGGCCTGACCTACAACCCGCTGACGCAGCGCTACAAGCTGGGTTCGGACACGGATGTGAACTACCTGCTGGCATGCCGCCGACCGGCATGAAAGGGCAGGTCCCTATGGGGGGAAATGCCGCGTCTCGCCTGTCCCCTGTGAAGGGGGCGACGCCCACTGGGAGTGAGCGGTGAGCACGGTGCGGGTGGGCACACGCGCGGGGACAGTACCGACGGGCAAGATCCGGGTCGTGCTCTTTGACCTCGATGGCACCTTGGTGGATAGCGCCCCCGACCTGGCGGGCGCCACCAATGAGATGCTGCAGGCGCGCGGCCGTCCGGACGTGCCCTTCGAGCGGCTGCGGCCGATGGTGGGCGCCGGGGCGCGCGGCATGATGGGCGTGGCCTTTGGCATCACGCCGCAGGACGATGCCTTCGCAGCGCTGCGGACCGAGTTCTTTGACCGCTATGAGGCGCGCCTGCTGCAGGCGACGCGGCCGTTCGACGGTGTGGCGGCGCTGCTGGCTGGCCTGGCTGACGCGGGATTGCGCTGGGGCATCGTCACCAACAAGATCGAGCGTTTTGCCTTGCCGCTGGCGCGTGGGCTGGGGTGGGACACCGTCGCCGCTGCCGTGATCGGCGGGGACACCACCGGACATGCCAAGCCCCATCCCGCGCCGCTGCTGGAAGCTGCTCGGCGTGCGGGCGTGCCAGCGCAGCAGTGCGTGTACGTGGGTGACGACGCTCGCGATATCCAGGCGGGCAAGGCGGCCGGCATGCCGACCGTCGCCGTGCGATGGGGCTACCTGGGGCAGGGCGAGCCCGTCGATGCGTGGGGGGCGGATGTCGTCATCGACACCCCGGCCGAGCTGCTCGCATGGCTGTCGCGCGCTGCTGCGGGCGGCCCATAAACGGGCCATCCCCTCAGCTCGTCACAAGGGGGCCAGTGCTATACTGGCCTTTCGCTTCATGGGGGCGACCTGGTTTCGACGTGGGTTCTGATGCGTCGCAGGGCATGCCGAGGGCCAGTATCCTCGTAAATCCACCTGGAAACACAGTAACTGCAAACGACTCTACGTTCGCACTCGCCGCTTAATTGCGCGTGAGCCTCTCAACGGTTGGCCTATGGGCCGGGTCTGAGCCGCAAGGTGAAGATTGAGAGGTTAATTACATAGGCTGGCTTGTGTCCGGGCACCTTGGGCACAGGCGAGATTTAGGGTGCTGGCTTGTGGGGTAGCGTGCTGCTGCGCGACTCGATGAGCGAGATTCAAATCAGACAGCTACGCATGTAGAACTGTACGAGGATGGCTTGCGGACGGGGGTTCAATTCCCCCCGCCTCCACCACTCATTCAAAGGCCTGAACGATATGTTCAGGCCTTTTGTCTTTGCGGCTTCGCATCTAGCGCGACAGGCCCGTCGTGACGCCCATTCCGACCGCCTTCACTGTCCGATGGCGAACTCGAAGATCACGTTCGGGGCCGCATAACGGTAGGACAGCTGGCCGCCATGCTCCTCGATGATGCGGTGCGTGATGAACAGCCCCAATCCCAGCCCATTGCGGTTGTGGGGGCCACGGTCCTGCCCGCGCTTGAAGGGCTCGAACAGTTCCGCCGCTACCGCGTCTGGAATCTCAGGCGCTTCGTTGGCAATCGAGAAGCGGTGACGACCATCTCCCGCTGGGGCCAGCGTGACGGTTACCGGCCGGCCCGGCGCGCCGTAGCTGCGCGCATTGGCGATCAGATTGGACATGGCCTGCGCGAGCCGGATGGGATCTCCCGTCACGACCGCAGGCCCGGAGGTCGAGACGGTGATCTCGAAACCCGGATGGCCCATCCGGACTTCCTCCACGAGGTCGAGCAGCAGCGCTTCCAGGTCGACGTCCTTGAGCTCTGCGTGCAAGGCGATCCCCACCTCCGCCCGGCTGAAATCCAGCACCTGGGTGATGAGCCGATGCATGCGACCGCTGGACGCGTCCAGCCGGGCTCCCAAGCGACCCGCCTGGGACGGGTCCGGCTCGCGCTTGAGCACGCCCGCCACCATCTGGATGGCCTGCAGGGGATCCCGCAGATCGTGCCCCAGCATGGCCAGCAGGTTGCGGCGCGCGGCCTCAATGTCCGCCTGACGCGCTGTGGCGGTGCGCTGCAGTTCCAGCATCAACTGCTTGCCGAAGCGCACGTCCAGCTCGCTCCACGGGTCGGCGCAGTCGGCCACGCGTTCCTGCCACTCGGCGAAGGAGCCGCGCGGGGTCAGCCGCGCTCCGTTGGGCCCTCGCGCCACCACCTTGTCAGGCTGCCCGGCCCAGCGCACGGTCTCGCGCTGCTCCTTGCGCAGCGCAATCAGCAGGCCGCCGTTGGTGGGGTCATACGGAATGCACATGGCACCAACCCACCGGTCCAGCAGCGGCCGCACGTGCTCCGGCCAATCGCCCCGGCAGGTGCGCTCCTGCGGCATGTCGCCGTCCCAGCCAGCGGTGGCCATGGCCACGGCCATGTCGTGGGGCAGGGGTTCGTCCGAGACCACCTTGCTCTGCTGCATGAGGACCAGGGCATCGGCCCGCAGCACCTCGCGCAGGCCCGCCGACTGCGCCAGCAGTGCGCTCATGGCGTCGTCGGCCATGGCCATCTCGCTGGCCAATTGAGCAATCAACGAAGCGGTTTCTGCCTGTCGCCGGGCCATTTCGCGGGCTTCCAGCGTGGCAATCGCCGAAGACAGGATATTGGCCAGCACGTCGCAATCAGATCGCACCGGATAGGGCACCTGCAACGAGCTCATGTGATGGCAGGCAATCAGGCCCCACAGCCTGTCGTTGACCACGATCGACACGCTCATTGAAGCGCCCACGCCCATGTTGTGCAGGTACTCCACATGGATGGGCGAGACGCTGCGCAGGACCGCGTGCGTCAAGTCCAGCGGAGGCGCCTGCGGATGCCCGATCAAGGGCACCGCCCGGTAACTGACATGGGGGATCAGCCGCAAGGTGTTGAGCAGGTACAGCCGCCGCGCCTGCGCCGGGATGTCGCTGGCCGGATAGCGCAGGCCCAGGTAGGACGACAAGGTCTCCGCTTTGGCTTCGGCCTCCACCTCCCCGCTGTCGTCAGCGCGGAACTGATAGGCCATGACCCGGTCAAAGCCGGTCCAGGTGCGGATGGCCTCCACCGCCACCTGCAGGACCCCCTCCAAAGACCCGGCTCGGCGGATGCGGTCAAACACGCGCGCCTGGGAGGTGAGGGGAGGCAGCGGCTGCGAGCGCGGTTCGATTTCTATCAGCGTGTGCTGATCATGGACATGGACCACGGCGTCATGGGCGCGGCCGCCGATCTGGAGGTCGCAAAAGGCGGGCATGCCTGGCGTCACGGCCGCTTCTTCCGCCAGCAGGGTCAGCTCGTGATAGACGCTGCCGGTCAAGCCGAGCTGCGACCATTCCATGCCCAGGGTGGGCCGGACGCCGAGCAATGCCGGCACGTTGTCACTCCAGGCGGCAATCCGCCCGTCACGCAGGGCGATCAAGAGCCCATGCGGCTGGATGCTGCCGGGAATGTGGATCGGTTCGTCGGCGCAGGAGTCCAGCGTCGGGTAGGACGGGGTCGGGACGCCAGTATTCATGGCCGCCGTCCTCACACTGCCGCGGCGCGGGGCGTTGCAAGCCTCATGTGGCCTTCACCAGAGCGGAACCGAACAGACATGTGATCTCCCAAGGCAAAGATGCACTGTACCCGGCCCATCGGTCTGGCACGCGGGCAGTCTGGCACGCGGGCAGACTGGCAAGCGGGCTGGCTGGCAGGCGGGCGCCGGGCCCCCGACTCGTGGCAGGCCGGGTGCCTGCCGGCTGGCCTGCAGCCCCTGCATCTTCGGGGGCACTTCCAGCGTCGGTACGTCTCTTGCCCTGGGTGCCCCCATGAGCGCCAGCCCGCACATCTACCGACACTATTTCGCCTGTGAGCACTGCGACGCGCTCTATCGCCGCCCTCATCTGGCCGGCAAGGAAGTGGCGCGCTGCGAGGTCTGCAAAGCGGTGTTGCTGCGGGCCAACCGCCTCACCCTGGACCAGTGGCTGGCCCTCACAGTGGCGGCGGCCATCACCTTTCTCATTGCCAACCTCAGGCCGGTCGTCTTCATCGACTTCCAGGGCGCCGAGAACGAATCGACCGTCTGGGGCGCCATCATCGCCATGGCCCAGCGCCCGACCGCGCCGATTGCCGTTCCATTGGCGCTGACCCTGATCATCGTGCCCTTGCTGCAGATCGCTTCCCTGCTCTGGGTGCTCGGCCACGCCCGCGCCGGCCGCCGCCCCCCGGCCTTTGAGCTGCTGATGCGGCTGCTGGTCGGGCTGCGGCCGTGGAGCATGGTGGAGGTCTGCCTGCTCGGCATCCTCGTGGCCATCATCAAGCTGTCTGACGTCGTGACCGTCAGCCTGGGCGCTGGCACTTATGCCATGGCGGTGCTGACCGGGCTGATCGCCCTGATCGCCAGCCGGGACATGCACTGGCTCTGGGACCTGGTGGACGAACCCGAGCTCGCGCGCCAGGAAGGGCTGACCGACGAGGCCGTGGCCGCGACTCGCCATGGTTGATACGCCTTCCCCTCGGACCACCCCGGCCTCGCCGGGCCATCACGTCCGGGCCCATGAACTGGGCCTCATTGGCTGCCCCACCTGCGGTCAGGTCAGCGCCCGCGAAGGTCTGGTCGACGGTCAGGCCTGCCCTCGCTGCGGCGCCCCGTTGCATCACCGCAAGCCCAACAGCATCGCCCGTGCATGGGCCTTGCTGATCGCGGGCCTCATCTTCTATGTGCCGGCCAACCTGTATCCGGTGATGCACACGCAGATGCTGGGACAGCGGTCGGACAGCACCATTCTCAATGGCGTGATCGAGTTCTGGCGCTCCGGCGCCTGGGACATCGCCGTCATCATCTTCATCGCCAGCGTGGCGGTGCCTTGCACCAAGTTCATCGCCATGGCGCTGCTGCTCATCAGCACCCAGCGACGCAGCACCTGGGCGCAGGCCGAGCGCAGCCGGCTCTATCGGTTCGTCGAGCTGATCGGCTATTGGTCCATGCTGGACGTGGTGGTGGTGGCCCTGGTGGCCGCCCTGGTGAAATTCCGCCAGCTCAGCGATATCGAGCCCCGCATTGGCATTCTTTTCTTTGGCATGGTTGTCATCCTGACCATGCTCTCCGCCATGAGTTTCGATCCCCGCCTGATCTGGGACGCCGAGAGACCGCATGAACCGACCTACCGACCCTGATTCCGCGCCGCCCTCCGGCTCACCGCCACCCGACTCGCCGCCCCCGGGCCGGACCTCTGCCGGTCCGGATCCACTGCCCGGGGCGCAGGGGGCGCCTGGGGCCAGGCTCACCGGCGTAGGCCTGCCCGGCGTGCAGCGTCGCCGCGGCGTCTCCCTGGTGTGGATCGTGCCGGCGGTGGCGGCGGTGGTCGCACTGGCCATCTTCGCCCGCAGCTGGCGCAATGAGGGCCCGGAGATCATGATCAGCTTCCAGACGGCCGCAGGCCTGGAGGCCGGCAAGACCCCGGTGAAGTACAAGGACGTGACCGTGGGCAGTGTGCGATCCATTTCGCTGAGCCCGGATCGGTCCCATGTGCTGGCCACCGTGCAGCTGGCCCACAGTGCCGCCGGCCTGGCCCGCACGGATTCGCGCTTCTGGGTCGTTCGTCCCCGCATCGGCGTGGGCGGCGTCTCCGGCGTGGACACGCTGCTGTCGGGCGCCTACATCGGCGTGGACACCGGCACTTCCCAGGAGGCGCAGCACGACTTCACCGGGCTGGAGGAGCCGCCGGCCGTGATCAACGGCATGCCGGGCAAGACCTTCCTGCTGCATGCCCCCGACCTCGGATCGCTGGATATCGGCTCACCGGTGTACTTCAGGCGCGTGCAGGTCGGGCGGGTCGCCACCTACAAGCTCAATGAGCGCGGCACTGGCGTGGACCTGCAGATCTTCATCGACGCCCCCTACGACCGCTTCGTCAACAGCAACACGCGCTTTTGGAATGCGAGCGGGCTGGACATCTCGCTGGGCGCGGAAGGGCTGAAGCTCAACACCCAGTCGGTGGCCACCATCGTCGCCGGCGGCATCGCCTTCGCCACACCTGCAGATCCGGTGCCCGTGACGGCGGCGCGATCGAGCTATTCGCTGGCCAGCGACGAGCAGACCGCCATGGCCCGCGCGGACGGGCCGCCGCAGTACGCGCGGTTTCGCTTCGACCAATCCCTGCGCGGGCTGGTCGTGGGCGCGCCAGTGGAGTTCCTGGGTCTGAACATCGGCCGCGTCACCGATGTCACGCTGGACTATGACCCGGTACGCAAGCGCTTCCCGGCGGTGGTCAGCGCGGAGATCTATCCGCACCGCCTGGATGCCGCCATGCAGCATGTGCCGGTCAAGGAAGGGGACCCGGAGTCCGTCACCACGCTGTTCATCAAGAACCTGGTGGATGCCGGCCTGCGTGCGGAGGCGCGCACCAGCAACATCCTCACCGGCCAGCGCTACATTTCGCTCGAGTTCTATCCCGGCGCGCCCAAGGTCGCCATGGCGGCCCAGAGCCCGCTGCAGATTCCCACCATCGACAAGAAGGTGGACCAGATCCCGGAGCAGGTGGTGCACATCCTCGACAAGATCGAGAAGCTGCCCATGGAGCAGGTGGCCAGCAACATCAATGGCAGCCTGCTTCAGCTCACCGGCGCGCTGGGCACCTTCAACCAGACCCTCTACCAGGTCAACGGCCAGGTATTGCCCGAGGCCACCGCCACCTTCCAGCAGGCCCGCAAGACGCTGGAATCCGTCGGCGGCGCGGTGGGCGAGGACTCGCACCTGCAACAGGACCTGAGCCAGACGCTGCGCGAGGTGGAGCGCTCGGCGCGCTCGCTGCGGTCGCTGACCGACATGCTGTCGCGCCACCCGGAATCGCTGATCCGCGGCCGGCCCGCCGATGCGCCGCTGCCTTCTGCCTCCGCGGCCGGCGGGGCCGTGCCGGCCAGCCGCCCAGGCGTTGGCACTGGGACTGGCACGGTATCAGCTCCGTCATCGCGCGTTCAGGCTCCCCAGGAGGTGCAGGCACCATGAAGCTCGACAACACATCGGCGTCCATCCAGGTCCCACTGCGGCGCGCGGCATGGGCAGTCGCCTGTGCCTCTGCCTTGGCGGCCTGCGGCTCCGCCCCGGTCACTTCCTACTACACGCTCACGCCGCCGGCCCCAGCCGCCGCAGTGGCGGTCACGCCGTCGCCGCGCCTCATCGAGGTGCTGCCCGTGGGCGTGCCGGAAGCGCTGGACCAGCCGCAGATCGTGATCCGCAAGGGCGACAGCGGCGTGGCCGTGCTGGAAAACGAACGATGGGCGGCGCCGCTGAGCGACGAGATGCGCGGCGCGCTATCGGCCCAGCTCTCCCGACGCTTGGGCACGCAGGATGTGGCCGGACTCTCGGTGCCCATCGGCCAGGACGTGCTGCGCATCAAGCTGCAGGTGCGTCGCTTCGACGCCTGGCCGGATGACCATGTCAGCATCGATGCGGATTGGAGCATCAGCCAGGCCAATGACGCCAAGGCGCGCCTGACCTGCCGCACGGCGCTGACGGAGCCCGCGACTGGCGGATATGCCGGCATGGTGCAGGCCCAGCAGCGCGCGCTCGCGCGGCTGAGCCAGACCCTGGCGGCGCCGCTCGCGGCCTGGCCCCAAGGCCAGTGTCCTTGAAGCGGCGGGCGTCCCTCGGTCGTGCGTGAACGGCCCGTCAGGGCAGCGCGTTGAGGGACGAGCGCACGCCCTTGGAGAAGGCCAGCCCGTCATGCCGGTCCCAGTTGATGGACCAGGTCATCACGCCGCGCAGCGTCGGGTAGGCCACGGGCGGCTTGATGGCGCCGCACTGGGTCAGCCGCGTCAGGCAGTTCAGGGCGGCGGTGATGGTCGCCACGCTGGCCTGGCCGCTGTTGGCCGATGACGGGCCGGAGGGCAGACCAAACGCCACCTGATCCGGCCGCAGGCCACGGAAGACATACGGACCCGTGCCGTTGTTGGTGGTGAAGCCCTCGATCAGCATGCGGCTGGTGGCCACCAGCATGTCGGCACTGCCCTCGGCCAGCCCTTGGGTGGCGTAAGGGGTGTAGACGGCGCCGTTGTTGTAGTACTGGACATGCAGCACGTTCAGCTCGTCGCGCAGGCCATCGATGATGGGCAGGTAGGCGCCCCAGATGCCGCCGTAGGCCACATAGCCGCCCTGCACATAGGGATGCTCCGGCGCCATGGAGAGATAGAAACCGCTGCCGATGCGGGCCTTGAGCTGCTTCACGGCCGTGACCAGATTGGTCTGCACTGCCGCGCCCGAGGTGACCCCTGCGCCGCTTTCCAGGTCGATGTCGATGCCATCGAAACCGTAGCGCCGCATGATCGCCTCCACGCTGTTGACGAAGTTCGTCACCTGCGTGGCGTTGTTGAGGGTCACGGTGCCGTTCTGGCCGCCGAAGGACAGCACGACCTTCTTGCCCTTGGCACGTGCGGCGGCGACATCGGCAATGAAGCGCGCTTCGCCGCCGGCGCCGGCATCCAGGTTGAAGGCGATGCTGCCATTGCCGGCGTCGTCGGCAAAGGCCACCACGATGACGTCATAGTCCCCGGAGACCTCGCTGATGGGGAAGGTCGGGCCGGAGGGGTTGGTGAAGTTGTGCCAATACCCGATCAGCTGGTGGGCGCCGGGCGCGGGTGCGGGCCCGGGTGACGGCGCTGGAGACGGTGTCGGCGCGGGTGAGGGGGCTGGCGTGGGTGACGGTGCCGGTGTGGGTGCCGGTGTGGGTGCCGGCGTCGGGGCCGGGGTGGGCGCTGGGGTGCCGCTGTAGAGCGTCCACGGTTGCCCAGATCCGGCCGGTCCGCTGTGCGTGGCGGGGTTGTCGCCCTGGGTCCACCAATTGGCGCGGTACAGCGCGCCCCCGTAGCTCACGATCGCGCCGCTCAGGTAGGCGGTGGTGGCGTTCCAGGCGCCATTCGGGGCCGGTGCGGGGCTGGCGGCGGGCGACGGTGCCGGTGCCGGTGCCGGGCTGGGCGCTGGTGTCGGGGAGGATGCCGGGGACGGAGCCGGCGACCCGCTGGCAGGACCGACCAGCGTCCACAGTGACGCATTGGTCGGGTTCCAGCCGGTGCTGCTGTAGTCGGTCTGGTTGACGGTTGCGCGGTAGAGCTGGCCGTTGTAGCTCACGACCGTGCCGGCGGCGTAGTAGGTGTCGGCCCGCCAGGCGGCCGACTGTGCAGCGGCCTGCAGCGTGAGGGCGGCTGCGCCGAAGGCGATCAGCAGATGCAGCGGGCGGCACCGGGGGGAGGTGGGTCGATAGGAGAGGGGGCGGACGTGGACAGTCATGGCGGGTTCCAATGAAGTGTGGGGACCTGGCGGGGCGCCCGTGCCCCTATGAACCGCAGCAGGTCTGCGCCTGCTCGCGATTGACTTGCGGTGGCTTCACACTGGTATTGCCGTTTCCAGAAGTTTTGTCACCGCTTGGATACCACTTTCAGAAATTGCGGCTCACTCGTCCCGGGTGGAAACCCTAGGTCAGGTGACAAATCGTCGCGGTGCTGTCGCCCGTTGAAGTGGCGCCGTCAGGCGTTTCGGGTGCGCGTGACGTGCGGCCGGGTCCTACCAGTGCTTACAGGCGCAACATCCGCCACACAGGGACACGCCACAGGGGACAAGCGCTGCTCCGTGCACGCATCGAAGGGATGCTGCCAGCGCGTGAGTGGCCTGCGGAGACGGGCCTGTCCTACACGGGCGGCCGACCTTCGCCGTCACGCTCGGCGACTCCCCGTGGGTAAGGTAGCTCCATTCCCAACGGAGACGCCGTCATGAACAAAGCCCTCGCCCCCTTCAGCAAGTCGCAGGCCATCCAGATGGCGGGCATCCCCGAGACGGTCATCGACGCGCTGGTGGATACCGACCTGCTCGACGCTGGCTCCGGCGCCCGCTTCACCTTCCAGGACCTGGTGCTGCTGCATGCCGCTCGCCGCCTGCAGGACAAGGGCGTGCCGAGCGACCGGATCATGGCGGCCCTGGCCAACGTGCGAAAGACGCTGGTGCCTGCGGCGTATCAGGACAGCCTGCGTCTGAAGACGCCCCAGCTGCCGCACTGAGTCCCGTGGAGGGCGTTGTCCCTCAGGGCCCGTCCTACCTCGTCCTGCCCCTCGCACGCCCCGGCGCATTTTGTGGGCGCCTCGCTCCGGACAGTGCACGCGCGCTGCGACAATGGCCGCCAATCGTGCGAGGACACAGAGCCATGCCCTACCCGGAGGTTGTCGAGGAAGTTGCGAGCCGATCGCAGCTCCGGCTGGCCATTGGGCTCGCGGCTGTCCTGCTGGCGGCCGTTGCCTGTGTCTTTCCCGCCGCCGCCTTGGCGCTGACCCCGCTCCCCCATGTGAGCGGCATGTATGGCGCGGCCATCGCCATGATCGACCTGGCGACTTTCTGGCTGCTGGTCTCTTCGCCTCATCAGCCGCGCTCGCACGCCGTGATTGCGGCCGCCTATCTTTATGGTGGCGTGATGGCGGTGCTGCACGTGCTGACTTTTCCCGGCGCCGTGTTTGCGGAGGGTCCCGTCATCGGCTCGCCCCATGCGGTGAGCATGATGTTCATTGCATGGCGCGCCGGATTCGCGATGTTCATCGCCTGGGCGGCGCTGGTGGACGGCCGAGAAGAACGGCCGGGGGGTGAGCGCTCCAGCCGGCTGCCCCTGGCGGTGGCGCTCCTGGTGGCGGCAGGCGCTTACGCCGCATCGCAGATGAGCAATGCCGCAGCGGTCTCCAGCGACAACGGGCGCCAGCTGTTCAGCAGCATCAGCATCTACGGCTCCTACCTCGCCGCGGTGCTCGCCGTCCTGGCCATTGGTCTCATCTGGCTGCGCGGCCTGTACCGGCGCTCGATCTTCGTCTGGCTGATGTTTGTCCTGACGGCCGAGGCGGCGGGTGTCTGGCTGAGTACCTACAGCGGCGGGCGTTACACGCTGGCCTGGTATACGACCCGGGTCGAGGGGCTGATTGCCAGCGCCGTGCTGCTGTTGCTCCTGGCCCAGCACTTTCGCCGCCTGCAGCGCGACCTGGCGGAGACGGTGACGGTACTCAAGGCCCGTACCGACGACCTGCAGGCGGAAATCCACCGCCGCGAGAGTGCCGAGGCCAAGCTGGCTCAGGCCAAGAAGATGGAAGCCGTCGGCCAGCTGGGCGCCGGCCTCTCGCACGACCTCAACAACATCCTGCAAGTCATCACCGGCCGCCTGTCCATCCTGCAGCGACGCGCGGGTTCGCTTGCGGATGCGGATGTGGAAGTCATTCGCCGCAACATCCGCAAGGCCGAGGCGATGACGCGCCAGCTCACCTTGCTGTCAGGACGCCGGCGCATCAATGCGCAGCCGATGCACATGGCGACAGCCCTGGCGGACATCGTGGACACGGTGCGGCCACTGCTGGACGGGCGCTATCCGGTGACCCTGGACGCTGCGCCGCACCTGCCTGACATTGCGCTCGACCCGCTTGAGCTTGAAATTGCCATGACCAACCTGATGACGAATGCACGCGATGCGATGCCGCAGGGTGGTGAGCTGCACATCCGGGCGAGGCTGGAGCTGCTGGAGGGTGAGGGCAGGGCGGTGCTGGTGAGCGTGACCGACACCGGTGCCGGCATCCGGCCAGAAGTCCTGGACCGGATCTTCGAGCCGTTTTTCACCACCAAGGAGCCTGACAAGGGCACGGGCCTGGGCCTGGCCCAGGTCTATGGCTTCGCCAAGGCCAGTGGCGGCCATGTGGATGTGCAAAGCGAGCAAGGCGTCGGCACGACGGTCACCCTGGTGTTTCCCCTGGCGGGGACCGCAGCGGCAACGGAGCCTCGCACTGGTGACACGGTGTCGGGCCAGACCCGGCGCGACATACCGGCGGTTGCCGCCGGCCCCCTTGCCGATTCGCTGGCCGTCAGCCCGGTGAAGGCGGGTGAGGTCATCTTGCTCGTGGATGACAACGACGACGTGCGCGAGGCCTCCCTGCAGTTGCTGGCGGCCGGCGGTTTTGCGGTCCGCGCCGCCCGTAGCGCCCCGGACGCGCTTCGCTTGCTCGAAGCGGGATTGCGCCCTGACGTGCTGGTCTCGGACATCGTGATGCCCGGTGGCATGCATGGCGTGGAGCTCGCCCGCCAGGTGCGCGGCAGCATTCCGGACATCAGGGTGGTGCTGGTCACCGGCTACAGCGACGTGGCCCAGAGCGCCAGCGAGGAGGGCTATCCGGTGATTCGCAAGCCCTATGACCTGGCTTCGCTGCTGCGGGCGCTGGCCGCCTGACGCCCCAGGCCGCGCGCAGGTGTGCGGGCGCCGCCACTGAGGTGGAACACGGGGCCCTTCGCGCAGGTCCGCGCACTACACTGCGCGCCAATGCCCCAGCCGCAAGATCGGTCTTCGAGAGGGCGCAATCGTTGGATCGAGAGTCGTAGCGCTATGGAAGTTCCGCCTGCCCTGGTGGCGTTCTCACACATCCGCGGCGACATGGCCGAGCGGGTCCGGGCCTTCGCCTGGGAGACCACGCCGCTGGGCCCCATCAACGGCTGGCCGGTGGCCCTGCGCCTGACGGTGGCCACGCTGCTGGAGTGCCAGCTTCCCATGTACCTGGCCTGGGGCGATGAACTGGTCCAGATCTTCAACGATGCCTACCGGCCCGTGCTGGGCGCCAAGGGGGACACGGCCCTGGGGGCCCGCGCGACGGAGACCTGGGCCGAGATCTGGCCGCGCATCGGACCGATGTGGCGCCAGGCGCTGGACGGCGAGCCGGTGGGCTTCGATGACTTCCGCCTGACCATCGACCGCTTCGGCTATCCCGAGGACGTCTACTTCAACTTCTCCTACAGCGCTGTGCGGGACGAGACAGGTCGGGCGTCCGGCATGCTCGTGACCTTCGTGGAGACCACCGAAAAGGTGGTGGCGTCACGCCGCCTGGCTTTCCTGGACACCCTGGGCCAGACGACGCGCAGCCTGACCGACCCGGCGGACGTCATGCGCGCCACCGCCGAGCTGCTGGGCCGTCATCTGGGGGCGAACCGGTGCGCCTATGCGACGGTACGTGAGGACGAGGACACCTTCGATCTGATCGGCGACTACAACGATGGCGTGGGCAGCATCGTGGGGACCTACCGGTTTGGCGACTTCGGGCAGGAAGTGCTGCGGCTCATGCGGGTGGACCAAGCCTATGTCAACCACGACGTGGACCGTGACCCGGTCACCGCGGGTACCGACCGCAGCGCCTACCTGCGCACCAGCATCCGGTCCGTCATCTGCGTGCCGCTGCACAAGGACGGGCGGTTTGTCGCCGCCATGGCGGTCCATCAGCGCGTGCCGCGGCATTGGAGCGATGAAGAGATCTCACTGGTGAAGACAGTGGTGGCGCGCTGCTGGGAGGCGCTGGAACGCACCCGCGCGGAAGCCGCGCTGCGGGAGGAGGCCCGCACGCTGGAAACGCTGAACCGCACCGGCGCGGCGCTGGCGGCCGAGCTGGACATCGGTGCGCTGGTGCAGCGCGTGACCGATGCCGCGACTGAGCTGACTGGCGCGAATTTCGGGGCGTTCTTCTACAACGGCGTGGGCGAGCAGGGCGAGGCCTACCTGTTGTATGCCTTGTCCGGCGCCGACCGCCGGCACTTTGAATCGCTGGGGCATCCGCGCGCAACGCCGCTGTTCGGCCCGACCTTCCGCGGTGAACCCACCATCCGCCTGGACGATGTGATGGCCGACCCCCGATACGGCCAGTGGGCGCCTCATCACGGCAAGCCCTCGGGCCATCTCCCGGTGCGCAGCTATCTGGCAGTGCCGGTGATCAGCCGCGGTGGCGAGGTGCTGGGCGGGCTCTTTTTCGGCCATGCCGAGCCGGGCGTCTTTACCGAACGCAGCGCCCGCATCGCCGAGGGTATCGCCAGCCAGGCGGCCATTGCCATCGACAACGCTCGCCTGTACGCCGCCTCGCGCGAGGCCATGCAGGAGCGCACGCAGCTGCTGGAAAGCGAGCGCACCGCACGCCTGGCTGCCGAGCAGGCCGGGCTGGTGAAGGACGAATTCCTGGCCACGCTCTCGCACGAGCTGCGCACGCCGCTGAGCGCCATCACCGGCTGGGTGCACATCCTGAGGCGCCGCTTCGGCGACGAGCCGGCGGAGCTCAAGCGCGGCATCGACGTGATCGAACGCAGTGCCAAGGCGCAGGCGCAACTGATTGAAGACCTGCTCGACATGAGCCGCATCACGACCGGCAAGCTGAGCCTGGATGTGGCGCCAGTCTCCGCAGCCAGTTTCACGCTCGCGGCGGTGGAGCTGCTCGGCCCGGTGGCGGAGCGATCCGGCGTGCAGCTGGTGGCGGACATGCTGCCGCAGGCTGCGGGCGCACGCGGTGACGACAGGGGCGCCGCTCAGCCCGATACGGGCGGCGTGGTGATGGGCGATGCCGTCCGGCTGCAGCAGGTCGTGGTGAACCTGCTCTCCAATGCGATCAAGTTCACACAGCGCGGCGGGTGGGTGCGCGTGGGCCTGAGCACCCAGGCCGACACGGTCGTGATCACCGTGTCAGACAACGGCATCGGCATCTCGCCGGACTTCCTGCCCTATGTGTTTGAACGGTTCCGGCAGGCCGATGGATCGATCACCCGGCGCCACGGCGGCCTGGGGCTGGGCCTGTCGATCGTGCGCAACCTGGTGGAGCTGCACCGCGGGCAGGTGCAGGCCCAGAGCGAGGGAGAGGGGCGCGGGGCGCGCTTCATCGTGACCTTGCCGCTGCTGGCCTCGCGCGAAGGCGCCGCAACCCAGGCAGACCCGCTCGCCATGGACCGTACCTCCCTGACCGGCGCTCACATCCTGGTGGTGGACGATGATGAGACGGTGCGGGAAATGGTGGCGCGCGCGCTGGAGCTGCAAGGGGCCCGCGTCATGGCCGCCGCCAGCGGGGAAGAAGCGCTGGCCATGCTGCCGCACAGCGGCGCCAATCTGTTGATCTCCGACCTTGGCATGCCGGTGATGACCGGGTTCGAACTGCTGCAGCGGGTGAGGGCACTGCCCGCGGATCAGGGAGGCAGTATTCCCGCCATTGCCTTGACCGCCTTCGCGCGGGAGGCTGACCAGCGCAAGGCGATGGAGGCGGGCTTCCAGCTGCACTTTCGCAAACCGGTGGAGTTCGCGGCCCTGGTGCGGGCCATCGAGGCGATGCAGCTCAGGTGAGCTCAGCGCCTGGCGACCCAGTGGGCCGTGAGCGGGACCAGGCACAGGAGCGCGCCCAGCAACCAGAAGGCATTGGACAGGCCCACGCCATGGGCGACGAACCCGATCAGTGCCGGGCCGAGGAGGACCCCGGCATAGCCGGTGGTGGTCACGGCGGCAACGGCAAAGGCGGCCGGCATGGCCGTCTGATGGCCGGCACGACGGAACAGCACGGGTACCAGGTTGGAGGCGCCCAGGCCGACCATCACGAAGCCTGCTGCGGCCATGGACGCCACCGGCGCCAGGACCACCACCGCGACACCGAGTGCGCCCAGCACGCCGCCCGTCAGGAGGGTGAGGCGGTCGCCCAGGCGGGCCACCAGCGCGTCGCCGGTGAAGCGGCCCAAGGTCATGGCCACCGAGAACAGCATGAAGCCCAGGCCCCCATGCGCCTGCGACAGCAGGCCCGTGCTGGTCATCAGCAGCGCGCTCCAGTCCAGGATGGCGCCCTCCACCAGGAAGGTCACGCCCGCCAGCGCCGCCAGCAGCAGCACCACGCCACGCGGGGCAACGAACAAGGGCCCTTGCGTCGAGGCCGTCGTGGCCAGCAGGTAGGGCCAGGCCATCACGGTGGCGGCGGCCATGAGCACGGCGCCCAGCAAGGTCGCGTGCAGCGGCTCGAAATCGAGTGACAGCAGCAGGGTCATGAAACCCGCGCCCACGAAGCCGCCGACGCTGTAGAGGGCGTGAAAGCCCGACATGAGGGGCCGGCGGTACTGCTTCTCCACCTCCACGGCGTTCACGTTCATGGCCACGTCCAGGGAGCCCAGGCACGCGCCGAACACCGCGAGGGCCATGCCCAGCGACCAGGGCGTGGACAGCACCGTCAGCAGCGGCAGGCACAGCGCCATGCCCAGGCCGCTGGCAATGATCACCGGCTTGGTGCCATAGCGGGCGCTGACGGCGCCTGCGAGCACCATGGCCGATACGGATCCCAGCCCCAGGCAGAGCAGCAGCGCCCCCAGCGCCGCTTCATCGATGCCCAGGCGTTGGCGCGCGAAGGGCACCAGCGGCGCCCAGCAGGCCACGCCAAAGCCGGCGACCAGGAAGGCGAGCCGCACGGCAAGGCGGTTCTCGGGACGGTCGATGACATGGGCATCGGCCTGCAGGGCCTGCGGCGTGGCGCTCATCGGAAAGACTCCGCTTGAAGGATGTGGGCGCCGGCGTCGCGCAGCGGTTGCAACAACGCGGCCTCGGCGTCGTGCTCGACCACCAGCGTGTGGATCGAGGCCAGCTCGGCAAAGGGGTAGTGGACCGCGGAGCGCAGCTTGTCGCTGGCCAGCAGTGCCACGGCATGGCGGCTTCGCGCCACCAGCGTGCGCTTGAACACGACCTCGTTGAAATGGGTGGCCATGGCGCCGTCCGCGGCCGAGATGCCGCAGACCCCCACGAAGCAGCGGTCGATGCGCAGTTGCTGGAGACTGGCCACCGCGGCGGCATCGACGCTGCCTCCGAGGTGCGGATCGACCTCGCCGCCGATCAGCAGCAGGCGCAGATCCGGGCGGCGCAGCGCGGCGGCGGCCACGTCCACGCCGTTGGTGGCCACGGTGATGTCGGCGTCCTCGGGCAAATGGTCCACGAGCGTCACGTTGGTGCTGCCACTGTCCAGGAACACCAGCTCGCCTCGCTGCACGGTACCCGCGCCGGTGCGTGCGAGCGCCGTCTTGCGCTCCGGGTCTTCATGCAGGCGTGCAGTAATGGGGCGGTCGTGACTGGCCACCGGAATGGCGCCGCCGTAGACCCTGCGGCACAGGCCCTCGGCGGCCAAGGCACGCAGGTCGCGCCGAATGGCGTCCTCGGAGAGCGCGAACTCGGCCGCCAGCTCTGCGGCCACGACGGCCCGGCCAGCAGCCAGGCGCTCGGCAATGAGGTCGCGCCTGGCGCGAGGGAGATCGGGTTGGGTCATCTGGAGATCCGGCTGTCAGGCCAGGATCATGCCACAGCTTTCACGTTTGTGCACGGTGTTGCACGATTGTGCGGGAACGCACGCAGAGAAGCAAAACGCCCCGGGGACGCGGCACTGCCGCATCTCACGGGGCTTGGGGTGCTGGTGTGTCAGCGTCAGGGGAGCCCTGGCGCCAACACTTCACCGGCCATCGCCGATCAGAGCTTGTAGCTCAGGGTCACGGCAGCGTTGCGCGGTGCGCCGTAGATGGCGCCATAGGCGATACCGCCCAGATACTTCTTGTCGAAGAGGTTGTTGACGTTCAACCGGACCGTGGTCTTGTCGTTGATCTCGTAGCTCGCGAAAGCGTTGGCCACCAGGTAGGCCGACTGCGACGCATTGGGACCGACGACATCGGACTGCCAACGGCCGGACACGCCCAGGCGCAGGCCGGGCAGGGCAGGCACGCGCGTGTCGTAGATGGCGTTGATGGTGGTGCGCGGCACCCAGTCGTAGATGCTGTTGCCGTCCGGGCCGGTCAGCTTCAGGCGGGTGAAGCCCAAGGTGATCTTGCTGTCGCGGTTGATGCGGCCCGTGGCTTCGAACTCGAAGCCCTTGGACTTCACATCCTTGGGCTCATACCAATACGTCATGTCCGGCAACATGCCGGCCTGCGTGGCCAAGCCCAATTGCTGGGACGTGAATGCGGCAAAGGTGGTCAGCAGCGACTTGTTGAGCCAATCTGCCTTGACGCCGACTTCAGTGTTCTTGCCTTTCACCGGATCCAGGTAGTTGCGATCGGCGTCGGTTTGATCCTGGTTCTGGAAGATGGTGGAGTACGACACGTAGCCGAGCACGTCGGGCGTGAAGTCGTAGGTCAGGCCGGCGTAGGGCGTCGTCTTCTTGGTATCTGGATAGTTGGTGGCGTTCGTCGCATTGCCGTAGGCCGAGGAGCCTTCGCGCTCGAGCCTGACCGCATTCACGCCCAGGATGGCCTTGAGTTCGTTCGTCAGCGTCAGGCGGGTGACCCCATAGACGCGGGTCAGTCGCTGCTGGCCGGCGCGGTCGAAAGTGCGCGCCCCCCAGGTCGGTTCCGCGTAGGCGTCGCCGCCATACGGGAAGGCGGGCAGCGGCAGGTACATCTGGTCCGCCGGTGCGGCCCACAGGTCCGTGCTGGTGGTCTGGGTGGAGCGGCTGATGCCCACCAGCAGCGTGTGCTTTTGCCCCAGCGCGCTGAATTCGCCGTTCACGTTGAGGTCGAAGAGCCGATTGTTGGTTTTGGAGGCAGCGTGATAGGGCCAACCCTGCAGCCCGGTGTTGTCGCTGTTGAGCGTGCCGTAGGCATACAGCAGCTTGGTCTCTTCCTCACCATGACGGTAGTTGTAGGTGGCCTTGGCCTCCCACCCCTGCGCCAGGCGGTGGGTGTATTCAATGAATGCGCTCTGCGACTTGGTGTTCCAGTAGGTCCAGTCCACCGAGGTCGAGGAGGATTGGTCGAAGTCCACCTGGGTGCCATCGGCGCGCTTGAGGATCAGCGACCCCCACATCGGCGCATGCTGCCTGGCATCGTTGAGCGTCACGCCAAAGGTCAGGGCGCCATCGGTGCCTACCTGGCCTTCCACGACGCCGTAGACGGTGGAGCGCTTGTCGTTCAGCGCGCGCAGGTAGGAATCCTTGTCCTCATGCGAGACCACCACACGTGCGGCCCACGCGCCGTCGTCGGTCAGCACCTTGTTGTAGTCCAGCGCACCGCGCAGCTGGCCCCACTGGCCGTAGGTGACGTTCACCTCGCCGCCATCCTCGTTCTTCGGGCGCTTGCGGATGTAGTTGATGGTGCCGGAGGAATTGCCCACGCCGGTCAGCATCCCGTTGGCGCCGCGGATCAGTTCGATGCGCTCGAACAGGAAGGTGTCCTGTTGGCCCACGACGGTGCCCCAGTCGTTGGTCATGCCCACGCCGTCGATCTGCGTGAGTTGCACCTCGAAACCGCGCGAATTGAAGGTGGCGCGGTTGGTCTCGTACTGGTCGACATTGATGCCGGTGGCCAGGCGCAGGGCGTCGTTGGCACCGGTCATGCCGAAATTGGCCATGTCTTCCTGGTCCAGCGTGCTGATGGTCTGCGGCGTGTCCTTGATGGCGATCGGCAGGCCGGTGGCGCCCTTGGAGACCCGCGTGGCGCGCTTGCCCTTCACGTAGATGGTGCCCAGCGTCCCGCCGGTGCCCTGGCTCGTGGCGCCGTCGGCCTGTGCGTCCGCCGCCGCTGCGGCAACCTCCTGTGCGTGTGCGTCACCCAGGGCCACACAGGCGGCCAGGGCGCAGGCGGTCATCAGGAAGGGATGCTTCATCTTGTTCTCCGTGTGCTCACAAAAAAATAAGGGGTGGTACAGCGCGCTGCCTTCGGCCGCCCGGGACGGAACGGCCGCCGGCGGACCTGGCCGGCACGGCGCCGCGCGTGCCGACAAGCCAGGGGCCGGCGCGCGAGTGCCACAGCGAGCGGCGGTGACACCCGAGTCACCGACCGGCGCTAGTCTAAAAGTAAATGCGAATAATTCTTAAGAATAACGCAACAGCAACGTCGGCTGTCGGCTGCACGCGACGGCGGGGGAGGCGACGGTGCGTGTTGTGTGCGCTGTTCAGCGCGCCGCTTGCGCGGCCTGCGCCAGCGGCTGGCCGCCCGTCGCGGCCGGGTGGGCGTTTGCCACGAACGCCATCAGACGCGCCGCGGCATCGGCCAGCAGCGTGGCGCTTCGGCGGTTGCGGGCGGAGGATTCCTTCGCTTCACGGCTGCTCTGGGCCACGGCACTGAAGACAACCTCCAGCTGCTCCAGGGCGGTGGACTGCTGCTGGGTCGCGACCTGGATTTCCGCTGCCGCTGCGCGGGAGCTCACCACCCGCTCCCCGATGTCCGCCAGCAAAGTCAGGATGGCACCGAAGCCGGCGGCGCTGGCTTCGACAGCCTTGGCGCCCGCCTCGGTCGCCATCACGGTGGTGTTGGCGGAACTTTGCACGTCGTCCAGTTGCAGCCGGATGTCCCGAGCGGCGTCGCGCATGCTGTCGGCGAGCCGGCGGATCTCGTCGGCGACCACCGCGAAGCGTTGGCCACGGTCGCCCGCGGCTTCGGCTTCAATCGTGGCGTTGATGGCGAGGATGTTGGTCTTTTCGGCCAGGTCCTGGACCAGCCCGACGATGCCCCCGATGGTCTGCGCCTTCTTGCCCAGGCCCACCATGCCCTGCACCACCCGGTCCACTTGCCTTTGCATGCTGGTCACGCTGGCGCTATGGGTTTCGACCGCGATGCGGCCTTCGCGCGCCATGTCGCCGTTGCGCACGGCCGCGTCCGAGAGCTGCTGTGCGCGGAGCGCGATCTGGCGCGAGGCGGTCAGCAACTCATGCACGGAAGCCGACGCTTCGGTGACCGATGTCGCCGTCTCGCCGGCGGTGACCGCATGGTGATCCGAGGTGGTCTCCAGTTCGCTCGCTTGCAAGCGTACGTCCGAAGCCGCCTGCGTGACCGTGCGGGTGAGCTGGCGGTGCAGCAGCACCCAGGCCATGATCACCACTGCCAGGCCCAGCAGCGTGCCCGCGATCACGGTGCGGGTCACGAAGGTCTCGGCGTCGCCCATCTCCGCTGACCGCTGCGCCAGCTCCTGGCGGGAACGGGCCTCGATGTCACCCAGCACCTGCCGCAACTGGTCCATGCGCCGCTTGCCTTCGCCGGTTCTGATCTTGGCGACCACGTCCTGCAGCGTGGCCGTGCGTCGCAGTTCGATGCGCTGCTCATGCAAGGCAATCATTTCACTGGTCAGCTTCCTCAGCATCTCGACCTGCTCGGGATGCTGGCTGCCGACAGTGCCTCGCTGCAGGTCGCCCAGATAGCGCTGCACCTGCCGGCTGCCTTCCTTGAACGGCTGGAGGTAGCTCTCTTCACCGGACAGCAGGAACCCGCGTTGACCGGTCTCCGCATCCTTGAGCGCACTCAGGATGCCGGTGGTGGCTTCCAGCGTTTCGTGGCTCCGCGAGACGAGCTGGCTGTTGCGCCCGGCGTGGTGAATGCTTTGCAGAGCCACCGCCCCAATGAGCATGAGCACCGTGAAAGACAGGACAAAGCCCACCCCCATGCGTTGGCCAAAGGTCCACATCAACAGCCTCCTCGCCTGAATGCGCAATTGCGTGCAGCCAATCCCTGCGCCGGCCGAATCGTGTGCGCTGATCCAGCAGCTGCCCAAGTGTAGGGGGCAGGCCTTGGCCCCCGCCATAACCGTGAGGATGGCGCAGGATCACCGTCGCCGAACCATTTGGGCGTTGATCGCCCGACCTGACGCCATTACCCTTCAGATCACACGTATTGGATCGACAGCAAAACAAGGCAGCCCTGAGACCAGGGCAGGGAGTCCATATGTCCGTGATGAGCAAACTGAGGATCGGGACGCGACTGGCGCTGGCTTTTGGCCTGCTGGTGCTGCTGATGATGTTGATGGCAGCCCTCTCGCATGGCGGCCTGCGCAACATCGATGAACGGCTGGACCAGGTGCTGGACGACCGTTATGTCAAGGTGCGTTCGCTCAGTCGCATCTTTGATGAGCTGAATCTGCAGGCTCGCAATACGCGCAATGTGTTGCTGCTGGACAAGGACGAAGAACGTGCGGCCGAGCTGACTTCAATACAGGCTTCCCGCCGGCGTGCCGGCGACATCTATGAGGCGCTGGTCCCCACCATCAGGGACCCCAAGGCCAAGGACCTGCTGGCGCAGACCCTGGAGGCGCGCAAGGCGTACGGCGACAGCCTGGAGACCTACCTGCGCCTGGTCGCCTCGCAAGACCTGCCGGCGGCCAAGACCGAGTTGCTCACCCGCCTGCGCCCGGTCCAGCTCGCCTATGTCGCCCAGTTGTCAACACTGGTCGAGCAGCAGGAAAAGTTGATGGCCGCTTCCGGCGTGGAGGCCAACGAGGCCGTGGAGCGGACCTCGCTGATGCTGGCGGTGGCCGTGGCCCTCGGCGCCATGGCCGGTGCCGTCTTCGGCGTGCTGGCCACGCGGTCGGTGACGCGCCCGCTGGCGGCGGTGCGCCGCTCCATGGAGGCCGTGGCGGCCGGCGACCTGAGCCAGGACGTGGCAGTCGATCGGGGCGACGAGCTCGGTGACCTGCAGCACAGCCTGTCGCGCATGGTCACGGGCCTGCGGACGCTGGTCGCCGAGGTGCGCACCGGTGTGGATTCGGTAACCACCGCCTCCAGCCAGATCGCCATGGGCAACCTGGACCTGTCAGGCCGGACCGAGGAGCAGGCCAGCAGCCTGGAGGAAACCGCCAGCGCCATGGAGCAGCTGACCGGCACGGTCCGCGCCGCGGCTGACGGCGCACGCGAGGCGACCGCCCTGGCGCAGGCCGCATCCGCCACCGCCGCCCACGGCGGTGATGCCGTTGGCCGAGTGGTCAACACCATGAATGCCATCACCGATAGCAGCCGCCGTATTGAAGACATCATCGGCGTGATCGACAGCATTGCCTTCCAGACCAACATCCTGGCGCTGAATGCCGCGGTCGAGGCCGCGCGCGCGGGCGAGAACGGCCGGGGCTTTGCCGTCGTGGCCAGTGAGGTGCGCAGCCTGGCCCAGCGCAGCGCCGGTGCCGCCCGCGAGATCAAGTCCTTGATCGGGGGCTCCACCGCCACCGTGGAATCGGGCGGCAAGGAGGTCGCAGCGGCCGGTGAGACCATGCGGCGGATCGTGGACCAGATCCAGCAGGTGAGTGCCCTCGTGGCGGACATCTCCGGCGCTGCCCAGGAGCAAAGCCGCGGTATCGAGCAAATCAACCAGGCCGTGGCCCAGATGGACCAGGTTACGCAGCAGAATGCGGCGCTGGTTGAAGAGAGCGCGGCGGCGGCCAGCAGCCTGGAGCACCAGGCCAAGCGCTTGTCCGAAGCCGTTGCGAGTTTCCGGCTGGCGTAGGGACTCTGCGTTCCCGAGGCGCCGTCCCAGGCTTCCGGTGTGACGCGGGGCCGTCCAGGCCTGACAATGCCGCTTTGTCGGCCCGCGCTTGCCTCCCCAGGCACGAGCCGTCGGACTGCCTGGAATTGCTGTGCCTGTCTTTGATGTTGTCCCTTCCTGCCCCCATGGGCCGCGCCCGCGGCTGTCGTTCACCCGGTCGTCGGCGTTCGTGACGCCTTCGCCCCTGGCCAGGAGCGCGTCATGAGCCTCTTTCGCACCAAGAGCCTGGACGATCTGCTCAAGGGCGCAGATGCCGGGCACAGCCTCAAGAAGGTGCTGGGGCCGCTGGATCTGGTGCTGATCGGCATCGGCGCGATCGTGGGGACCGGCATCTTCGTGCTGACCGGCACCGGGGCACTGACCGCCGGCCCGGCGCTCACCGTGTCGTTCGTCGTGGCCGCCATCGCGTGTGCGCTGGCGGCGCTGTGCTATGCGGAATTCGCCAGCACGGTGCCGGTGGCCGGCTCGGTCTACACCTACAGCTACGCCACGCTCGGCGAGCTGGTGGCCTGGATCATCGGCTGGGACCTGATGCTGGAATATGGCCTGGCATGCTCGGCCGTGGCGGTGGGCTGGTCCGGCTACCTGCAGTCGCTGCTCAAGGGCTTCGGCGTGGGGCTGCCCCAGGTGCTCACGGCCGCGCCGGGAGCGCTGCCCGGCGTGCAGACCTGGTTCAACCTTCCGGCGTTTCTCATCGTCGTCGTGATTGCGGCCTTGCTGTCGCTGGGCATCCGGGAGTCGGCCCGGCTGAACAACGTGATGGTGGCGGTGAAGATCGGGGTGGTGCTGCTGTTCATCGTGGTGGGCGCTCGTCACGTGCGGCCCGAGCACTGGCAGCCCTTCGCGCCGTTCGGGGTCTCCGGCATCCTCAGCGCCGCCGCACTGGTGTTCTTCGCGTTCATCGGTTTTGATGCGGTGTCGTCGGCGGCGGAGGAAGTGAAGCGCCCCGAGCGCGACCTGCCCATCGGCATCATCGGCTCACTGGCCGTGTGTGCGGTGCTGTATGTGGTGGTCTCGCTGATCATGACGGGCATCGTGCCTTTCCAGGAATTCGCGGGCATCGACCATCCGGTCTCCCTGGCCCTGCAGCGCGCGCAGGAGACCTGGGTGGCGGGCTTTGTCGACCTCGGTGCCATCCTGGGCATGACGACGGTCATCCTGGTGATGATGTACGGTCAGACGCGCATCATCTTCGCCATGTCGCGGGACGGCTTGCTGCCCCGCGGTCTCTCCGAGGTCCACCCGCGTTTCGGGACACCGTTCCTTGCCACCTGGTCGGTCGGGTTGGTGTTCGGGCTGATGGCAGCGCTGGTGCCGCTGAATGTGCTGGCCGAGCTGATCAACATCGGCACCTTGTCGGCCTTCTGCCTGATCGCGCTGGCGGTGATCGTGCTGCGGCGCACGCGCCCGAACCTGCGTCGCGGCTTCCGCTGTCCGGCGGTTCCCCTGGTGCCCGCGCTGGCCATCCTGATGTGCCTGCTGCTGATGACCTTCCTGCAGGCCACCACCTGGATTGCCTTCGGCGCATGGCTGCTGCTTGGACTGGCGGTGTACTTCGGCTACTCGCGGCGGCGATCGCTGCTGCATCGGCCCTGATCATCGATTGAAGCTGCCGCCCGTGGAAGGCCCTGCAACAGGCATGTCCGGGCCACGCGCATGGGGTCAGGTCCCAGCGGCTGGCGTTCTGGAGCCGGGCGTGGGTCACATGCGCCGTGGATGCGCTGTGGACCAAGGACCTCCACAGCGCGGCGGCGCTCGGTTCAAGCGGTGAAGACGAGCGACAGCTGTTCGGGGGCGGTGGCGCGCCGCCCAGGTGCGGAAGGCGCGCGGGGCTTGGGCTCCGTTGCCTTCAGGTAGTCGGCGAGGAAACGGGCTGTCTCGGGCGAGTGGGTCAGTTCCCGCGCCATCACGGCTTCCACCTCGTGCGCGCGCACCTGCATGGCGAGGCACAACTGCAGGAAGCGGTCCTCCATCTCCAGATAGTGGCGCTCCACCGTCAGCTTGCGGCCAAACAGTCCCATCACCTGGCCGACCTTTTGCACGTAAGGGTCCAGCACCGCCACATCGTCGGCACCGCACCAGCGCCGCACGATGGCCGAGGCTGACTTGGGCCCAAGGCCCGGCAAGGTCATCAGCCAGTCGCGCAGCGCTGGCCCCTCCTGCGTCAGGTCGCCCGCAAAAACCGCTGGCAAGGTGGCGCCGAGATAGCGTGATCGCTGCGTCGCCAGGCGGTAGGTCACCTGCTGGCCGCCGACCTGGAGCGGCTCGGCGAGCCAGGCGGCCCACTGCGCTTCGGGCACACCCGGACGTGCAAAGGCGCCCAGCCCGCGCAGGCGCTCGAAGGCGGCCTGCGCCACTGCCGCGGTCACGCCGTGGCCACCGAGCAGCCAGGCGCCCACCTCCTCAGGGAGGCTGCGCGACGCTTGAAGCGCAGGCCGTTCCTGTTCCAGCCGCCAGGTCAGGGCCTTCTGCAGCCAATAGGCCGCGGCCGGGAATTCGTCGGCATGGCCCCAGCGCACGCCGGGCAGGACAAGGTGATCAGGGGAGGGAATCTCGCGTTGCAGGGAGCCGTGGCGGGTGAGGATGGCAAGGATCTGGGTCATACGGGCATGCTGGTCGTAGCAGCGGGATAGGTATCGTGCAGCCACTGGACAAACGCATGGCGTTCGGCCGGCTCCATGGCGCGCACTCGGTCTTGCAGGCGCTCCATGCGCCGTTTCAATGTCTGCCGTTCTCGGAAGTTGTCTCCGCGATGCCGGCTGTCGTGAAGCGTCTCGGGCGGCTCGAAGTTGAACCACAGCGTCTCGGTCCGGACGTCGGTATGGGTCTTGGACTGGAAGGTCCTTTGGTTCCAGCCCGCCAGCCATTCGTCGTAGAGCGGATGCGCATAACCCGAGACGATGACCCGGCAAGGCAGGCGGGCCAGCAGCGACAGCAATGCCACGTGGTCATCGACGTCATAGTCGCATCGATACACGCGCGGCTGGCGCCGTGTCTGCGGGTGGTAGGGCGGGTCCACGTACACGAGTTCGTCCCCCTGAAACGAATAGCGGGCGAGGAATTCCTCAGCCCGCCCGCAAATCAGTTCAAGGTGTTGACCTGCTGCATCGGTAGGTGGGTCGGCGGTGCGTGCACGCCATTGGGCCACCACGCGCTCATCGGCGTCGATGCCAATGGAATGCAAGGCGGGCCGCTTGTTGCGCAACACGGCACCACCGCCCAGGTGCGTCTCGATGTAGACGCGATGCGGCGGCATCAGATTGATGATGTGCTGATAGGTCTTGCCCTTGCCGCCTGGATACTTCATGGGCGGAATCATCGTCAAAAATGACGATGATGTCAATGGCGCGAGCCGCCGCGGCATGCGAATTGCCGACAGGCCCTCCATGGACATCGATCACAACGAAGACCGCGACCTCCTGCTGGGTGTCGCATCGGGCCTGGCGGCCGGCCTTGTCGGCGCGCTGGTGATGACGGGATTCCAGTCGGCGCTGGCGCGCGGCGGCGTGACCTCAGGGGTCAAGGGGCGCCCGTCCACCGAGAAGGCCGCGAACCTGGCCGCCCGGCTGGCGACGGGGCATCCGGTCCCCGCACGGCGACAGGCAGCGGCCGGCGAAGCGGTGCACTACGGCATGGGCTCCGTCATCGGCGGCGTCTATGGCGCAGCGGCTGAGCTGCAGCCCGCCGTTACCGCGGGGCAGGGCGCCGCCTTTGGCGTGGTGGCGGCCACGGTGGTGGATGAAACGCTGGTGCCGGCCTTCGGCTTTGGCGACCCGTTGTGGCGGGCGCCGGCCGTCTCCCATCCTTATTCGTATGCATCGCATCTGGTGTACGGCACCTTCACCGAAGGAGCCCGGCGCTTGTTCCGCCGATTCTTCGGCAAGGTCAAGGCAGGGGCGCGGCAACTGCGGCAGTCGGGCTGGACGCTGCGCAACGCCTTGACGCAAGGCCCCGACGCATCCGCGCTTCCCAGCCCATCCAGCGCTGCGTCAGGCGTGTCGCTGGAAGGCACCTGGGTGTCCGAGGGCACGCGTGACAGCACGCAGGCCGGCGGTTCAGCACAAAAGGTCATCCCGAACAGGCCGTCGCGCCAGACCTTGCTGATGGCCTTCCTGCTGGGCGCCACCGCAGGCCCGCGCACCAGTGCACCGCTGGTGGCTGCCAGCTGGGCTGCACGTCTGGGCCTGATTTCCCTGCGGGGGTCACCGCTGGCCTTCCTCGGCACGACGCGGGCGGTGGCCGTCACGACGCCCATGGCCGTGGGCGAACTGGTGGTGGACAAGCTGCCTTCGACGCCGGACCGTACGCAGGCCGTCGGGGTCGTGGCCCGTGCGACGAGTGCCGCCCTGTCCGGGGCCGCGCTGGCAGGGGGGCGGTCTGCCTCGGCCGCCTTGGCGGGGGTCGCAGGCTCCGTCGTTGCGACCTATGTGGGCCACGCGATTCGTACTCGTGTGTCGCGCGCGCTCGGCACCGACTGGCCAGTGGCCGCTGCGGAAGACCTGCTGGCCTTCGGCGGTGCCGCCATGGTGTGCGTGGCGTCGCTGGCGCCAGACCAGGACGACCAAGGCTGACGGCTCGAGCCGGGCGGGCGCACCCTCCGGCGCGGACTACCGCTTTTCCGCTCGCTGCACTCGGCCCGGCACTACGCCTGCGGCCCGGTGCTGTTCATCTCTGCGGACGAGGCCTGCTTCCTCACGCTATTTCCGCGGGCGCACGGCGGGGTGCTCAAAAGAGAAAGCCGCCCGAAGGCGGCTCCCTTTGCGCAGTGCTAGCCGACAGGCCTCACTGGCCTCGGCCCCTGGGCGTGCGGCCCAGCATCACGGCCAGCACCAGCAGGCCGAGTGCCCACAGCGCGGAGAACGCGCCGCCGCCTCCGCTGCTGCTCGTGGTGGTGGTCGTGTTGGCGCTCATGGCGCTCACCGTCAAGGTCTGCGAGCTGCTGCTCGTGTAGCCATTGCTGTCCGTCACCGTCAACCGTACGACCACCGTGCCGGCCGCCGTGGCGCTCAGCGTGGTGCTGGCGCCCGTGGCGGAGCCGCTGAAGCTGGCCAATGAGGTGCCGTCGGTGATCTCCCACAGGTAGCCGGTGAGGCTGGCGCCGGTGGCGGCCTTGGAGGCGCTGCCGTCCAGCGTCACGCTGGCACCAACGGCCGGGGTGGTGGTGGAGGCGGTAAAGCTGGCCGTCGGCTTGCCGGCTGCAATGGTGAATGACTTCGTCGTGCTGGCGCCATGGCCCGAGCTGTCCGTGACCGTCAGCTGCACCGTCACGGTGCCGGCGGCCGAGGCCAGCAAGGTGGTGGTGGCGCTGGTCGTGCCACTGCTGAAGCTGGCGGCGCTGGTGCCGCTGGTGATCTGCCAGAGGTAGCTCACGACGCTGCGCCCGCTCGGGGCGGTGGAGCCGCTGGCGTCCAGCGTGATCGTCTCGCCGGTCAGCACCGTGCTGGCCGAGGCGCTCAGCACCGGCGTCGGTGCCACCGCCTTGGCGGCATTCACCGCCGCGCCGGTGTTGAGCATGCCGGCACCGCAGGTGCTGGTCGTGCAGTAGCACTCGGTGGTCTGTGCGCTGCTGCCAGGGGCGTGGCAGGCCGCGACGCCGGTTTCGGCGCCGGGGAAGGCCGTGGCGGAGCTCTTGAGCAGCGAAATCACTTCGCCGGGCGTGAGGCCGATGTTGGCGGACATCATCAGGGCCGCCGTGCCGGCAACCAGCGGCGCCGAGAAGCTGGTGCCGGTGCTGTAGTTGCTGCCGTCGCTGTAGGTGCTGCTGACCGGTGTGGTGGTGCCACTGTTGGTGGCGGTGATGATCGGATAGACGCAGGTGCCACTTGAGTTGACGCAGTTGCCCCCAGGCGCAGCAATGGTGGCCGCAGGGCCCAAGTCGGAGAAACCGACCTTCGTGCCGCTGTGCCGCAGGCCCACCACGCCGACCACGCCGCCGCAGTTGGCCGGCGTGCCGACGGCCAGCCCGTCGTTGCCGGCGGCCGCCACGACCAGCACCCCGGCCGCCGTCAGTTCGTTCACCACCGATTGGTAGGCCACGCTGCAGCTGCCCGAGCTGCCCAGGCTCATGTTGATGACCTTGGCCGGGGTGGCAGGGGCGGCAACACCGGTGCCGGACAGGCCTGCCGACCAGCGCATGCCGGCCTGGATGTCGGAGTCATAACCGCCGCACTTGCCCAGCACGCGCACCGGCATGAGCATCACGTTGGGCGCGACGCCGGCCATGCCAACGCCGTTGTTGGTCGCCGCGCCGATCAGGCTGGCGGTCTGGGTGCCGTGCCAGCTGCTGTCGCCGACGCCGCAGCCCTGGAACGTGCCGGAAGCGTCTTCGCTCGTTGTGATCCAGTCGCCCGGGTCGGACGGATCGCTGTCGCGGCCGCCGCCATCATTGGCCACGCTGGTGTCACTGATGAAGTCGTAGCCGGAGACCAGCTTGGAAGCCAGGTCCGGATGAGCCTTGATGATGCCGGTATCCAGCACCGCCACCACGAGGCCGCTGCTGCCCTGGGTCGTGGCCCAGGCCGTCTCCACGTCGATGGCCGACTTCAGGCTGGTGGTGGGGGCGCGCAAATACCACTGGCCCGCGACGGGCGTGGTGCTGCTCTGGTTGTCCGCATACAGCGGGTCATTCGGGGTGTAGGCGCCGAGCGCGAACCGGCGCTGGTCCACCACCGCCCATTCCACGTCGCTGTCCTGCGCCAGCTTGTCGGCCAGCACCTGCGAGCTCATGCCCGAGGCCATCAGCACCTGGCTGTTGTCACTGATGCTGCGGCCGTCGGAGAGGATGACGCCCAGGCGGGCGCCCATGGCCGAGGCGAGCTGCGGGCCGGCATGGCTGCCGCCAGCGCTTTGCGCGGTGGCTCGGCCGGTAGCCAGCACCGACGCGTTGTTGCGGTATTTCACGATCACCCGGGCGGCCGTGCTGCTCGCATCCGAGCTGGGGGCATGCCGGGCGGTGACTTTGTTCAGTTCGCCGGTGGCAGCAGCCCCCAGCAGGCCCGCTGCGGCGAGCAGCGCCGGCAGCAGCAAAGAACGACGCAACAACGACATGGAATCCCTCAGCTTGCACGGCATAGCGCCGCGGAGCGGGCAGTCTATGCCGGCAGCCCGGGATACAAGGTTGCGAATGTTGAGCCGTTCGTGTCAGGTTGAACACAAGCGCCGTGTTCAACCCGCCACTGCGACGGGCGCTTTGGACCGTGACCTTACTGGCGAGAACCCAGGTCCATCACCCAGTAGGTCTTGTAGGTGTTGCTGGTCGAGGCAGCCAGTTCACAGGCAACGCCCACTTCCTTGAAGCTGGGGCTCATGATGTTGGCGCAGTGACCGGGGCTGCTCATCCAGGCGTCCATCACGGCCTTCACGTCGGCCTGGCCCGCGGCGATGTTCTCGCCCAGCGTGGTCCAGGGGTAGCCGACCGCCGTGACGCGGTTGCCCAGCGTGCGGCCATCCGTGCTGGTGTGGCTGAAGTAGTTCTTCTGCGACATGTCCAGCGCGTGATTGTCCGAGGCCTGGCGCAGCAGGTCGTTCCAGGTCACCGCCGTGGTGGCTGCAAAGACACCAGCGGAACCGCAGTCGGCACCGGCGGCCCGCTCGGCATTGATGCGATCCATCAGGGCCTTCTGGAACTCGGACTGCGTGCCCAGGCTGCAGTTGCCCTGCACGTCCGGATTGTTCCCGCTGCCCGGAGGGGGGCTGTTGTCGTTGTCGCCGCCACCGCAGGCGGTGAGCAGCGCGCAGAGCATCAGGGACGGCCAGCCGGCAGCGCCAACGCGGGGGCGCCGGGCAGGACCGGTTTGTTGTTGTGTCAGGGAGGTGTCCATGGCCGCATGATAGGAAGCCGATGTCGAAACATCTGGAACCAAACGTACGGCGTCGGCGCCATGCCACGAAGTTGTGGAAATGTTCATGAATCCTCCGACTGGTGAAGCCGCCGATAGGCGCTGAAATGACGAACGGAGCGCTGCGTATCGCCCAGTTGCTCCATCAGGACGCCCAGGTTGTAGTGGGCATCCGCCAGGCCCGGGTCCAGCGCCAGGGCCCGCTCATAGGCTTCGACCGCCCGAGCGGCCTGGCCGGTGTCCTCCAGTGCGGTGGCCCGGTTGAAGTGGATGAGTGGCGTGTCGCCGCAGTGGGCCAGCGCGCCTTCATACAGCGCCACCGCCTCGTCGCAGCGATGCGCTTCACAGAGCATTGCACCCAGATTCACATAAGCCACGTCCAGGCAGGGGTCCAGGGCGATGGCCTGCCGGTAGGCCGCCTCTGCGGCGGCGGCGTCGCTGGCCTCCAGCCGCAGCGCCTGCTGGAGACTGCGCCGGGCCAGCTGCGCTGGGGAAACGTCGGCATCTGGCGCCGCCTGGCCACTGGCGCCGGCACGCGGGTGCAGCCGGGGCGGGGTGGCACCCCCGTGCAGGGGCGCGCCATGCGTGCCGGTCGCGGCCAGGCTGTTGCTCTGGACCTCGGCCGCCTCGCCGTCCTCCAGCGGCAGCAGCAGCTGCCCCGACAGGGCGTCGCGCCGCAGCCCCTGGTCACTGGCCTCGACCGCCTTGCCCTGCGCGCGCAGCCGGACGCTGGCCAGATGGCCTTCCTCGCCCAGCGAGTCCTGTACGTTGCGCAGGGCCTGGATGACTTTTCGATGGGGAATACGGGCCTCGCGCAAGGCCTTGGCGGTGCGCAGCACCACCATGTCGCGCAGGCTGAAGCGCCAGTCATCCGGCGCCGCGGGGCCCGGACGCAGGATGCGCTCGCCCACCAGCGACTCGATGAAGCGCCGGCTGAGGCCGACCAGTTTCTCGGCCTGGCGCAGGCTGAAGCCCAGCTCCGGGCTCTGCGTGCGCATTACTTGCGGGCGCGGCTGCGCGGGGCCGGCGCGGCTTGGGGTTCGGGCTCCGCCACGGCCCGCTTGGCAGGTTTGCGGGTCGCCGCCACGGGCTTGAGCCGGGTGACATTGGCGTCGGCGCGGGCCGGCGCGGGCTTGTCCGCCGCCGCCTTGGCACTGCGGGCGCTGGTGGCCGAGCTGCCGCCGCCGGCCGCCGTCTTGCCGGAGGGCTTCTTCTGCAGGCTTGAGCGCAGCGCTTCCATCAGGTCGATGACCTGGCCGCTGGAGGGCTCGTCCACGCCGTGGGCGGAGGCGATGATCTGCTTGCCCTTGACCTTTTCATCGATGGCGGCGAGCACGCGCGCCTTTTCCTCGTCCTGGAACTGTTCAGGGTCGAAGGTGTCCGCGGCGATCTGGTCAACCAGCTGCAAGGCCAGCTGCAGCTCCGTCTTGGAAACGTCCGACTGCTCGATGTCCAGGTCCGCCAGCGAGCGCACCTCCTCGGCATAGCGCAGCTGCTGCAGGATCAGGCCGTCCTCGTTGGCGCGCACCTGCGCGATGTACTGCTTGGCCTTGAACGCCCACTTGGCCAGGGCGCAGCGGTCCGACTGCCGCATGGCCTCGGCCAGCAGGGCATAGGGCTTGGCGCCGCGCTTGTCCGGCGCCAGCAGGTAGCTCTTGTCGTAGAACAGCGGATCAATCGAGCTGACCGGCACGAAACTGACGATCTCGATCACATGGCTGCTGCCTTCCTCCAGGTTCTTGAGCTCCTCGGGAGTGAACAGCACGAAGTGGTCCTTCTCGACCTCATATCCCTTCATCATGTCCTTGCGCTCCACCACCTGGCGGGTGCGTTCGTTCACATACTGCTGCTTCAGGCGCGAGCCATCCTGGTCCAGCAGGTTGAAGCGGATGTCCGAACCGGGTTCGGTGGCGGAATACAGCTTCACCGGCACATTGACCAGGCCGAAGCTGAGGGTGAGGGAGGCAATGGAGCGGGCGGACGTGGCCATGGCGTTCTCCTGGACGTCTGGCCAAGATTAGCGGGCGGCCTCGCGCCGCCGCATCCGACGGCCGCGCGTTGTCTTGTAGGACTGAAGGAAGCCCGCGCCTGGATCAGCGGCCGCGGCGGGCGGTCCGGAAGGTGATGGACCAGCGCAGGGCCGCAAGCGGCGCGACGCTGTGCTGCCACCCCCACCGGGCCACGCCCGTGATGGCGTAGATGGAGCGGGGCGGCACTTCCAGGCGGATGATGTCCTCGCGCCGGGGCGATACTGGCGGATAAGGGCGGAACCGCAGCGTGGCCTCATGGCCAAGCGACACGCCAAAGACCGCTTCGAAGTCCGGCACATCGCGGTGCCAGCCCAGCGGCGTGCCGGGCGCATATTCCGCCACCAGCGCATGCACCAGCGCCGACGGCGCCACGCCGCCCCAGGCGGCCACTCGGTCGCGCAGCGGATGCAGCGCCTCGATGAGCGGCTGGGCCGGTTCCAGGCGGTTGGCGTCGTAGTCGAAGCTGCCGCCGTAGCTGACGACCTGCCGGCGGGCGGTGTACTGCTTGTATTGCGCCGCCCGGAACGGCAGGGACGCCACCAGCTCCAGCAGGTCGGCCTCTTCGGCAGCCGACAGGAAACCGGTCTGCAGGCGCAGGCCCTGCGGCAACTGGTCCTCCGGGATGGGCAGTTCATCGAACAAGCCAGATTGCGCCGGTGCGGCCGACAAAAGAGGCGCCTGCCGTGGCGGTTCGCTCCCGGTGCCGGCCGATGACGAGCCAGACGGCATTGGGGCCAGGGCCGGCGGCGGGGGAGGCAGCGGAGATGAGGACATGACAGCCGCAATTTTGTCCGGTTCTGCATGGCCACGCAGGCATCCATGCAAAATGGCCTTCATCAGCTTCCCTCACGGCCCGGCCGAACACATGCCATGAAGACAGCGGTATTCAGCACCCGGCGCTATGACCAATCGCTCCTGTCCAAGGCCAACCTCGAGGCAGGGCATGAGCTGGTGTTCTTCCAGGACCGGCTGACTGCGGACACGGCCGCCCTGGCCGCCGGTTGCCCGGCGGTGTGCGTGTTCGTCAATGATACGGTGAACGCGCAGGTGCTCACGCAACTGCATGCCCAGGGTACCCGGCTCGTTGCGACGCGGTCCACCGGCTTCAACCACGTGGATGCCGCCACGGCGGCCCGGCTGGGCATCGAGGTGGTGCGCGTCACCGACTATTCGCCGCATTCGGTGGCGGAATTCGCCGTTGGCCTGCTGCTGGCCGTCAACCGCAAGATCTGCCGCGCCAGTGCCCGCACGCGGGACGGCAACTTCGAGCTGGATGGCCTGATGGGCGTGGACCTGTATGGCAAGACCGTCGGCGTGATTGGCACCGGAAAGATCGGCACCCTCTTTGCGCGCATCATGGCCGGCTTCGGGTGCTCGCTGCTCGGGTACGACACCCACCCGAACCCGCAGTTCCAGTCCCTGGGTGGACGCTACGTCTCCTCGTCCGAACTGCTGGCCGCCAGCGACGTGGTCTCCCTGCATTGCCCACTGACGCCCCAGACCCGCCACATCGTGAATGGGCAATCGCTGGCCGCGGCCAAGCCGGGCTTCATCCTGGTGAACACAAGCCGTGGAGGGCTGGTGGATACCGATGCGGCCATCCAGGCGCTCAAGACGGGGCGCCTGGGCGGGCTGGCCATCGATGTGTACGAGCAGGAAGCCTCGCTGTTCTTCCAGGATCTGTCCTCCACCATCATCACTGACGACTGCATCCAGCGGCTGGTGTCGTTTCCCAACGTGATCGTCACTGGCCACCAGGCCTTCTTCACCGAGGAAGCGATCGGCCAGATCATGCGGACCACCATCAGCAGCCTCACCGCCTTCGAGCGGGGCGACCCCTTGGTGAACCGCATCCCGGCGGAATAAGCCGCCGCGCTGCCTGACCCCGCCGTCGCGGCGGGCGATCAGGCCTGAAGGCTGGTGGGGGGGCGCCCCCCCCGCTGCCACCATCTTCTGCGCGATGGGCGTGAGCCCGCTCGATTTCTACAGTCCCAGGCACTTCCCTGCGATCGGCGTGGCGCCGCATTGCAGGGGCCCTGGACGATGGCGATGCACGCTGGCCCAGGGTCCACCCCTTCAGGTCAGGTGCCCGGATGCCCCAGTTCGCTCTCGCTTGCACTGCTGCTTTGTGTCCGCCGCGGCGCGGCCCGGCCCGGCGGGTGGTGTTGGTCCTGTTGCTTGTGTGGGGCTGCGCTTGTGCCGCGCAGACTGGCGGCAGGCTGGAGGAGTCCGCCCAGCGGGAGGAACAGCGCTGGCGGGAACAGGAAGACAGCCGCCGCCAGCGCCTCGAGCGCGAGCCTGACGTCAGCCTTGAGCCGGACAATTTTCGCCAGTCAGCGGCAGCCGGACAACTGCTTCCGCGCGACGAAGCGCCGTGTGCCTGGATTTTCCGTGTCCATGTCGAAGGCATGCAATCGGCGCCGGCCCTGGCGCGGCATGCCGATGCGCTGGCGGGCTCGGCAGGGGACGACGCGCCAGAGGGCCAATGCCTTGGGCCGCGAGGCATCGCTGTGCTCGCGGCGAGGCTGCAGGATGCGCTGATCGCCGCCGGCTACGTCACCACGCGAGTGCTGGCGCCGGCACAGGACCTGAGCACCGGCGAGCTTCGCCTGGCGGTCATTCCCGGCCGGGTGCACCGCATCCGGGTGCTGGCGGGCAGTTCGCCGGCGCTTCGCCTGGCCAATGCGCTGGACCTGCAGGAGGGCGATCTGCTGGACCTGCGGGAGCTGGAGCAGGCGCTGGAGAACCTGCAGCGGGTGCCCGGCGTCTCTGCCGACCTGCGCATCGCTCCGGCAGCCAATCTCTCCGCACCGGGCTACAGCGACATCCTGGTGCACTACCAGGGCGGACGCGATTGGCGCTGGCAGTTGGGGCTGGACGACAGCGGCCAGGCGGCCACGGGTCGTTATCCGCTGTCCGTCACGAGCGCCCTGGACCAGCCGCTGTGGTCGAACGACCTCCTGCAGCTCGCCTGGCAGGGCGAAGCCGGAGCGGTGAGGCAGCGCCTGCGACCGGGCACCGGCCCGCGCGGCACCAGCGGCGGCCTGTCGCTGCATTACTCCTGGCCCTGGCGGCATTGGCTGCTGGGGCTCAACGTCAGTCGCCAATCCTACCGGCAGGTCGTGGACGGGGCCTATCAGCAGTACCTGTACCGCGGCGCCAGCCACCAGGGCGACCTCAAGCTCAGCCGTCTGGTCTGGCGAGACGGGCGTCACAAGCTCAACGCCTGGTGGAGGCTCTCCGGCAGGAGTTCGCGCAACTACATCGACGACACCAAGATCGAGGTGCAACGCCGTCGCACCGGCGGCGTCGAACTGGGCCTGAACCTACGGCGAATGGTGGGCCCCTGGCGGGGTGACGCGACCCTCACCTGGCGGCGCGGCACCGGGGCGTTTCATGCGCTTGCCGCGCCTGAAGAGGCCTTTGGCGAGGGGTTCGGCCGGGCCAGGCTGGTGACGGCTGACCTGTCGCTGCAAGGGGCCCTGCGCCTTGGAGCACGGCCACTGCGCCTGTCGGCGCAATGGCGTGGACAGATGGCCCTGCGCTCCTTGACCGGCCCGGACCGCCTGTCCATTGGCGGCCGCCATTCCGTACGCGGGACCGAGGCGCACCACGGGGGCGCTGGCGATCACGGGCTGGTGCTGCGGCACGAGGCCGACCTGTCGTTGCTGCCTCCCCCTGTGGTGGCTTCGCTGTACCTCGCTGCGGACGCGGGCTGGGTCAAGTCGACAAGCGCCCCGGGCGGCACAGCGCACGAGGCGCGTGTGCAGCGCCTGATCGGCCTCGCACTCGGTGTCCGGCTCGCTGGCGCCCAGCCGCTTCCCTTTCAGTTCGACGTCTTCGCTGGTGCGCCGGTGCGGGCGTCTCCAACCCTTCAGGCCGCCCCCGCCGTGGCCGGCTTCAACCTGAGTCTTACGCTATGAACCAACAGCTCTATCGCATCATCTTCAACCGTGCCAGAGGCCAATGGATGGCCGTCTCGGAGGTCAGCACCGGTCATGGGCGCGGCAGCGGTCGCTCCGGACGCCCGGCCCGGCGTCCACGCGGGCGCCGTTCCGGCCTGCCCCGTGCGCTGACGATTGGTGATCATCCGCCCCGGCGTGCCGGCTCCTGGCGCAACGCTGGCGCGGCTTTGCTGGTGCTCAGCTGCGCGGCGTCCTTGCAGGCACAGGTCAAGGCCGATGGGACGGCACCCGGGGCGCAACGCCCCACCGTGCTCACGACGGCCAACGGCGTGCCCCTGGTCAATATCCAGACGCCCAGCGCCGCCGGCGTTTCCCGCAATCGCTACGAGCAGATGGACGTCGATGGCCGCGGGCTCATCCTGAACAACGCCAGGACGCCAACAGCCTCGTCACTGGGCGGCATGGTGCCCGGCAATCCGTGGCTGGCCAGGGGCGAGGCGCGCGTCATCCTCAATGAGGTCCGCAGCAGCCAGCCCACGCGCCTGCACGGCGTGACGGAGGTCGCCGGCCGCACGGCCGAGGTGATCGTGGCCAATCCGTCCGGCCTGCACATCGACGGCGCGGGCTTCTTGAACGCCCACCGGGTCACCCTGACCACCGGCACACCGCAATGGGGCGGCGACGGCAACGTCGAGGGCTTTGATGTGCGGCAAGGCCAGGTGCGCGTGGAGGGTCGAGGCCTGGACGCATCACAAGCTGGCTACACCGCCCTCCTGGCACGCGCAACGGCGCTGGACGGGGGCGTCTGGGGCCAGTCGGTGGAGCTGCAGGGCGGGCTGGACAGCACGGCCCTGGGCGGCGTCTATGCCCGGCGCATCACGCTGGTGTCTTCCGAGGGCGGCCTGGGCGTCCATCACCAGGGACGGATGATGGCGGACCAGCTGACGCTGGATGTGCAGGGCCGCCTGCACAACAGTGGCACCCTGCAGGCGCTGGCCGACGGAGACGACGCATTGGTGGCGCGCGCCGGCGAGCTGCACAACGAGGGCTGGATGGTGGCTCGCGGGTCAGTCGCCCTGCAGGCGCAGCGATTGTCGGGCGGCGAAGGCAGTGTGACGGCGGCGGGCTGGCCACCAGCGGAGGCTGCACCCGGCACGCCAGCGGCCAGCCTGCGATTGCAGGCGCCCGTGCAGCAGCAGGCGGGCCACCTGGTGAGCAGCGGCGACCTTGCCGCCACTGGCGCGTGGCTGGACTTCGGCAAGGCCCGCATGGCCGCCGGGCACATCCATCTGGAGGCGGACCGGCTCGACCTCGGTGGGGCGGTGCTGTCCGGCAGCGAAAGCCTCACTGCACATGCGCGGCAAGCGCTGGGTAGCCGCCAGGCGCAGCTGTCGGCGCCGCGCCTGGAGCTCCACGCGCCGACCGTGGACGGCACCGGCGCCGAATGGCTGCACCTGGGCACTTCGCCCTGGCACATCGCGGCGGAGCAGCTGACGCTTGATGGCGCCCGTCTGGGCAGCAACGCCAGCGCCATGACGTTGAGGGCTGACGCCATGAACGCGGATGGCGCGCGCATCGATCACCATGAGGGCGACAGCCTGATCGTGGACGCTGCGCATCTGTCCGCCCGGGGCGCGCAGTGGCGGTCGCACGGTGCGATGCACGTGCAGGCGGGTGATGCGGACCTCTCGCGCGCGCAGCTGCAGGCGGGCAGCCTGACGCTGCAAGGCGATGCGGTGAAGGCAGACGCTGCCGCGCTCACGTCGGCGGGGAGCCTGCGATTGACGGCCGGGCAGTGGCAGCAGGACGGCGGCGCGCTGCGAGCGAATGAACGCTTGGTCATGGCGTCAACGGGCTCCGTGGCGCTGACCGGTACCCAGTTGGCCGCGGATCAGCTCCAGGTTTCTGCGGGGGCGCTGGATCTATCTCGCGCGGCGGCCACGGTGCGCGGAATGACGGAGCTGGCGGTCGCGAATACTTGGCGCACGGATGGCGTCTCCTTCGTCGGCGGTGAGCTGCAGGCGGTGACCGGTGACTGGGCGCATGGTGGCGGCCACTTGTGGATGGATGGCGCCGCCTCAGTGCGCGCACAGGAGATTCACCAGGCCGGCGGCTTGTTGCAGGCGGGCTCCTGGGCGTTGGTGGCTGAGCGCCTGCATCACGGCGAGGACGCCCAGATGGTCTCCTCGGGAACCATGCAGGTGGAGGCCGGCGCATGGGATCAAGCCGGGACGCTGAGCGCGGGCGGGCGGCTGGAGGTGCATGCCGGACGCTTGGACAACACGGGTGCGATCCAGGGGCTGTCCGACCTGCGCCTGCACGCCCAGCACCTGTCCCATCAAGGGACCTTGATGGCTGCGAAAGACCTTCGCCTGGAGGCCGACCGCATCCACAGCACCGGCACATTGGCTGCGGGGTGGACGCCAGGCGGTCCCTCGACGCATGGCGGCTCGGTGCATGTGCAGGCCGGGGACGTATTGACGCATAGCGGGCTGGTGGCGGCCGCTGGCGACGTGGCGGTCCAGGGGCCGTCGCTGGATCTGAGAGGCAGCCGGTGGGATGCGCAATCGCTGCGTCTCCTGGCCACCGGCACGGATGTGCTGCTGGACAAAGCGCAGGTGCGCTTGGACGGGGACTTCATCCTGAATGCCGCGGGTCTGGCGTCGCTCAAAGGCATCGCGGCGCAGGCGGGCGCCGCCCACTGGGGGGGCGAACGCATCGACCATCGTGGCGGTTCCTTGAGTTCCGCCGCAGAGATCACGGTGCAGGCGCGGCAGCTGCTCAACGGCGAGGGCGGCCGCCTTCGCGCGGGCGGGGCGGCCCTGATCGGTGTTGGCTCGATGGACAACACGGGCGGGGCGATCCTGAGTGACGGCAGCCTGACGCTGCGTGCCAGCGAATCCCTGTCGAACCGCGGCGGCAGCCTTCTTTCGGCCGGGACCATGACGCTGAGCGCCGAGGGCAGCGTGCACAACAGCGGCGGCTCCATCGCCAGTCGCAGCGCCGACGTACAGCTCGAAGCCGCCGATGCCTTCCTCAACGACGGCGGTACCGTGGCGGCGGCCAAGGATGTGCGCCTCACCGCATCGCGCCTGGACAACCGGGCCGGTGAGGTGGCGGGACAGAACGTGCAGGTGCTGGCCTCCGGAAGGGATGGCCAGGCGGGAACCATCGACAACCAAGGCGGCCGCCTGCTGGCCGATGAATCGCTGCAGGTGAGGGCAGGGGTGCTGGACAACGTGGGAGGGCGGCTGCTCAGCGCCGGCAGCCTGCATCTGGCCCTTGACGGGGATCACGTCCACCGTGAAGGCGACCACATCGCCGCAGCGGGCGATGCCCACCTGACCATCGGCGGCCACTTGACCAACGAGGCCAAGTGGCACGCCGGGCAATCGCTGGCCATTGCCGCCCAGGAGATTTCGCTGGCCAGCGGCAGTGAATTGTCGGCCGGCGTGGTGGACCTCACCGCAGCCGGCGCCTTGAGCAATCGCGGGCTGATCGACGGCGACACCGTGAGGCTCCAGGCTACTGAACTGAGCAACGTAGGCGGCGGCCGACTGTTTGGCGATGCGATCACCGTCCGGGCGGACCACCTGCTCAATGGCGACGAGGATGGACGCGCAGCCGTCATCGCCTCGCGCGGCGAGCTGACGCTGGACATCGACCGGACGCTGGTCAATCGCGACGGAGCGTTGCTGCTGTCCCAGGGTGACATGGCTATCAGCGCGCAGACGCTGCGCAATGAGAATGCCGCCATCGAGGCAGGGGGCGACCTGCGCCTGGCTGTTCGGGACCGAGTGGACAACCTGAGTGTCCACGCCGATGCCGCCGCAAGCGCCGGCTTGCAGGAAGGCGCTGCGAGCTCGGGCAACCAACCACCTCGGGTGCTCGACAGCCTGGCCTCCATCAGCGCGGGCGGCGACATGTCGATCTCTGCAGCCACGGTGGTGAACAGCGGCGGCACCATCGACGTCCGGGGCGATCTGGATGTGCAGGCCGGCGGCGTGCACAACCTCAATCCTTACCTGCAATGGGCCATCACCGAGAGCACGGAACGCACCACCGCCTTTGAACTGCCGAACGGGCTGGGCACGTACCGGCCCGATGAGGTGCGTGTGCTGTGGGGAGTGAAGGAGTTCGAGTTCGGCTGGTACAGCCCCTGGGGCAGCCCGGCGGCCGACTCGCTCGAACCCTTTGTTCATCACTTCACACCGGGGCAGGATGGCTGGTCCCAGGATACCTACCGACGGCAATTGCTGTTGCCCTCCGAACGCTACCCACATGAGATTTTTGGCCGCTACCTGGGTGGTGACGGTGGGGACCTGAGCGGCAGTGCCGAACGCGGCTTTGCATGGCTGCGCAGTGCGGACTACTGGATCACCGTCGTTGCCGAGAACCACAGCGTGGAGCTGGTGAAGGGCCAGCACTACCCGCATGACGACCGCGTGTGGCGCGACTTCGGCATCACCCCGGGCGATGATGAAGCGCTGGACCGGGCGATGGATGCGTTCTATCGGGACGCGAACCGGCGGCTCGTGGGCGGCTTCACCTTCGTCGATGTCACGCGCACGACGCAGCAGGCCCAGGTCACCCAGAGTTCCGCCGGCCGCATTGTGGTCGGCGGCGAGCTGTCCATGCGGGGCGGCGAGCTGGTGAACCACATGAGCCAGGTCATTGGCCGCGAGGGCGTGGACATCCAGGCTGACCGGCTGCGCAATGAGGCCGTCCAGGTTCAGCTGCAAGACCGTGAGGAGGGCGGGCGCTACCGCACCTACAACATGGGCAGCAGTGTGCCCAATACCGGCATTGCGCATGCGGCCATCCATGCGCTGACGCCAAAGACCGAGACACTGACGATTCCCACGGTGGCCTCCACCACCCTTGAGCGCCCGGCGATCGCGTCTCGCCCGGAAGGCCCGGCGCTGGAGGGCGCGGACGCCCAGGCGGCGATGGACCGCATCGATCAAGCCTGGACCAGCGGCAGCATCACCGCGGCCCCGGGCAGTGGGTTGCCGCCGGCCGACGCCGCGGCGGGGGGTGCAGGGCTTGGGAGCCTTCGCCCTTCATCCGGACCGGCGCTGCCTGTCGGCGCCGGCGCCACCGGCGCCTTGCAGGCGGTGCCGCCGGACCTGCGCCTGCCCACGAACAGCCTGCATGCGTTGAGGCCGTCATCCGCGGCTACCCATCTAGTGGAGACGGACGCTCGATTCACCGGCGGTCAGGCGCTGTCCAGCGACTTCCTGCTGAACGCGCTCTCCGTCGACATGCAGGCAGCGCAAAAGCGGCTCGGTGATGGCGCCTATGAGCAGCGCCTGGTGCGAGACCAGCTGCGCCGGCTGACCGGCAGCCAATACGTGAACGGCCAGCAGACCGACGAAGACCTCTACCGTGCACTGATGGTCGAGGGTGCCAGCTTTGGCGCCCAACATCAATTGCAGCCGGGCGTGGCCCTCAGCGCCGAACAAATGGCCTTGCTCACCACTGACCTCGTATGGCTGGTGGAGCAGACCGTGTCCCTGCCCGACGGCAGCCGACAGCAGGTGCTGGTGCCCCAGGTCTATATCGTGCCGCGTGCGCAGGACCTGACGGCTGAAGGCGCGCTGATCGCCGGCCAACGGGTACAGGTGGCGCTCAGCGGCGAACTGCTGAACTCCGGCACCCTGCACGCCGAGGGGGCGCTAGACCTGTCCGCCAGCAGCGCCTTGCACGAGGGTCAGCTGCGCGGCGCCAGCGTGGCCTTGACCACCCGAGGCGACCTGACGGTGGCTGGTGGCCGCTTGGTCAGCGAAGGCAGCCTCCAATTGCAAGCCGGTGGCGACCTGCGTCTGGCCAGTACGGTGGCGCAGGCCGGGACGGCGCAAAGCCAGCGTACCGTGCTGGACCGGCTGGCGAGTCTGGAGGCCGGCGGCAGCATGGTGCTGACAGCCGGACGCGACCTGACCGTGTCGGCGGCCGACCTCCACCAGCAGGCCGCCGACGGCGGCATGACGCTGCAGGCCGGGCGCGACCTTGCCCTGGAGCGCGAGCGCATTGCCAGCAGTGATCGCTGGACTTTCAATGCCGCCAGCCATCAGGCGCAGTCCGCCGCGGCGGACGTGGGCAGCCGGCTCCAGGCGGCGGGCCAGCTGCAACTGGCGGCGGGGCAGGACTTGACGGCCCGCGCGGCAGTCATTGCCGGGGACCGGGACGTTCGGCTGTCCGCGGGGCGCGATTTGCGCCTGGATGCCGGGCAGGCCTCGACGGCCAGCGAAAGTCAGTGGAAAGAGACACGCCGCGAAGGCTGGTCCAAGACCACCGAACGCGAGAGCGCTTTCGCTTCGCAGACGTGGGCGCAGCCTTCCTCGGTCACAGGCGGCAGCATCGCCGTCGCGGCCGGCAGGGATCTGGCGGTCACGGCCTCGGAACTGGTGGCGGACGGCCCCTTGACGCTGGCTGCGGGCCGCGACGTGGCCCTGACGGCGGCCATCGACACCGACCGGCAAGAAACATCCCGATCGGTATCCACGTCGGGCGTTCAGGTGGCCGACCGCGGCATGGGCCTGTCCATCGGCCGCCAATCGGCCAGCGGCAGCCAGGCGAGCGAACGGCAGTCGGTGGCGGGTACTACCGTGGGGAGTCTGTCGGGGGACGTGAAGATCGTGGCCGGTGGGCAGTACCTTCAGTCCGGCGCCACCGTCGCGGCGCTGCAAGGCGACATCGACATCACGGCGGCCCGGGTGGACATCGAATCGGTGGCGGCGACTTCCACGCAGTCCCGCATGGAGCAGAGCCGCCAAAGCGGAATCTCGGTGTCGGCGGGCAGCCCGGTCTTTGACACGGCCCGAAGCCTGGCCAAGGGCGTGGCGGGGGTGGGGCGCGCCGACGACCTGCGAGCCCAGTGGATGGACGCTGCCATTGCAGCGGGCAGGCTTGCGCAGGCGCCGCAGACCATCGCGGAGCAATTGGCCACCGGGGGCGCCTTGTCCGTACAGGCGACGGTGGGCAGCCGCGCCTCCAGCAGTGAGCATCACACGCGCCTGGAGGAGGTCCATGCCAGCCGCCTGGAAGCGGGTGGGCAGGTGCGGGTGCAGGCACAAGGCCTGGGCGCGGACAGCGCCATTCGCATCCAGGGCGCGGACCTCCTGGCCGGTGGTGACATCCAGCTGCGCGCGGACGGCGACGTGTCACTGGCCAGCAGCCAGGAGCGTGCGTCCTCTCACAGTGCGCATCGCAGCCACAGCGCCTCCATCGGGGGCAGCGCAGGGCTGGGCACATCCGGTCTCAGTGGAGGATGGACGGTGCAAGGCGGTGCGGCTTCCGGCCGATCGGACAGCGAGGCCGTGACGCAGCGCTTGACACGCGTGGACGGCGCCACGGTCAGCATCCACTCCGGCGGCGACACCTCGCTGCGCGGTGCGGTGGTGTCCGGCCGCGCGGTGGACCTGGAGGTTGGCGGTGATCTTCGGATCGAGAGCCTGCAGGACGTCCACCGCTTTGATAGCCGCTCTCATCAGACCGGCGTGGCGGCCAGCACCGGCAAGCTGACCGGTAGTGCAGGAGCCGCCAGCGCACGGGCAGAGCAACTGGCCGTGGCGGAGCAAAGCGGCATCCGGGCCGGGGACGGGGGCTTTCGCGTCAATGTGGCGGGCCAGGCCACGCTGCGGGGCGGCGTCATCACGAGTACGGACGCGGCCGTCCAGGACGGGCTGAATCATCTTCAAGCCCAGCACGGCCTGTCGCTGAGCGATGTCCGTAATCACGCCAGTCAAAAGAGCCAGGCCCTGCATGTCACGGCAGGGCAATCGACCACCACCAAAGGAAAGCAGACCACGTCCGGATCGCTGGGTGTGTCCGGCGACTCGTCGCGGGACCAGAGCACCAGCCATGCAGCCGTCAGCGGCCTGGCGGGCCTCTCGTCAGCCCGCACCGGTGACGATGCGCCTGATGGCTTCACATCGCTGGACGCGGCAGCTGCCCAGCGTCAGGCGCAGGCCCAAAGCGAACGCTTGCAGGCATTTGGCGCCATGGCGGCGGGCCTGATCGGCGACTACGCGGCCAGCAAGCTTGCGCAAGCGACTGACGTTCGCGCCCAGGCGGACAAGGAAACCGACCCGGCACGCCGTGAGGCGCTCGCCGGGCAGGCCGCCAAGCTCGAACGGGAGTGGGGTGCCGAGGGCAGCCTGCGCCTGGCGGCCCACACGGCGGTGGGCGGGCTGTCTGGCGGCCTTGCGGGCGCCGCCGGGGCAGCAGCCGGCACCTGGACGGCACCGCGCGTGGATGCGCTGCTGACCGAGGCCGGTATCGACCCCACGCTGGCCAATGCGCTGACCGCCATGGCGAGCTCGGCAGCCGGCGCGCTGGCCGGTGGCGGCATGGGCGCCACGCTGGCCTTCAATGAGGTCACCGGCAATTACCTCACGCACAAGGAGCAGCTGCAGTTGAAGCAGCAACTGGCCGGTTGCACGACGCAGGCCTGCCGCGATGAGGCCCGGGCCCAAGCGCTCCAGCGCTCACAGCTGCGCAATGAAGCAGTCGTTGATGCCTGCCTGGACGGCGGCACCGACCTCTGCCGGGCACAGCTGGCCAAGGTCCAGGAGCATCTGGCCGACATGCGGGCGCATCCCGACGGCACCGGCCAGATGACGTTCCAGCCGGTGTCGGCCAACCACATCGCGCAGGCGGAAGAGAAGTACCGCATCGGCCTGCAGGTCATGGCCCATCAGGCGGCGCAGGCCCTCGGGCGCCCCTACGTCTCGCCCGAGGAACTGGCGCAGATGGGCTTCCTGAGCGCGCAGGAAGCGAGCGACCTCCAGGACATCCGCGCCGGCACAGGCGCTGATGTGCTGGGTGCGCTCGCCATGGTGGACGGCGCGAGCATGCGGCCTCAGCGCCCGATGGCTCCGGGCCCGACGGCGGCGGAGATCGAGGCGCAGCGAAAGCTCATCCTTGAGCAGCGCGTTCACAACAATGCGGACCGCGACGGTGGCGCGGAGCCGCATAGTTCGCATCCGAATACCGAGTCGACCCTGGCATTGAGGAAGAAGGTTGAGATTGATCAATCGAATGGCACTTCGAACCCGCATTACAGCGACAAACATGGTCCGTACGTGACGCTCGCCCAGCAGTATGAGCGCGCCATGAAAGGCACCAATCCCCAGACCGGAAAGAAAGGCACACCCGTGGACGCCTCCAAGTTCTTCAACGCCACCGACATGGAGGTGGCCATACGCGAAGCCGAAGCGCTGTATGCGGCAAACCCGGCGCAGTACCGCAAGGGCTCGGTGACGGTCGAGTTCCCTCGTGCGGTGGGGGAGGGCTACACCGGCAATACCCACGTCAACAGGACCGCCGGCGTGCCTGTGGGCGACTACCGCTGGACACAGAGCGTGGTGGTGAGAATCGACGCTCGCACCGGCAAGGCCTTCACCGCCTTCCCCGATATGAAGAGCGGGGTGTCCATGCCGGATCCGCTCAAGGGGGCCGCTAATGTTCATTGACATCAGTTTGCGTCATTCCGAAACCGTCATGGATTCCTTCGTGGAAGACGTGGCCGAGCACTATGGCTATCTGGAAGAGCTGCGGAAGCTGGACCTTCGCCAGGAAGCGCAGGCCTTGTTTGCCATCCGCACCTGGATCGTCCCTGACTCCCGGGAATGGTCGCCAACGGGCCGCTACCAGCGGATGGAGGCCTGTCGGTTCGTCCTGATGACGGGCCGCTGCTTCGGCGAGGCCTGGCTTCCGGGCATCGACGGTCCACCAGAGGGCGATGCCGCCGTGCTGCCCTGGAGTGAAGACCGCATCGACGCCGAGTACTACCGTTTCCAGTTGCTCGTCTGGCGGGAACTGTTTCCAGAAGAGCGCTTCGAGGCCCGTCCCCTGGGCCTGTACCGGCAGCGCGTGGACTTCGGGTTCTACGTTTTTCCGGACTCGCCCAGTGAGTGGGGCACACCGAAGTACCTTCCCTGGCCCCAGGTTCAACGCACGAGCAGTGCAGCAGGAGGCTAAGCCAGCGGGCTTGTCACGTGACGCATCACCCCGGGACGGCAAGGTTTCTGCTGCCATGGAGACAATGCGTCATCGGCCGGACGCGGGTGTCCGGCCCTCTTCAATTCCCTGCACACGACAGCCCATCACCATGACCGACCTCTCCAGATTCCCCATCACCGGCAAATGGCCCGCGCAGCACCCGGACCGGCTGCAGCTTTATTCCTTGCCGACTCCCAATGGGGTCAAGGTGTCGATCTTCCTGGAAGAAGTTGGCCTACCGTATGAACCGCACCTGGTGAGCTTCCAGACCAACGACCAGCTGACGCCGGAATTCCTTTCGCTCAATCCCAACAACAAGATTCCCGCCATCCTGGATCCGGACGGCCCCAACGGCGAACCCTTGCCGCTGTTCGAGTCCGGCGCCATCTTGCTGTACCTGGCAGAGAAGACCGGGCAGCTGCTGCCCAAGGACCCGGCTCGCCGCTACGAGACGCTGCAGTGGGTGATGTTCCAGATGGGCGGCGTGGGGCCGATGTTTGGCCAGCTGGGCTTCTTCCACAAGTTCGCCGGCAAGGACTATGAGGACAAGCGTCCGCGCGACCGCTACGTGGCGGAATCGCGCCGCCTGCTGTCGGTGCTGGACCAGCGCATGGCTGGCCGCCAGTGGATCATGGGGGACGACTACACCATCGCGGACATCGCCATCTGGCCGTGGGTCAGCAACCTGGTGAACTTCTATGAGGCTGGCGACCTGGTGGGCTTTGCCGACTTCAAGGAAGTGCAGCGGGTGGTGCAGGCCTTCCTGGCGCGCGATGCGGTGCAGCGCGGCCTGAAGTCGCCAGCGCGGCCGTGACGGCTGGCGGGCAGGCCCGCCAGCGCCTTTCGGCCGCTCAATAGTGCGGCGGCAACTCGTCCCGCAGGCTGCGCGGCCCGTCCGCGCGGCCCTCCGGCACCTGGCGCCGCAATTGCGCGATCTCTCGCACCAGGGCCTCGATCTGCTGCTGCTGCATCGCCACCTGCGCATTGAGCGTGTCGAGCAGGTCTTCGGTGAAACTGGCCTTGATCTCCAGTTCCGTGATGCGCTGCTCGAGCTGCTCCGTCGCTGACGGGCCGGGCTCGCCCAAGGGTTGATCGACGCTGGGCTGGCTCATCGGCGCTGGCCCATCAGTTCCGCAATCACATGCACCGGCGCGCTGCCATAGCTCAAAAACTCTTCGTGGAAGTCCTTGAGCCGGAACTGGTCGCCCAGGGCCTTCCGGCGCTGCTCGCGTAGCTCCATGATGTCGGCATAGCCGCTGAAGTAGCTGGTGAGCTGCACCGATGTGAGCTGTACCCGGCGCCACTTTTCCTTGGCCTCGCGCTCGGTCTGGAAGGCCTGGCGCATCAGCAGGTCCAGCGCCTGGTCCTCGGTCATGCCCAGCACATGGACGCTGTAGTCGAGGATCGTGTTGGTGACGCTGCGCAGGTTCCACTTGCTGTACATCAGCCACATCTCCGGCGCGTTGTCCCCGTAGCCGGACTCCAGCATCATGCGCTCGCCATACACGGCCCAGCCTTCCACCATGGCGCCATTGCCAAACAGCGCCTTGACGAGCGAAGGCGATTTGTTGGCATGGACGAGCTGGGTGTAGTGGCCGGGCACCGCCTCATGGATGTTGAGGATCTGCAGGATCCAGTGGTTGTATTCGCGCAGCGTGCTTTCGGCCTGTGCATCGCTCAGGTCATCCAGCGGCGTCACGTTGTAGTAGGTGCGGTCCTGCGGGCGGTAAGGGCCGGGCGCCTCGATGCCGGCGCCGGCCACGCCGCGCTGATAAACGGGCGTCTCGCGCACCATCAGCGGCTTGCTGGCATCCATGGTCAGCAGGTCATGGGAAACGATCCAGCGCTCAAGCTGCGGAATCTGCGCCCGGATCTCCTTCACGAAGTCCTCGCGCTTGACGTGCTGCGCCGACAGGGTGTCGATCACCGCGCCGATCTTGGCAAAACGGTCGGCCGGCTTGGGCGCGTCTGCCTGGGTCTTTTGCCAGAGCTGGTCCGCCAGTCCGTCCATCCGGGCCAGCAGCTCCTCGCGCGCGGCCAGGGCCTTCTGGTACATCTGCTCGGCACTGTGGGCCGACTGGATGTCAAAGCCAAACTTCTTGGCATAGAGGGCCTGGCCCAGGCGGAAGCTGCGCGCGTCGCCGCTGGCCTTGAGCGAGGCCAGGCGCGTGGTCAGGGCCTCGCGCCAATGCAGGACGGCGGCGCGGGCTGCCGCCAGCCGCTCGCTCAGCTGCTGACGCTGGGCCGTGCTGAAGCCTTTGGCCTTGTCGTCGTCCAGCGCCTTGCCAATCTCGTCGAGCACGCTCAGCACGCCTGGTGCCTGGTCGATCGCCAGCTGCGTGTGTTCCAGCGTCGGTTGACGCAGGCTCGCTTCGCCGGCCTGGTAGTAGGCCGGTACCAGCGCCAGTCGGCTCGACAGGGCGCGCAGACGCTGCGGCAGTGGGGCGTAGTCGGTGGAGAGGATGAGGTCGAGCTGGCCGGCCACATTCACATTGGCGGGGTTCCACTCGAACTCGCGCATTTCCGTCAGCGCAAAGCGGTCGGCGCGCAGCTTGTTCAGCAGCTGTCCGAGGTCGGTGCGTGCGGCGGGTCCGAGCGATTCCGCCTTCACGGCCTCGAAGCGCTTGAGCCATTGCTGCGCGAACGACAGCTGGCGTGCCCGCGTGGCGTCATTCGGAATGTTCAGCTTGCCCGCGAATTCGTAGCGGCCGGCGGCCACGGCGGCCTCCGGATCGAGCGCCCAGAGGGCTTCGATGTAGTCATGGGCCAGACGCTGGAAGCGGCTGTCCGCGGCCGATGCCTTCGATGACGGCGCCGCGGTCGCGGATGTGGCGCCAGAGCCGTCAGCGGGGGCGGCCCAACCGGCGGTGGGCAGGGCGGCGGGCAGGGCAGCGGCGGCCAGCACGGCGGCCGCGAGGGCGGAGCGGGGAAGGAGAGGGAAGGTCATGGACGCGAGCATAGCGGGCGTCCCCGGGCTGCCTAGACGGGGAACCCCCGTCCTGGCGCTGCCGTGGCGATCAGCGCACCGCAGCAAGGGCTGCAGCGCCGGGCGGGCGCCCAGCCGATCAACCGATCAACCGATCAACCACCTGCTGATATGAAAGGTCAGCCACGAGGCGAGATAAGCCAATCCAAACAGGTAGGTCAGCATGATCACCGGAATCTTGTAGCCGTTGGTCTCACGCTTCACCGCCGCGATGGTGGACAGGCACTGCGGCGCAAACACATACCAGGCCAGCAGCGAAAACGCCGTGGGCAGGCTCCACGTCTGCACGATCAGCGGCGTCAGGGCCTGGGCCGCGTCCTCCGCCGTGGCAGACAGTGAATACACGGTGCCCAGGGCGCTGACCGCAATCTCGCGGGCCGCCAGGCCCGGGACCAGTGCCAGGCTGATCTGCCAGTTGAAGCCGATGGGTTCGAAGACCACGGCCAGGGCCCGGCCCAGCATGCCGGCCAGGCTGTATTCGATGGGTGCCCCGGTGGCCCCCGGCGGCGGCGCCGGGAAGCTGGACAGCAGCCACAGCAGCAGCGTCAGCGCCAGGATGATGGTGCCCACGCGCTTGACGAAAATCTCGGTGCGCTGCCACAGCCCGATGCCGATGTTGCGCACATGCGGCCAGTGGTAGCTGGGCAGCTCCATCATCAGCGGACGCACCTGGCGGCCACTGCTGGTGAAGCGCTTGAGCACCCAGGCCACGCCCATGGCCGCCACGATGCCGGCCATATAGAGCACGAACAGCACCAGCCCTTGCAGGCCAATGCCGCCCCAGACCGTGCGCTCCGGAATGAAGGCGCCGATGAGCAGCGCATAGACCGGCAGCCGGGCCGAGCAGGTCATCAGCGGCGCGATCAGGATGGTGACCAGCCGGTCGCGCGGGTTGGCGATGGAGCGCGTGGCCATGATGCCGGGAATGGCGCAGGCGAAGCTCGACAGCAGCGGGATGAAGCTGCGGCCGGACAAGCCGACCGACCCCATGATGCGGTCCAGCAGGAAGGCGGCGCGCGGCAGGTAGCCGGACTCCTCCAGCACCAGGATGAAGAAGAACAGGATGAGGATCTGCGGCAGGAACACGAGCACCATGCCCACGCCGGCAATCAGGCCGTCTACGATCAGGCTGCGGAAGTAGCCCTTCGGCAGCAGGTTGCCCACCTGCTCGCCCAGCCAGGCAATGCCGGCCTCGATCAGGTCCTTGGGCGGCTCCGCCCAGGAGAACACGGCCTGGAACAGGAAGAACAGCAGCACCGCGAGGATGATGGGGCCCAGCACCGGATGCAGCACCACGCGGTCCACCTTGTCGCTGGGCAGCTCGCCCTGGTGGGCATCCAGCCCGAGCTCGCGCAAGATGGTGGTGATGCGCTGCTGGTCGTCACCTTCGGCCACGGCCACCGTCGGCGCGGACTGCCACGCCTGCGGCTGGTCCAGCAGCGCGCGCAGTTCGTCGAGCCCGGCGCCATCGGTGGCCACGGTGCGCACCACCGGCACCCCCAGCAGCTGGCTGAACCGCTGCGTGTCGACCTGGATGCCCCGGCGCGCGGCCAGGTCCGACATGTTGAGTGCGACGACACAAGGCACGCCCTGGCGCTGCACGGCAAAGAACAGCCGCAGGTTGCGGCGCAGGTTGGTAGCGTCCAGCACGCACACGACGAGGTCCGGACGCTTTTCTCCCTGGGCACGTCCTGCCAGCACGTCCACCGTCACGCGCTCATCCGGCGAGCGCGGGTACAGGCTGTAGGTGCCTGGCAGGTCCAGCACGCGCAGCAGCTTGCCGGCCGCCGTCTTGAGCCGGCCTTCCTTGCGCTCGACAGTCACGCCGGCATAGTTCGCCACCTTCTGACGGCTGCCGGTCAGGCCATTGAACAGGGCGGTCTTGCCACAATTGGGGTTGCCCACCAGGGCCAGCAGCGGCCCGGCAGGGTGGAGGTGGATCACGGCCTCACGCATGGCTGGCTCCCTGACCGTTCGCTGCGGGGTGGCCGTTCGGCTGCGCGATGCAGGAAGCATCTTCGTCCTCACCCAGCAGTTGGACGCAGTCCGCTTCGGCGCGGCGCAGCGCAAAGGTGGATTGACCGATGCGCACCACCAGCGGGTCCTGGCCAGGCATCGCGCGTGCCAGCACGGCCACGTGTTCGCCGGCCACAAAGCCCAGCTCTTCCAGCCATTGCTTCCATTCAGGCGCGTAGGCGGGAGCCTGCAGCGCCTTGACGCGGTGCGCCTCGCCGATGGCGGCGTGGGCGAGGGTAGATGTCGGGACAGCGCTCATGTGTGGAGATCCAGGCGAGCCGAAGAGCTAGCGAACGGAGCATTCTAAATGAAAGTAATTCTCAACTATGAGAATGGTTTTCGGGCTCCCTCATGCGCTGTAGTGGGCGATTGGCGCGCGGCCAAGCGGTGGATTTTCCGAATCCGCACGTCGTTGCGAACGACGGTGCGCTCCTCGATGCGGGCGCGTGCTGGCCTCAACAAGTTAGAGGGCTCGCCCCACGGGCCGCTGCGCCGCAAACGTTTAGCGTTTTCCTTAGAGTCGTCTACACTCGCCGCTCCTTAAAATCCGCCCCGCTCCGCCCAGACCTGACCCCGTCCGGTCACACACCCACCTAAAAAGGTCTTTCCGGTGGGATGGCTCGAATCGTGCATGCTGGCGGATGGTGTTTGGACCTCCCTCGTTGAATCGGGACTGCAATGAAGCCTTCCATGTCGCTTTCCTCGCTCATGTCCGGCCTGGCGCTGCTATTTGTTTCCGGCACGGCCGTGGCGCAAGCCACCACGCCGGCGGTCATCTTTGACATGGGCGGCAAGTTCGACAAGTCCTTCAACGAGGCGGCCTATCGCGGTGTCGAGCGCTGGAAGGCAGACACGGGCGGCAAGTATTTCGAGTTCGAGATTAGCAACGAGACCCAGCGCGTGCAGGCCATCCGCCGCATGGCTGAACGGGGCGCCAGCCCCATCATCTCGGTGGGTTTTGCGCAGGCCTCCGCGCTGAACCAGGTGGCCAAGGATTTCCCCAAGACCAAGTTCGTCATCATCGACGAGAAGGTCAACCAGCCCAATGTGCAGTCGGTGCTGTTCAAGGAACAGGAAGGCAGTTTCCTGGTGGGCGCGCTGGCATCGCTGACCAGCAAGACCGGCAAGGTCGGTTTCATCGGCGGCATGGACATTCCGCTGATCCGCAAGTTTGAATGCGGCTATGAGCAGGGCGCCAAGGCCGCCAATCCAAAGGTCGAGCTGTTCAAGAACATGACCGGCACCACCGCCAGTGCCTGGAACGACCCGACCCGGGGCGGTGAACTCGCCAAGGCGCAGTTTGCCAAGGGCGTGGACGTGGTGTTTGCTGCTGCCGGCGGCACGGGCGTGGGCATCTACCAGGCTGCCAAGGACGCCGGCAAGTTCGCCATCGGCGTGGACAGCAACCAGAACCACCTGCAGCCCGGCACGATGCTCAGCTCCATGGTCAAGCGCGTGGACGTGGCCGTCTACAACGTGCTGAAGGAATGGAAGCCTGGCGTGCTAGTGCTGGGCCTGAAGGAAGGCGGCGTCGAGTACGCGCTGGACCAGGACAATGCCAAGCTGATCGCGCCTGCGGTGAAGACCAAGCTCGACGCCTACAAGGCCGACATCATCGCCGGCAAGATCAAGGTGGCCGACTACATGGCCGACAACGCCTGCAAGCCCTGACCCTTCGGCCTCCACCATGACAGAGTCCTCACGCGGCGGCAGCGCGCCCGCCGTACGCCTGTGCGACATTTCCAAGCGCTTCGGCGCGGTGCAGGCCAACCGGGCGGTCAGCCTGTCGGTCATGCCCGGCACGGTGCATGGGCTGGTCGGGGAGAACGGTGCCGGCAAGAGCACGCTGATGGCGATCCTCTACGGCTACTACCATGCCGACGAGGGCCATATCGAGATCAACGGCCAGCGGGTCCAGATCGCCAACTCCCATCAGGCCATCGACCTGGGGATCGGCATGGTGCACCAGCACTTCATGCTGGTGGACACCTTGTCCGCGCTGGACAACGTCATGCTGGGCGCCGAGCCGGCCTTCTTCCTGTCCCGCGCCAAGCGCCAGGTGCGCCAGCAGCTGGAGGCGCTGATGCGCGAGACCGGGCTGCAGGTGCGGCTCGACGCCACGGTGGCCGACCTGCCCGTGGGCGAGTTGCAGCGCCTGGAAATCCTCAAGGCGCTGTACCGCGGCGCGCGCATCCTGATCCTGGACGAGCCGACGGCCGTCCTCACTCCCCAGGAGACCGACCAACTGTTCGAGGTGCTGCGTCGCCTGCGTGAGCGCGGCACCACCATCTTGCTGATCACGCACAAGCTGCGCGAGGTGATGGCACTGTGCGATGCCGTCACCGTGATGCGGGCCGGAGCGGTGGTCAAGACCACGGCGATTGGCGACACCAGCCCGGAGGACCTGGCCGAGAGCATGGTGGGCCGCAAGGTCAACCTGGGCCGCGCCGGCGAGGCGGCGGCCCCGGCCGCGGGTGCGCCCGCGCTACAGGCGCATGGCCTGAGCGTGGCCAGCGGCGCCGGCGTGCACCTGCTGACCAATGTCAGCCTGACCCTGCGCCCGGGCGAGATCGTCGGCGTGGCGGGCGTGTCCGGCAACGGCCAGAGCGAATTGCTGGAAGTGCTGGCCGGCATGCGCGGCCCGGATGCTGGTTCCCTGCACGTGGCCGGCCGCGACTTTCGCGCCGGTGCCTGGCTGGACCCGCGCACCGCGCGTGACCTGAAGCTGGCCCATGTGCCGGAGGACCGCCACCTGCTGGGCATGGTGATGAGTTTCCCCGCCTGGGAAACAGCGGCCCTGGGCTACCACGAGCAGGACCAGTACTGCGCCGGCCCGCTCGGCCTGGCCATGAACCAGCGGCACCTGCGGGCCCAGACCGCCAGGATGATGGAGGACTTCGATGTCCGCCCCCGCAATGCCGAACTGGGCTCGTCCAAATTCTCCGGTGGCAATCAGCAGAAGCTGATCCTGGCCCGCGAGATCGGCCAGCATCCGGCCGTGCTGCTGGTGGGCCAGCCCACCCGTGGCGTGGACATCGGCGCCATCGAATTCATCCACAACCAGTTGCGCCGGCTGCGCGACGCAGGCTGTGCCGTCCTGCTGGTCTCCAGCGAGCTGGACGAAATCCTGGCCCTGGCGGACCGTGTCGTGGTCATGAACGCCGGCCGCATCACCGGTGAACTGGCCATCGACGCCTGCAACGAGACCTCGCTGGGCCTGCTCATGGCCGCCACCCCTGACCCTGCCGACACCCCGGCCCTGCCTGCTGGCGCAGGCGCCGCGAAAGCCTCCCCATGAGTAGCCAAGCCTTGCAAATGCCGCGCTGGATGGATCTGGTGCTGCTGCCGCTGTGGAACCTGCTGATTGCCTTGCTGGTGGCGGGCGGCGTGGTGCTGCTGATCGGTGCCAGCCCCTGGCAGGCCCTGACCGTGCTGCTGGAGGGCGCCCTGGGCAGTGCCCGCGGCCTTGGCTACACGCTCTACTACACGACCACCTTCATCTTCACCGGCCTGGCCGTCGCAGTCGCTTTCCACGGCGGGCTGTTCAACATCGGCGGGGAAGGGCAGGCCACCCTGGGGGGCATCGGCGTGGCGCTGCTGTCGCTGTGGCTGGGGCCCAAGCTGCCGGCCGTGGTGATGCTGCCGCTGGCGGTCGCCGCCGCGGCGCTGTTCGGTATGTTGTGGGCGGCGGTGCCGGGCTATCTGCAGGCCTGGCGCGGCAGCCACGTGGTCATCACCACCATCATGTTCAACTTCCTGGCGGCCAGCCTCAACGGCTACCTGCTGGTGAACTGGCTGCGCCCGGCGGGCTCCATGTCGGTCGAGAGCAGTGATTTCGCGCCCTCGGCCCGCATGCCCGCCATCCACGAACTCGCGGCCTCCTTCGGCTGGGAGCTGCCGTCCTCGCCGCTGAACCTGTCCATCGTCCTGGCCGTGCTGGCCTGCTTCTTTGTCTGGTGGTTCCTGTGGAAGAGCCGGGCCGGCTATGTGCTGCGTGCCGTGGGTGCCAACCCGAGTGCGGCCCACTATGCGGGCATCCGCCCGCGCTGGCAGGTGCTGGCGGCCATGGGGCTGTCCGGTGCACTGGCAGGGCTGGTGGGCATCAACGAGATCGCCGGGGTGCAGGGCAAGCTCACCCTGGACTTCGTGGCCGGTGCCGGTTTCACCGGGATCGCGGTGGCCCTCATGGGGCGCAACCACCCCGTGGGCATCGTGCTGGCCTCCTTGCTGTTTGGTGTGCTCTACCAGGGCGGCGTGGAAGTCTCGTTCGAGGTGCCGGGCTTCAGCCGCGAGATGGTGGTCACGGTCCAGGGCCTGATCGTGCTGTTCGCCGGGGCCATGGCCATGGTGAGCGCGCCGATGTTTGCAAAGCTCTACACGCTGGTGTCGCGCCGGGCGCGCCAGGCCGAAGGAAAGAGTCATGGATGAGGTGCTGATCGGGTCAGTGCTGGCCTCGACGCTGCGCGTCACCACGCCGCTGCTGTTCGCGGCACTGGCGGGGCTGCTGTCCGAGCGTTCCGGGGTGGTGGACATCGGCCTGGAAGGCAAGATGCTGGCGGCCGCGTTTGCCGCCGCCGCGGTGGCTAGCGTGGCGCATTCGACGCCGCTGGGCATTGCCGCGGCCATTGCGGTGGCCTGCGCCATGTCGGCCCTGCACGGTTTTGCCTGCGTCACGCATCGCGGCGACCAGGTCGTCTCCGGCGTGGCCTTGAACATGGTGGCGGCGGGCCTCACGGTCGTGCTGGGCATTGCCTGGTTCGCGCAGGGCGGCCAGACGCCGCCCATTGACGCCGCACAGCGGCTGACCGGATTGCTGCCGCAGTGGGCCGAGCCTGTGCCGGGCAGCTGGGTGGCATCGGTGCTGGGGCATGGTCTGCTCAGCCACAACGTCCTGGTGTACCTGGCGTTCGCCCTCGTGGTGGCCGTCTGGTTCTTCCTCGAACGCACCCGTCCGGGGCTGCGCTTGCGGGCCGTCGGCGAGAACCCGGCGATGGTGGATGCCGCCGGGGTGTCGGTGCCGCGCCTGCGTTACACCGCGCTCATGCTCAACGGCGTGCTGTGCGGTCTGGGCGGGGCCTACCTGACGCTGGCCCAGAACGCCTCGTTCTCGCCCAACATGACCGCGGGCCGGGGCTTCATTGCGCTGGCTGCGATGATCTTCGGCAAATGGAAGCCGCTGCCCACGCTGGCGGCCTGCCTGCTGTTCGGGTTCCTGGATGCCATGGCGATCCGCCTGCAGGGCGTGTCGCTGCCGGGCATCGGGGAAGTTCCCGTCCAGGCCATCCAGGCCTTGCCCTATGTGCTGACGGTGGTGTTGCTGGCCGGGTTCATCGGGCAGGCGGTGGCGCCGAAGGCGCTGAGCAAGCCCTACGTGAAGGAACGGTGACGAGCGGCCCGGCATCGGGCCGGGCGAGCGGGTTGGAGCGCCCGCGTGATCGCCATGCCGGACAGGGCGGCAAGACGCGGGACGGCCGCGTGCTCGCGTCCGGCGAGCCAGAGGTCGAGCATGACCACGGCCGGCACCGCGGCAAGCAGCGCTGCTGAACGCAGAACCGGCCGAAGCCGTGCGTGGGCAAACTGCCATCGGCGGCGCAGACAATGAGATTAGAGGGCGCGCAGCAGATGCCGACGCTCAAGGGAACAAGGGGATGGCGATGCAGATTCCAGGATTGACCGATTCATTGGTGCAGCAGCTGCTGACCGCGGCGATGAACGCCCGCCAGCAGGCCTATGCGCCTTACTCCCGCTACCTGGTGGGCGCCGCCGTGCTGGACGAGCACGGCCGCATCCATGCCGGCTGCAACATCGAAAACGCGGCCTATCCGCAGGGCTGGTGCGCCGAAACCACTGCGCTGGGCCACATGATCATGGGCGGAGGCCGCATCGCGCGCGCCGTCATGGTGACCGGCGCTGGCAGCGAGATCATCACCCCCTGTGGCGGCTGCCGCCAGAAACTGCGCGAGTTCGCGCAGCCCTCGGATTTGATCGTCATCGCCGGGGACGCCAGCGGCGTACGCGCCCACTGGACGCTGGAGCAGCTGCTGCCTGCCAGCTTCGGTCCCGACCACCTCAAGAACGCCTGAAGGAGAACCCCATGTCCATGCCTTTGCAAGGCGCCGCACTCGACGCCGCCATCACCACCAGCCTGGCCACGTTGAAAGCAACGTTTGGTGAACAGGCGCCGGAAGTCGCCGTGGTGCTGGGCTCCGGCTGGAGCGGTGCGGTGGAACAGCTGCAGGAGCAGCAGCACCTGCCCTATGCCCAGCTGCCCGCGTTCCCGCAGCCCAAGGTGGAAGGCCACGTGGCCGAGGTGACGGTGGGGCGCGTCGGCCAGCAGCGCGTGGTGATGCTGCGCGGCCGCGCCCACACCTACGAGAGCGGCGACTGCACCGGCATGGCCGGCGCGATCCGCAGCCTCAAGGCCTGGGGCGTGAAGCTGCTGCTGCTGACCAATGCCTCCGGCAGCCTGCGCGCCCACCTGCCGCCTGGCAGCCTGATGATGATCTCCGATCACATCAATGCCCCGCAGCGTTCGCCGTTGACCGGCCTGCCGGGCAACGACCGCTTCACCGACATGAGCCATGCCTATGACGCCGAGCTTCGGCATCAGGCCGTCAAGGTGGCGCAGACCCACAACATGGTCCTGGGCGAGGGCGTGTATGTGTGGGCCGTCGGCCCGCAGTTCGAGACGCCCGCAGAGATCCGCATGTTCTCTGCCTGGGGCGCTGATGCCGTGGGCATGAGCACCGTGCCGGAGACCATCCTGGCCCGCCATGCCGGCCTGCGGGTGGGCGGGATGGCCCTGATCACCAACATGGCCGCTGGCATGTCGGACGAGGCGCTCACGCACGCCCTCACGTTGCAGCAGGCCAAAGCCTCGGGCGACCGTGCTGCCGCCTTCCTGGGGCAACTGCTGGCCTCGCTGGCAACGCTGGAATCCCTCCGCGCCTGACCGCCGGAGGGTGCAAGATGGACTGGGCGGGCGTGGCTGTCGGGCCATGGGCCGCCGCCAGTCCGATGGACCAGGGGAGGGCGCCTCCGCGTCCGGCTCACGAGGCCGGATGTTCCGGGCGCTGAGCACCCCGCATGGGAGCAGTACATGAAGACCGAGATGAGTCTCGAACAAGCAGCGCGCCTGGCGCTGCAATGCCTGGACCTGACCAGCCTCAACGATGCCGACACGGCAGCCACCATCGAGGCCCTGTGCCGGCGTGCGGTCGGGCCGCAAGGGCGCGGCCCGGTGGCTGCGGTGTGCGTCTGGCCCCGCTTCGTCGGGCAGGCCCGCGCCGCGCTGCCGGCTGACATCCGGGTGGCCGCTGTGGCCAACTTCCCGGACGGCAGCCTGGACCTGCCGCGAGTGCTGGGCGAGGTGGCCGGGATCGTCGAGGCGGGTGCGCAGGAGGTGGACGTCGTGTTGCCCTACCGCGCGCTGATGGCGGGCCAACAGACCGAGGTCGCCGAATTCCTCGCGGAAGTGCGGCACGCCACCCGCCCGCTGACGCTGAAGGTCATCATCGAGTCGGGCGAGCTGAAGGACCCGGAGCTGATCAAGGAGGCCACGCGCTTGGCCCTCATGGCCGGCGCGGACTTCATCAAGACCAGCACCGGCAAGACCGCCGTGTCCGCCACACCGCAAGCCGCTGCGGTCATGCTGCAGGAAATCCAGGCCAGCGGCCTGCGCCACGCCGGCTTCAAAGCCTCCGGCGGCATCCGCAGCGTGGCTGATGCCCGCCTTTACCTGCAGCACACCGCCCAGGCCCTGGGCGAAGACGCGCTGCAGCCCCGCCGCATGCGCTTCGGCGCGAGCGGCCTGCTCGATGACATCGAGGCGGTGCTGGCCGGCCAGGCCAGCCAGGCCGTCAACAGCGTCTACTGAAGGCCACCGTTCATGCTGGTGCAAGAAATCATCCGCGCGAAGCGCGACGGGCATGCGCTGGACGAGGCGCAGATCCAGCACTTCGTGCAGGGCCTGGTGGATGGCAGCTGGAGCGAGGGGCAGGTGGCCGTGCTGGGCATGGCCATCTTCCTTCGCGGCATGACCCGCCACGAGGCGGTGGCGCTGACGCGCGCCATGATGCACAGCGGGCGCGTGCTGGCGTGGCCGGACATGCCCGGCCCGGTGCTGGACAAGCATTCCAGCGGCGGCGTGGGCGACAAGCTCAGCCTCATGCTCGCGCCGATGGTGGCGGCCTGCGGCGGCTATGTGCCGATGATCGCGGGTCGCGGCCTTGGCCACACGGGCGGCACGGTCGACAAGCTGGAGGCCATCCCCGGCTACAGCACGGCGCCGAGCGCCGCGGACTTCGACCGGATCGTGCGCACCCTGGGCTGCGCCATCATTGGACAGACCGGTGACCTGGCTCCCGCGGACAAGCGCTTTTATGCCACGCGCGATGTCACCGCCACGGTGGAAAGCGTGCCGCTGATCACCGCCAGCATCCTCTCCAAGAAGCTGGCCGCCGGGCTGCAGGGCCTGGCCATGGACATCAAATGCGGCAACGGCGCTTTTGCTGCCACGCCGGCCTTCGGCGAGGAACTGGCCCGCAGCATCGTGGATGTGGCGGCGGGCGCGGGCCTTCGCACACATGCGCTGATCACCGACATGAACCAGGTGCTGGGCGCTGAGGTGGGCAACGCGCTGGAAGTGCAGGGCGCGCTGGACTACCTCACGGGCCGCGCGCCGCGGGAAGCGCGCACACACGAACTGACGCTGGCCCTGGCGGCCGAGATGCTGCTCATGGGCGGCCTCGCGCCCGATCTGGCGCAGGCGCGCCAGCGGCTGCAGGCGGCGCTGGACAGCGGCGCGGCGGCCGAGCGCTTTGGCCGCATGGTGGCGGCGCTGGGCGGGCCCACGGACCTGGTCGAACGCCCCGAGGCGCACCTGCCTGCCGCTCCGGTCGTACGGCCAGTCCCCGCGCCCCATGCCGGGCGCCTGAGCGCGATGCACACGCGGGACATCGGGCTGATCATCGTGGAACTGGGCGGCGGTCGCCGCCTGCCGGGTGATGCGCTGGACATGCGGGTGGGCTTCAGTGCGATGCGCCAGCGTGGCGAGGTGCTTGCCGCCGGCGAGCCGCTGGCCTTCGTGCATGCAGCGACCGAGGCCGCCGCCGACGCGGCCGCCGCGCGCCTGCAGGCAGCCGTGACCCTCACCGACGCGTCCATGCCCTGGTCCGCCACGCCGCTGGTCATGGCCCGCCTGGCCTGAGCGGCGCCCCGTAGAATCGCCGCTCCTGCCAGCCCCTTGCCTTGGCGCTGGCGCTCTTCCTGCTGTTTCCATCATGTCCCTGCCCACGTCCACTCCTCCCGATCCGCATGGCGCCGTGCCTGCCGACGAATCCGCGCCGGGCGCTGATGTGGATGCGAAGGCTGAAGGGGAGGGCCCGCACCGGGCCCGAATCCGCAGCTTCGTCGTTCGGGCAGGGCGCATGGGCACGGGCCAGGTCAAGGCGCTGGCGGAACTGGGCCCCCGGTTCGTGCTGCCCTTTGAGCAGCAGCCGCTGGACACGGTGAAGGTCTTTGGCCGCCAGGCGCCCGTGGTGCTGGAGATCGGCTTCGGCATGGGCGGTGCTACCGCGCAGATTGCGCAGCATCTGCCCGACCACGACTTCATCGGCTGTGAAGTGCATGAGCCTGGCGTGGGCGCCCTGCTCAAGCTGATCGGCGAGCAGGACATTCCCAACATCCGCATCTTCCAGCACGACGCTGTCGAGGTGCTGGAGCACATGATCCCCGAGCGCTCGCTCGCGGGCGTGCACATCTTCTTCCCGGATCCCTGGCACAAGAAACGGCATCACAAGCGCCGGCTGATCCAGCCGCCCTTCGTGGCCCGGCTGGTCAAGCATCTGGCCCCGGGCGGCTACCTGCATTGCGCCACCGACTGGGCCCCCTACGCGGAGCAGATGCTGGAAGTGCTGGGGGCCGACCCGGACCTGGTCAATACCGCGCCGCAGGGCGGATATGCCACCAAGCCCGCCTACCGTCCGCTGACCAAGTTCGAGAACCGCGGCATCAAGCTGGGCCACGGGGTCTGGGACCTCGTCTTCCGCCGCAAGTAGAACCAACGCTTTGGTGTGGCCTGCGGTCCAGGCCGTGCTTCGTACGCGCAGCGCGCGGCGCAGACGAGAATGCGATGACCAAGGTCAGTTGACGGCCGGGTCAGGGTTGCTGTGTGCACGTGGCCTGGCCTGCGCTGATAGAGTTGCCCGCTATGTCCGAATCCAATCCTTTGGCCGGCAAGCATCTGCTGCTGGGTCTCTCCGGTGGCATTGCCTGCTACAAGATCGCCGAACTGACGCGCCTGCTGGTCAAGTCTGGCGCCACCGTGCAGGTCATCATGACCGAGGCGGCCGAGTCCTTCATCACGGCGGTGACGATGCAGGCCCTGTCCAACCGCCCCGTCTACACCTGCCAGTGGGATGCGCGGCCGGACAACAACATGGCGCACATCAAGCTGAGCCGTGAAGCCGATGCGATGCTGATCGCGCCGGCCAGTGGCGATGTGATTGCCAAGCTGGCGCAGGGGCGCGCGGACGATCTGCTCACCCTCACGGCGCTGGCCCGCCCGGCCCATCGCTGCGCCTTGCTGGTGGCGCCGGCCATGAACCGGGAGATGTGGGCGCATCCGGCCACCCAGCGCAACCTGCGCCAGGTGCAGGCCGATGGCGCCGTGGTGCTGGGCGTGGGCACCGGCGACCAGGCCTGCGGCGAAGTGGGTGATGGCCGCATGCTGGAGCCCCAGCAGCTGCTGGAACTGGTCGTCTCGCATTTCCAGCCCAAGGTGCTGGCAGGTCGCAAGGTGCTGATCACCGCCGGGCCGACCTACGAGGCGATTGATCCGGTGCGCGGCATCACCAACCGCTCCAGCGGCAAGATGGGCTTTGCCGTCGCCCGCGCCGCAGCGGAGGCGGGCGCGGAGGTCACGCTGGTGGCGGGCCCGGTTCACCTGCCCACGCCGCAGGGCGTGCGCCGGATCGACGTGCAAAGCGCGCGGGACATGCTGGACGCAGTGCTGCCACTGGCCAGCACGCACCAGGTGTTTGTCGCCACGGCGGCGGTGGCCGACTGGCGCCCGGCGCAGGCCCAGGCGCACAAGATCAAGAAGAACGCGGCGGCGGGAGAGGCCCAGGTCCCTCAGCTGGCGCTGGCCGAGAATCCGGACATCCTCGCCACGGTGGCGGCCCTGCCGCATCCACCGCTGTGCGTCGGTTTCGCCGCCGAGAGCCAGGACCTGGTCAAGCATGCGCGCGAGAAGCGCCTGCGCAAGAATGTGCCGCTCATCGTGGCCAATCTCGGTCCGGCCACGTTCGGGCAGGACGACAATGCACTGGTGCTGGTCGATGCCCGGGGGGAGCGTGAGCTGTCCCGGGCCGACAAGCTCACCCTGGCGCGTGAGCTCGTGCGCGAGATCGCCCAGCGGCTCACCACTTACACCGCCTGAGGCCGGCGCTTTCCGCGAGCGGCCGGTGTGGGCGGACTGTCCCTGCCACCTGTTTTTGTATGACCACGATCGATCTGAAAGTCCTGGACCCCCGCATGGCGGAGCAACTGCCCGCCTATGCCACGCCCGGCAGCGCCGGCCTGGACCTGCGGGCCTGCCTGGATGCGGCCTTGACGCTGGCCCCGGGCGACACGGCACTCGTGCCGACCGGCCTGTCCATCCACATTGGCGACCCGGGCCTGGCGGCCATGATCCTTCCGCGCTCGGGCCTGGGGCACAAGCACGGCATCGTGCTGGGCAACCTGGTGGGCCTGATCGATTCGGATTACCAGGGCCAGCTGATGGTGAGCGTCTGGAACCGCGGCAAGGACGCCTTCACACTGCAGCCGATGGATCGCATGGCGCAGCTGGTGATCGTCCCGGTGGTGCAGGCGCAGTTCCGCGTGGTTGATGACTTTGATGCGTCCTCGCGCGGCGAGGGCGGCTTCGGTTCGACCGGCAAGGGCTGAGCCCCCGCCGGCCGCCTGCCGTTCAGTGCAGCGGTTCGTCCGGGGCCGGCCCGTTCAGCACCGTCAAGCCGGAGTCTCCCAGGGAGCCGGCTTCGATCTCTTCTTCGGTGGCCTCGCGCACGTCGCACACGGTGACGTGGATGCGCAGGCCGATGCCGGCCAGCGGATGGTTGCCGTCCAGCACCACATGCTCGGGGTAGACCTCGGTCACGGTATAGATGCGGTCCTTGGGCATGTCCGGCGTCGCAGCCCCTTCAGGCAGGCCTTCGAACTGCATGCCCACTTCCACGTTCTCAGGGAAGACCTCGCGGGCCTCGAAGCAGACCAGGTCGCTGTCATAGTCGCCAAAGGCATCTTCGGGCTGCAGGGCCACGCTGACCTCGTCGCCCACGACATGGTCCTTCAACGCTTCTTCGACCTTCGCAAACAGGTCATCGCCGCCGTAGAAGAACTCCATCGCGGGGTTGAGTTCTTCGACTGACTGGCCTTGGGCATCTTCCAGTCTCCATGTCAGGGAGACCACGCAGGGGGCTGAGATTTGCATCGAACGATTGTCGCACGCCCCTTTTCGCGGCGGCGGGAGCGAGGACAATGCCGGGATGACCGCCAAGACTGCCAAGACATCCTCCCGCCCACGCGTCGCTGCCGCTGCAGCGCCGGCCGACACCCGCCCCAAGACAGCCGCAGCGCCTTCTTCGCGCCGGGCCGCCGCATCGGGCGCCATGCTGGACATCGCCGCGCCCACCGCGCTGCTCAATGGGCTCAGCCCGGAGCAGTTCATGAAGCGCCACTGGCAAAAGCAGCCGCTGCTGGTGCGTCAGGCGCTGCCGGGCGTGACGCTGCCCGTGGACCGTGCCACCGTTGCGCGGCTGGCCGCGAGCGAGGAGGTCGAATCGCGCCTGGTGACGCAGCAGCCCGGCGGCGGCTGGTCCCTGCGGCAAGGGCCGATCGCAAAGCTGCCGGCCTGGAGCAAGCCGCAATGGACCGTGCTGCTGCAGGGGCTGGATTTGCATCTGCCCGCGGCCCATGAACTGCTCAGCCGCTTCCGTTTCGTGCCGGAGGCGCGGCTGGACGACCTGATGCTGTCCTATGCCAGCGATGGCGGCGGCGTGGGCCCGCATTTCGACTCTTATGACGTCTTCCTGATCCAGGTCAGCGGCCGCCGGCACTGGCACATCGGGCGTCGCGGGGTGGCCACGACCGGCGCCTTGCGTGAGGATGTGCCGCTGAAGGTGCTGGCCGACTTCACACCCGAGCAGGACTTCATCCTTGAACCCGGCGACATGCTGTACCTGCCCCCCGGCTGGGCGCACGACGGCGTGGCGGTGGGCGGCGATTGCATGACCGCCTCGGTGGGCTTTCGCTCGCCCTGGCGCGCTGAACTGGCCAATGAGCTGCTGGTGCGCCTGACCGATGAGGGCGATGAAGACGGCGGCCCCGGCCAGGACCGCATGTATGCCGACCCGCGCCAGACTGCAACGCAGGCGCCCGGCCAGATCCCCGAGGCCTTGCTGGCCTTTGCGCGCGAGGCGGTGCTCAAGGCGGTGCACGAGCCCCTGGCTCTGGAGCGTGCGCTGGGTGAAGCCCTGACCGAGCCCAAGCCGCGCGTGTTCTTCGAGCCGGGCGAGGCGCTGCCGGAAGGCGTGGATGCCCGTCTGGATGCTCGCACCCGGATGATGTATGACACCGCCCATGTGTTCATCAACGGCGCTTCTTTCCGCGCGGGCGGCCGCGATGCCACCTTGATGAAGCGTCTTGCCGACCAGCGCAGGCTGCGTGCCGCCGACGTGGCCCGCCTCAGCGAAGGGGCCCGCGATCTGCTGGACCAGTGGACCGAAGACGGCTGGGTGCAGCCAGACTGAACCGGCGGAAGTGCCTTGATCTGCGGCAAGTCATAGGGGGACGGCAGGCGGCGGCTCCAGGCCCCGCCCTTGCCGCAATAATGGTGCCGCCGAATATGCGGCGACAGGCGTGACGGAGCCAGGTCATGGAATTGAAGGACGGCGTCTACGAATCTCATGACGATATCCAGCGGGTGCTGACCGAGGTGCTGGGCCTGTGCGCGGTCCAGGGCGGCCGCGAACTCTGCTGGATGGACGCCGACTTCAGCGGCTGGCCGCTGTCGGACGCACCACTGCTGCAGGCGCTGGGTCACTGGGCATTGCCGCACCGCCGCCTGCGGCTGCTGGCGTCGGACTACGAGCCCCTGCGCCGCGCGCATCCTCGCTTCGTCCAGTGGCGCCAGCTGCACGACCATGTGGTGACGGCCAAGGCCTTCGAGCCGTCGGACGCCATGGAGCGCAGCCAACCGTCACCGATGGGTGCCGTGCTGGCACCCGGATTGCTGGTCTTCAAGCGTTGGACTCCCACGCGCGCCTCCTTGAGCCTGCGCAATTCCCGGGAAGAGGCCACGACGAAGGAATGGTTTGACGCTATTGAGCAACGCTCTACCGATTCATTCGCCGCCAGCACCTTGGGCTTGTAAGGAGATTACAAACTGATGGCTATAATCATTGGCTAGGCGAGGGAAGCGCTCGAGGTTTTCCACGTCTTGGTCTGCTTGAAGCTCGTGCATTCGTACTTGGACCGGATTACCCACGGTATCCCACGGATTCGCCGAAGGGTTGTCCTCTTGGACTGTTGTACGACTTCATTAATTACCGGTAATTGATTGTTCGTCTAAAAGTTACTTGAGGACAAGTATGAAAAAGTCGATCCTGTTGGCCTCCCTGCTGGCTGCTGTTGCTCTGACCGCTTGCGGCAAGAAGGAAGAAGCTCCGGCGCCTGCCCCCGTGGCTACCCCCGCTCCGGAAGCTTCGGCTCCCGCTTCGGCTCCCATGATGGACGCCGCTTCGGCTCCCGCCATGGACGCTTCGGCCCCCGCTTCGGCCGCTAGCAACTAAGACGATCCATCGTCCTGAAAAGCCGCCCGGGCTCTGGCCCCGGCGGCTTTTTCTTTGGCCGCTGCAGTATGTACCCAGGGTATTGGGTGGGCCTGAAGCGCCGCTGGTATTCGAATGGATATTCCATCGAGCGGCCAGAAAAAACGCCACCCGAGGGTGGCGTTTTGCATGAGTGGCCCGGCTGGCTTAGCGCAGGTCTTCCAGCAGCAATTGCAGGATGCGCTTGGCCATTTCGTTGGTCTGCTGCTGCCCCTTGTCGTCGAGGATGACGACGGTGGAGCGCTCCCCCTCCGACTTGACGGCCACCCGGTAACGCACCGACGCTGCAGCCTTGTCCGAACCGAACAGGCGCGACCAGAAACCCGGCTCGTCCTTGCCGGCCTGGTTGGGGTCGGCATAGCGCAGGAAGAACAGGCCCTGCTTGCGGTCGCGGTCTTCGATGGTGAAGCCATGGCGATCCAGCGACTGGCCAACACGGCGCCAGGCGCGGTCAAAGCCCTCATTGAGCTGGATGCTGTCAGGCACTTCAGCCAGCGAGCGCGGCAGGGGCGCCGGGCGGGTTTCGGCGACCTGCGGTGCCTTGTTCTGCGCCACGGCCTGGGCAGCGTCTTCCTTGCCGCCCAGCTTGAGCAGCAGGCGCGACAGCATGATGGATTCCAGCTCCGGGTCGGACGGACGCGGCTGCCAGGCGGTGTCGTCCTTCTGGCTGTTGGTATAGACCTCGATCATCCCGCGATGGGTGATGTAGATATCGGTGCCGCCATTCGGATTGCGTTCCAGCCGGGTGCGGTACTTGTCTCGCTCACCGGTGGAATAAACGGAATCCAGGAAGGTGCCGATGGACTTGCGGATGAAATCCTGCGGCAGCTTGGCGCGGTTCTCGGCCCAGTTGGTCTCCATCACGCCAACGGACGGATCTTCCGTCTCCACCTGCAGGCCACGCTCGCCCCAGAAGGTCTTGAGCATCGGCCAGAGTTCCTCGGGCGAGAGGGAGGTGTGCAGCCAGCGGGTATTGCCCAGGCGCTGGAATTCCACATCGCCTGCCTTGGCCACGGCCACCGAGTTCGGTGCGGCGCCAACCGGGCGGCTGGCATTGGGCTGGTTGGCCAGCTGGGCGGCGCTGACGGTGCCGCCCGCCGGGCGGGTGTCGCGAGGCAGCTGGCTCAGGTCCGGCGGCACATCCAGGCCAGTGGTCTGCTTGGCCTGGGTCTTGTAGTCGACCTTGTCACCGGAGGTGATGCTGTCCAGCGAGCTGCACGCCGCCAGCGAGGCCACTGCCACCAGGCAGGCCAGGCGCACCGGGGTGGAAGCGCAGGTATCGGAAAGGGAACGAGTCACGCTAGACATCTCCGTTTGGTCACCGCGGCCCAGCCGCATTCAGAAACAGGGTGAAAGGGGATTAGAGCAGGCTTGCAGCGCGGCGGTGACCGGGGGCGTCCGGATCGGTCACCGCGCAGCGGCGATAGGGGGGGCCTTACAGCAGCCCCGCCTCTTTCAAGGCGGCTCCCACCAGTTGCTGGCCCTGGGCCGTCAGCGGGGTCAGGGGCAGGCGCAGGTGATTGCCACAGCGGCCCAGTTGATTCAGCGCCCACTTGGTGGGCGCCGGGCTGGGTTCGCAAAACAGTTGCTTGTGCAGGCCCAGCAGCTTGAAGTGCAGCTGCGTGGCTTCGCGCACGCGGCCTTCCATGGCGGCCATGCACATGTCGTGCATCTCGCGCGGCGCCACGTTGGCCGTCACGCTCACATGGCCCTTGCCGCCGAGCAGCATCAGCGCCACGGCCGTGCCGTCGTCGCCGGAATAGATGCCGAAGTGCTTGGGCGCATGCTTGATCAGCCAGGCCGCACGCTCGATGTTGCCAGTGGCCTCCTTGATGCCGAAGACACCGGGCAGGGCGGCGCAGCGCAGGGCGGTTTCAGGCGCCATGTCCGCCACGGTACGGCCGGGCACGTTGTACAGCATCATCGGGATGTCCACCGCTTCGGCGATCGCCTTGAAGTGCTGGTAGATCCCTTCCTGCGAAGGCTTGTTGTAGTAGGGGACCACCGACAGCGTGGCGTCGGCCCCCACCTGCTTGGCAAAGCGGCTCAGTTCGATGGCTTCAGCCGTGGAATTGGCCCCGGTGCCGGCGAGCACGGGCTTGCGGCCCTTCACATGCTCAACGGCCACCCGGATCACCTCACGGTTCTCTTCCATGGTGACGGTGGGCGATTCGCCGGTGGTGCCCACCACGCCGATCACGTCCGTGCCCTGGTCGATATGCCAGTCGATCAGGGCGCGCAGCCCGTCGAAGTCGATGCGGCCATCTTCATGCATCGGCGTGACCAACGCGACGATGCTGCCAACAATTGCGTTCATTGAGGATTCCTCGAGATCTGACGGATTCTACTGAAGCGGCGGGCCGTTCCCGGCCAGTCCGTACGTGGCACGGGCCCGCAGGCCGGGTGGGAGGGGCAGGCCCGGCCAGCCCCGGCCAGGACCGGCATCAGCTGGGTCAGCCCTGCCCAGGCGCGGGGTCCAGCTGGTATTGAGGCCAGACGCCGTCGGCCAAGCCGGCGTCGCGAACCGCAGCAACGCGCTGGACGTACCGTCCGTTGACCGGTGCGGCCTCGCATCCAGGGGGCGGCGGCCCGCCGGCGAAGCCGTCCTCGAACGCCACCACGCGCAGATCCGCGCACATCGCCAGCAGCTCGCCCGGGCGCAGCAGGAATTCACGCCTTGCCGGGCGGCCAATGGTCTGCTGTCCATCGGTAAAAGTTTCGTAAATCAACCAGCCACCCGGCGCGACGGCGGCCTTGATGCGATCAAACAGCGGACGCCAGAGGTAGTTGGTCACCACAACAACGTCAAAGCGGCGGTCCTGCAGCGGCCAGGGGCCCGCTTCGATGTCCGCTTCAATGAGCTGCACGCCGGGGAGCGTCCGAAGCCCGGCCAGTGCAGCGGCGTCGCGGTCCACGCCGGTCACCTGTGCGCCGGCGCTGCTGAGCATGCGCACATGCCGGCCGCTGCCGCAAGCCAGATCCAGCGCCGTGCAGCCTGGCCTGGCCCAGGCCTGGCGCCAGCGCATCACCCAGTCGCTGGGCGCCGCCGCCTTGGGAGCGGTGGTGGCCGGCGCGCTCATTGGGGGCGCTGCTCGCGCTTGAGGGCCTGTAGCGCCATGCGGTCCACCAAGGCGGGGGCCAGCAGCTTCAGCCAGCGGCCCAGCTTGCCCTTGGCGGTCATGACGATGTCGCGCTCGCGCGCCAGGGTGCCGTTCAGGATCAGGCGGGCGCAGGTCTGCACGCTCATGGCGCCGCGCTCGTCCAGGCTGCTCAGGCCCGCCGCTTCGCCGCGGGCATTGAAGCCGCGGTAGCGGATCTGCGTATCCACCACGCCGGGATAGGCGATGGTGACGCTCACGCCATGGGCAGCCACCTCGGTGCGCAGCGCCTCGAAGAAGCCGGTCATGGCGAACTTGCTGGCGCTGTAGGCGGTGCGGCCGGGAATGCCCAGCAGCCCGGCCAGGCTGGACACCGCCACGATGCGACCGCGGCTGGCCTTGATGGCGGGCAGGGCCGCCTGGGTGCACCAGGCCGATCCCCAGAGGTTGATCTGCATGAGCCGCTGGTACCAGGCCAGGTCCTTGACCTCATCGAACAGGGCGTGGGCCGACATGCCGGCGTTGTTCACCAGCACGTCGATGCTGCCGAAGGCGCCCAGCGCCGCATGCACCAGGGCCTGGCAGGAGCCAGGGTCTTCCACGTCGCAAGGCTGCACCAGCGTGCGGGCGCCCAGGGCCTCGCACTGGGCGGCCACCGCCTGCAGCTTGTCCGTGCTGCGTGCCGCCAGCACCAGCGACAGCAGGGCGCCGTCCCGCTGGGCCCACTGCCGGGCCAGTTCCGCGCCGATGCCGTCCGAGGCACCGGTGATGATCACGACCATGTTGTCTCCGCCCGTTGGCCGGGTATTGTTAGAGGGGCCGTCAGAAGCAGGCCCACAGTTGCTCCGCCAAGTGTTGCATCAGCGACGGCTGGATGTAGGCCAGGAAAACCAGTGCCAGCAGGGCCAGCACGCCCGCCCGCCAGAGCCAGGCCTGCCAGCGCCCGGCAGCCGGGCCCATCGACTTGACGGACGTGGGCTGACCAGAAGGTGGGCGGTCGGCGGGCGTGTGCATGGTCGGGCCCGTGCTCACGCGGCGGCGGCGCGCCGCACTATCGCGCCTTCGCGCACCGGCAGGTTGGCCAGCAGCGCCATGACGCCCAGCGCAATGGCCAGCCACCACACCACGTCATAGCTGCCCGTGGCGTCATAGAGCTTGCCGCCCAGCCACACGCCCAGGAAGCTGCCGATCTGGTGGCTCAAAAACACGAAACCGCCCAGCATGGACATGTGCTGCACGCCAAAGATCTGCGCCACGATGGCATTGGTGGGCGGCACGGTGGAGAGCCACAGCACGCCCATGACCGCGGCGAAGATGTAGACGCTCCAGGCCGTGAGCGGCACCAGCAGGAACACCAGGATGGCCACCGAGCGCAGGCCATAGATGGCCGAGAGCAGGTAGCGCTTGGGCAGGCGCTGGCCCAGGGTGCCTGCGGCATAGGTGCCGAACACGTTGAACAGGCCGATCAGCGCGAGCGCCACGGTCGCCACCTGGGGGGACAGGCCATGGTCCTTGAGGTAGCTCGGCATGTGCACGCCGATGAACACGACCTGGAACCCGCAGACGAAGTAGCCCAGCATCAGCAGCTGGAAGCTGCGGTAGCCGAAGGCTTCACGCAGCGCTTCGCCGATGCTTTGATGGTGGGCGGCCGCGCCACGCGTCACGCGCGGCTCACGCAGCCCGAACGCCAGCGGCATGATCAGGCAGGCCGCCATGGCCAGGACGAAGAGCGCGTTCTGCCAGCCGGTATAGCCGATCAGCCAGTTTTCCACTGGCACCATCAGGAACTGGCCAAAGGAGCCGGCCGCCGCCGCCACGCCCATGGCCCACGACCGCCGCTCGGGCGCAACCTGCCGGGCAATGACGCCATACACCACCGCATAGGTGGTGCCTGATTGCGCCAGGCCAATGAGCAGGCCCGCACTGCCGAGGAATCCGGCCGCCGTCGTAGACACCGCCATCAGCGCCAGGCCGGCCGCATACAGCAGTGCGCCGGCCACCAGCACCCGCAGCGCGCCGAAGCGGTCCGCCAGCATGCCGGCGAAGGGGCCCGCGGCGCCCCAGGCGAGGTTCTGCACGGCCAGGGCCAGCGAGAAGGCCTCGCGGGTCCAGCCCCGGTCGAGCGTGATGGGGGTGAGCCACAGGCCAAAGCCATGGCGGATGCCCATGGACAGCGTCACGATGGCCGCCCCGCAGATCAGCACCTGCCGCAGGCTCAGCGCGGCGCTGGCCTGACCAGTGGCGGGGGGTGTGGGCGACGGGCCTGAGGGCGGATGGGAGGCGGGCTGCGAGCTCATGGATCGCACTGTAGCGTCAAGCCGGACGGGCGCGTGACGCCCAGTTGACGTCGTCCCTGGCGCGGACAGGGGTCTTGGCGCCCGCCGCCAATCACTGGCTGCCGGATTTGCGGGTCGTCTTGGCGGCGGGCTTGGCGGAGGCCTTGGAGGCGCTGCCCGCCTTGCCGGATTTCGACGTCCTGGACTTGCCGCCCTTGGAGGACTTGGCTGCCGCGCGGTGAGCCGCCTCGCCTTCGGCCAGCGTGTTGTCATTGCCGGCCGTGGCCGCCACATCATCGAGCTGGGTCAGCACACGGCCCCGCTTGATGCGCAACAGCGGCTTGTCCAGCGCCGCCAGATCATCCAGCGGGTTGGCATTGAGCACCAGGAAGCTGGCTTCGCAACCGGGCTCGAAGCAGCCCAGCTTGCGCTCCGGAAAGAGGGCGCGCGGCGTATCTTGCGTCGCCAGGCGCAGCAAGGTGGCCCGGTCCATCACGCCCAGCGCCTCCAGGTGATGGACCTCGCTCAGGGCATTGCCGGTGAACAGGTCGGAGCCCACCAGCAGTTTCACCCCGGCTTCCTTCAGCCGTGCCAGGTTGGATTTCTGCACCGCCTCGATGCGCGCCAGCAGCTCCGGCGGCGGCTGGAACAGCTGGCTGGCTACCGTGGCGGTGATGACGCCGATCTTGCGCTCGGCTGCCATCACGGCCACTTCGGCCGGAATCTCGTGGCTTTCGGGCTCCTCGCCATGCTGAGGAAAATACCCAGGCAGCTCGGCGATGAAGTCCACGCCCGCGCGCACGGCCGCCTCGAAATCCTTGGCGCTTTCCACATGCGCCACCACGCGCAGATGGTCCTGATGGGCCAGCCGCACCACCTCCGCCACCACCTCGGGCGTCACCCCCAGCTTGCCGCGCTGGTCGGGCTGCTGGCGCAGCTCCGGGCGGTCGTGGTAGCTCATGATGACTTTCACCAGGTCAGTCCGGCGGCCCTGCACGAGCGGCCACTTGCGCACCACATCGGACGGGCTGTCCATCACCAGCACGGCCTTGTCGACGATCTGGTCCAGCGTCATCGGCGGCTGGGCCGACTGCAACATGGCCAGCGGCTGGCCATCGGACGAGGTGATGCAAGCGGTGGCGAACAGCACATCCGGCGTCTCGGCCTGGTCGATCCGGCTGCGGATCGGTTCAATGGCGGCCGGGTCGGCGCACAGCATGGCTGCGTAGAACACGCCGTCGCGCAGGTAATCCTGGCCAAAGCGCTCCAGGCCCCAGGCACCCTGCAGATTGTGGTTGTGGCCTTCCGCCAGCGGCGGCACCAGCGTCTGCCCGCGCAGTTCCATCAGCCGGTTGACCTTCCTGGGGCGCTTCGCGGTGAATACGCCGTCGTCGATATAGAGCGAGCCCCGCTGCAGCTTCTCGCCGTCGAACCACTGCGCATGGCGCAGCTCGATGGCCATTTCCGGGCTGGCCTTAAAGTCGGCGGCCATCAGGGGGCCGGCCGCCAGCGCGGCAAGGAGGGTGGCCGCTGCCGCGACGCAGGTGCGCACGCGGGCCGCAATACGAGAGGACTTGGACATCAGGCAGGAAGCTTGGAACCAGCTGCCGATGCTACGACAGCATGTAACCGTCTTTCCTTTCGGCACGTAACCGCATGTTCAGAAGCCGCCCATCGCACGCTGGCCCTCCGCCAGCGCTGGTATGGTTCGCCGTCCTGAACTCCTGCCGTCCCTCGATGCCGCTGATGCGCCTGCTGCTCGCCCTGGGCCTGATCGCCCCCTGCCTGGCCCACGCGGGGGCCGCCGCGCCGCCGCAGGGCGTCTGGACCGGCACTTTGGGCACCAAGGCCATCGTGGCCTGTTTCAATGCGGGGTCGCCGACGTCCGGCAACGGCAGTTACTACTACCTGGACCATCTCACACCGATCGGCTTGAGCCTGCGGGAAGCGGACGGCGCCTGGCAGGAGGCGGACGACACCGGCGCCTGGACCCTGTCCCCGCCCGCCCAGGGCGTGGTCACCGGCCGCTGGCGGCATCCGAAGACCGGCAAATCGCTGCCGATCCGGCTCCAGGACGTGCAGGAGGCCGGCAACGAGACCGCCTGTGCCAGCGATGCCTACAACCGCCGGCTGGAGCGTACGCCTGCCGTGGTCAAGGGCCCGCTGGAGACCTTTGCTCCCGGGCGCAGCTATCGCAAGCTTGTATTCGCAGGCCAGGAGACCCTCGAATTGCAGGGCCCGGACCCGGCCCTGCCGCGCCTGAACCGGCAGCTGTCGCCGGACCAGAGCGCCGAAGCCGTGCAGGCGTATTTCAGCCAGCGGCGCGAGTTCCTGGGCCGCGTCGGCTACCCGGCCGTGGATGAGCACCATGCCGATCCGGTCCACTGGGATGCCAACTTCATCACGATCAAGTTCCATACCTGGGTGGCGGGGGAAGGGCGCGGCGGCATTTCCACGGACTACCGCACCTGGAGCACCCGTACCGGCGAGCCCGTGGACCCGTGGACCTGGATTGGCGCGACCGCCGAATCGCGCCAGTTGCCTGCCGGCCTCAAGAAGCGCTTTTACCGGGGCCTCAAGGAAGAGCCGCAATGCCTGCCCGATTACCGAGGCCGGGGCGACTTCACGCTGACCTTTGATGCCAGCGGGCTGCATTTCGATGAAGAAGCCTGGGGCGAAGGCTGCGAAAAATCCTTCGTACTGCCGTTTGATGAAGCCGGCCCGTATCTGACGCCGGCGGGCAAGAAGGCCGCGGCGGCGCTGCGCGGCCGTTAAGGCGGCTCTCCCCGCCGCCCGGCGACGGCCGGGCCCTTCAGATCCTCCGACAGCGGCCGATAACCCGGTACGGGCTCCTGAAAACGACTTCAGAGCGTGCGGGCCCGCAACCGGGGAGATGGTGCGCGTGACTTCAATTTCATTCACAGCGGCGGGTCTGATCGACCGCCTGTCGGCCAGCCGGCAACTGATGGCCCGGCAGGCCGCAAACGCCGCCGGCCTCTCGGGAGCGCCCGGCCGGGCCTCCGACCCCTCGCGCGCCAGCGGCACAGCGGCGGGCACGACGGTCACCCTGGGCGCTGCAGCCACGGGCGGGGCATCCAGCGCCGTGTATGCGCGTCCGGTCGCCGCGCCGGTCAGCCGGGCCTGGGCCACGCCGCCGGCATCGGACGATGCCATCAGTCAGCGCATGGCCCGCAACCTGGACGCGCGGGCGTCGCTGTCACTGGCGGACCAGTGGAGCGGCCTGGGTGGCGCCTTGCTGACACGCTTTGCGCAGGCGCCGGGCACCTACCGGCAGGCATTGGCCAGCGATGTCCCGGCAGGGGCGGATCTGGCAGCGGATGTTGCAACCGCAGCCTCGGCAACAGGCGCGGGCGTCACCGCCTCCGCCGTCGCGGGCACGCAAGCGCCTGGCGACGCGCCGGCGGTGGACCCCACCGCCGCCGCCCTGGCCAGCCTGGACACCGGCGCCACTTCTGTCGCCCTGTCCATCCGGACCCGGTCCGGCTTGTCGGTCCAGCTCGGCATCCAGGTGAACCAGGGCGACAACGCCGATGGCATCCACGGCCTGAAGGTGGAGATCAGTGGCTCCAAGGATTTGAGCGAAGCCGAGAAGGCTGCCGTGGCTGCGCTGGCCTCGGGCCTGGACAAGGCGCTGGAGGGCCTGGGCCAGCTCAAGGCGGCCGGGCTGGACCTGTCCGGCCTGACGGGTTTTGACCGCAGTGTGCTGGGCAGCATCGACCTGGACATCAAGAGCCCGCGACCCGGCGCGGCCCTGGGGTCCTTCTCGCTGCATCTGGGGGAAGACAAGAACTTGCTCAGCATGTCGGGCGCCGCTGGAAAGCTGCACCTCAAGATGGACCCCACGACGGCGCAATCCGACGTGGCGCCGACCAGGAAATGGGCGTCCATCCAGCAGTACCTGGAGCGGATCGATGCGGCCGCCAGCCGTGGCCACTATGACCGAGGTGTGGTCGATCAGATGAAGGACGCCTTTCAGCAACTGCAGGCCCCAGGCTTGCAGGACGCTGCCGAGCCGACGAGGGGCGGCGCCAGTGCTGCCGCGGTGAAGGGGGCAGCCGCCTCAGGTACCCCGGAGACGGCGGGAGCCGGTTCCCAGCCGTCCACCGCCCTGGCCGTGCAGCTCAAGCCAGCTGTTTCAAAGGTCCCGCAGCCCGGCGGGCAGCCCACCGTGGGTGAGGCCCGCCCGCCGGTGCAGGCGGCCGAGACCGGCCTGGCCGACTTCGAGGCTGGTTTCGAAGCGGACTTCATCAAGACCAACCGCATCGGGTCCGCCCGGGAAGCCGGCCACGGCCGCTACCAGCTGAGCCAGGCCACCCACACCGAGACGGACCCCTCGACCGAGGCCACGCGCATCACCCAGTCGGTCACCGAGCAGCTGGACAGCCGCTGGCAGCGGTCGCTCGACGGCGGGACGCTGCGCGTTGACCTGGGCCGCTACACCGCGCATGAGGTCAAGGACAGCAGCACGGTGTCCACGCTCATCGATGTCGCCCGGGACGGGCGGGCCCGTGCCGCGCGGCAGACGGACGAGACCCAGTCCCAGACCGACAGCCTGATCCTGGATCACCGCCCGGCCCGGGTTACCGGCACGCCGGTCCACCGCCGCTGGACCGAGCCGCTGTCGCTGTGAGGCGGGGAGGGACGGGGCTCCCCTAGAATCCGCCCCCATGGCAAGCAAAGCAGTCACTTCCCCCGGCAGCTACGGCGAGGGCTCGATCCGTGTCCTGAAGGGCCTTGAGCCCGTCAAGCAGCGCCCGGGCATGTACACCCGTACCGACAACCCCCTGCACATCATCCAGGAGGTCATCGACAACGCGGCCGACGAGGCGCTCGCCGGCCACGGCAAGCGCATCGCCGTCATCCAGCACACCGACGGTTCCGTGACCATCGAGGACGACGGCCGCGGCATCCCTTATGGCCTGCATCCCGAAGAAGGGGTGCCCGTGGTGGAGATCGTCTTCACCCGCTTGCACGCGGGCGGCAAGTTCGACAAGGGCTCGGGCGGCGCCTACAGCTTTTCCGGCGGCCTGCATGGCGTCGGTGTGTCGGTGACCAACGCCCTGGCCAAACGGCTGGAAGTGACCGTGTACCGCGAAGGCCAGGTCGCCACGCTCGCCTTCTCCGGCGGCGACGTGATCGAGCCGGTGCAGACCCGCAAGGCCGACCTCAAGGCCGGGGACCGCAAGCAGGGCACCACCGTGCGCGTGTGGCCCGATGCGAAGTATTTCGAGAGTGCCGACCTGCCCAAGGGTGAGCTGGTGCATCTGCTGCGCTCCAAGGCCGTGCTGATGCCCGGCGTCACGGTGACCCTCACGCAGGAAAAGACCGGTGACGTCCAGACCTGGACCTACAAGGGCGGCCTGCGCGACTACCTGATGCAGTCGTTGCCCGCCGACCCGCTGATTCCGCTGTTCGAGGGTGAGCAGTACGCCACCGCCTCGGAGAGCGAGAACTTTGCCGAAGGGGAGGGCGCCGCCTGGTGCGTGGCCTTCACCGAGGAAGGCCAGGTCATGCGCGAAAGCTATGTGAACCTGATCCCGACCGTGGCCGGCGGCACGCATGAGTCGGGCCTCAAGGATGGCCTGTTCGCGGCCGTCAAGGGCTTCATCGAAATGCATGCGCTGGCGCCCAAGGGTGTCAAGCTCATGGCCGACGACGTGTTCTCGCGCGCCAGCTTCGTGCTGTCGGCCAAGGTGCTGGACCCGCAGTTCCAGGGCCAGACCAAGGAGCGCCTGAACTCGCGTGATGCACTGCGGCTGGTGTCCGCCTTCGTCAAGCCGGCGCTGGAGCTGTGGCTCAACCAGCATGTGGAGCACGGCAAGAAGCTGGCCGAGCTCGTCATCAAGCAGGCCCAGACCCGTCAACGTGCCGCGCAGAAGGTGGAAAAGCGCAAGAGCAGCGGCGTGGCCGTGCTGCCCGGCAAGCTGACCGACTGCGAGAGCACCGACCTGCTGCACAACGAGCTGTTCCTGGTGGAGGGCGACTCCGCGGGCGGCTCGGCCAAGCTGGGCCGCGACAAGGAAACCCAGGCCATCCTGCCGCTGCGCGGCAAGGTGCTCAATGCCTGGGAGGTGGAGAAAGACCGCCTGTTCGCCAACAACGAGATCCACGACATCTCGGTGGCCATTGGCGTGGACCCCCACGGCAAGAACGACGACCCGGATCTCTCGGGCCTGCGCTACGGCAAGATCTGCATCCTCTCCGATGCGGACGTGGACGGCGCCCACATCCAGGTGCTGCTGCTGACCCTGTTCTTCCGCCATTTCCCCAAACTGATCGCGACCGGCCACGTCTATGTGGCGCGCCCGCCGCTGTTCCGCGTGGATGCACCGGCCCGCGGCAAGAAGCCCGCGGCCAAGCTGTACGCGCTGGACGAAGCCGAGCAGCACGCCATCCTCGACAAGCTGCGCAAGGAAGGCGCCCGCGAAGGCAGCTGGAGCATCAGCCGCTTCAAGGGCCTGGGCGAGATGAATGCCGAGCAGCTCTGGGATACGACGCTCAACCCGGAAACCCGCCGGCTGCTGCAAGTGGCGTATGGTGACTTCGATGTCGGCGACACCGAAGGCGCCATCAACAAGCTGATGGGCAAGGGCGAAGCCGCCGCCCGCCGCGAACTGATGGAGCTGCACGGCGACTCCATCGAAGTTGACGTGTAAGCCCAGCCTGGAAGCCCAGCCATGACGCTCCACACCCGGGTCACGCTGCGCCCGACGATGCTGTCCGACCTGGACTTCGTCGTGGGGGTGGAGCAGGACGCGGCCAACCGGCCCTTCATCACGCCGTGGGAGCGCATGCAGCACGAGGGCGCGATCCGCTTTCCGGACGCCCGCCATTTCGTGGTGGAGCTGGACGCCCAGCGCGCCGGCTTCGTGATCCTGCAGGGCTGCCGTCATCCCAACCGCTCGGTGGAGCTCAAGCGCATCGTGCTCTCGCCCAAGGGGCTGGGCGTGGGCCGCGCCTGTGTGCGCCAGCTCAAGCGCCTGGCGTTTGAGCAACTGGGCGCCCACCGCTTCTGGCTGGATGTGAAGGGCCGCAACCGGCCTGCGCAGCAGCTCTACCTCAGCGAGGGCTTCATCGAGGAAGGCCGGCTGCGGGAATGCGTGCGCATCGAAGGCGAGGCCGACCCCCAGGGGGCGGACGTCTTTGATGACCTCATCGTGATGTCACTGCTGCAGCGCGAGTTCGAGGCACGCGTGGCGCAGGGAAGGGAGCCGTGATGACCGCAAGCCGATGGGCCCTGCTGCTAGCCTTGTCCACGCTCCTGCTGCAGGCCGCTCCCGCACGGGCGGAACTGTGGGGTTACGTGGACGCCACCGGTACGGCGCATTTCGCCCCGCACCGCGTGGACGCCCGCTACCAACCGATTCTTTCTACCGCCAGCGGCCCGCAGCGCGTGCCGGGCAAGACCGACAACAGCTCGCGCCTGCTGACCTGGCTGGACATCGCGCCGGAGGTGAAGGCGGTGACGCCCTACCTGCGGGAGGCGGAGGCCCAGACGGGCGTGCACATGGAGCTGCTCAAGGCGATCATCGCGGTGGAGTCCGGCTTCCGCCCCGATGCCGTCTCGCCCCGAGGCGCCACCGGGCTGATGCAGTTGAGCCAGGTCAGTGCCCAGCGGTACGGCACGGCCGATGAACTGCGCCGGCCGGCCGCCTTGCTGGAGGCGCGCACCAACATCCTGATCGGCGCACGCATGCTGGCCGACCTCACCCGCAAGTTTGGGCGCATCGATGCGGCGCTGGCCGCCTGGAATGCCGGCGAAGGCACGGTGCGCCGCGCCGGTGGCGGCATGCCGGACATCGACGAGACCCAGGCCCATGTGCACCTGGTGCTGGAGTTGTACTGGGCCCTGCTGCAGCGGCGCATGGGGGCCCAGGCGCAGCAGATGACCATCCAGCCGGTGGACCAGCCATGAACCGTTCGGTGCCTCACCCCTGACCCCAGGCCGCCCTTGAGGCGGCCCTCAAGATTCAGATGACCGGCCCGGCCGGCAACACCCATGACCCAAGAGACCTTTGACTTCGACAACCAGCCCGCCGCGCCGACGCCGCCGTCCGGTGATTCGCTGACGCTGGCCCAGTACGCGCAGCAGGCCTATCTCGAGTACGCCCTCTCGGTGGTGAAGGGCCGTGCCCTGCCGGCCGCCAGCGACGGCCAGAAGCCGGTGCAGCGGCGCATCCTGTTCACCATGGAACGCATGGGCCTGGCCTTCGCCGGGGCCGGCGGTGCCAAGGCGGTGAAAAGCGCCCGTGTGGTGGGCGATGTGCTGGGTAAATACCACCCGCACGGCGACCAGGCGGCTTATGACGCGCTGGTGCGCATGGCCCAGGACTTCAGCCAGCGCTATCCGTTGATCGATGGCCAGGGCAACTTCGGCAGCCGTGATGGCGACGGTGCGGCGGCGATGCGCTACACGGAAGCCCGGCTCTCGCCCTACGCCCGTCTGCTGCTGGACGAGCTGGACATGGGCACGGTGGATTTCCAGCCCAACTACGACGGTGAGTTCGAAGAGCCGAAGGAACTGCCGGCACGGCTGCCGTTCGTGCTGCTCAACGGGGCCTCCGGCATTGCGGTGGGCATGGCCACCGAGGTGCCCAGCCACAACCTGCGCGAGGTGGCCGCGGCTGCGGTGGCGCTGCTCAAGAACGACAAGCTGGCCGACGAGGAACTCTTCGCCCTGGTGCCCGGCCCGGATTACCCGGGCGGCGGCCAGCTCATCAGCTCGGCGGACGACATCCGCGCGGCCTACAGCAGCGGCCGGGGCAGCCTGAAGCTGCGCGCCCGTTGGAAGATCGAGGACCTGGCGCGCGGCCAGTGGCAACTGGTCGTCAATGAGCTGCCCCATGGGGTGAGCGCGCAGAAGGTGCTGGAAGAGATCGAGGAACTCTCAAATCCCAAGGTCAAGGCCGGCAAGAAGACGGTGACCCCGGAGCAATTGCAGCTCAAGGGCACCTTGCTGGCGGTGCTCGACAAGGTACGCGACGAGTCCAGCAAGGACGCGCCGGTGCGCCTGGTGTTCGAGCCCAAGAGCCGCACCATCGACCAGCAGGACCTGATCAACACGCTGCTGGCACACACGAGCCTGGAGACGTCCGCGCCGCTGAACCTCACCATGGTGGGCAGTGATGGCCGTCCGATGCAAAAGACGCTGCGCAACATCCTGACCGAGTGGCTGCAGTTCCGCCTGGGCACCGTGACGCGTCGTACCCAGCACCGGCTGGAGAAGGTGCGCGACCGAATCCACGTGCTGGAAGGTCGGCATCAGATCCTGCTGCACATCGACGAGGTCATCCAGATCATCCGCAACTCGGATGAACCCAAGCCCGCGCTGATCGAGCGCTTCCACCTCAGCGACCGGCAGGCCGAGGACATCCTGGAAATCCGGCTGCGCCAACTGGCGCGCCTGGAGTTCCTGAAGATCGAGCAGGAACTCAAGCAGCTGCGCGAGGAAGCCTCCAAGCTGGAGGAGATCCTCTCCAACCCGGCCGCGCTGCGTCGCACCGTGATCAAGGAGATCGAGGCGGATGCCAAGCAGTATGGTGATGAGCGCCGCACGCTGATCCAGGAAGACAAGCGCGCGGTGGTGGAGGTGCGCATCGTCGACGAGCCGGTCACGGTGGTGGTGAGCCTCAAGGGCTGGGTGCGTGCGCTCAAGGGCCATGAGGTCGATCCCGCGGCGCTGGCATTCAAGTCGGGTGATTCGCTCTATGGCATCTTCCCCTGCCGCACGGTCGACCCGCTGGTGGTGCTGGGCAGCAATGGCCGCGCCTATTCGGTGCCCGTCTCGGCACTGCCGGGCGGGCGCGGCGATGGCCAGCCCATCACCACGCTGATCGAGCTGGAGTCCGGGAGCCAGATTGCCCATTACTTCGCAGGCGCGGCGTCGCAGCGCCTGGTGCTGGCCGGCACGGGCGGCTTCGGCCTGATGGCCGAAGTGGGCGACCTGGTGGGCCGCCAAAAGGCCGGCAAGAGCTTCCTGAGCCTGGAGGGCCAGGAACTGCCGCTGCCGCCTGCCGTGGTGGCCGCCGGCGCGACGCAGGTCGCCTGCCTGACGCTCAATGGCCGGCTGCTGACCTTTGCCCTGGACGAGCTCAAGCATCAGCCCAAGGGCGGCCGCGGCCTGACCTTGATCGACCTGGAGGCCAAGGATGCGCTGGTGAGCGTGGCGGCCTTCGGGCAGGCGCTGCTGGTGCAAGGCAGTGGCCGGGGGGGCAAGGCCAAGGAAGAGGTGCTCAAGGGCGCCGCGCTCTCCGGCCACGCCGGCAAGCGGGCCCGCAAGGGCAAGGCGGTCGAAGGCCTGCAGAAGGTGATGCGGGTCCTGCCCGCCTGACCATCGGGAACGGGCGGCGCGTCAGCGGCCCGACCCCCGGCGCCCGCCGGGGGGATGCTCCAGCAGGCTCAGGCCGATGAGCCGGGACACCACCGCGGCCAGGTACATCACGCCGGTGAACATCTCCAGCGTGGTGACTGCCCGGGCCAGCGGCCGCACCGGGATCACATCGCCAATGCCGGTGCTGGAGAGCAACGCAAAACTCAGGAACATCAGTTCCGTCCAGCTGCGAGGCTCGGCCGGGTTCACTGCCGCCGAGAAGCTGCCGGGCTGCACCGCCTGCACGACCACGAACACATAGGCGAAAGCCCAGGCCAGCAGGGTGAAGGTGGCGCCGGCGGCGAACAGTTCGTCGGTGCTGGCATGCCGGTCTTCGTTCATGTAGGCGATCAGGCTGCCGGCTGCATAGAAATAGAACAGCGCCTCCAGCGCCGAGGACCACGGCAGCAGGTCAGGCCGGTTCGACACGCCCTGCACAACGAGCAGGCCGATGGCGGGCAGGGCGATCCCCACGCTCAGCCAGGTCAGGCCGGGCGTGCGCCGCACCATGCGCGTGGTGAAGATCAGCACGACGATGCCCATGGCGCTCAGCGCCAGTGGGCCGGCCTGCGTCGTCTCCAGCAAGGGATAGAGCACCAGGCCGGCCAGTTGCACGACCAGCAGGATGGCGGACGGATGGCGGCGGGTCAGCGCCAGGTAACGAAGCAGTCGCATGCACCGATTCTGGCCCGCCTGCAGACCCCTGGACAGGCGGCCTGACGCCCGTCCCGGTGACGGTCAGCGTGCGGCGGCGAAGTAGTGAACGTCCACCAGGTCGGCCACCAGCTCGGGATGGCTGGGGGCCCAGCCCAGTTGCTGCCGTGTCCAATCCGCCGAGGCAGACAGGTCGGCGGCGGCGAAGTGGCTGAACCAGGCACCGAAATGGCTGGCGGCCTGGTCGGCAGGCAGCGAGACCACCGGCACGCCCACGCCCCGGCCGATGGCCGCGGCGATGTCCCGGAAAGGAACCCCGGTCTCCGCTACCGCGTGATACCGGGCGCCCGCCACCGGCGTTTCCAGCGCCAGCCTATAGGCCCGCGCCGCGTCGCGCCGATGCACTGCCGCCCAGCGGTTTTCACCGTCGCCGACATAGGCCGATACCCCGCGCTCGCGGGCAATCTGGATCAGCATGGGCACGAAGCCATGGTCGCCGGGCCCGTGCACCGACGGCGCCAGACGCACCACGCCGCTGCGGACACCGCGCGCCAGCTGCGCGTCGGCCGCCGCTTCGGACACGCGAGGGAAGGCATCCTTGTTGGCCGGCGGGCGGTCCTGCTCATGGGCCGGCCGGCCTTGCGCGAGCCGGGCCACCCCGCTGGTCACCAGCAAGGGCCGGTCGGTGCCCGCCAGTCCGGCGCCCAGGGCGTCGATGGCGCGCCGGTCCAGCTCGCACGCCTCGGCAAAACGGCTGAAGTCATGGTGGAACGCGGTGTGGATCACCCCGTCCGCCCACGCCGCACCGCTGCGCAGGGCTGCCTCATCCTCCAGCACACCCCGGTGCGGCGTGGCGCCTGCCGCCACCACCTGCGCGGCCGCCGCCTCCGAGCGGACCAGCCCCCGCACATCGTGGCCCGCAGCCACCAGTTCTTCCACCACCGCGCTACCGACAAAGCCACTGGCACCTGTCACAAACACTCGCATGTCAATCTCCAATCAGGGAAGGGCGCAGTCTGGCTGGACTGGTTATCCAGTTAAAGTAGTGACGTTATCCAGGTATGGAACCCACCTGGATCCCTGTGTTTTGCGAAGGCCCCTGCATGTCCGGTTCAGCGATCAGCGATTCGACCACCCTGGTGCAGGCCGCGCCTGGCCTGGGCACCAACGCCTTGGGCCACTACCTCAAGAACTGCCGTACCCGCATGGACGCCCAGGCGCTGGGGTACGGCGCGAGCCGCCGCCGCACGCCCGGCCTGCGGCGCGAGGAGGTGGCGCAGCGCGCGCTCATCAGCCCGACCTGGTACACCTGGCTCGAACAGGGGCGGGGCGGCGCACCGTCCGCCGAAGTGCTGCACCGCATCGCCAGCGCGCTCATGCTGACCGAGGTGGAGCGGGAACATCTGTTCCTGCTGGGTCTGGGCCGGCCGCCGGAAGTGAAATACCGCGGCGCCGGAGATGCGACACCGCGCCTGCAGCGCGTGCTGGACGCGCTGACCTTCTGCCCGGCGCTGGTCAAGACGGCCACCTGGAACGTGGTGGCCTGGAACCGGGCGGCGGCCCTGGTGTTCAAGGACTACAGCAAGCTGGCGCCGCGCGACCGGAACATCCTGCGCCTGCTGTTCCTGGAACCGGGCGTGCGCATGGCGCAGTCGGACTGGATGTCAGCGGCACGCTTCGTGGTGGCGGCCTTCCGGGCGGATGTGGCCCGCGCCGGCGCCATGGCCGAGGCCGCGCCGCTGGTGGAGGAATTGACGCTGCGCTCGCCGCAGTTCGCGGCGCTGTGGCGGGACAACGAAGTGCGCTCCTACGGGGATGGCACCAAACAGTTGCACCATGCGGTGGTGGGGCGCCTGCAGTTCGAGTACTCCTCCATGACAGTGGACGGCCGCCCCGACCTGGCGATGGTGGTGTTCCACCCGATGGGCGCGGAAGACCACGAGAAGATCGATCGCCTGCTCAGCGGGCGCGTCCTCGCGCCCGTGGCCTGATCACAGCTTGGCCATCGCCTTGGCGCATTCGGGCACCAGCGCCGGGCCGCGATAGATCAGGCCGGTGTAGAGCTGCACCAGGTCGGCGCCCGCCTGCAGCTTGGCACGGGCGTCTTCACCGCTGAGCACGCCGCCGACGCCGATGATGGGGAAGTCGCGGCCCAGGGCGGCGCGCAGCAGCCGGATGACCCGGTTGCTGGCCTCGAACACAGGCGCGCCGGAGAGCCCGCCGGCTTCGTCGGCGTGAGGCAGCCCCTGGACCGCGTCGCGAGCGATGGTCGTGTTGGTGGCAATGACGCCGTCAATGCCATGGCGGCGCAGGCTGGCCGCGATCACCGCCACCTGGTCTTCGTCCAGGTCGGGTGCGATCTTCACGAACAGGGGCACCTGGCGGCCGGTGCTGTCCTGCAGTTGCAGGCGGCGCATCTGCAGCGGGCCGAGCAGGGCGTCCAGGGCCTCGTCGCTCTGCAGCTGGCGCAGGTTCTTGGTGTTCGGGCTGGAGATGTTGACGGTGATGTAGTCCGCGTGCGGGTACACGCCTTCCAGGCCGATGAGGTAGTCGTCCACGGCGCGCTCGATGGGCGTGGCCGCGTTCTTGCCGATGTTCAGGCCCAGCAGGCCGCCCGCCGCGCGGAAGCTGTAGCTGCGATGGACGTTGCGGATGAAGCTGTCCAGGCCCTCATTGTTGAAGCCCAGCCGGTTGATGAGCGCCTGCTTTTGCGGCAGCCGGAACATGCGGGGCTTGTCGTTGCCGGGTTGCGCCTTGGGCGTCACCGTGCCCACTTCCACGAAGCCGAAGCCCATGGCGCCCAGGCCGTCGATGCAGCGGCCGTTCTTGTCGAGGCCGGCAGCCAGGCCGATCCGGTTCGGGAAACGCAGGCCGGCAACGGTGACCGGATCCGCGACCCGCGTCTGCGCCCAGGCGCACTGGGCGGGGGTGTTCTGGAGGCGGGCAATGGCGCCCAGCGTCACTTCATGGGCATGTTCGGCATCCAGACCAAACAGGAACGGGCGGGCGAAGGAATAGGGAATCAGGGACATGTCCGTATTCTAGGGAAGCTCTGCATCACTCCCGCGGGCCGAGATGGGCCCCTGGTGCGGATGGACCGCCAGGCGCAAACCGCAGCCGTGGCGGGAGCCATCGCGCGGACGACGCCCGCGCGGGCAGGCGCCGCCCTGGCTCGCTGGCGAGCCGCAACGGGCGGCCTTTTGGGGGTGTTGGGCGCCGGTCAGCCGCGGGCGGATAATCCCACCAGATTCCGGCTTTCACGAGCCTACCGCCATGAACACACTCGACCACCCGCAGCACGACCGCGAAGTCGGCACCGCCGACGCCACCCGCGATGACACCCGCACGGACGACACCCGCATCGATGCGGTGCGTCCCCTCATCTCGCCGGCGCTGTTGCTGGACCAGCTGCCCTTGCCGGAGGCGTCGCTGAGCACCGTGGAGACGGCCCGTCAGGAGATCAGCGATGTGCTGCATGGGCGTGACGACCGCCTGCTGTGCATCGTCGGCCCATGCTCCATTCACGATCACGGCCAGGCGATGGACTATGCGCGGCTGCTGAAGGACCTGCGGGCCGAACTGCAGAAAGACCTGCTCGTGGTCATGCGCGTGTACTTCGAGAAGCCGCGCACCACCGTGGGCTGGAAGGGCTACATCAATGATCCGCACCTGGACGGCAGCTTCCACATGAACGAGGGCCTGCGCCTGGCCCGTCAGCTGCTGCTGGATGTCACCGCGCTGGGCCTGCCGGCTGGCACCGAATTCCTCGACCTGCTCTCGCCGCAATACATCTCCGACCTGATCGCCTGGGGCGCCATCGGTGCCCGCACCACCGAGAGCCAAAGCCATCGGCAGCTGGCCTCCGGCCTGTCCTGCCCGGTCGGCTTCAAGAACGGCACCGACGGCTCGGTCAAGATTGCGGCCGATGCCGTGCTGGCGGCCCGCGCCAGCCATGCCTTCATGGGCATGACCAAGATGGGCATGGCCGCGATCTTCGAGACCCGCGGCAATGACGACTGCCACCTCATCCTGCGCGGCGGCAAGGCGCCCAACTATGACGCCGCGTCGGTGCACGCGGCAGCCGAGGCGCTCAAGGCGGCCGGCCTGCGCCAGGAGCTGATGATCGACTTCTCGCACGCCAACTCGTCCAAGAAATTCGAGCGCCAGATCGACGTAGGCCGCGATGTGGCTGCCCAGATCGCCGGGGGCGATCGCCGCGTGGCCGGCGTGATGATCGAATCGCACCTGCAGCCCGGCCGCCAGGACCTGCTGCCGGGCCAGACCAAGGCCGACCTGCTGCCAGGGGTGTCCATCACCGATGCCTGCCTGGGATGGAGCCAGACCGAACCGCTGCTGCGCGAACTGGCCACGGCCGTGCGCCAGCGCCGCGATCGGGGCGCGCCTCAGGCCTGAAGCGCGGCGCTTCGGTTCCCCCCTGCACGCGCAGCGCCTTGGACGCCTTGGACCCCGGTTTCTGGGCCTCGCTGGCCTCCCATCCGTGGGTCTATCCCGCGCTGGAAGCGCTGCACCTGATGGGGCTGGGCGCCTTGTTCGGCAGTTTGCTGGTGCTGGAGCTGCGCCTGCTGGGCTGGGGGCGTCAGCTGGACGTGCAGGGCCTGGTGCGGCTGGCGGTGCCACTGGCTTTGGCCGGTTTTGCGGTGTGCCTGGTCACCGGCGCCGGCATGTTTGCCACGCAGCCCTGGGAACTGTGGGTCAACCGGGCTTTCCGCCTGAAGCTGCTGCTCATCCTGCTGGCGGGCCTGAATGCCGCCTGGTTCCATTGGCGCCGGGGGGCCGCCCGCGCGGATGGACTGAGTCGCCTGCAGTGCCTGCTGTCGGTGGGGATTTGGATCGCTGTCATCATCTGCGGCCGGTGGATTGCGTACGCCTGATCGCCGCCGCCGGTGCGTGACATTCGAACCAAGGAGATCAAGCATGCAGCGACGTTCGTTCGTGATGGCGGGTGTGTCGTGGCCGGCCCTGGTGGGCAGCGCCTTCGCTCACCACGGCTGGAGCAGCTTCGACCAGGACACGCCCCTGTTCCTGGCCGGCAAGGTGGCCAAGGCGGCCTGGCGCAACCCGCATGTGGAGCTGGAGCTGGACCTGCCCGAGGGCCTGGCGCTGCCGCCCGACCTCGCGAAGCGCGCCCTGCCTCGGCAGAGCGCGGAGGTGGATGGACCCGGCCTGCTGGCCAAGGCCCGGCTGCCCAGGCGCCGGGATCGGCGCTGGCACATCGAGCTGGCACCGCTGACCCGCATGCAGGCCTGGGGCATCCCCGGCATCCCTGAAGGCAGCGAGGTGCAGGTCGTGGGCTTCACCTTCACCGGGGAGCAAGGCGAAGCGGTGCTGCGCGCCGAATACCTGTTCATGGACGGCAAGGCTTACGGCCTGCGGTCATCACCGGCCTAAGCGCCGCCGCTACTGCGGCCAGGGTGGGGCAAGGCAGGGAACGGCGGGCAGGGCGCGATAATCGCGTTTTCCTTCCCGCCTTCTTCCAACGTTTCCATGAGTGTTCCCATGACCCAAGACGAATTGAAGACCCTGGTCGGCCAGGCCGCATTGCA